>Ga0209079_10000908_pt1 | contig 11485 bp, 6 predicted proteins | sample PPLLaktember2015_2_FD_187259 | JGI IMG/M metagenome (GOLD analysis project Ga0209079, IMG submission 187259) | Freshwater sediment microbial communities from Prairie Pothole Lake near Jamestown, North Dakota, USA - PPLs Lake P7 Core (6) Depth... | ecosystem: Environmental > Aquatic > Freshwater... | reverse complement strand
CGACTGCTCTCCCGCAGCCATCCGGCAGAGATACACGCCGCTGGGGACATTCGCCGCATTCCACGTTACCGAATGCCACCCCGCAGGCTTCACACCATCCACCAACACCGCCACCTCCCGCCCAAGCAAATCGTAGACCTTCACACTGACTACTGACGACTGATTACTGATGACTGGTATGTGATAACTGACCACTGTTATTGGATTAAACGGATTGGGATAATTCTGCAGCAACTCGCATTCACGCGGAACCATGTCATCGCGCTCATCTGACACGTCGGTCATCGTTGTCAGGTGTTGTCCTGCCGCAACCGCCATCTTCTGATATTCGTGTCCGACATCCGGAACGTCGCGAAGCTGCCATCGCAACGATGGATTGACCGACGCCCCTTTTTGGTAGAAGAACCCAGCCCGTTCAAATCGATTCATCCCCTGAAGATCGGAAAGGGAATCGGTGTTGAGGTTGGAGTCCCGGATGGTGTCTGCAGTTCCCCGCATGATCACTAAATTCTGGTTTGTGTATTCCATAAGGTGCTGGGTCGTGAACCAGAGGAACGGATGCGCGACGCCCCAGGGAAAGATCGTCGCCGTATCGGGAGCGGTGTACCATCCCGGATTGGCGGCGATGGCCGTTCTTCTCAGTGAGTCGGGGATGAACAGAACCATGCGGTGGACGAACTGCCCTCCTGCCGAGTGTCCCCAGATCGTGTACGTCGAATCAAGCAGACCGAAGCCGCGGGCCATCGTGCGCTCGATGTCCCGCACGATCGTGAACGTCCATCGCTCCGGAACATTCAATGATCCGGTCCCGTCGCTCCCGGTGAACACATTCCCCTGACTGTATGCATCCCCCGACCAATCGGCGGCGCTGAATTCGGGTGCGAGCACGATGGTGTTGTTTGCGGCGGCATACGACGTCCACGCCAGGCCGTAACTGTTGGCATTCCGGTCAACGCCGTGCATCGAAAGAAGAAGCTTCGATGCGGAGGAAAATGTGGACGGAAGATACAGATAGACGGGAACGGGCTTGTTCGCGTAAATGGGAATTCGGAAGAGATACTTCTGCATCGAGCCTTTGCTGAACACCTGAAGTTCAACAGAGTCACGCTCGGCATCGACGACCGCGAGCACTTTGTAGTACGTGTACTTGAGGTCGTACTTGATAAGCCGCAACTGGACCGAGTCGCCGGTGGCTCGGACGGTATCTCCGACGATGGCCGAGGCGCCCGTCGATTCATCGACCGTCCTGCACACCACGCTCCATTGGACGGACCGGCCTTGATACGCCGCAGTCGCCTTCGCATACTTGATGCTGACCGGCTGGAATATCGGCACCCGCTCAATGATCTGCGCCGTCAGTGTTCCGCTCACGACGAGCGCAAGTGCAAGGAAACCCACAACAGATGGTTTGATCACAGGCGGACACCCACAGAAAAGACATGGATGGCCGAGAAGACGCCGAATTCCGCGTATGCATAGTCGAATGTGAACGCGCTCGCTCCGGTTCCCAGCCTCACGCCGCCGCCGGCGGTGAGCCCTTCCTGGTCCCTGTTGAACAGGTATCCCGCCCGCAAGAAGAGCGTCTGCGAGAAGCCGTATTCTCCGCCGATGCTGTAGTGTTCCTTGCTGTCGAGATGGTGGATCGCATCGATCCCTGCGATGAACGTGGAACGACCGGATTCGAGCACGCCGCCGGGGCCGACCAAGGGCATCGAGACCGACGCGCGATAGCTGCCCGGCAACGCATACGACTGTGTGGAAAGGCTCGCTTCGATCACGGGATTGATCTCGCTCGCGGCATCCAGATCGACCGGCTTGATCAGATCGGTCCCGCTCATCTGAAGCGTCGGGCCGAAATTCTGGAATGCGAGTCCCAACTTCATCCCGTGGAATCCCGTTCGCAGCAGAACGCCGACATCGAATGCCACGGACTGCGCGCTCGTGTTGGCGATCCGTTGGGAGACGTATTTGACAGCGACTCCCGCGCTCACTTTCTCCATGATATCCCGCGCGTAGGTCACACCGACGGCGATATCGGCCGCTTCATAGAATGTACCCGTCCCCTTCGGCGCGTCGATCGTCGTCACTTCAATGTCGCCCGAACTCAACTGACTGACGAACACGCCGAACGTGCCCGCATCACCCGTGGGCAACACCAAGCCGAAATAGTTGTACGTGATCCCGGCGATCCACTCCATGCGCGTCAGGCCGAGTTCAAATCGCTCGAACGATGCGCTCCCCGCCGGATTCCAATACAGCGCCGAAATGTCGTCCGCCATCGAGGTGAACGTACTCCCCATGGCGATCGCCTTCGCTCCAACGGGGATCTTCAGGAACTGCGCGGCCGCGGTCCCCGTCTTGGTGAATTCCTGACCAGCCAGTTCGCCGACCGTCAACGACGCCAGCAGAAACGCGCTGAGAATGATCTTCGTGAGGTTCATCTTCATTCTCCCGTCACTTGATGATCGAGAATTTGCCGACGGACGTTTCACCCGTTGGCGTCTTGACCACGTAGATGAACAATCCATACGCCACCTCGACGCCCGACTGGTTCGTCAAGTTCCAATCCTCATCCCCTGTCCCGTTGGTATGCATCAAGCTTTTGACAAGCTCCCCACGCAACGTGTAGATGTCGATGGTGCATTCCGGCGGCAGATACATGAATCGGAGCCGCCGGCTGTTCGCAACCTGCTCCCAGGCGGCATTCACGATGAACGGATTAGGGACGACCCGAATACCCGAGAGGCTCCCCGAAACGGTTTCGCGGTCCCGGAGCAGGGTCGGCAGCGTGAACGTGACCCGCAGCGTATCGTACGAGGTCAGCTGACAATACGTCTGGATCGCGAAGCTCTCTCCTGTCAGCGGCAGACGACCGGTGACACCGGTGGGGACGTTCAGGGCGATGGTGTAGTACCACTTCAGCAGGCTGAACGTTCCGATCGTGTCGCTTCCCGTCCGATACGGGGAATTGACAACTCGGATCTCGTCTCCAAGATCGAAGGTGCTGTTCGCATTCCGGTCGATCATCACCGCACCGACCTGGAATTCCTCCCCGGGCACCGAAATGTTCCAGATCTCGAACGGAACTGTGAATCGTTTCACCATCGGTGCGTTGTGTCCTGTAGGACCCGCGGCGAAGGAGCCGGAGGCGGTGAATCGGACCTCATATTCTGCCCCGATGGACAACGTGTCTGCGGAAGCGTTGCGAACGACATCCCGCACGTACCACTGTCCATCCGGATTCACATTCGTGCTGCCGTAGACGTTGTTTCCCTGGTGATCGAGGACCGACTTCACTCCCCCGGTTTGCGTGTCGCCGTCGATGCGAACCACGAAACCGTCGATGACCGTCATTGCATCTGAACGGAGCGGAGCAGAGGTCAGGATCGCTCCCGTCCGCTCGCTGATGACGCGGAACGAGTCCGCCGGCACATTCGGCAGGCGATTGAACGCGATAAGATACGGGTCTGTCGTGAGGGCCGTCGGGTCGGCGACACGAAGCGTCACCCTGCTGGCGCCGGCGCCGGCGATCCGCACCGCCGAAGAACCGGCATTCACGTAGCCGATCGGATTCGACCGAGGCGTCACATCCACGAGATTGGCATCGGCGGCCGTCGTCCCGCGTGCGGACTCCAGGGATTCGAGATTGCTCGACACCGAGCCCGAATCGTACGCCGTGATCGTATACGAGTAGTTGATGCCATTCACAACGGTGGAATCAACGAACATGTGGACGATGCCGGTGTTGTCGCCGAGATAGTTCGACGAATTCATCGGGTCAACGCCGGAAATGAGATCGTTCTTGTCGAACTGCGCGATGGGGACATAGCCGACCAGCTTGCCCCGCGCATCCCGGATCTGTTGTCCCCATGTCGAGCCTTGATCCTGACTGCGATAGATCTTGTAGCCCTGAAAATCCGCAAGCTTGGCGATCGGATCGATCGCACGTTCCGCCGCATTGTCCCAATACAGCGTCACACGACCATCTCCGGCGACCGCGTGAACTTTCGGCGAAGGAGGTGCGGCCGGTCCGAGGAACTTGTTCAGATACAGCTTCTGCGCCATGAGGAAGTTCTTCTGAAGCTCAGCCAGATCCTTTGCCGCAGAGAAGGCGACCGTGGCGCGCATCGCCGAGTCCGGCTTCAGCGTGAAGGGTCCCGTTGTGACAAACATCGTCCAGTTGTTCGGTCCCGGATTCCTGCCGACTGCCGTCAGGCTGAAATCATCGAAGCGGGTGTTCGATCCATGGAAGTAATCCGCTCTCGTCGCGAGCAAGTTCGGGCTGTTGGGATCGCTGATGATGACGGGCCACATCTGCGCGTCGGTTCCCGGGGTCACGCTTCCGGAAAGATCGCGGAAGAAATGCCCATCCGTGACGCCGAGATCGAACGGCGTGCCTAACACGAGCATGCCGAAAACGCCAACCTCGATGTTCCCGGGACTCGATCCGTTGTAGTCGAACTCGTAGAACGCGTTGTCGTATCCGCGCGCGTTGATCCCGGTATTGTACGACCCCCAAGTCTCCTCCAGCACGTCCCCGAACTGAAAGTCAACGTAGTAGCCGAACCAGCAGCTGTCGAGCGTGTTCGGACTGTTGTTCGTGATCCGGATGTCATAGAATTGAATGCTCTCGGCGAACCGCCGTCCGTACGAATACGCCTGGTCTTCCATCGTCAATCCGATCGTGACGGAAGGAAGTTGAGCGTTTCGATCGGTCATGACGGCATACACTTCTCGGTCCGCGGCAAATTCGCCCGGGACCTGCTGTCCGAACGTCGGCGACAATGGATCGACGTCTTCCCGAAATCGTCCCGGCCAGAACCGCCAGACGTTCTTTTCGGCGTCAAAGTGGGCTCCTTTCGCCAACACAATCGTCTTGTCGGATTCGGAGAGCGATTCAAACGGACCGGTCGGAGCGTTGTGCCACACCCTCAGCGAATCGAAGTACCCTTTCGGCCATGTCGCGGGGATGTCGCTGTGTGCGAGTCGCGGAGCACCGTCAGGGGCGAGCAGGTCTTCGGATTGGTCTTCCGCGTGATACTGTCCGCGCGCGCCAACGGGCGCCATCCAATCCTCGTTTCGATACATCCCGTACGTGTCCAGCACGTTTCCCTTGGTCGCAAAGAGGATCGAGACATCGTCGGCTGCGTTCACGTCGCCGAGATTCGGATTCGTGACGCCTTTGCTCTTCGGCCATCGGAAGTTGTAGATGAGGTTCTGGTAGTAGGAATCCGTGATCATTCCCTGGTTTCCCAGGATATTGACCAGTTCTCCCTTGTCCAGAACCCCGAATGCATCCTCCGGTGATGTCGCGGTCTTTTTCATCGACTGGCGTTCCGAAGGATCATCGTTCGGTGCCTCTTGAGCGAACAAGGGACTGATGGCGAGGGCAAACGTCAGGCCCAGGAGAGGAAGTGTCTTCATGTTCGTGGTCCCCATGGGTGTTAGAAGTCCAGCCGGAGACCGGCCTGAATGGAACGCCGCAGGTCGACGTTCGACGGATTTCTCATTCGGTCGCGGGTTCGACTGTAGCTGGGACCCGCGTCGAGCGGCAAGCCCGACGTCGACCAAACGCTGGTCGCGTTGATCCGATCGAACACATTATTGGCGATCACAAAGAGTGTGAACTTTGCTCCCGCAACCTGGAACGCGCGCGACAGGCGCAGGTCCACTCGTTGGTACGCGGGCATGCGCTCGGAGTTCTTTTCGACGAGAAGCGTATTGCTCTCGTCCGGCTTCTGTGGCGTGTACGGCAGACCGCTGGACGCTCGAACAATGATGTTCATCGTCAGCTGTTCCAAGGGATGCATTCCGAAGAGCTCCGGGCCGAAGGACTTGGGAAGATCGAGGCCCACCGTCGCATACAACACATGCTCCCGGTCGAAGTCGAGGAGGAAGACGCGCTTCGGCCGATAGAGTGCGGATGCGCGGCGGTAGTCGTTGAATCCTTCACGCGGATCCGATTCATTCCCTTTCGCCACCGAATACGTGTAGGTCGCGTTGGCAAACCAGTAGTTACTCAGCCGCTTGTTCAGTCCGATCTCGAATCCCTGCACTTCCCCATAGTTCGAATTATCGAATACCGTGTACTCATAGGGGAAGACGGTCAGGTAGGTGCTCCCGGTCAGGTTCGTGATGTTCTTCGAGTACGCGCCGATATCGATCGAGTAGTTGTTGTCGATGCTGTGCTTGATGCCGACCTCAAAGGCCACCGTCTTCTGGGGCTCGATCCCCGGATTCCCGACAATGGCGCCGTCCAGGGTCGGGTCGCGCAGCGTGTACATGTCCACATAATCGGGCATCTGGAAGAAGTGTCCGTACGAACTGTAGAGAACGGTCCGATCGCTCATCGGGAACGCGATCCCTAACCGGGGACTGATCTGATGCCGCGGGTCGGTCGCCACCTCTCCTTGCGGCACCCAGATCTTGAACTCGTTGACATATCCTGACGGTACTCGGACGGAAGGCCATCGCGTATCGGCAACGTCGACGTAATCATACCGTACGCCGACATTCACGATGCAAATGTCGAACTCGACCTTGTCCTGGATGTATGCCGACACCTCGAGCGGCTTCTTCACGTACTTCTCATATGCGTGGAATCCACTCGGGAATGGTTGTTGGAAACTCAAACGGTCGATGGCGTACTGACGGAACTCCAACCCGATCTTGACCAGATTATGCCGATCAAGTTGGGAGTTCAAGTCCGCCTTGAGGAGAAGAGTCTTGACATCGTTCGAAATGAACTCGCCGTTGTCCGTGTTCGTCCAGAACGGGGGCGTGTTGTTGTTCTTCACGCGGTAGTTCGACTCGAGGAGTTGACCGTCGGGAGAGAAGATGGCGTAGCGACCGGGCTGCGAACGAATGAACGAGCGGCGCTGATACGAGATCGACGCCTCATAGTAGGTGGAGGGATCGAGCACGTGGGAGAGCTTCAGGTTATCCTTCCACGAAAAGTCCTTTCGATCCTCGTATCCCTCGGGGAGATACTTCCACGCGTGTGAATACGGCTTGTACGCCCGATAGTATCGTTGCGAGCTGAAACTAAGCTTGACCGCCTCCCAGCCGTAGGTCAACTTCAGATTCGCTTCCCGCTCTTTATTATACCCCCAGGGAAGCTGGTCCAGTGCGTTCAGATAGCGGCCGGTCAGGAAGAACTTCAAACCGTCGACGAAGGGCACCGGGCCATTCAGGACTGCCGACACTTGACCGAGCAACCCATCAATGTCCGGCCAGAGTTCAGGGGTCCCTTCCAGCGTCTGTCTCTTGTAGGCCGACGGATAGTCGTTGACGAGGTTGTACCCTCTTCCGTCCACGCGTTGAACGAGTTCGCCATCTGGATTGATGCCCCATTCGTCATACGCGAGCGCGTCGGCCTGGTGATAGGGTGATTCATTGAGCTGGTCGGTCGTGAATTCGATGCGACCGCCGAGGGTGCTTCCCCCCTCTTTGGTGACAATGTTGACCACTCCGGAAAGCGCCTGACCATACTCGGCGTTGAACCCCCCGGTGAGAACCTGCAGTTCTTCGATGGCATACTTGTCGATCTGTCCCGTGAACGAACCTGAGAGCGGGTCGCGGACCGGCACGCCGTCGATCATGTAGGACACTTCTCCGCTCCGTCCTCCCCGTGCGTGCAATTCTCCGTCCGAGCCCGTCGTGAATCCCGCCTGCAAGCCGACGATATCCTGAAATGACGTGACCGGAAGGTCGGAGAAAGTCTCGGACCCGACAATGGACGTCCGGGACGTCTCATCCTTGTTGATCATGGGACGCTCCGCCTTGACCACGACCTCGCCAACGGCAACCGCGCCTTCACTCAGTTGGAAGTTCACCTGCGTGGTCAGGTCCGCGCTGACCTGCACATCCGCGACGGTTTGCTCGGAGAACCCGAGAAGCCGCGCACGGACAGAGTAGGTTCCCGGTCGCACTTGCAGGATGGAGAAGTATCCCTCCAGGTCGGTCGATGCCCCCTGGGGCAGACCGACGATCTGCACCGTGACGGACGGAAGAGGCTCGCCCGTGTCTTTGTTGATAACACGACCCGCGATCTTTCCGGTCGTCCCTGCATTGAGGGGAGCAGCAGGCAAACAAAGAAGAAGAATGGCAAGAATGGAGGAACAGGTGTTGAGGAGAGTACGCATACGACACTCCATGAGTTCGCAACGTCAGACAAGAGATGCCTCACGATGAGCAACCGGCGGGCGGAGGCGGAAGATCGGTCATCCAATGGCCGCGTCCGCGCGGACCGGTTCGGCCGCGCGGAACGCAGGATCCTGTTCAGATCACTTCAGGAGAATCATCCGTTTTGTCTGCGTGTTCTGACCCGCCTTCAGCGAATAGAGATACACGCCGGCAGACAACTGACTGGCGTCGAAGTTGACGAAGAATTGCCCTGCACCCATTGTTCGATCGAGCACGGTCGCGACTTCCTGGCCAAGGCAATTGAACACCTTCAGCGTCACGGCGGATTCGTTCGCCAGCGAGAAGTCGATCACGGTAGAGGGATTGAAGGGATTCGGATAATTCTGCCCGAGCTGGAAGCCGGAAGGGAAGAGACCGTCGCGCTGTTCTACGACGCCTGTCGAGGTCGCAGTCTCAGCATGTTTGCCGGGAGAATAGTACAGGGACGAATCCGCCTGTGCTGCCCATTGCACCTGTCGATGAGTTCCCCATTTTCCCGTTGCACGCTGCAGGGTGATGGATTGACGGATCGCTCCTTGGATCGTATCTCCTGTCAAGGTGTTGTTGTTGCTGAGATACAGTCCCTTCGAAGAAAGGGGGAGGACTTTCTGTGGAGGCACCTGGTTGTCATATCCCCAGCAAACCTCCGCCACCGTGTCCGCCAGCAACGGATCGACGATCATGCAACGGTCGCCGTTCCCTGCGAAGTTGGTCTTCGTCGAACCGGTCTTCGTCGTGACGGGACCGAATCCCCGGTCCGTTGCTCCTTCATAATGAGAGAGCTTGACCGTGCCCGCGGGGAGATTTGCACCCCAGGGTGACGTGATCGCGTTGCCAAAGACGACCGCGAATTGTCCTGGTTGCAACGTCGTTCCGACCGGGAATGTGAACACGACCTGTCCTTCGCGCTCGATCATCACATAGCCGCTGATGTCGACCGCGGCTGCGCTATTGTTATACAACTCGAAGAACTCATCGCCGGCTGGCTGTCGGGTACCATCGCCATTGGGATCACCGTTGGGACTTGAAGGGATATCGTACAAGACCTCTGTCAGCTGCAATCCGCTCTGAGCCGATGCGCTCGTGAAGCAGACGAACAACAATGCGGAGAAAATCAGTAGCCGAGAGTGCATAAGACCTCCGTGGGATAGTTGGATGAACAGATCGTGCAGACGGTTCCACTTGACAGAGAACGGAATACTTGTTATCATCCAGACAGAAAGTGGAATAAATATTCCACACGAGTGTACGTCTTTTTACGGTTCTTGTCAAGAGCAATCTGCGATGAACGACCAGCTGCAGTACAGCAAGCTCCATCACGCCATCCGTTCCAAGATCGCCAGTCTCACCCCGACCGAGCGGCGCATCGCCTCCTATATCCTCGAGCAAACGACGGAGGTCGCGATGACCTCCGTGCAGGAAATGGCCTCCCGGCTGGAGACGGGTCCGGCCACCATCATGCGTGTCGTGCGGAAATTAGGATACCACGGATTGAGTGCGTTGAAGCGGGAGATCAGGCAGAGCATGCGGCGCAATGGATCGCCTCTCATCCATTTCAAGACGACGCTGGATCATGGTCTCGAAACGGGCCTGGAGGAGATCCGGTTGATCGCCGAGCAGGAAGTCAGGAATATCCAGGAGACCTTCGGCCTCCTGAGCAAGGAATCGTTCACGCGGGCGGCTGGCCTCGTCAAGCGGGCCCAGCATGTGAACGCGGTCGGCATCGGGATCTCAGCCCATCTGGCGGCAACGACAGCTTTTATGCTGCGGAAGATCGGCGTCAAGGCCGATGCGATCCCGCATACCGGCCTGCCCGTCACGGAGAGCATCATCCCCCTGGGCAAAGGGGATCTGCTCGTCGCATTCTCGTTCCCCCCCTACTCCGCGCAAACGATCGAGGCGGTCGCTCTCGCCCGGAAACAGGGGGTCTCAGTCATCGGGATCACCAATCAACCGCTCGCCCCAATTGTGGAGCACTGCGATGTCGTTCTCGTCGCCAAGACGGAAAGCCGCATCCCCTCCAATTCTCTCACCGCACCGTTGATGCTCGTCTCGGGACTGGTGTCATCGGTCGCCGCGAAGACCCGACCGCTCTCTCTCAAGGCCTTGGAAACGGCGATCAAGCTGCGGAAGAAACACCCCCGGTGAGTTTACGCGCATCCCCCTGGATGCTCGTCGACTCTACGCAGGGAGCGTCCAAGAGACAGCTCCGACGATCGCGAGAGCGAGCAGAGAGAAGATGATGCGTTTCACGGGACCTGAAGGTTAGGAATTGTCAGAAGCCGGACCGACGCACTGTTTGTGAACGAGCGCCTTTAGTTCATCGCAGTTCGCCGAGCGGAGATAGACCTCGCACGAGGGGCATGATCGAAGTGCGCAGATGTTTGTCTGGTGTTTGTATGTCCAGCATCCCGCCACCTGCGATTGATACGCGGGGCAAACGAGCCGCTCTTCCATCGAGCAGTTGATGTAGTCCCAGCAGGGGATCATGGATTGCAATCGCCGAATTCCTTCAACCGAGATCTTCTTGTCTCGGATGGCGATACGGACGCAGCGAAGTCGCTCGATGTCCGATTCGGAATAGAGCCGTTGATTCCCGTCGCTCTTGTGAATAAGGACGAGACCCTTGCGCTCGTACATCCGAAGTGTTTCCACCGAGACACCCAGCATACGCGCGACCGTACCGATGGAGTAGATAGGGGTGGAATTATCCTGGTTTGACATACGGTATTTATAAATACAAGTTTAATGCCAACCAGAAATATGCTAATGCTGAAGAATTTTGGGCATCGGAGATTAAGTCATTCCGAAATATTGAAAGTTACGATCCAATTTGCCAAGGATTGAGAAAACCGGGAGGACTTAGAGGAGGACAACGGATGCAGGAATAACAGACTCCCGGCAGGTTAAGAAGCCGGGAGTGTTTTTTCGAAGAATGGGATACATGGATGGACAGACTCCGGGAGTCTCGAACGCGAAGAGCACTACTTCAGCAAAACGAGCCTCCGAGTTTCCGCGAACTGACTCGTTTCCAATCGATAGAGATACACTCCGCTCGGCAGGTCAGCACCATTCCACTGGCAAGCATGGACGCCAGCGGTCAGTTCGCCTTGGACAAGCACCGCTACTTCCCTTCCGAGCAGGTCGAAAACTCTGAGGCTTGTGCGCGATGCCACGGGAAGCGAGAACGTGATCGTCGTTGAAGGATTGAACGGATTGGGATAGTTCTGCTCAAGACTGAAATGAGAAGGAATCGGACTGGCGGACTCCACCGATGTGACCGAAGAAAAGATCTCACTCA
>Ga0209079_10000906_pt1 | contig 11489 bp, 8 predicted proteins | sample PPLLaktember2015_2_FD_187259 | JGI IMG/M metagenome (GOLD analysis project Ga0209079, IMG submission 187259) | Freshwater sediment microbial communities from Prairie Pothole Lake near Jamestown, North Dakota, USA - PPLs Lake P7 Core (6) Depth... | ecosystem: Environmental > Aquatic > Freshwater... | reverse complement strand
CTGGGTTCTTCGGGAGGAGCAACCTATCTAAAATAGAGGTCAAAGTTGACTTAGCGCCTGAAATATTCGCAACCATTAAAACTCCTGTTAGCGTTACCGTCACAAACAAAAGAAAATTTCTTCCCATATTTCTGTTGAGGGTCAACATCCAGGATAAGGAGCTTTTCTTTCCCTTTGTCGATGCAGGGGACACCGCAACCCGGTATATTGACATGGCCTTTGCTCAAAGGGGGAAGTTCACGATGGGACTGGTTTCATTGTATTCAGTTTTCCCCTTCAATTTTTTTACCCGCTACAAGTGGTATAGTGATGCATCCAGCTTTGTTGTATTTCCAAAACTCCAACAGTGCGAACTGTTCTCTTTTAATCAGAAAGAAAGGCGGTTAAAAGGAGAACACCCCTCCGACAAGACCGGGTATGAGTCAGACATTATATCCATCAGGGAGTATGTTCATGGAGACCCCATCAAGTACATTAATTGGAAAGCAACTGCAAAGACGGGCGAGCTAAAGACAAAAGAGCTTTCATCTCTAGATTTCCAGCCAGTTGTTATTGATTTTACCACGGTTGACATTGAAGACACGGAAAAGAAGATTTCCTGCATTGCCTATACGATTGTTCAGTTAATCAGGAAAAATATCCCTATTGGATTAAGGCTAAATGGCGCTTTTTTTGCTCCTGCTGTATCAAATAATCACAAGACAACTCTATTGACGGAACTTGCCCTTTATGGATCCCACGAACAATAACCGCAGTTTTAAGATTGAAACGATCGTTATTTTTATTACCTATCTTGTGGGTGCCCTGGCTTTTCTCTCTATCGTAAAGGAAATTGTAACTCTCTATTCAATCGTGTTCTGTCTTCTGTTCGCTATCTCTCTCTATTTTGAGTACAGGAGGAGTTTTCGCATCCCGCGATGGCTGCTAACAACCCTTTCCCTCGCAATGGTTATTTTTGCCCTTTACAGGCTGGACATGCAGGAACTTGTCACGCAGATGCTGGAAACCCTTCTTATGCTCCTCGCTATAAAGCTGCTTGAAGAGAAAAAAGTCCGGGACTACATGCAGATTTATGCCATAACGCTTCTTCTCCTATCAGGTTCTGGTCTTCTTTCTCTCAATATAGCCTTTTTTGTTTTCTATCTCATCCTCATTCTGCTCCTGACAGTTGCTGCCATTCTTCTCACCTACTATGCGCAAGATAACGAGTTAGTCCTTCCCGGCAATACAATTGTTAAGATAGTGACAAAATCCTTCCTTATTCCGTTGCTTGCTATACCCCTGACCTTTCTCATGTTTATCATACTTCCAAGAACACCATACCCATTGCTCAATTTCCTCAACAGGCCGGACAAGGCGCGCACTGGCTTCACAGATCAGGTACGGCTCGGGGCTGTATCAAATATCCAGGAGGATTCAACGATTGTTCTCAGGGCAAATATGAAAAAAATTGATGAGAAGGATCTCTATTGGCGGGGCATTGTACTCGAATACTTTGACGGCAAAGGTTGGATAAGCATGAAAAAACAATCTGCCCCGCGTTCATTTCCAGGACAGTTTAGCGACAAAAGCGTAAAGCAGACCATCTACCTTGAACCATACGGAAGTACATATCTTTTTTCACTTGACAGGCCCGTGTATGTGGCAGGACAGAATATAAAAAGGTCACAGGACCTCACGTATTCTTCTACCGGATATTTTGATACCAGATTAAAATACGAGGCCATATCGGTTTTAGGCGACAGCATAGCGGAAGATGCTATCGATGAAACAAAATACCTCCAAATACCAAGAAATCTATCACCAAAAATAACAAAGTTAGCAAAAGACTTTGCGACGGACAGCCATGATAAAACAATACAGGCAATCTTTGGCTATCTCCGGAGCAGTGCATTCAGATATTCCCTTCAAGGTTTACCTGTGTCAAAGAACCCACTAGAGGACTTTCTCTTCGAGACAAAATCGGGGAACTGCGAATTTTTTGCATCAGCATTGGCGGTCATGTTACGGGTGAATGGTATTCCCGCACGGCTTGTAGGTGGTTTTCGCGGTGGCTACTTCAATGATGTTGGGCAATACTATTTAGTGCCTCAGAAGTATGCCCATGCATGGGTCGAGGCTTATGTTAGGCCAAAAGGATGGGTGCGGATTGACCCAACACCGGTAATACTTGACAGCTCTGCTTCTCTTTTGAGCGGCGGAGGTTTTCAAAAATTCACTATCCTTATGGACACGCTGAACTATTACTGGTATGTCCTTGTCATTAACTACAACCTGGAAAAACAATTTTCTATTGTACTGAAATTGCGCTCCGAGCTGAGGCGACCCCATATGGGCCTTGCTTTCCAACGAGATAAGGCCCTGAAGTGGCTTGCAATCCTCTTAATCATTATAGGTATCGGGATATCTGTCCGTGTTTTTACAAAAAATGATTCAAAATCCCCAGAGCAAAAAATACTGGCATCCTTTTTGAGAAAGATGGAAAAACTCGGTTATCAAAAGAAAGCCTCTCAGGGCCTTGAGGAATTTGTATCAGATATTGGAGATGAATCGATAAAAGAGACTGCAAGTGTGTTTGTGAGAGAATTTGAGAACCGTTATTTCAAGGATATGGCATTTGACGGGCAGTATTTACAACGACTTAAGTCCTTAATCAAAGCGATAGGCGCATAATTGTGTTGTTTTCCGCCCCCTAGACTCCCAGGAAGGCAGTCTTTACGTGTTCATTATTCAGCAATTCCTGACCTGTTCCATGCAAGACAATCTTTCCGGTTTCCAAAACATATGCACTGTCTGCTATCGCAAGGGTCTGCTTGACGTTTTGTTCAACTATTAGGACCGTCGTTCCCTCATCCCGTATTTTTTTTATAACGTCAAGTATCTCCCGCACAAGAATAGGGGCCAGACCAAGTGACGGTTCATCAAACATAAGGAGCTTTGGCTTTGACATGAGCCCCCTCGCTATTGCAAGCATCTGTTGCTCACCCCCGCTTAACGTACCGGCAAGCTGTCTCCTCCGTTCGAGGAGTCTCGGAAATATTTTAAATACCTCTTCTCGCGTTTTCTCACGCTCAGCCCTTGCCTCACCCTTCAGGGAACCCATGTCAAGGTTTTCGTCAACAGTCATTTCAACGAAAAGCCTTCTCGCTTCGGGAACATGGACTATCCCGGTCTCGATGAGCCGATACGGTTCTACCTTGTGCAAAGGCGTACCACTCCAGAATATTCCACCATTTTTCGGACGCAAAATACCGGACGACGTTTTAAGAATTGTCGATTTTCCAGCTCCATTTGCGCCAATCAGGGCTGTGATCTGGCCCTCTTTGGCTTCGAAGGAGACATCCCAAATGACCTGCACATCGCCATAGAAAACGTCTATGTTCCGTATTTCAAGCACTGTGTTCCTCTCCCAAGTATGCTTCGATAACGAGAGGGTTATGGCCGATTTCCGAAGGGGTCCCCTCTGCTATTTTCTGGCCGTAAGTCAGAACCACGATCCTGTCAGAAATTGTCATAATAACCTTCATATGATGTTCAATGACCAAAATCGTTATACCCTTTTCCACTCTGATCTTTTTGACTATCTCTATCTGCTCATTGATCTCAGTCGGGTTTAGCCCTGCAAACGACTCATCAAGAAGGATAATCTCCGGCTGAGTAGCAAGGGCCCTGGCTATCTCAAGCCTTTTTCTCTTGCCAAGAGGTAGTCCCTTAGATATAAGGTTCCTGTCTTCGTATATGTTTGTAAATTTGAGTATATCCACTGCTATTTCTTCTGCTTGCGCCTTATTTTTTGCGCGCACAAAAGCAGACGCAATCACATTGTCGAGAGTGCTCATCCTCTGTAAAGGCTTTACGACCTGGAACGTTCTTGCCAGCCCGAGCTTGCAGAGTACATGGGGCTTGAGGTTTGAGACCTTTTGCCCTTTGAAAAAAACATCACCTTTTGTCGGCGGGTAAAATCCGTTTATTACGTTGAATATCGTTGTCTTTCCGGCGCCGTTAGGACCTATGAGACCAAGAATCTCTCCCTTATTCAACACAAAGGACACGTCAGTCAATGCAGCTAGTCCTCCGAATTGTTTTGACACCCCTTTCACTTCAATCAGATTCATGATGATGCTCCCTTTTTTGCCTTGAATGGCCTTAGCAGTTTACGAAAATCGCCAACAATACCATTTGGCAGGAACATTATGATGAAGATGAGAATAATGCCAAAAATAGTCTGGTGAGCTGCGCCTATATAGGGTAATGAACGTATTTCTTCTGCCAGGAACACCATAATCACAGCACCAACTATGGGCCCCCAGTACGTTGCTGCCCCACCGACCATTACAACCATGACCGTCACTATCGATAAATCGTAAAGAGGAAACACAATGGATGGATCAATATATCCCATGTAGTTCATATAAAAAGCCCCTGCTATCCCTGTTAAGACGCCGCTCAGACAGAGGGAGATCGTTTTATAGAGGGTTGTGTCGATACCGAGTGACTCTGCCGCGTCCTGATCCTCACGGATAGCCACAAAATAGTATCCAAGCTTCGACTCCATGACCATCTTTATGATAATGTATGTGATTGCCGCTATAAGAAGTATTACGTAAAAGTACCACGTCTTATCGACCCATGTTCTTTCCCTGATCATTATCCCCATGTTGCCCTGGGTAAAACCAACAAGGTTTTCTGCAGTCACCCTGCAGATCTCACCGAGCGCAAGAGTAGCGAGGGCAAAATAAGCGCCTCTGAGTCGAAGGCAAATGTATCCTATAACGAGGGAAAGTGCCGTGAGGACAACTACGCATGCCGGTATACCCCACCATGCGGAAATCCCCAGGTTCTGATAAAGGATACCGGCAGTATAAGCGCCGAAGCCAAAAAATGCAGCATGACCGAAGGAGACCTGGCCGGTATACCCACCAAGGATATTCCAGGCCATCCCGATTACAGACCACATAACAACAAGCACCAGTATATGCATCACATAGCTGCTGAGATCCAGAAACGGGATAATTGCGAGAAGAGCCAGTATGGCAAGGGGTAGGTATTTTTTCATTTTCCCAACCTCTTCCTTCTGAGTAACGATGCTACACCTCCAGGGATAAAGATTAGAGCTACCACGAATATGGAAAACCTTCCCACGGGCGCCCATCCCATGCCGATGTATGTTGCTGTCATTGACTCAAAAATCCCAAGGATCAAACCCCCGATAATAGCGCCCTCGGTAGAACCCATACCACCGATGACGGTAATAACAAAGCCCACGTTTGTGAACTGTTTTCCAAGAGCAGGGTAAAGGTAGTAAATGGGGATGAAGAGACAGCCCGCTGCAGCCACAAGCACCAGCCCAATACCAAAGGTCACCATCCTTACCCAGTTTACGTTGACGCCCATAAGGAGCGCTGCATCAAAATCCTGGGCGGTGGCCCTTATTGACTTGCCGGTATCGGTCTTTGTAAGGAACATCCATAGGGCTATGGTAATCATGACAGCAATAACAAATGAGAACGTCCAAGGCATAGACAGGGAAAGCTCAATGGGAGAGTTTTGCCAATAATCAGTCAGATACCAGGAACTCGAAGCATATGAAACCGGGGTAGACCGGTAGTTGCCTGTGAAAAGGACGGTGGCAAGGTTCGAAAAAATCATGGCAAGACCAACGGTCAGAATTACCTGGTTATGGGGGAGTATAGACTCTACCTTCATGACAGGGGTTAGAAGGTACTTTTGAATGGCGAGCCCGAACAAAAAGAGTGCAGGAGCAGCAACAAAAACAGAGAGATAAGGGTCAAGGCCAAAAAAGGTAAAAAGCCAATAGGCAATATACATGGCAATCATCATGAAATCGCCATGGGCAAGGTTGATAACCCTCATGACACCCATGATGAGGGCCATACCTAAGGCAATCAGCGCATAGAGCCCACCTAACAGGAACCCGGATATAAGGGTCTGCAAAAAGAGTTCAAGCTGAGCCATTCATCCCCCCCTTATTTTTTCTGTTTAAGTTGTTACATTACTTCCTGTCTCTCCACTTTGGAATAGGATAGACATACTTCGCGCTAGCATACTTTGCCGGCCAGATGGTCTCGTGTTTGCCCTTGATGACCTGCATAACGAGGGTATCCATGAAGTTCTGATTCGTATAACCATCTTTGTCCTCAAATTTTACAGGACCAAAAGCTGTCACCATGTTTGTAGTCTTAAAGGCAGCCCGAATATCATCAGGTTTCCATGTCTTTGCCCGTTCGAGCAGATCTTTGACGATATAGAGGGCGGAATATGCTTCTGCGCCATGGTAAGAGGGGTAGTCCTTGTAGAGCTTTTTATATTTCTCTGCATACTCTTTTGCACCTGGATATGCAACCTGGGGGCTCCAGAGTGTGGCCGTCATCACGAGTTCCGAGGCTTCTTTTGCATTCTGTATAAACTCAGGTATTGCAAAACCGGCAGCCCCACCGGCATAAAGGCTTGCATCAATCCTGAGTTCCTTGATCTGTCTCATGAGAAGCGCCGCATCCATGACATAAGAAACCATATAGATAACATCAGGTTTGGCAGCTTTTACTTTTGAGAGAATTGGTTTAAAATCTACGGCACCTTTTTCGTACTGCTCCTTGACAAGCACCTGCATACCGATTTTTTTGGCCTGGTTTACCATATCCTCGGCTCCAGAGGTGCCAAAATCAGAGCTTTCATAGAGAATTGCAATCGACTTTGGTTTTACCACTTCTTTCAGAAATGAAATGAATCCCACTGCATAATACGCATTTGTGGGATTCATGCGAAATACATATTTGTATTTCTGCTGGGTAATGTCGTCGGTGGCGCCAGTAACAACCATATAAGGGATCTTTCTTTCTTCTGCCACGGCTGCAACTGCCTTAGAACTGGATGAACTGTACTCTCCAAAGATCACCGGTTGCTTCTTCACGTCAATCAGTTTTTCAACTATGGAGCGTGAGATTTCCGGTTTCCCTTGGGAATCTTCGAACTCCAGAACAACCTTCTTACCTTTTATGCCACCCTTCGCATTAATTTCCTCCATGGCAATCTCATAAGATTTCTTTTCAATCTCACCAAATTTTGCATTTGTTCCCGTCAGAGGCAATGGGATGCCAAGCTTCAATACATCCTGCGCAAAGACTCCGGGTGCAAAAAACCATGCCATTAGCAAACATAATCCTACTGCAAGAAAACGCCTCATTTGACTCCCCCTTTTTGTAGTATATTGTAGTGTTGATTTATTGATGATTTTGATTAATGGATACTTCGGCTGAAGTAAGCACCGCACACACATCTATTAATATTTTGGAAATTCTTTGTCAATAGAAAATTTAATAAGTTTACAAAATAACAAGTTGATTATGGCTATCTATTTGTCACCATTATTATTTTATTGACTAAAAGAATAAGGTTGGACCGTCAATCAATTGTGTTCAATCAGAGGGTTGAACAATAAGCGGGCAAAGAATGCCAAAACGAGTATTAACTTTGTTTCGCCGCCCTTGAACAAATTCATTTAGTACCAGGCATCATAACAACAAGATTGAATTTATGTCTCATTAAGGGTAGTATTATACGCTACCATGGGGTCCGATATATCAGCACCAACGCATAGTCGGCGACAAAAGATTGCCGGCGACCTTCAGGCAATAATAAAATCCTTAGGTCTTGTCTTCGGCGACATTGGTACGAGCCCTATTTATACTCTCACCGTTATATTTCTTCTTCTTAAACCCACCACCGACAACGTCATAGGTGTTCTATCACTTATAACATGGACCCTTATAATTCTTGTTACTGTTGAATATGCATGGCTCGCCATGAGCCTCGGCGAAAAGGGTGAGGGGGGGACAATTGTTCTGAGGGGGATATTAATAAGACTTCTCAAGACAGGAAGGGGTGCGGTGTTTATAACTATTCTGACATTTGTTGGAATATCCCTTCTTGTGGGTGATGGCGTTATTACCCCCGCAATAAGTATTCTCAGCGCCGTTGAAGGTGTGCTCCTCATCCCGGGACTCCAGGAAACAAAACAGATGACCCTTATATTGATAGCAGGGGGGATAGCTATCCTCCTCTTTGCTTTTCAGAAGGAAGGTACCGATAAGGTTGCACGAGCGTTTGGCCCCCTTATGCTCCTCTGGTTCATCGCCCTTGCTGTTTCCGGTGTTATATCTATTATTAAAGTTCCATTAGTCTGGAAGGCAATCAACCCATACTATGCTATAAAATTCATGTATGAGAATGGCATTGCCGGTTTCTTTGTTCTCTCTGAGGTCATCCTCTGCGCTACAGGTGGAGAAGCTCTCTATGCGGACATGGGTCACCTGGGAAGGAAACCCATTATAAGAGCCTGGTATTTTGTTTTCTGCGCACTCCTCTTAAACTATCTTGGGCAGGGAGCATTTATATTACAGGCATCCGGTAAATCAACACATTTCCTATTTGGCATGATACTGCATCAATCATTTTTTCTCTATATACCATTTCTCATCCTCAGTATCATAGCTACGGTTATCGCCTCCCAAGCCATGATAAGCGGTATGTTTTCCGTTGTTTACCAGGGAATCAACACACGATTGATGCCTATGTTCAAGGTGGAATACACATCGACTGAGTTAAGGTCCCAGATCTATATAGGTTTCGTGAACTGGTTTCTCCTCATATCAGTTCTTTTCATCATGTTTCAGTTCAAGGAGTCCAACCGGCTTGCCGCGGCCTACGGTCTTGCTGTTACCGGAACAATGACCCTCACCGGGGTTATGATGACCTCAATATTCTATCTGAGAAAGGAATATATCAAAACTATAATCGCTTTATTTGTGACCCTTGTCGACATATCATTTCTTACCTCCAATACCTATAAAATACCTCATGGCGGCTATTGGTCGTTAATTATCGCCGCTATTCCATTCGCCATCATTTTGATATACACCGGAGGCCAGAGAAAGCTGTACCGTACAATGCGACCCCTGAAGCTTGATGTCTTTCTCCACAGCTACAATGAGGTCTATCAAACCCTCAACAAGATCAAAGGTACCGCGCTTTTCTTTGCCCGTGATATGAAAAGAGTTCCTTCCTACATTGTACACACCATGTTTATGAATAATATCATTTACGAAGACAACATCATTGTTTCCATCACTACCCTGGATGAACCATTTGGGGTGAAGAGTTCTTTTAAAGCAGACCTTGCCCCTGGTCTTCGAACTTTTGAAATTCAGATGGGATACACGGAGGTGGTTGATATCGAACAGTTATTAAAAAACGCCGGTATTAATGAGAAAGGGATTTTTTACGGGCTTGAAGAGATTTCTACAAGAAATATTTTCTGGAAGATGTTCTCTATGATAAAAAGGCTCGCTCCACCCTTTGTACAGTTTCAAGATCTTCCTTCTAACAAGCTTCACGGTGTCATTACAAGAATAGAGATTTAATTCCAAAACTTACGAGGGCTTGAAATACCATGAATCTCCACCTTTATGAGTCAGGCTTCGATGAAGCTAAGCTGCTGCAAACATCTCACCTTCGCTTCTCATGGACTTTACCTATTGGCTAAATTAACCGGCCCCTATTCTCAAACCGACTATTACTCTATAGGCTCTATAAAAAAAAGATGAAGGTAATGAAAATAAACACAGGTATAAGAAACACGAGAGACCACACTATGTAGCTAAAAAAGGATGGCATGGATATATCGTTCTCTTCGCATATCGCCTTGACCATAAAATTTGGACCATTCCCGACGTAGGTGTTTGCTCCCATAAAAACAGAACCTACCGAAATGGCTTTCAGGAACGCCTCAGGTACACCGGCTACAAGCCCTGACGTGATGTGCTGCATCAAGGCTATGCTTTTAGCAGTACTCATAAATACTAAGTAGGTAGGTGCATTGTCAAGAAAGCTTGACAGCATTCCTGACATCCAGAAGAACTTCCAGGGCGTGTCCACGCCAAGTCTTCCACCATTCATCTCCAGGATTTTAATGGCTGGAATCATGGTAAGAAAAATACCGGCAAACAAGACAGCTACTTCGATAATAGGATGATATGTGAAGGCGTTCTCTTCCCGCAAAACAACAGGAGTAAAGTATATCGATGAGATTGCCGCTCCGATCATAACGATTTCCCTTACCACCGGCGGGAGAAAAAAAGCCCCAACCACTGCTGCCAGGAAAAGAAAATTGATCTTTCCACGAATCTCCAGTTTTCGTCCTATCACTCTATTCGGAATAATGGAATCGGCCTCCAGCAAATCCTTCTTAAGAAAATAACGTTCAAGAATGTAGAAAATGCCAATCAGGATAGATACCGCAAGCAACCAGCAGGGCATAAGCCTCAGAGTCCACGCGAAGGGAACTCCCTTCAAAAAACCCAGGAATAAAGGAGGATCGCCAAGGGGGGTAAGAAGTCCACCGATGTTCGATACGAGAAATATAAAAAAAATGAATATATGAGCAACATGCTTGCGCCATTTGTTCGCCCTGATCAGGGGCCGTATCAACACCATGCTCGATCCGGTGGTGCCTATAAGGCTCGCAAATATTGCTCCCACAATAAGAATTATACAGTTCAGGGTCGGACCACCTCGAACAGAAGTACGTATCACTATGCCACCAGCGATGACGAAAAGGGACCCCAGCAAAATGATGAAAGACAAATATTCCATCAGTGTTTCAATAATGAGGGTAATATCGCGAGAACCAACGATCCAGATAGCGGGAATAGCAAGCCCAAGTGAAACATATCGGTAGTTCTTGCCCCACCATTCACTATTAACAAGGGGCATGAACGCTATCGACAAAATGAGCGCTGCGAAGAAAGCTGCAGTCCAAAGTGGGAAAACTACTTCATGCGTCTCAGCAAAGGCAAGAGAGGGGGTGAGAACTACACTACAGAGAACAATAATTCGACTTACGAGCACCGTTTCTCCTCGTCTAATAGAGCATCCGAGAAAGTACACCGGTTTTTAGCTTATCAATTACTTTGTCGACACCCTTCAGGCTCCGAAGTCCTTTCAGGAGCCGTCCCTTGTCTTCCGACCCTCCTATAACTCCGTTGACCACAATAACACGGGGTTCTGGAACCTCAAAGTTGACCTTGCTACTCCGTATCAAGTTCATGTGAAATATCGCCAAATGAGCTCTTTTTTCAAGGAGCTTTGCTGCGGCGAACTCCTCCGCCTTTTCAGTGTCAATCCTCTCAAAATATCGCTTACAGTAGCTTTCCATCAAATCCAAGGTATCATCAAGGCTGACATGGCTTGCGTTTATGGTAATATCAAAGGCTGTAGGGTCAAATAGGTCCTCGTCGAAGTAGTAGCTGATAAACTTCTTTTTTTCCTTATCCTTTCTTTCTACCAAATCAAGGGCTTCGTCTTGCCCAATGCCCTTCTCAACAGAGATATCATGTACTCGGTCAGAAAGGTCTCGATAGATCTGAATGCTAACTTTTAAAGGATAACCCTGTAATATCAAGTGACCCCCT
>Ga0209079_10000905_pt1:2500-11490 | contig 11490 bp, 9 predicted proteins | sample PPLLaktember2015_2_FD_187259 | JGI IMG/M metagenome (GOLD analysis project Ga0209079, IMG submission 187259) | Freshwater sediment microbial communities from Prairie Pothole Lake near Jamestown, North Dakota, USA - PPLs Lake P7 Core (6) Depth... | ecosystem: Environmental > Aquatic >... | reverse complement strand
GGCTAAGGAGTAGTAGATACCGTTCTTGTCAAGCGAAAGCCGGCTTGTAATTTGGATCATACATTTTGCCGGATTTCAGGACTCCGAAGATCACGTGAACCAGTTTTCGCATAATTGCGCAGACAATCACTTTTCCATTCTTTCCTTTTTCTTTCAGACGCCGATAAAACGCAATCATGAGGGGATTGCATTGAAGCGATACCAATGCCGGCATGTACAGGGCTCTTCTGAGCCGCGGATGACCCGTCTTGCACAGCCTCGGTTTTCCCTTGATGGATGATCCTGATAGGGTCTCCTTTGGCGCAAGCCCGATAAAGGCCACGAGCTCACGAACGTGTGTGAATCTCCCCAGATCATCTATTTCGGCCAGGATGGAGGCGATTGTGACCTTGCCGATAGCTGGAATGGATGCCAATAGATCTTTTTTTCGTTTCAGGTTTGGATCCCGGTCAATCATATCGGCGATCTGACGCCGGACCTCCTCGATTTCCTTTTTCAAGTAGTCGATATGCTCTTTGATTAATGGGATCACGGATTCGTGGGCTGTACCGAGTCGATTCTTCTCCTGAGTCAGCATATCAATCAAGCTCTCGGCCCTTCGGACCAGCGCTCGTAGAGCCCTGACCTCAGGGGAGGGCGGAATCCAGGATTGCGGTTTCATGGCCAGGCAAAACCGGGCAATGATCCCTGAATCAATCTTGTCGGTCTTCGTACGGATCAGTTCACTCTGGGCGAATCCTTTGATCCTGGCAGGATTGACGATACTGACCGTGTGACCGGCTTCGTGCAGGTACAAGGCCAACTCATCGCCATAGCTCCCCGTGGCCTCCAGGCAGGCATGAAGGCGAGCCACCCCTTGCTTCCGGAGCCACTGGGACAGAAGTTCAAACCCCTCTGTGCTGTTTTTACAGCTTTTGTGTTTCAGTTTACCGCCGATCAGCAGCGCCGCATCAAACTTTTGTTTGGCAATATCGATACCGAGGACAGGTTCAGACATAAGCTCTCCCTTCTCTGAGATGCGCAGGTAAATGCCCTGTTCGAATCAACCTTGCAAGTACAAACTCATTCCCGTTCGGGACGGTTTCTGATACCGTACGAGTTACTGAACAAAGCAGAGGGAAGAGGATCTAATCTACAGACCCATGCTCCAAGGCATCAGGTGAAATACAGATTCACTCTTCCCATTTACCCCGGCGTCCCAGGGTATCCTATACCTTTCGAGAATCTTTTAGAACACAAGGTGTTAGCAATTTCAAAGCAGAATTTCTCAGGCGGGCCTTTCAGTCGGTTGTTCAAGAATGCCCAGATGCAAGGCACCCTGAAAGGATGGAAGATAGGAAGCGATGAAGAGCGGAAAATCGGGATGAAATAGGAATCTTTTCTCTCTTGTCCGCTCTTCCTCACTTCTGCTCTTCCGATCTTCGCAGCCTTGAAGCCTGAAAACGGATTCAAAGCATTCGGCAGGAAATGTCCCCGGTTAACAACCGCTAAGCTGCTTGCGGTACCAGTCGACGGTCAATTCCAGCCCCTTCCTGAATGACCAGGCCGGTTCGAAGCCCATCCGCTGCCTCGCCCGGCCGATGTCGGCCATGGAGTGGCGGATGTCGCCCTGCCGCGCCTCTTCAAAACGGGGCTCGATCGTGCTGGCCGTGATCGACCTCAGTTCCCCAAGAAGATCCAGCAGGCTGTAGCGGCTGCTGCAGGCCACGTTGAGCACTTCGCCCCCGATCCCGGGGACCCTTGCGGCAAGCAGGTTGGCATTCACCACGTCGCGGACAAAGGTGAAGTCCCTCGACTGCCCGCCGTCTCCGTAGACGATCGGCTGGCGCCCGCCCAGCAGCGCCTCGATAAATCGCGGAATGACGGCGGCGTATTCGGACAGGTGACTCTGCCTGGGCCCGAAAACGTTGAAATACCTCAGCGACACCGTCTCCAGTCCATACAGCGGGTAGAAGATGCGGCAGTACTCTTCGGCGGCGAGTTTGCTGATCCCGTATGGGGAAAGCGGCTCTGTTTTCATGGCCTCGTTTTTAGCCGTGCACTCTTCCCCTCCAGAGCCGGCCTTGTCCCCGTAGACCGAAGAGGAGCTGGCGAAGACAAACCGCTTCACCCTGGCATCCCGCGCCGCAACCAGCATGTTGAGCGTTCCGGTGATATTGACGTCGTGTGTCGTCGGGGGATCCTCGATGGATCTCGGGACGGAGCCCAGGGCCGCTTCGTGAAAAACAACCTCCACTCCCTTCAGGGCCGCCCGGCTGGTATCGAAATCCCGAATGTCTCCCTCGATGACTTCGACTTTTTCAGACCCGGGAAAGCGGAGATTTTCCCTTTTTCCCGCCGAGAAATTGTCCAGGACGCGAACCGTCCCGCCTTGTGCAACCAGGGCTTCGGCGAGATTCGAGCCGATGAACCCGGCGCCCCCGGTAACCAGATAGACCATGAATCAACCCTCCGCTCTTCCTGCTGTGATGGACTGCTCTTCGACCTGTTCGATGGGCAGCTCGAAAGCCACTACAGTCCCGACGGGGGCATTGTCGGCCACCGTCACGGAGCCCCTGTGCTCACTGATGATGGAGCTCACGATGGCAAGACCCAGCCCCGAGCCTGATTTTTTCGTCGAATAGTAGGGCTCGAACATCTTTGTCCTGTCGGCGCGGGACACCCCGGTCCCGTTGTCCCGGACCTCGACGCGGGCCCGCCGGTGGACCCGGTCGAAGATCGTCTTCACCTCGATCCTCCCTGCTCCGCGGCTCACGACGGCCACGGCATTGTCCAGGAGGTTGACCATGACCCGCTTGATCTGCTCGGCATCCATCTTCAGGGAGGGCAGCTCCGGTTCGGGCTGATAATCGAAGGCGATCTCCTTGTGGGCATCCTGGTAGAGCACGACGGCATCCCGGACGACCTCGTTGAGATCGTTGAGCGTGAGCTTGGCCACAGGCATCCGGGCGTAGCGGGAGAACTCGTTGACGAGGTTCTTGAGGACATCGACCTGGTTGATGATCGTCCCGGTGCACTCCATGAACACGGGTTTGTCTTCGCTGAGCCTGTCGCCGAACTTGCGCTGCAGCCTCTGCGCCGAAAGCTGGATGGGCGTAAGCGGGTTTTTGATCTCGTGGGCGATGCGGCGGGCCACCTCCCTCCAGGCTGCAATGCGCTCGGCCCGTTGGAGCTGGGTGATGTCCTCGAAGACGACGACCATTCCCATGTAGTTGTTCTCGTCGTCGAGCAGCACCGTGGTGGTCACCAGAAGCGTGAGGGCGCGGTCCTTGAGGGTGATCTGGATCTGCTTCTCCAGGAACCCCGACTCCTCGCCCGTGATCTCCGTGAGAATCTCGCTGACCAGGGCCATGTGTTCGGGCTGCAGAACCTCCTCGTAGGGGTGGTTCAGAACCTTCTCCGTCCTCACGTCGAGGAGCTTCTCGGCAGCCCGGTTGATCGTCGTAATGACCCCGTCGCGGTCGACGGCCACGACGCCGGCGGAGACATTCCGGAGAACCGTCTCCATGTACTTGCGCCGCTCCTCGAGGCTGATGTTGGCCTGCTCGAGACTGTCCTTGCTCACCTTCAGGTCGCCCGTCATCCGGTTGAAGGAATTCACCAGGACGCCGATCTCGTCGTCTGCCACCACGTTGATCTTGTAGTCCAGCTTGCCCTGGGCGATGGCGTGGGTCGCCTCGGCAAGGTCCTGGACGGGCTCCGTGATTCCCTTGGCCAGGTAGAACCCGAACCAGGTGGCCGAAAAGATGATGAGCAGCGTCACCACGAAGAGGATGACGATATAGCTTGTTTTGATGGGGTTCTTGAGAAGCTTGAACTGCTTGTACTCTTCATTGATCCTGGAAATCGTCGTCATCTTGTCGACGAGTCCCTTGGGCACGTAGCAGTTGACCACGACGGCCCCGATGATGGCCGTCGAGCCGGGTGTCACGTAGATGGGTGCAATCCCCCGGATGAAATCGCCCAGGCCCACGGACTGCATCGTCGTAAAATGCTTGCCCAACCGAATGTCTTCGCGAAGCTTGGGTGAAAGGCCCAGCTCGGGGATATCGGGGTTGCCCGGATCCTTGAAGACGATTTTATCCGCCTCCTCGTTGAAGTAGATTTCGATGAGACCCAGCTTGAAAATCCGCTGCCGCTGCTCGACGAGCGAGCGCAGGTACTCGAGGCGACCCTTTTCATAAAGGCGGTTCTTCGTGATGTCGGCGCTCATCTGATCGGCGTAGTACTTCACGTTCTCCGCCGTCTGCTGGTAATAGTTCTGGGCCACCTCGAGGGACAGGTTCAGGGCCCCGCCGACGCGGATGTTGAACCAGTTGTCGATGCTGTACGACAGAAAATTTGTGGCCACCAGGAACAGGATGAAGGTCGGGACCAGGCTGAGCGTCACGAAGGCAGCGACCAGCTTGGTCCGGAGCTTCGATCCCAGGACCCCGCGGCGCCTCTCGTAAACGAGCTTGACGACGTTGCGGACGATGAGAAAGATGAGCAGCAGGACCAGAATGATGTTGATGTTGATGAGCCCGAAGATGGCCACGTCCCGGAAATCGGGGACGAGGGTCTCCTTGCTGAAAAGGCTGGTCTCGATGAACGTCAGGAGGACAATGCCGATGATGGTGGCAACGATGATGATCCGTTCGCGCCGCCGCCGCCTCATCTCGGCCGTGTGAATCGCCTGCTGTTTGTCGGTCTTCTGATCCATAAATGAGATTCGGGACCGCCACGGCCCATCCCGGCACCGGGAGCCCCTTCAGGCAAATACCTTGATTTGGCTGAATTGTAAAGCCCTAGAATGAGTGAAGAAGTGTCATGTGTCGAGTGTATGAAACAATCCGCCCGGCGAGGTGATTGCTCAGGGCGTAGCTATCCCGAAGATTGCATAGACGGCAGATGACTCTGTCACGGGTCAGGTTGTCGCCGCGGCGGCCGCCTTAAGATCGGGTACACTCTCCTCATGGGCATGAGCCCGGGCGGGGGTATGGGGATGGGAAACGATTTCCCAGCAGTCGTCGCATGCAAGCAGCGCCTTCAGGAGCTGGGTGTTCAGCTTGTGCCCCGACTTGTAGGCGGTGAAGTGGCCGATGATCGGCATGCCAAGGAGGTAGAGGTCCCCGATGGCATCCAGGATCTTGTGCTTCACAAACTCATCAGGCGAGCGCAGCCCCTCCTTGTTGATGACCTTCTCGTCGTCGAGTACCACAGCGTTCTGCAGCGATCCCCCGAGGGCAAGCCCCTTGGCCTGAAGGTATTCCACATCTCTCAGGAAGCCGAAGGTCCGGGCCGAACTGATCTCCCTGTCATAGGAATCGGCAGAGAAGACCATGTGGTAGGTCTGGGTCCCCACGGCGGGGTGGGGAAAGTCGATTTTATAGGTGATCCGGAAATCCGATGCAGGTTCCAGGGAAGCCATGCTCTCCCCCTCGGAAACCGAAACGGCCTTCTTGACCCGCAGGTATCTACGCGGCTTCTTCAGAGCCTTGAGGCCTACGCTCTTCAGAGTGTGCACGAAAGGTTGGGAGCTTCCGTCCATGATGGGGACCTCGAAGGTGTCTACCTCGACAATTGCGTTGTCGATGCCAAGGCCCCTGAAGGCGGAGAGGAGGTGCTCCACGGTGTGCACGCGCGTGCCGTTCACACCCAGGGTGGTGGCAAGCGTCGTGTCGGTGACATTCTGTATATCGGCTGCAATCCGGTTGTTATCAGACACATCCCTGCGGACGAACACGATCCCCGTATCCGCCTCGGCCGGTTTTATGGTCATGCCGACTTTCCGGCCTGAATGAAGCCCGACGCTCCGGAAATTGATCTCTTCTTTAACAGTTTTCTGCCAGTACATTAAATGTCCTAAAAAACGAAGGTGGTTTTACTATGAGCAATCGGCATGCCAGAGGAAGACAGGTGAAGGAGATGCCTGAAAAATATTTATCTATATGAAATAATTGGTAATATTCTGTTGATGAGCTGTGGATGGATTATGCAACGTGGGCAACGGGAAAGCCTGACTGTTGCAACAAAGCCACACTTCATTTAAAAAGGCATGGAGTACTGCAACGCCCCCTGAAGATAGAAGTTAGGTAGCTTTGAAGTTAAGAACCTCGGAGAGGCGGAGATGCGCGACGGGGCTTCAACTGCACAAAACGTCAAAACCTCTCAACTTCCCAGATTCCCCATGCAAAAGGATGCGCTCCCGGTTACCGGTCACTTACCTTTAAAAAATCTCTCTTTTTCGCTGTATATACACCCGCAGTACTTCTGCCTGTACATCCCCATCTCTTTGGACATCCGAACTCCTTCCTCCCAGCCGACCCTGAAATCCTTATAATAAAACGGGACCTTCATTTCCCGGGCGATGGCCTCGCCCGTCTGGCGGATCAGGTCGTGTTTCTGGTATCGGCTGTAGAGCAGGGTCGTCGTGAAAGCATCGAAGAGCCCTCTTCTGGCCTCAGCTGCTGTACGCCGCAGCCTGACCTCGTAGCAGTAACTGCAACGATCGTTGCCCATGAAGGAAGTTTTGCGAAGGAAGTCTTCCATCGGGTAGTCTTCGGCTTCTTCGACTGCGAGACCTTCGCGAATCGCAAAGTCCCGCAGCGTGTCAAGCCGTTTCCTGTACTCGAGATAGGGGTGGATGTTGGGGTTGAAGAACACCCCCTTGACCTGACCCGCTTCCTTTCGAAGGATTTCGAGAGGATAGATCGTGCACGGTGCACAGCAGATGTGAAGAAGGAGTTTCATCCTTGGCAATCTCAACCCGGAGGAAGGAAAGGTATCGGCCGCCGGGTGTCTTGGAATACTGGAATATTGGAATAATGGATTTCTTGAGGACCCATCATTCCATTACTCCATTACTCCATCATTCCTAGAATAACTCTTTTTGGTTCCCTACCCACGCCCTGCCAAAGTGCTCGTAGGCCTCTTTCGTGGCCACTCTGCCTCGGGCCGTCCTGACGATGTAACCCTCCTGGACCAAGAAGGGCTCGTAAACATCCTCGATGGTGCTCCGCTCTTCGCCAAGGGACGAGGAGAGGCTGTCGATACCCACGGGGCCGCCGTTGAACTTGTCTATGAGAAGCAGCAGGAGCTTGCGGTCCATGGTGTCGAAACCCCGGTGGTCGACCTCCAGGAATTCGAGCGCCCTGGCCGCCACGTCTTTCGTGACGACACCGTCCGCCCGGACCTGGGCATAGTCCCGAACGCGTCGAAGCAGCCGGTTTGCGATCCGGGGCGTCCCGCGCGAGCGCTTGGCGATCTCCCCAGCCCCGTCGTCGTCCACGCGGATGTCTAGGATTTTCGAAGACCGGCGCACAATGGTGGCCAGTTCCTCCGGGTTGTAGAATTCGAGGCGAAAGCTCATGCCGAAGCGGTCGCGAAGCGGCGATGTCAGAAGCCCGGCCCGGGTCGTGGCCCCCACGAGAGTGAAGCGGGGGATGTTGAGCTTCATGGAACGGGCCGATGGGCCCTGCCCGACGAGGATGTCGATGTGGTAATCTTCCATGGCCGGGTAGAGGATTTCCTCCACCACATTAGGAAGCCGATGGATCTCGTCGATGAACAGGACGTCGTGCTCCTGGAGGTTCGTGAGGATCGCGGCGAGGTCTCCCTGGCGCTCGATGACGGGACCCGAAGTCACCTTGATGTTGACCCCCATCTCCCGGGAAAGGATGTAGGCCAGCGTCGTCTTGCCGAGACCGGGGGGACCGGAAAGCAGGACGTGGTCGAGGGCTTCGCCGCGCTTTCGGGCCGCCTCGATGAAGACGGCCAGGCTGTCCTTGACGCGCTCCTGACCGACATACTCGGTAAGCGTCCTCGGCCGCAGCGAGCCTTCTTCCCGTTCATGCTCCAGATTGTCGGGATCCATCAAGGGGTTTCTCTTTTCTTCCGTGCTTCCCATGTTTGCAACTCTCGCTGATTTCAACCTGGCGGCCCCGTCGTCTTCAGGACAGTTCTTTCAGAGCACGTTTCAGGATGACTTCCAGGGCAAGGCCATCGTCTGCGGAATCCACAACACGGTCGACAACCGTCTTCGCCAGGCTTTTCTTGTATCCGAGATTTACGAGGGCCGAGAGGGCATCCTCCCGGACGGCATCGAGGGTGCTTTCCGCCTTCGCTTCTTCCCTGGATTCCTCCGGCGCCAGCTTGATCACCCGGTCGCGCAACTCCAGGATGATCCGGTCGGCCATCTTCTTTCCCACGCCGGGGATCTTTGTCAGGGTCTGACGGTCTTCCGTGAAGACGGCGCGGATGAAATCGGACGACGCAATCCCCGAAAGGAGATTGATGGCCAGCTTCGGCCCGATGCCGTTGACGGACAGCAGGAGCTCGAAGAGCTGCTTTTCTTCGTACGTCCGGAACCCGTAGAGGTGGATGGCATCCTCCCTCACGGCCGTAAAGATGTTGAGGGTAACCTGGGAGCCCTCGTCTGCGAGCTCGTAGAAGGTGGACAGCGGGATGAAGACCCGGTACCCGATCCCGTTGACTTCGACGGTGATGTGGCCGGGGCATTTCGATTTCAATATCCCTTGGAGACTGGCGATCATGGAAACCTTCGGTCTGAGCTCAGGGTTCAGGTTGCAGGGCAACAAGGACTTCTCTTTTCCTTATCGCCTTTTTCCGGCTGCCTTTTGCCCGAATGCTGCGGTCACAGGACGGTTTCTTTCTTCGTGTGGGTGTGGCAGATCGCAACGGCAAGGGCATCGGAGGCATCCTCGGGGAGGATTTCGCCCAGCTGGAGGATTGCCTGCACCATCACCTGTACCTGATGCTTCTCGGCCCGACCGTACCCGACGACGGACTTTTTGACCTCGAGCGGCGTGTATTCATGGACCGGCAGGCCGTTTCGGGAGGCGGCAAGGAGCGCTACACCCCGAACGTGTCCCTGCTTGATAAGGCTTTTCACGTTCTTGCCGTAGAAAATGTCCTCGATAGCCACGGCATCCGGTTTTGTCCTGTCGATGACCTCGGTCAACTCGTCGTAGATTCGGGAGAGACAACGG
>Ga0209079_10000901_pt1 | contig 11546 bp, 17 predicted proteins | sample PPLLaktember2015_2_FD_187259 | JGI IMG/M metagenome (GOLD analysis project Ga0209079, IMG submission 187259) | Freshwater sediment microbial communities from Prairie Pothole Lake near Jamestown, North Dakota, USA - PPLs Lake P7 Core (6) Depth... | ecosystem: Environmental > Aquatic > Freshwater... | reverse complement strand
GCTGTGGGCGCACTGGTGACGGCATTGGCCGACGCGGTGTGCGCCGAGGCCGATCGCGCGATGGAGGCGCGTGGCGTGTTTCATCTGGTGCTGGCTGGCGGTTCGACGCCGATCGCCCTGTATCGCGAACTGGCGGCCAGGCATGCCGGCGATGTGCGGTGGAAAATCTGGTTCGGCGACGAGCGCTGCCTGCCGCCGGGTCATGCCGAGCGCAACAGTGTCACGGCGGAAGCGGCCTGGCTGTCCGGTTCGGCCATCCCTCCCGAAAACCGCCTGCCGATTCCGGCCGAGCGGGGTGCGGAGGCGGCAGCCGTCGACTATGCGGCGGTGCTGGCAGCTGTGCCGAGTTTCGATCTGGTGCTGCTGGGGATGGGGGAGGATGGCCACACCGCCAGCCTGTTCCCGGGGCATGATTGGGGTACCGCGCCGGGCAGCCCGGCGGTTCTTGCCGTGCATGATGCGCCGAAACCGCCTCCCGATCGGGTCAGTCTTTCGGCAGCGCGCCTGTCCGACAGCCGCAGCGTGTGGTTCATCATCAGCGGCGAAGGCAAGTCGGATGCCGTAACGCGCTGGAGGAAGGGTGAGGCGCTGCCGGTCACCGCCATCCGCGGACGGAACGAAACCCTGGTCTGGCTGGATCAGTCGGCTTGGGGGATGTCGGTTTCCGGGTGAGCAGCCGGTTCTGCCTCTGACTTGGGCTTCTTTGCTGGCTTCTGCAGCATCACCTGGCGCGTCGCCGGTGTTTCCAGGCTGATGCGCCCCAGCGTGCCGTTGCGATAGTCGGTCAGGAACAGCATCGCCGCTTTCTCCAGATCCAGTTCACCGCCGCGTGCCCTGAGCAGGCAACCGCGTTTCCTGGCAACTGACTGCAGCACGTCGGTGCCGTCCATGCCAGTCGTGTCGAAACCGTAGCGTGCGCTGAGCAGGGCTGGATACCTCTGCAGCAGGATGTCGGCCAGAAAGATCGCCACTTCCTCGTCGATCACCGCGTTGCGTCCGATGGCGTGGCTGGCGGCGAGCATGAAGCCGTCGGAGTCGTGCTCGATCTTCGGCCACATCAGGCCGGGGGTGTCGACCACGGTCAGGCGCGCCGAAAGGTTGATGCGCTGCTGCGACTTGGTCACCGCCGGTTCGTCTCCCACTGCAGCGACCTTGCGCTTGACCAGCGAGTTCATCAGCGTCGACTTGCCGACGTTGGGGATGCCCATGATCATGATCCGCAGCGGCTTGAAGTTGTCATCGCGGTGCGGCGCCAGTTTTTGCGCCAGCGCCGGCAGCTTCGCCACATCGCCGGCCTTCTTGGCGGAAATCGCCACCGCCATCACGCCGGGCTGACGGTTGTAGTGCTCGATCCAGGAACGCGTGACCTCGGGATCGGCAAGGTCGGACTTGTTCAGCAGCTTGAGGCAGGGGCGCTGGCGGAAATTGCGCAGTTCGTGGATCAGCGGGTTGCTGCTCGCTTCCGGCAGGCGCGCATCGAGCACCTCGATCACGACGTCGATCTGTGCCATGGTTTCCGCCGCCTTCTTGCGCGCGGAAGTCATGTGACCGGGGAACCACTGGATGGACATGGGGGCTGAAAAAGTGAAGGGGGAAGGGTGATCGGTGAAGGGTGGTGCGATTATCCCACCAGTACTGGGGCAGGCGCTGGCGGCCAGAGGTATTTGCCGCGAGCCTCAGTCGAGCGCGCGGTATTGCACCTCGACGATTTCCAGTTCGCGCCGCCCGCCAGGTGTCTGCACGCTCACCGTGTCGCCTTCGCGGGCGTGCAGCAGCGCGCGTGCCATCGGCGAGGTCCAGGCGAGATGGCCGCGCCCGGCATCGGCTTCGTCGATGCCGACCAGGCTGTAGGTCGACTCGCTGCCGTCTGCATCGGCGACCGTGACGGTGGCGCCGAAAAATACCTGGTCGGTCGGTTCGCGCGTGGCCGGATCCACCACTTCAGCATGTTCGAGGCGCTTGGACAGGAAACGGATGCGGCGGTCGACCTCGCGCAGGCGTTTCTTGCCGTAGATATAGTCGCCGTTTTCCGAACGGTCGCCGTTGCTCGCGGCCCAGGATATGGTCTCGACCAGCTTCGGACGCTCGATCTTCCACAGCTGGTTGAACTCGGCGTCGAGGCGCACGTAACCGGCCGGCGTCATGTAGTTCTTGGTGCCGGCGGGCAACGCTGGGACGCCGGGGAGATCGTCGTCCTCGTCGTCGACCGGGTCGGCTTCGCGGGTGAATGCCTTGTTCATCGGCCGAACAGATGCAGGATCAGGGTCAGCAGCAGCGACATCAGGATGACGCTGGTGAAGGGAAAGTGCAGCGTGCCGCGCGCTCGCTTGAGGTGGATGTCGCCGGGCAGGCGGCCGATGCCCAGCCGCGTCAGCAGCGGCGTGAGCAGCCCCAGCACCAGGAGGGCGAGGACGAGGGTGAACAGCCATTTGATCATGCTGGGATTTTACCGGATGGCTCAGGCAGCTTGGCGAAGCCCCAGCGACACAGTGGAACGAGCCTATTGCGTCGCCTGATCGGCCTGCTGGCGCTGGGCCTCGGCCGCATCCAGCAATTGACCTTCCACCGCGCGGGCCTTGTCTACCGCCTGGATCTGGGTTTCGAACGCCGGATTCGGCTGGCGCGGGTCAACTTCCGGTTCGGGCGGCGGAACCGAGCCATCGCACGCGGCGAGCAAGAGCAGCAGGGCAGGAACGAGGACTTTCATCATGGGTTCTCCAGCAGGCCGGTGGGCAGCCCGTCTATGCTGACCGTGTTTTTCTCGCGCCAGTAGTCGAGCAGGCCGGTCGGCCCCTTTTTCTCGGCCCAGCGCGCCAGGGTGTCGCGCTCGCCGCGATAATCGTACAAGGGCACGGCGTAACCGCACGAAGTCTGCACCGAATCGATGTCGAGCACGATCAACTGGCGCTCGCCGGACAGGACGGGGAAATGTCGCCGCAGTTCGGCCCAGGCAGCATCCTGGCGGCGCACCACATGGCCGCGGCCATACAGCCGCAGGATCAGCGGCTCGGCGTGGAAGCTGCAGAACATCACGGTCATGCGGCCGTCGTGCCTCAGATGGGCGGCGGTTTCGTTGCCGCTGCCGGTGAGGTCGAGATAGGCGACGCGCTTGGGATCGAGGACACGCAGGCTGTCCATGCCCTTCGGCGACAGGTTGATGCGACCGTCGGCCGGCGCGGTGGCGGTGAAGAAAAGTTTCTGCGCCGCGATGAAGTCGCGATGCCGGTCCTCCAGCGCTGGGTAGAAACGCGCCATCAGCTGATCTGACGCTTGAGGAATTCGTTGAGGATGCGCAGGCGGGTGATGCTGTCGTTCATTTCCAGCAGGCTCTGCTTGACGCTGAGCTTGAGCGTAAGCACCTCGGACAGCCGGTAGCCCACCCAGACTGCGTTGTCGAACTGCAGCGGCTCGGGGAAGGCGTCCGCCCCCACCTGTTCCATGATGTGGCGCAGGATGTCGACCGCCATGCGCAGGTCGTTGGGGACGGCAATGCGCGTTTCAGCACCGATGTCGTCGACCTTGCCGCTCAGCAGACCCTGGGCATCGCTCTCGGTGGAGCGGATGACGAAGCGTTCAAGCGCCTGGGTCTTGATGTGCAGGATGCCGGTTTGTGGCATCTCCCAGTCGGTGACCTGCACCCGGGTGCCGACCTCGTAGGGCTTGGCCGGCGCCCCCACTTCCTTGCCTTCGCGAATGGCGCAGATGCCGAAGGGAGTGCGGTCGGCGATGGCCTTCTTGACCATGTCCATGTAGCGCTGCTCGAAGATTCGCAGCGGCAGCAGGCCGCCGGGAAAGGCCACGGTGTTGAGCGGAAAAAGCGGCAGCATGGCGTTCATTTGTCCGCTCCCCAGCGCGCCATCAGCGTGTGGCCGATGCCGAGCTGGTCGAGGATGCGCGCAACGATGAAATCGACCACGCCCTCGATCGACTGCGGGCGGTGGTAGAAGCCGGGATTGGCAGGAAGGATCACTGCGTTCATCCGCGACAGGGTCAGCATGTTTTCCAGATGCAGGGTCGAGAAGGGGGTCTCGCGTGGCACCAGGATCAGCTTGCGGTTCTCCTTCAGCATGACGTCGGCGGCGCGCTCGATCAGGTTGTCCGACAGGCCGTGGGCGATCGCGGCGAGCGTGCCCATCGAGCACGGGCATACCACCATGGCGTCGGCCGGATTCGAGCCGGAGGCGACCGGAGCGTTCCAGTCCTCGCGGCCGAATACGCGCAGCTGGCCGTCGCGCGCACCCATGCCCATGCTCAGCTGCTTCTCCAGATCGCTGGCGCGTGCCGGCAGGGTGACGCCGAGCTCCTGCTTGGCGACGATGTGGGCGGCCTGGGATACCAGGAGATAGACCTGCAGCTGGGCCTGGATCAGGCATTCGAGCAGACGCAGGCCGTAAGCCATGCCGGAAGCGCCTGACAGCGCGAGAGTGACGGTGTTCAGAGGGGAATGCATGGGCTGGATTGTCCCTTGGGTGATGCGTCGGCGGCAAGCAGTCGTGCGACGATGAAGCCGTTGATGGCACCGAACAGCAGCGCCGCTGCAGCGAATACCGGCAGCAAATTGAGTAGCGCCGCGGTCGGCAAAAGCCATAGCCAGGCCAGGACGAGCTGTCCCGCGATGTGGCCGAATGCGGCCAGCACCGACAGGCTGACCGCCCCGAACCAGCGCCGCGGCAGATATTGCCCTGCGGCGAGGACAGCGAGGCTGGAAAGGGCGCCGGCGGCGGACAGCCAGAATCCGGGGGAGAGGAAGCTGCCGAGCAGCAGGCTGCCGGCGAGCACGCGCAGGGCCGCCACCCAGGCCGCGGTTTTCCAGCCGTACTGCAGCATCACCAGCAGGATGACGATGTTGGCAAGCCCCGGCTTGACCCCCGGAACCGGGCTGGGGATCGCCGCTTCGGCCAGCGTCAGTCCGATGGCGACCGCGGCCAGCCCGGCGATGCGGCGATCGGCGGCACTGACCGGCAGTTCAATAACCGAGCGTGTCATAGGCTGCGCTGCGGCCGCGGATTTCGAGGCTGACCTGGTTCGGCAGGCATAGCGCGGCATCGCCGGCCTGGCTCAGCCAGCCGCGCTTGACGCAAAGCTGGCGTGGCGATGGGTCGCGGGCGATGCGGGCGCGGCCGGGCTGGATTTCGATCTGCGTCATGCCCAGCGGACCTTCGACGCTGATCATGCGGGCGCGGGCTAGCGTCGGGGTGTCGACCACCTGCCCCGCTACGCGGATGACTGCGCTATCGCCATGACTACCACCCCAGGAGAAAACCGCTAGGCCGGAGACGAGCAGCAGACCTGCCGCGAGCACCACAAGATCGCCAGGGCGCAGCAGCGTCATGGCTCAGCTCAGTTCGCGATGCCGTACCAGCACCTGCTCGCGCCGGCCAAAGTTGGCGGCCAGAGTCTCGGCGAAATACACGCTGCGGTGTTGCCCACCGGTGCAGCCGATGGCGACGGTGAGATAGGCACGGTGGTCGCGGATGAAGCAGGGCAGCCAGTTCTCGACGAAGCCGCTGATGTCGGCCAGCATCGCCATGGCGTCTGGGCTGGCTTCGATGTAGTCCGCGACGGCCTGGTCGCGGCCGGTGAGCGGGCGCAGTACGGGCACGTAGTGCGGATTGGGCAGGCAGCGCACGTCGAACACCAGGTCGGCGTCGAGCGGAATGCCGTGCTTGAAGCCGAAGGACTGGAACAGCAGGGTGATGCGCGAGCGGTCCTGCTGGATCAGGTCCTTGATCCACAGCCGCAGCGCCGAGGGCGACAGGTCGCTGGTGTCGATGCGGTGGCCGAGCGGGGCGACATCGGCAAGCATCTCGCGCTCGAGTTGGATCGCCTCCTGCAGCGAGACATTCTCGCTCGACAGCGGGTGGCGGCGCCGTGTTTCCGAGAAGCGCTTGACCAGCGACAGGGTCTTGGCCTCGAGGAATATGATGCGCAGATCTGACCCCTTGCCGCGTAGCGATTCGGCGATGGCGGGGAGTTGCGAGAAGCTTGCGCCGCTGCGCGCGTCGATGGCAATGGCGATGCGCTCGTGACCCTCCTGGCCGAGATACTCGACCAGACTTTCGAGCATCGCCAGCGGCAGATTGTCGACGCAGTAGTAGCCGGCGTCCTCCAGCACCGCGATGGCGATGCTCTTGCCCGAGCCCGACAGTCCGGAAACGAGCACAATCTGCACCTCAGTCCCCTTTCTCGATGGCGGCCTGCTGGCGTGCCATGAACTGTTCGACCGGATTGATGCCGCGGCTCTTGAGGATGTGGTTGCGCACCGCCACCTCGACCAGTACCGCCAGGTTGCGGCCCGCGGCAACCGGAATCCTCACCTTGGGGATGGTGACGTCGAGGATGGTTTCGCTCGACGCGACCATGTCGATGCGGTTGAGGCCAACCTCGCCGATTTCCTCGGGCTGCACCAGTTCGACGATGAGCTTGAGATTCTTCTGCCGCTTCACCGCCATTTCGCCGAACAGGTAACGGATATTCAGAATGCCGAGGCCGCGCACCTCGAGAAAATCGCGTATCAGCTCGGGGCAGGAGCCCTCCAGCGTATCCGGCGCGACGTGCTTGAGCTCGACCACATCATCGGCGACCAGGCGGTGGCCGCGGGTGACGAGTTCCAGCGCGAGTTCGCTCTTGCCGACGCCGGCGTCGCCCTTGAACAGCACGCCCGAACCCAGCACCTCCATGAATACGCCGTGCATCAGGGTGGATTCGGCCAGACGCTGGGTCAGATAGTGTCCGAGGTGGGACATCAGGATCGGGCTGGCAAGGGGCGAACTCAGCAGCGGCGTTGCGGTACGGTCCGCACTTTGCTTGAGGATGGCGGGAATACTCTCGCCGTTGGACACGACGATGGCGGCCAGTTCGGTGGAGAAAAGGTGATCGATCGCCTCGTTGAGGCCGGTTGGCGTCAGTTCCTGCAAAAAAGTCATTTCGGCGCAGCCGAGCACCTGGACCCGGTTGGGATGGACGAAATTGAGATGCCCGATCAATGCCAGGGTCGGTTTTTGCACCGTTTCCGAGGAGAGGATGCGATTGCCGCCATTGAATCCGGCAATCCATTGCAGGTTGAGCTGATCCGCCAGATCGCGGAACAGTTCATCTACGGAGACGTTGGTCAGCTGGTCCATGCGCCGAGCAGCGCAATCAGATCTGCCACGTTCTCAGCCTGCAGCATGCGCCCGCGCATCGCCTCGTCGCCGAACAGTTGGGCGAGTTCGCCGAGAATCTGCAGGTGCACCTCGTTGGCGTCCTTGGGGACAAGCAGGATGAAGCAAAGGGATACCGGCTGGTTGTCGGGAGCGTCGAATTCCAGCGGTGTTTTCAGGCGGTAAAAAGCACCGCAGGCTTCGCTGAGACCTTTGATGCGGCCATGCGGGATGGCGATGCCGTAGCCCAGCGCGGTCGACCCCAGGCGTTCGCGCTCGAACAGGCTGGTGAAGACTTCCGTCGACTTGAGATCGCGGGTTTTGGCAAACAGTTCGGCGGCATGCTCGAACAGCTTCTTCTTGCTGGTGAAAGTGACGTCCAGCAGGGTGGTTTCAGGGGTGATCAGGGGTGCAATATGGTTCATGCCGGCTCGCGGTGCCGTTATGGGTGGGTCGACACGGCGGGATTATACGCCCGGGAGAATGGAATCTTCCCCCGGTGCGTGCAGGTTATGCGGGACTTTCGGTTGGCTGGCGCTTGAGGCCGCCCTGGCCCTGGTGGACATCGGAAGTTTTTTCCTTGTGCTTGACGATCTGGCGGTCGAGCTTGTCGGCCAGCAGATCGATGGCGGCGTACATGTTCCCGTCTTCGCAATGCGCGTGGAAATCATGACCCTTGACGTGCAGGGTGGCCTCCACTTTGTGCACGAGTTTTTCGACCTGCATGATGACCGACACATTGATGACATGGTCGAAATGGCGCTTGACGCGATCGAGCTTGGCAGAAATGTAGTCGCGGATCGCGGGCGTTATCTCCAGATGATGACCGGAAATCGTCAGATTCATACAGCCTCCTTGTTACGCTGGGTAGAGTCGGGGACCGTCGTGCGGTTCCACTTTGATGGGCGTTTCAACGCCCGGGTTCATTGTGGAACCAAAGCCTGTCACATTCAAGTAATGAAACTACTGCCGGAGTGGGATTGCGGATAGCGCGGGCTCACATTGCCCGGCGCATGTTGGCAGGTGGAATCTGCAGTGTCTCGCGGTATTTGGCGACGGTGCGGCGTGCGACGACGATGCCCTGCTGTCCCAGGACTTCGGCCAGTTGCCCGTCGGATAGCGGCTTCTTGACATTTTCTGCGGCAACCAGCTGTTTGATCAGGGCGCGGATCGCGGTCGAGGAGCAGGCGCCGCCGTTGTCAGTGGAGACATGGCTGCCGAAGAAGTACTTGAGTTCGTAGAGGCCGCGCGGGGTCATCATGAACTTCTGGGTGGTGACCCGTGAAATGGTCGATTCGTGGAGCTCCACGGCATCTGCGATCTCGCGCAGCACCAGCGGACGCATCGCCACTTCGCCGTGTTCGAAGAAATGCTTCTGACGGTCGACGATCGCCTGCGATACCCGCAGGATGGTGTCAAAGCGCTGCTGCACGTTCTTGATCAGCCAGCGCGCCTCCTGCAGCTGGCTTGCCAGCTGGTTGCCGCCCTGTTCGCGATGGCGCGACAGGATGTCGGCGTAAAGGCGGTTGATGCGCAGTTTGGGCATCGCCTCCTGGTTGAGGCTGGCGATCCACATTCCCTTGATCTTTCTGACGTAGACATCGGGCACTACGTAGTGCGTCTCATCCACCCCGAATGCCGAGCCGGGCCGGGGGTTGAGGCTGAGGATCAGGGTGCGAGCAGTGCGCAGGGCCTGGTCGTCGATGTTGAGGATCTTCTTCAGCTTGCCGACGTCGCGCGCCGCCAGCAGGTCCAGGTGTCCCGTGGTCAAACGCAGCGCGTCATCCCGCCCGGGAACGTCGGCGGGGAGGACGCGCAGCTGCAGGCTGAGGCATTCAGCCAGGTTGCGTGCGCCGACCCCGGTCGGATCCATGTTCTGCAGGTGCTTGAGAGCGGTCTCGACCTCTTCCGGCTCGAGCTCCTCGAGTTCGTCAGCCAGACCGGCGTGAATGTCGTCAAGGCTTTGCGTCAGGTAGCCGTCCTCGTCGAGATCGTCGATCAGCGCGGCCACTAGGGTGCGATCGCGCTCGGAAAGCGGTGTGACGATCAGCTGGTTGAGCAGATGTTCACGCAGGGTCGAGCCACTGACCGCGCCCTGCTGGAAATCGCTTTCATCCTCGTCGCCCGAGCCACTGCTGTAGTCGTTCCAGTCGGTCTCGTCGAGGCTGGCCGTATGCTCGCTTTCAGTTGCCCTCTCGGGGGCAGTATTGTCGCTTTCGGCGGGTGCGGATTCGGTGCTGGCAGGCGATTCGCCAGGCTGGAAGTTTGCTTCGTCATCCTCGCGTTCCAGCAGCGGATTGTCCTGGAGCATCTGCTCCAGTTCCTGGTTGAGTTCCAGCGTGGACAGCTGCAGCAGCCGGATGGACTGCTGCAGCTGGGGGGTCAACGTGAGGTGTTGTCCGAGCTTGAGTTGAAGGCTGTGTTTCATGGTGAAAGACTACGGCAAAAATCGTGCCGACTTGAGCAAAGTCTAGCGCGATTCAGCCGTGTCTGTCAGGACTACAGGCGGAAATTTTCGCCCAGGTAGACCTTGCGGGCGTTGTCGTCCTGAATGATCATTTCCGGCGTGCCGGCGGTCAGCACCCGCCCGTCATTGATGATGTAGGCGCGGTTGCAGATGCCCAGGGTTTCGCGCACGTTGTGATCGGTGATGAGCACGCCGATGTCGCGTTCGATCAGGAAATGAACCAGCTTCTGGATGTCCAGCACGGCGATCGGGTCGACGCCGGCGAAGGGTTCGTCGAGCAGGATGAAGCGCGGGTTGATGGCGAGCGCCCGGGCGATTTCGACCCGCCGCCGCTCGCCTCCCGACAGGCTGGTCGCCGACGCATTGCGCAGATGACCGATGTGCAGGTCCTGCAGCAGATTGTTGAGGTGTTGCTGCCGTTCTTCCGCCGAGTAGGGTTTCAGCTCGAGGATGGACAGGATGTTTTCCTCGACGCTGAGCTTGCGGAAAATCGAGGGCTCCTGGGGAAGGTAGGACAATCCCAGACGCGCGCGCTGGTGGATGGCCATGTGGGTGAGATCGTGGCTATCGAGATGCACCGCGCCGCCATCCGCGGCCACCAGCCCGATCACCATGTAGAAGCAAGTGGTCTTGCCGGCGCCGTTCGGCCCCAGCAGGCCGACCACTTCGCCGCTGTTGACCTCGAACGAGACATCGTGGACGACAGTGCGCTGTCCGTAGGTCTTGCGCAGGGACTGGGCGTTGATCTGGCTCATGGCGCGGGTTGCTCTGCGGCAGGTTGCTGCGGCTTGGGACGCGGGCGGATCACGGCGCGCACCCTGCCCGCCGGCGTTTGCGCATCGGCCTGTCCGCTGACCTTGTAAAACTCGGTGTTGGCGTTGTAGGAGATCTTCGCTCCGCGCAATTCGTCCTGGCCGCGACGCAGTTGCGCCTGTCCCGTGAGCTCGAGCTGGCCGGTGGCGCTGTTGAATTCGATGCGCTGGGCAAAGCCCTCGATGTAGTCCTCGCTGCCGTCCTGCTTCTGGCGGAAAGAGACCGGCCGGCCGTTTGCCTGGACGGTTTGCAGTCCCCCCTGCTCGTCCTGTTTGACCTCGACGCGATCGGCACGCAGCATCATCGTGCCCTGGCTGAGAACGACATTACCTTGATAGACGCTGATTTTCTTGATGTCGTCGAGGGTGACGCTGTCCGCCTCGAGGTTGATGGGTTTGTCGCGGTCGGCCTTCTCCGCGTGCGCGGGTGCAATCAGTGACAGGGTCCATATCAGGACAAACAGCAGCTTCTTACTTGTTTGCATGGTCATAGCGGGCCTTCACCCGGCCAGTCAGTTTGATGACGCGCGTCTTGGTGTCGTAATCCATCGAACCGGCACGCGCGACCATCAGGTTGTCGCTGATTTCGACCGCCCCCGGCGAACTCAGGCGATCCTGCTCGAGGTAAATCTTGAGGTGGGCGGTCTTCAGCATCATGTCCGCCATCTCCGAAGTGGCGGCACGAACGATCTGGACGTTGCCGCGCAGATCGACCTCCTTGCCGTCGGTGGAAACCGTGGCAAGGTCTGAAATGGCGCGAAGCTCACTGCCCTGGTAGCCGAGATGCACGAATTGCGGATGTTCCATTTCAGTCAGACTGCTGCCCGAATAATGTCTGAGTTTGCGAGCGCTGAGCTGGTACTGCGGATTGCCCTCGGCATTGGTGCGGATTGCCTCGAAATTCTCGATGATGCTCTCGGGCTCGGCACGCCCGCCCTTGGCCCCGTTTGCCGGCAACCGGACCATGCTCTCGATCCAGAAGGACAGGCCCGCAAGTACCAGCAGAATGACGAGAGGAAGCCAGACTGAACTGCGCGAGATCATCTAGCAACAAATCATCGCAGATAGGGAGCGAGGGCGGCATCAAGCGTTCCCTGCGCGCGCATGATGGTTTCGCAGGCTTCC
>Ga0209079_10000900_pt1 | contig 11551 bp, 9 predicted proteins | sample PPLLaktember2015_2_FD_187259 | JGI IMG/M metagenome (GOLD analysis project Ga0209079, IMG submission 187259) | Freshwater sediment microbial communities from Prairie Pothole Lake near Jamestown, North Dakota, USA - PPLs Lake P7 Core (6) Depth... | ecosystem: Environmental > Aquatic > Freshwater... | reverse complement strand
AGTGTATTGGTTCCCGACAAAGGCTTCGATAAAATCAAGGTTGTTGTCTTGCTGAGAAATAGCAAAAACCCGGTCGAATCGGGTATCACCACTTACTGTAACATTTTTAAAATCCATTTCCTGCAAAAGTGCCTTGGAGTTTTCGTTCTGGACAAAAAAATGAGAAAATGAATGTAAGGTGCTTCTCATCCAGCCACCATAAAACTTAAAAAATGCCTGATCCTGACGAAAAATACCCGAAACCAGAATTACGGGAATTTGCTCGTTCTTCAACTCATTCAAAATATTCGGCCAGAATTCGTATTTAATAAACACGGCGAGGGAAGGATGCGCCATCGCAACAAACTTTTTGGCTTCACTTTTTTTATCCAGGGGCAGATAGACGATCAGATCCGCAATAGCGTAGTTTTTTCGAACCTCATAACCCGAAGGGGAAAAAAAAGTTAGCAGGATCTTATGGTCTTTGAACTGTGTTTTTGCTGCCTCGATAATCGGTCTGCCCTGTTCAAATTCACCCAAAGATGCACAGTGAAACCAGATCACCCGATCCTCCCTGCAGATTGCTTCATTTAACCTGGCAAAAGTTTCCCTTCTCCCCTCCACAAATAATTTGATCTTTGGGTCGAATAAAGCAATGGCCTTCAACAATAAATCAGCCAGGAAAACAGTTATGTTGTAAAAAAATTTCATCCGACTGCTAATTTATAAAATAAGCGCCTTCAGGCACAATTTATTTGTATTTTTGTCTGTCAGTATGGACCGAACCAAATTGTTTTAAAAATGAAGAAAATCCAAATGGTTGACCTGCAAAGTCAGTACTTAGATCTCAAAGATCAGATTGACGGGGCTGTTGCAGGTGTAATTAATTCCACTGCATTTATCAATGGACCCGAGGTAAAAATCTTTCAAAAGGACCTTGAAAATTATTTACAGGTAAAACATGTTATTCCCTGTGCCAATGGTACGGATGCCCTGCAAATCGCCATGATGGCACTGGGTCTGGAGCCGGGCGATGAGGTGATAACCGTCGATTTTACTTTTGCTGCTACTGTGGAAGTAATCGCCTTGTTACAGCTGGTTCCCGTTCTTATTGATGTTGATAAAGATACTTTTAACCTCAATACGGAAGCGTTAAAAAAAGCGATAGGTCCCAAAACAAAGGCGATCGTACCCGTGCATCTGTTTGGTCAGTGTGCCAATATGGAAGAGATTTTGGAGATCGCCAAAACACATAACTTGTTTGTCATTGAAGACAATGCACAGGCCATTGGAGCTACATACACTTTCAAAGACGGGAGCAAAAAGAAAGCCGGGACTATGGGCGATATAGGAACAACTTCCTTTTTCCCTTCCAAAAATCTGGGTTGCTACGGCGATGGTGGTGCCATAATGACCAACAATGATGATCTGGCCCATAAATTAAGGGGCATTGTGAATCATGGCATGTACAAAAGATATTATTACGATGCAATTGGCGTGAATTCCCGCCTGGACACAATACAGGCAGCCGTTCTGAAAGTTAAATTACCCCATCTCGACGATTATAACAGAAAAAGAAGGCAGGCGGCCCGGGTTTATAATGAAGCTTTTCGAAGTCATCCATATATCATTACGCCAAAGGCAAAATCCTGCGGTGATATATGTGATACCTGCGATTGCCACGTTTTTCATCAATACACCCTGCAGATCACCAACGGTCAAAGAGATGCCCTGCACCAGCATTTGCTGGAAAAAGATATCCCGAATGCCATTTATTACCCTGTACCCCTGCACAGACAGGAGGCATATAAAGGCTACGGTTTTAAAGATGAAGATTTCAAGGTGACCAATACGCTTGTCCACACGGTTTTGTCTTTACCGATGCATACTGAGTTTGAAAAAGAACAACAGGATTACATCATCAGTACAGTACTGAATTTTATGAAGGATAAAGCATGAAAATATTAGTAACCGGCGGATTAGGCTATATAGGCTCGCATACGGTTGTGGCCTTGCAGGAAAAGGGTTTTGAAGTGATCGTTATCGATGACCTGTCAAACTCCCGGATTGAGGTACTGGACGGCATTCAGGCGATTACGGGAATTCGCCCTGAATTTGTGCAAATGGACCTGCAGAAAAAAGCTGAAGTAAAACAGTTTTTTAAATCACATTCCATACAGGGAATTATCCATTTTGCGGCTTCAAAGGCTGTTGGTGAAAGTGTTGAAAAGCCCCTGTTATACTACCAGAACAACCTGATCTCTCTGATGAATATTTTGGAAGAAATGGTTTTCTATAAAATTGAGGGCCTGATTTTCAGTTCATCATGTACTGTTTACGGACAGGCAGACACCTTGCCAATTACGGAAAATGCCGCGATCAAACCTGCAGAATCACCTTATGGCAAGACCAAGCAGATCGGTGAAGATATTTTGCGTGACGTATCAAAAGCAGATAACTTGAACGTGATTGCCTTGCGCTATTTTAACCCGATCGGAGCCCATGAAAGTGCGCTCATTGGGGAGTTGCCCCTGGGCGTTCCCCAGAATCTGGTGCCTTTCGTTACCCAGACTGCTGCCGGTATTAGAAAAGAGCTTTCTGTATTCGGTGCTGACTATCCAACTCCTGATGGTACTGCAATAAGAGATTATATCCACGTGGTCGACCTCGCAGAGGCACATGTAGCCGCACTGGACAGGTTGATAAACAAGAAGAACAAAGCAAATTTTGAAGCCTTTAATATAGGTACAGGAAAAGGAAGCTCTGTATTGGAACTGATCAAAACCTTTGTGAAGGTTTCGGAAAAACAGTTGAACTATAAGATCGTCGGCCGGCGTGAAGGGGATATTACTGCCGCCTATGCCGATACCACCCTGGCAAACCGTGAGCTTGGCTGGCAGGCTAAGCTGAGTCTGGCGGATGCACTGGCCTCTGCCTGGAAATGGCAGCTGAAACAAGAAAAGAATTGAAAAAATAAATAACCCGAACTGAAAAGTAAAAATTACCCCAAAAGAAAATGAAGAAAATTGTCATTACAGGAGGCGCCGGTTTTATAGGCTCACATGTCGTTCGTCTTTTTGTTGAAAAATATCCTCAATATGAGATCTATAATTTAGATGCATTGACTTATGCAGGAAATCTGGAGAACATCAGGGATATTGAACACAACAAAAATTATCATTTTATCAAGGGTGATATAAAAGATGCCGGGTTCATCGATACACTTTTTAAAGAACACCTCTTTGACGGAGTGATCCATCTGGCTGCAGAAAGCCATGTTGACAGGTCTATTACCCATCCAAACGATTTTATTGAGACCAATGTACTGGGTACTGCCAACCTGCTCAATGCCTGCCGTGAGATCTGGAAAGACCAGTTTCAGGACAAACTTTTTTACCATGTTTCTACCGATGAGGTCTATGGCTCCCTGGGGAAAACAGGCCTGTTTACCGAGGAAACACCTTATGACCCGCAATCACCCTATTCGGCCTCAAAAGCTGCATCTGACCATCTGGTAAGAGCCTATGGCAATACCTATCACCTACCCTTCGTGATCAGCAATTGCTCCAATAATTACGGTGCCAATCAGTTTCCTGAAAAGCTGATCCCCCTGTTCATACACAATATTCAGATCAAAAAATCCTTACCTGTATATGGTGACGGACAATACACCCGCGACTGGCTTTTTGTTCAGGACCACGCTGCCGCTATAGACCTGATCTTTCACAGCAACAAGATCGGGGAAACCTACAACATTGGCGGATTCAATGAATGGGCCAACCTCGATCTGATCCATTTGCTTTGTAAGCTTATGGATGAAAAACTCAGCAGAACCCAAGGAGAATCTGCCAGCCTGATCACTTTTGTCAAGGACAGGGCCGGACATGACAGGCGTTATGCCATCGATGCGAGCAAGCTGAATCGGGAACTGGGCTGGAAACCCAGTGTAACTTTTGAAGAAGGATTGTCAAAAACCATCGACTGGTATCTCGGCAATGAAGCCTGGTTAAAAAATGTGACCTCTGGTCAATACCTGGATTATTACAAAAAAATGTACGGATAGCAGTATGGGTATGTAAGTGATTGTGCCTGGGTACTTAAAATAATCCTGAGCACTTTTTTATTTTACTCTACCAATTGCATATAAAACAATCACCATTTTTCTTATCGGAGAATACGACTTTTATTATCGAACCAGGTATAGTTCCACCCAAAACTCAAGGTTTTAAAATCGGCACCTGATCTGATAATTGCCCCCTGGCTATAGGCAACTTTAACCGAATTTCTTTTGGCCACAGGAAAAGACAGGGTAACACCAATCCGGGAATTGGATTGCCTGTCGTCTTTGTATATATCATTTATGGCAGATTGTCCACCCACATAGTAGGTCGCATCAAATGCAGCCCAGGTTCGTGTATTGATATTGTAGCTCAAATGTCCCTGAAATGAATACAAGGGGTCCTGTGTCCTTTCAAATGAACCGGGATAAAAGGAATCATTGTCAGTAAAAAGCCAAACGCCCGTATACAAATCCATCATCCAGCGGGTACCTATACGCTGTGTAACGGCAATCTCCGGTTTAATAGCCCACCTGTTGGTTCCGAGATTGATGAGTCTTTCTGAAGTGTATTCCCCGGTCGGTGCTATAACCGTCACACTGGTTCCAATGATCGTCCGGGGTGGCGGTTTTGACATATCACTTATTGTTATAGCCTTACCGCCCAGTAACAAGACCGAAAAGCGCAGGCGCATGTCAGAAAGACCATTGAGATCTCGGCTTTTGTCAAGCCCCTCAACCTTTCCCGACAGCTGGGCCCAAGAATAAGGAAGTACTGCAAAAACTTGTGCTGATTGACCAAAAAAACTAAATGTTCGCCCAGCTCCAACGGATAAAGTTTGAGCACTTGCCTCAAGGTCCTCAATCTGGACAGTCGGATCAAGAAGGACATCACCATCTAATAATGACATGCCTGTTGTGATTATATTTGCGTTTACAGGCACTTTGACATAGGCTCTCGGGTCGAGGTCCTGGGCATTCAAAACAGGCAACAGACTGAGGATGAACAGCAAAAATAAACAGATCTCTTTAAATGTCTTTTTCAAAAAATACTTTTTAACTCCCGGAGGAAAAAGATTCCCCTGTAATTCTTTGTAAATGTAAGCAGCACGCAAACCAATCGTAAACTTTTTAAATCAGTTATAAAAGTACAAAATAATATTTTGTCTTGTTTTTTTTTATCCTTTAAGTGGCTTTTCAGAAAATGGCGGTAACAAGCAGAGGTAATGAATACACAAGAAGTGTGCTGTTCGGGCTGACAGCCGGAATATTTGTAAAAAAAGTTAAATGGGATTGAAAAATTAAAAAAAACTGCAGCGCAGGCAGGATCTAAAGCCTGTTTTATTGCATGAATCGGATCTTTGGTCTTCTGTGTACAGCTGGCATTTTCAGCTGATCTGCCTGTAACTCTCTGGTTTTATCGGCAAAATGTATTTTCAGTTTGTTTTCTTCTGCTTTGTAGGAGAGCTTCATTTCGGGTTTTTGTGCTTCAAAAACTTCATGGAAAACCTTCGCATCAGGATTGCAATAAATTCCCGGATCATGTGAAAGCAGCATCGTATGGCTTACCTCTTTGCTGTCAGGCACCGGTTCAATACCAAATTTTGTTTTGTAATAGGTTTCAAGAGCCAGAAACTGATCCAAATGGGTTTCTGCAGATTCCCTGATCTTGACAACGACTTTAAGCCCGTTTCCAAGGGGATTTCGATAAGCCAGATAAGTATAAACATCCTTACACATCTCCGAAAAAAATGTTTCATGATGTTCCGTAACTGGCAGTTCCATATGGATCAGCCCGCTGTGCTTTATCAAACCGCTGACATTCCTCGCCCCAAAAATACCGCTTAGGGTTACAGCAGGTATATGCCCTCTTAAAATTTTGTCGCAAATCTCTTCATTGCTGCACACTTTTCGCAAGGTTATTATCTCCTTCTCCAGGTAACCTTCTTTTATGATCTCATAAAGCTGGTTTATATCTATAGCCACATCCGGTTGATCAAAATAGGTGAGATTTCTGTACAAAGAGAATCTGTAGGCTGAATTGGTTTGGTGCTGCATAAGGAAATAATTTTCATGGCAATTATTCTATAACGTCAAAATCCGGTTCGTATTATCCAATTCAGCTGATTTTCAGATTTTTTCGTGTCTGTACGCTAAAAATTCTGACTGGCTCAAATGAGGATACGGCCATCCTCCATTGTGATGATCCGGTCACTTTTGTCGGCAAAATCCTTGTCATGCGTTACGATCAGAAGTGACAGGCCATAGTCTTCACGCAATTGCCTGAAAATGGACAGGACATTGTCAGAATTATGGCTGTCAAGATTCCCTGTGGGTTCATCACCCATGAGCAGGGAAGGATTGTTGATCAGGGCACGGGCAATCGCAACCCGCTGCTTTTCTCCTCCGGAAATCATAGAAGCTTTTTTTTTTGCCAGATGTTCAATCCCCAGAACGCCTAATTTTTGTATGGCTTCTTTTTCTATGTCCATCACTGACTTTTCACCCAGTTTTTTGGCCGGGAGCATTACATTTTCAAGTACAGAAAATTCCGCGAGCAAATAATGAAACTGAAACACAAAACCAATATGTTTGTTGCGGAGGTAAGCGAGTTTGTTTGGCGATTGTCCGGTTATTAATTCTTCATTTAAAAACAACTGACCTTCATAATCTGTATCCATTGTTGATAAAATGTATAGCAAGGTCGACTTGCCACAACCTGATTTCCCCATTATGGTAGCAAATTCTCCTTTTGCAACACTGAAATTGATATCCTTTAAAACCTGAAACAGAATCGGTTTCTTAAAATATTTGTCAATATGTCTTGCCTCCAGGACTTTCTCCATAGTAAACTTTATTGTCCGGTAATGATTCTAACAGGGTCTGTTTTTTTCGCTTTTTGCGAAGGAAAATATCCGGCAAAAAATGTGGATAACAAGGCAAAACAGATACCAATGATATAAAAGATGATGTTATGATTCACGGGAAACGTGGTGATCGTTGGAAGGGCTTCTGTTTTGAAAGGCACCTGATCTATCGTTATCAGGAGAAAATACCCCAACAACAAGCCCAAAACACCTCCGATAATACCAATAATCATGGCCTGGCTCAGAAAAATGAGCTGCACATCTTTACCCGAAAAACCAATGGCTTTCAGTATGGCGATGTCATTCATTTTTTCATAGATAAGCATATTCAGTATATTGTAAATTCCAAAACCGGCAACGATCAGCAGGGTGGCCGATACTGCATAGGTAATCAGGTTACGAATTTGTGTCCCTGTTTCAAACTGCGCATTGGCCGTTTTTGCATCAATCGCCCTGAGTTTAAATTGTTGTTCAATCCGTTTTGACAAGGGCAGTGCCTGTTCTATATCGTGAAGTTTCACATTAATGTCAGTAACATAATTCTCTGGTTCACCTAAAATCCGCTGTACGGTTTTTAAATTAGCAAAGCTCTGAATATTGTCAATATCACCGATTCCACTCTGGTAAAAACCCACTATTTTAAGGGGAAAGATCTCTCCCCTGATCGTGCTGATCTGCACCCTGTCGCCAATTTCCAGCGACATTTTTTTTGCAAGTCCGATACCCAGTAAAATCCCGTTGTCATTGTTCTTCAAATCTGCAGCAGTACCTTGAAGTATGTAATCATTAAAATTAAACAGTTCTGCTTCCTTCATGACATCTACCCCTGTAAGATTTCCACCGATCTCAATGGAGCCCGCAATATAAAATATCTGCACCTTTACCTGGGCAAGAGCCCCACGCACCTTAGGATCCCGGTTTAAATAATTCATCAATGGCAGGGCATTGTGAATTTTCTTTTGGGTCTGTTTGGGCTTTACCGAATGGACTACGTTAAAAGTATTTTTAAATTCATCAAACGAGGCGATGGGTTGTTTTTCAGAGGGTTGAATCTCGTTATAGATATGGATATGCGGGGTCTGGTTCAGGATCAGGTCATCGAGCATGCCATTGAGGCCTGTCATAAACCCGGACAGGGTGATATAGGATCCGATCCCAAAAGTTACCCCCAGGGCAGCCACGATGGTCTGCTTGTATTTGGTGAGCAGATGTGTTTTTGCAATGTTTAAGATGACTTTCCGGTTGATCATTTTTCAGAAAGATAGATCCAGGTTTCTGGGGTAATACCCGATAAAACCTCAATACTGTCCATTGTTTGCAATCCTGTTTCAATTTGCACTATACCCCCGTCTGTAATGACTTTATCCTTTCCAATCAAAAATTGTTTAGGAATAACAAGCGCCTCTTTTTTGCTGGAGATATGAATATTTCCCTCTCCCGACAAACCCGGGTAAAGGACTTCCGGATTTACCTCAAAAAGTGCCTCTACCTTAAATGTCTGGTTTCTTTCATCTTTTTTGGGGTAGATCCTGCGTACTTTTGCCGAAAACAATTTATCGGGGTAGGCATCCAGGCTAACAACAACCTGTTGCCCCTGTGATATTTTTACCACATCCACTTCATCCACCAGCATTTCAATGACAAATTTATCTTGGCTGCCCACTGTAGCGAGAGGTTCAAGCGTATTTACAATTTCACCCTGCTCTTTGTGGACAGCATATACTTTGCCGTTGATCATTGCGCTGACGGTAAAATCACCCGAGCTGCTCAAGGCATTTTTGTAATTGTTCTCGGCCTGTTTTAACTGCGTTTCCAGTTCGTTCTTTACTTGAATGTATCTGCTTTTCAGTAATTCTAAATTATTTGAAGAGAGCTCAAAGGCCAGTTTTTTGGAGTCAAATTCTCCTTTCGAACCAACTTTTTGTTCCCAGAGATTCTTTTGTCTGAAAAAATTAATGGAATCATTATAATATTTAAGTTGAGCAGCTTCTATTTCCTTTCTTATGTTGCTGAGTAATGCATCTCTGCCGCGAAAATTTTCCCTGGCCAGTTCCAGGCTGAGCTTTGCATTCTCCGCATTTAGTTTCGGACTGTTGTTGATGATCTCAAATAAAGGTTCTCCTTTTCTAAAAACACTTCCCTCCTGAACTAAAATCTTATCCAGAATCCCATTCACAACGGCAAATACCCGGTATAAACTGTCAGGCTGCACCGTAACTGAGGCATAAACAGATTCAGTGATGGTGGTCCTGGCCGGCTGTATTTTTTGAGCATCTTTACCACAGGAAATGAGAAATAGAAAAAAGAGTACAGCGAAGAAAAACCTCAACATAGACGGATTTTATACTCAAAGTTCAGTAAAAAAAATGATTTTTCATTCGTCCTACCCGCTTTTTTGTGGCGGAAAAAACAAATCGTGCAAGTGAAGACAGAAGATTTTTGAAAAAGAAGGCTGCCTGTTCAATGTTGCCTACTTTTCTTTTTCTTGTTTTATAAACCCGAAAATGATATACAAGATTATTCCGGCAGCAATTGCAATGAGAACATCATAGAGCTCCTTTATTTCAGATCCGGCCAGCAACCAAATGGACGCTGCGATTCCTGAAAATGCAAATACAAATCCATATGGGAGTTTGAAATAATTTGTTTTGTTTTTGTCGGCTTTTCGCAATTTGATCATAGCGGCACTCACCATTACAAAAACAAGAACCTTGTTGATCACTGTAATTGAAACGGCATAAGTAAAAGATCCGGTCAGAGAGACAATGAGGCTTACAAACGCAAACAGCAGTATTGAATTAACAGGCGTATGAAATTTGGGGTGAAGTTTGCCGAAGAATTTCGGGAATTGATCTTCTTCACTCAGAGCAAAAGGTAATCTTGAACCCATCAACATCATGGCATTCATCGCGCCGCCAATAGACACCAGGGCGCCGATCGTGATCAAAAGACCCCCCGCGGGTCCCATAAACACTTGTGCAGCATCGGTGATGGGTCTCTCTGAGTCGGCCAGGCCCGGCAAGGTACCTATACTTACAAACTGGATCATTGCATAGAAAACAGTAACAAAAACCATGGAAACTACCAATGCAAAGGGAATGTTTTTACGCGGGTCTCTGATCTCCCCGGTATTGATAAGCACCGCTTCAAATCCGGTAAAAGCAAAGATCAGAATCAATACGGAAGCGGAAAAATCCGTTAGCGGAGGTGGAGTCTGACCCAGATCAAAGAGTTCCGGCTTTAAATAAAATGAGCCAACCACTATGAAAATAAAAAGGGGAATTATTTTTGCAACAGCGAAATAACTGTTGAACAAGGTGGAGTTTTTTACACCGCGGTAATTGAGCCAGGTCAAGATCAGGGTGATTACAACCATGAGCGTATTTCGGTATGCAGGTAATATAAAAATCGGATTAAAAAAACTTAAATAGGTCACAAAAAGATTGATCAATGCTGCATAGGCTGCAATCCTGGTGAGAAGCATGAGCCACCCGACAACAAAGGCAGGAATTCTGCCAAAAGCACTGTAGATGTAGAGATACGGACCTCCGGTCTTATCGAACCTGCTTCCGACTTCGGCAAAATTGAGCACCAGAATAAAAACGATGAGTGCGCATAAAAACAGAGCCGGCAGACTGTAAACGCCAGACAGGCTGAATATTTTGGAAGGTAAACCAAAAATTCCCGCACCTACTATGGTATTGATCATTAATAAGACCAAATCCCATTTTGTGATCTCTCTTTTTAACATGTATTATACCCAGGACTTTTTACAATCTGAAATAAAGATAGTTTTTAATCGATATAATTCAGGGGTATGAACAAAAAAACCGCCTCAGTAGTGAGACGGTCTCTGTCGATTTTATTTATCTGCAATTTACTTGTTTACCCTGATAGCATGTTTGCGAACAGAACAGTTGAGGGGTTTCAAAGGGTTAATCTAATAACTTTATAAACTTCGGCTTCTGCAAGGTTCCTGCTGATAAGTCTACATAAATAAGTGATCCGTCATAATAAGCGGTTACGGTTTTTCCGTTCTTATCCTTACATTTAGCACTGATCTTATATCGACTTCCATTCTTGTTCACCGAAATTGTACCTGAAACAATTTCTATTATATCGTCCAAATCATCAATGTCATCGTCATCCGTATCAAAATTCAGTGTGTATCCGCCTCCCGCGAAGGTTCTCACTTCAAAGGGGGGTGTATTGTCAAATGTGTAATCTCCAGTATCTAAAGAAGATGCTGTAGATGAAAATACCTGAAGAAGCAACAAGGGTCCACTGCCGGTTTCATTGATCAGATCTATCCCATCTGAAACCAGAGCCACAACCTGGAGATAACCTTTATACTGCACCATTTCTTCTTCGTCAGCTCCCAAATTGATGAGCATCCCTGATCCCAAATCATAGGACTGATCTTCAACCTTTAACTGATTTGTTTTGTCGGAATTCTCATCGTCATCATCGCTACAACCGATAAACAAACTGCTCAGGATAAAAATTCCAAAAATTAATTTCAATACATTTTTCATAAAGTGTATATTTTTTTCTTTTAAATAAAACCCAATAATTCCAAATATATTGTAATCCCTTAACTTCATGAACAATTTATCGAAATAATGATAAATATAATTATTCCGATTAA
>Ga0209079_10000899_pt1 | contig 11554 bp, 13 predicted proteins | sample PPLLaktember2015_2_FD_187259 | JGI IMG/M metagenome (GOLD analysis project Ga0209079, IMG submission 187259) | Freshwater sediment microbial communities from Prairie Pothole Lake near Jamestown, North Dakota, USA - PPLs Lake P7 Core (6) Depth... | ecosystem: Environmental > Aquatic > Freshwater... | reverse complement strand
TTATCCTTTTTTTAATCCCAGTTTCATTAATCCATTATAAAAAAGCTGGTGCAATTAGTTCTGGAGGCGCACTTTCAACTCCGCCGATATTTCTCAATAGTGTGCTCCAGGAAAATGCTGGATAGTAATCAATCACTATCGTAACAATCACCAACCGTGAATTTCAATTTAAAAAATCTTCATAAAACGGCTTAGTAGAACTCCTGAAAATATTTTTCTTAACGCTGCTATGGGGGCTACGGCGTGTAATGCCTCCGCCCCCGCCGCTGTGGCACCCCCCTGGAACGATAACTCCAGAGAAGGTAATACGACACAATCGCACGACGCAGGGGCGGTTCGGGGGACAGGCACTGTCCCCTCCGTAAATTGGTGCTATACAATTTGTTGAATACTTAGGGTTTCTACAAAGCCCATAAAACGTCGTTATAAGGAAAGAGATTCCGAAAATAAATCATCCATAACTAAAGAGCAGAGAATCGAAAGGATTCATACGAATAAATGGTGGTAATTTTTATAATCATATTTTCCACAGAAATCGCCTGAAAAAATCCTGCAGGAATCCCTGAGAAAACGTATCTCGTCAGCTGGTACCTTTTTCATGCCCGGCACGGACGACAAGGACGGGTTTTCGTGTTCTCCTCACTAATGTGAAGGTCGTACTTCCCACCAGCATCTCCCTGACCCGGTCTGTCCCGTAGGCACTCATTGCGATCAACGATACATCATCCTCCCTTGCAACCGACAGGATCATCTCAGTGGGATCTCCCACCCGTACATGAAGATTCACGGAAATACCGGAACCAGCGAGATCCTTTTTTATGTCTGATAGCCGCGTCTGGGCATCACTGACAGCTGTTTCAATCCCCTGGTGTGATTCGGCCCGGTTGACAACATGCAGGAGGACAATCGATTGTATTGCCGGGATAGTTTTGATAAAAGACAACGTATCGATTGCCGACGGTGAAAAATCGGTAGGTACCAGTATTTTTGAAAACAGTTTCTTCGAGGAAGGGTCAGGGCAGACGTCGGTGTTTTCCTGTGCCGGGTTGAAGTGCATGATGAGAACATTGGTGTGGGCATGCCTAATCACCGAAGATGATACACTGCCCAGCAGCAGTTCCTGGATCGGGTTAATCCCCCGGGCACCCATGACGATAAGTGATACCCTGTTTGTTTCTGCAGCTTCCAGAATTGCGCTGGAAACAGTACCCTGGGTTATTACATTTACTATCACATCCACGTTGATCTGGACTTTCAAACCCAGATTTTCCAGACACTCCTTCTTTTCTGTCATGAGGAGCTTTGCATTCTCGATATATGGTGTGTGACTCCATCCCAGTTTCGAAGGGTGAGTTGCATCCACCACGTGCAGGAGCACTACCTCCTCTATCCCGGGAATCTCGCTGATACAGTCAAGTATCCTCTGTGTGTACGCGGAAAAATCAAGGGCAACCAATACCTTCCTGAACATTATATCCACCTACTGTGTAATCCCCATGATACGTAATAAAAAGATCATTCCGGAAAAACTAAAAAAATGGCTGTACTGATTACGTTATGCCTTGTTATCCCGGGTTCGGCACAGCAATTCAACTGGCTGACGGGTTTAAATGCCGGAAATAATGGATAAGAATTGGTCTGATACCCTCTCAAAAAGAAAGTCCTTGATCGGGAAACAATAACTATCCCCTTACTGTTCCTTTCTCGCGACCGGCCAATACTTTATCGGCTTTCGCACAAAAATTATTCCGGTTACCATGAATACGACAACGACAGCCTGCAGAATACTGTTCGCACTCCTCCTCACCGCTTCTATCTGCATTCCGGTATCTGCATATTCCTCCGATGCAACGAAACTGTACATTGCAGGCCGTGACCTTACCGAGTCAGGAAATTATACCGGTGCGGTGGCTGCATACCATAATGCAATTACCCTCGAACCGTCGTATTATGAAGCATGGGACGGGATGGCGGATGCCCTCAACCGCAACGGGAAATTCAATGACGCGCTTGCCGCTTCCAACCGCTCTCTTGAGATATATCCCGGCTACGTAAATGGATGGATAAACCGTGGCCAGATCCTCTATAACATCGGATACTGGTACGAGGATGTGGCGCATGACACAACAACTGCGAATGACCTGTATGCCGAACAGCTGACTGCTTTTGAAAAAGCCATTTCCCTGGATCCCGACAATGCCGAGGCATGGTTCAACAAAGGGTATGCCCTTGCCGGTTTGCAGAGGTATGATGAGGCAATCGCGGCATTCGATCAGGTCAGGGCCATCGATCCATCCTATCCGAATCTCCAGAAAAACCGGGAGATTGCCGTACAACTCCGGGACAAGACTGGCGGTTCTCCCGCGACAACCGGACCAGGAGGGCAGGCAACGGTTTCAAAAACCATTTCTCCGGAATCATCTGCCCAACAGCCAGACACTACACCTTCCCGGCCAGCTCCCGTGAGTGGTATCACAGGCATCATCGCGGTACTTGGTGCCGGCATCCTTATCCTGCAACGAAAATAATCTTTTTTCCACGATTCCCGGTAATTTTTAATGGGTTGTCGGATTTTTGTGCATATCCGCTCGTCCTGTTTTTCCCAAAATTCCCGTGAACAGGAATTCTGTTTCGCGTGAGGCCATCGAAAAAATGACCGTGTATCACGGGTTTGCCAGCAGGCGCGAGATGTATACGCGGGCCCACACGAACGATACAATACCCCCGAGGATATCCCCGGCAACGATCCCCCACCAGACCCCATGCTCGCCATACCCGAGAACAATCCCGATCAGGTAGGCGAAGACTGCTATGAAGACCAGGTTCCGCAGGACTGTCATAACCAGCGATGTCATCCCCTTGCCTGTTGCCTGGAAGATCGACCCTGACATGACACCCGGCGGGATGAACGGATAGAAGAAACACATGATTGCAAGGAAGGCTGCAATCTCCGGTCCGAGGTGGGCGCTTTCGGGTGAATAGGTGAAGATACCAGAGATCTGCCGGGCAAAGAGATACGTGATGGCACTGGTGACAAGGGCAATGGCAATCCCGAGCGTGACCGAGAAGGTATGCGCAGTCCTGATATTTTCAAATTTCCGTGCACCGTAGGCAGCCCCGGCCACTGAGATAACTGCAGTACCGATGGCAATCATGGGGATGACGGCAAAAAACACGACCCGCCATCCCGCGGTATAGACCGCGACAGCGTCGGTACCTGCGGTCGCCACAAGCAGGCCGTTAATGAAGATCGCGAGGATCGACATGAGGAAGAACTCGACACTGGCCGGAAGGCCAACGCCGAGGATGTCCCGAATGGTCTTCCTGTCCCACGAAAATGCCTTGTAGGAGATCGTAACGTAGGTGTCCCGCTTTATGAAGAACCAGTAGAGCAGTACGCCCGTGACCATCACAAGAGAGATGATCATCCCCCACGCGGCCCCGGCGATGCCCATGCCTGCCGTGTAGATGAGGAGCGGGTCGAGGACCATGTTCAGGATCGAGGAGGCGCCCATGACATACATTGCCCGTTTTGCATCTCCTTCCGCCCTGAGGATCGCGTAGCCGATATTGGTGAAGAGGAGGAGGACCATTCCCAAAAAGACGACCTGCCCGTACTCAGTGGCAAGCCCGGCAGTCTCTCCCGCCCCGAAGAGGCTTACGATCGGGCCGGTGAGGAGGATCAGGGGAACGGTGAAGATTGCTGACAGGATAAGGACGAGCAGGAGAGCATGTACCGCTGCATTATCAGCACCAACCCTGTCCTTTGCACCGATGCGGCGGGAGATAACGGAAGCAACACCAGCGCCCAGCCCGTTACTCAGCCCGATGAGGATCATAAAGAGCGGGGTAACGAACCCGACTGCAGCAAGGGCATTTGAGCCAAGACCTGCGACCCAGATGGCGTTGACGATGTTGTAGGTCGACATGAGAAACATCGCGACGATCATCGGTCCGGAAAGCTTGATGATGGCTTTCTTCGGATCGCCCATCAGGACCGCAATGCCTTCCGTGGCACCATTTTTGTGGCCGGGCTCCGGCACCGTGTCATGAGAATTATTCGTCTGCGTCATGACCATCTCCAGCGTTTTGCATGCTCCTGTGGCTGTTTTCTGCGACCGTGCGCATGAGGGTCCTGAGGGTGTGCCGGTCCTTGTCGGGAAGACCGGCGCAGATCCGCTCCTCCCATTCCCGGTCAATAGCCTGCAACAGGGGTGCTGCCCTCTCGCCTTTTTTTGTGAGGAAGAGACGGACTGCCCTGCGATTCCCCGGATCGACGATCCGCCGGATATACCCGGCATCTTCTAGTTTTCTGACCGAACGGGCAATGGTTCCCTTGTCAAGATGGTAGTGCCGGACAAGAGTTTCCTGCATGATGTTCTGCTCTTTATTGAGCAGCATCAGAACCGGGAACTGGCCGGCAGAAAGACCCATCGGCCTGAGCCGGTCGTTGAGAAAGACGAAACGCCCCCGGCTGGTAATGGATATAACTGCCCCTAACGGGATCTCTCCGGAAAGAGGTGATTTCATATGCAACAGTAAAGGTGGTATGCCCGGGGAATAAATGTTGTCAATGCAACAATTAGTCCTGCCAGGGTATCTCAAAGTTATTTTCCCGCAGATCCAGATCCCCGGAAACTCTGACTTCCCGGATTCTCCCGTTGCCAGTCGGATGCCACAGTACGATGAATTACTCCGATGTGGTAATGCCAGATATGCAAAATACTAACTTCCTGCCGTGTATTTCCGGAAGATCGTGTCATCAACTTTCCCAACAACGGACTTCAAAGTCCCATTACCAGCTGAACTGCGGTCGGGTATTTTCGCGCGATCGCATACGCGATTGCCCGGGAAACCCAGAATCTCCCCTCTACCATCGTTCCCAGCCTGCTGATCTCACCCAGTGTTGTCAGGGATTCAAATTCGGCAGCGTCGGCACACCAGCAACTGTCAGGTACTTCAGGGGACATGAGGAAAAGCATCGGAAGCCTGAGCCGGCGGTGCAGCTCAGCGGGAAGCCCCTTTCCCAGACCCTCGATGACACACCTGTCAAAAGAATACAGTTCGCCATTTTTTGTGGTTGCACGGGGTATCTCTTCATCGAGCAGCAGGGAAAGGGGTTTCCGGTCCCGTACAACCCCCTCGTTGATCTTTCCGATTTCCATGCTCATCCAGCGGGCGAGCACGGATTCATCGGTAATCCGTGGCGGATGTGTCATGGTATTTTGCCTCCTTCACGCTCTTTTTGTAATTCTCCGAAGAGATAGGTTTTTCTTTCACGGTTTGTCTTATTACTCTTGCAGGGAGAAATGAAGGTATAATGAATAAAATACCCCTGGAAACCAGTGGTGGGGAATCGGTTATCAGGTTCCGTGACTGTTTTTCAGTACGCTACATCCAGTCTGCAGCATTGCTGTGCAGGCTGGGCTATGAGATCGAACACGTGCAGGGTAAAACCGAAGTACCCTCCCCGGATTCTCTCCTGAGGCATGAAGTATTTATCCTTAACTCACTCTTATCATCCGCTGCTTTTCTGGAATGCACCATCAACGAGCTCTATGCGGATGCAGCGGATGATGCCTGTTCCTTTGGTGATGAAAAGAAGGAAGCACTGCTAAGGATTATCCGGGAAAAATGGAATAACCGGAAGAATTTTGACCGTGCCCCCCTGATTACACGATACCAGAAAATCCTGGGTATTGCAAAAAAACCTTCGTTTGATGAAACCAGTCCCGTTTTTTCAGATGTCCGGCATCTGGTCGAAATCCGGAACCATCTGATGCATTACAAACGCGAATGGGTCAGTGTACGGGACGAAGAAGAGGCATGGAACAGTGAAGAGACCTTTGCCGGGAAATTTGAAAAACTGTTAAAAAATAAATTTCCGGAAAATCCGTTTGCCCGGAAAAATCAGCCGTTTTTCCCCGATAAACTCATGGGGCACGGGTGTGCAGAATGGGCGGTCCTCACGAGTCTTGCATTTACTGATGAATTTTTTAACAAACTTGAAGTGCCCGCCCCTTACGACGGACTGAAAAATGAACTGGAAACAAGGTAACACAACTATGTGCGTTTTCCTTTCTTCTTTTTTGGCTCGTCTTTTGCCATTGACATGAGGTCGACAATATAACTTCCCTCTTTTCCCACGCTAACGATTCGCTCGTCGCTCTGAGCCATCTTTTCGATATTCAGTTCATAGGTGCCGGGGGCAACAATCCGGATCGTCTCGACCCGGTCATACATCTGCACCTCCTGCTTTGTCTTCGGCTCTGATATTACAAGGATCTCCTCACGGGACTCTTGTGCGATATCGTCGATGGATTTTTCTTCCAGGACGTCCCTGTTAAGTTCTGTCTCCTTGACGTAGAGAAACTTCTTGCCCCCGCAGCTGGCACATCCTTTCAGGATCTCCGTTGATCCGTCCTTGTATTCCCGTCCGCATTTCGTACATTTGTGCGGCATGTTATTCACCCGAAATATTCAAGCATGGTCTCATACAGGGTTTCGACATTCCGTCCGTCAAGCCCCGAGATGGCAACAACCGGGTGCTGGGGAAATGCACTGCGGATGCGTGCAGGAACTGCATCAGGAAGATCGATCTTGTTTGCGATAATAATTACCGGCAGTTTCCGGCTCTCGATGATACCGATCATCATGATGTTGACCTGCATAAACGGATCCAGAGATGAATCCAGCATGTAGATGACGCCGTCGATGTCCTCGCGCAACCAGTGCATCGCCTCGGCGACACCCTCCGTCGCCTCCCGTGCCCGGATGATCGCTTCATCCTTCTCCATACCGAATTCGAGGAATTCGTGGTAATCTATTTTGGTGGTGACTCCCGGAGTATCGACAATATCCATCGTTATGGTACTCCCGTTCGCACCGGAGATGATGATATCCTCTTTCTTTCTCGCCCGTCGGGTCTCGTGGGGAATCTCGCTTACCGGCCCGACCGCATCGCCGGTCCAGTCCCGTGCGATGCGGTTTGCGAGCGTGGTCTTTCCGGCATTAGGCGGGCCGTATATGCCAATACGGGTTCGCTTTTTCTTAAAAAACCTGTTAAGGAAATTGGAAAATTTCTTTTTTGCCGTACCATAGGTCTGATAAAATATCCTCATTGAAAACCTCCATGGCTACGCATCGTACAGGAGTACAAAGAATCCACCATAATTCTTTAGTAGTGTATAGAAATCGCTCTTTATTAGGTTTCTTATATTCCGCCTTTGAAGATTCGCCGGTATCGAAACTCTGACGTGTCTCATTATTACTACGCTGCATTATGCTATGCCCCCGCCAAATTGTTTTTATACAAGGGGAGGGGAGTATGCTAATTGTAATCATCAGCAAAAGCACTTCAAGGAGGTGACTCATGAAAAAGACATCCAATGCGATCCGGTTTGAGACACAGATTCCCCTACGGGAAGTGATGAAAACCAACCCAACGATGCTGGGTATCGAGGCAAATGTCGCAAAGGCGGCAAAAACCATGTGCCGTGACGAAGTCGGCAGCGTGATTATCCTCGAACGTAACCAGCCCATCGGGATAGTTACCGAGGAAGACATTACCTGTAAGGTGGTATCGAAGGATCTTAAACCAAGTACGGTACGTGTGAACGAAATCATGAGTACGCCACTCATTACGGTGAGTGCGGACAAGACGGTAGGCGATGCTGCCCATATGATGGTGAAGCATAAGGTAAGGAGACTCCCTGTTGTCGATGCAGCAAACAAGGTTATCGGTATCGTTACCGTGCGGGACCTGCTCACCGTTTCCAATGAACTCAACGAGCTCCTTGCGGATCTTATCGAGATCAACCGAGAAGAAATTGTTGAGCAGGGTATGTGCAGCCGCTGCAGCCAGATGTCTGATGATCTTAAGCGGGTTGACAATCTCATGCTCTGCTCAAGCTGCCGTGAGGAGGATAATATTACATGAAAACAGCACAGGATTTCATGCTCGAGGTCCCGGTGCTGAGATTTAATGATCAGATAACCAAGGCAAGGCAGATCCTGAGAGATAACCGGTTCCGGGAAGTATACGTCGTAGATGCAAAAAAAAACCTTCTCGGCTATATCGACCTCACTGACGGGTTGCGGGTGACTGCGACGAAATCGAACGTGACCGTTGAGGGATATGTCAAGGAAGCCCCTATGGTGAACCCGGCAGATCCTATCGAGCAGGCAGCACTGTCGATGAGGAAATACAAGACTGACAGTGTTGCGGTTGTCGATCCACGACCTGTAATAATCGGGGGTGTGCTCCTCTCGGATGTATTTCCCGTCATCATCTCCCGTAACAAACTTCACGGGTTGGTTGATACCGTTATGACCCGGGATGTCACCGTTGCAAGCCCGACGGATACTGTCCAGAAAATTTACACCATGATTGTGGAGAGCGGTTTTTCCGCGTTTCCCGTGGTGAAAAAGAAACGGATAGTCGGATTAATATCCCGGCGCGATCTCCTCAGGACACGGCGGGTGCAGTCGGTGATAGCCCAACACGCTCACACCACCATAGAGGAAGTGATGTCCAAGGACGTTATCAGTATTGGTCCGCATGAAACAATCAGCTCTGCCGCTGAGCTGCTGGTAAAGCATGATGTGAGCCGGCTCCCGGTAATTGACGGGGACCGCATTGTCGGAATTGTTGACCGGCATGACATACTTACCGGGCTTGCATGAACCGGCTACCGGTAAGAGATCGAAGGCACGGCAATTCCTGAAATTCTGTGAACAGGTAAATTCCTGAAAGATCGTATAATGAGGGTCATCAAACCATCGGAGGGTGATGTATGCACCAGAATGACCGTGGCGTCAAACAAGGCGACAGACTTTTAAAAATGCAGGGGAAACTTGACCGGGGTCCGGTCGAGTTCAAATCTCATATTGCGCAACAGGAAGGGGAAATCATGGCGATCGCAACCCGTGATGTCATATCAGTCCCTCCAACCCAGAGCATAATCGGGGCGGTTGAGATTATGACAAAATGCGGGTTCCGGCGCCTGCCCGTTACCGATGCAGGTACAAAGAAGCTTCGCGGAATTATTACCTCTGGTGATGTGATCAATTTCATGGGAGGCGGGGACAAGTATAAACTCGTCCAGATTCGGCACGGCGGTAACCTGATCGCAGCGGTTAACGAGAGCGTTCGTACGATCATGACCCAGCAGACTACCACACTCGCCCACGATTCGCACATCAGTGATGCCGTAAAGACAATCGTAGAAAAGAAGATCGGGGGTCTTCCCATTGTCGACAGCGATGGTGTGCTGAACGGCATTGTCACGGAACGGGATGTGTTGCGGGTGCTTGGTTCAGAACGGAGCACGCTGAATGTCGAAGATGTGATGAGTTCCTCCCTTCGCGTGACAGCCCCGGACTGCCCGATTTCGACCGTTGCCCGCGACATGACCCAGTACCGGTTCAGGCGTTTACCGGTCGTGAGCGATGATGTGCTGTATGGGATCGTGACCGCCACGGACATCATGCAGTATCTCGGGAGCAGAGAGGTCTTCTCCCGGCTTACAACAGGAGATGTTGCAGAAGTTATGGGGTTGCCGGTACGGACACTGATCTCCGGTGACCTTTTTACGACATCTCCGATGCAGACCATCAACCAGGCTGCCCGTGAAATGCTGACCAGGAATGTAGGTGCACTGCCCGTGATCGAAGGCTCAAAGCTGATCGGACTGGTCACTGAGTTCGATCTCGTACGGGCGTTTGCCAAGGGGTGAGGAGCAGTGTTTGCGCGTGATGTGATGACAACACCGGTCTTTTTCGTCTCTCCAAATGAAACAATCGCTTATGCAAGGAACCTGATGGTGAAGCATAAAATCTCGCGTCTCCTCGTGATGGATGACGGAAATCTTACAGGAATTCTTACCAAAAAAGATATCGCCTATCGTCTCCGCCAGGGGGAACCAGCGTGGAAGAGACGCCCTATCGACCAGATACCGGCAGGCATGTTTGCGACGGACTGTGTTCTTACAGTTCGTCCCGATACTGAAACCAGGGCGATTGCAAAAATTTTTGTGGAACAGGATATCAGTTCCGTTCCTGTCGTTAATGAGGGAACCGTGACTGGTATTGTGACCAAGTCTGACCTGATGACGTCAAGGCTGTTAAAACATATGGAAGGGACGGTGAGGGATGTCATGGAAGATGTGCTTGTCGTCAACCGTTACCATTCCCTTGACCACGTGATTGACCTGATGAATGAGCGAAATGATAAACTCATCGTGACAAATAATGATGGCACCATCGCAGGGATCATAACTGAAACCAATCTGGCATTCCTCGAGACTGGTGCAAAGAAACCGGGATCTGAACAAAAAGAGGTAACATTTCTCCGCAAGCAGGAACCCGCCGGGGTGAAGTCTTACCGGCACGTGGTGAAGGTATCCACCATTGCTGAGGACGTGATGTCCTCACCGGTCATCACGACCGGTCCTGACGTCCCTCTTGCCGATGCAGTGGCAGAGATGGAGAACCTGCTTATCAACAGCCTGGCTGTTGTTGAGAACGGATCGATCATGGGAATTGTAAAACGGGATGATATCATCAAGGAAGTGGCGAAATGACAAAAGATGTTTTTATCAAAGATGTGATGGCAAAACCAACAACCATTGCCAAATCTGCAAAGATCACTGAAGCACTGGATAAAATGCTGGATGAAGGCCTTGATCCCCTCATTGCTGTCAATAATAATTCTGTGGTCGGAACAGTATCCCGTCAGGCAATAGCAGAAAAGCTGGGCAGCAAACAGAACACTGCTCTTGCACCTACTGCAATCCACGTGGCAAGTGTTATCAGGGAAGATTTCACGAGTGTCTATCCTGATGAGAGTATCAACGTGCTCATCCCATTGCTTCAGCGCTATAAGCTGGTTGTTGTGTATGACAGTGATCATAAACTCATCGGCCAGGTGAGCGCCGGGGATCTTCTGAAAAAGTACCATCCGGACAACGGGATAGAGAATGCAATCGAGAAGGTGATAACCATCGAAGCAGATGAGCGGGTTGTTCACCTGCGGCGCCGGATGCTCGATGACAATATACTGCGTTTCGTCGTATCGGATAATAACAAATACACGGGGATCGTGACAGAAACGGATGTCGCCATCGCGCTGCGACAATTCCGCAAATCTGTCGATGACAACCACCAGGATCACCGGATCCGGAACCTCCTGGTCAAGGATATCATGAGCACACCGCTCATTTCAGTTGACCGGACTGCCAATGCTTCAGCGGTGATCGACCTTATGCTCAAAAAGAATATCAGCTCGGTCCCGGTCATGGAGAATGGCAAACTGTCCGGTATTATCACCCGTCAGTCGCTGGTCAATGCCCTGTAGAATAACTGTTCCTTTTTTATCTCGTTATTCCAGGATACGATATCAGAGGTACAAATTCGATCTCTGAAAGGATGCCATCGTCATGTCTGAAATAACCGTGATATGTCCTATCCCGAAATAATTTCATAAACTTTCAATAATCCTTGTGAGGAAATTAACCAATAAAAAGATTCAGCGAATCATCTGTCGGCTGGAGAA
>Ga0209079_10000895_pt1 | contig 11580 bp, 14 predicted proteins | sample PPLLaktember2015_2_FD_187259 | JGI IMG/M metagenome (GOLD analysis project Ga0209079, IMG submission 187259) | Freshwater sediment microbial communities from Prairie Pothole Lake near Jamestown, North Dakota, USA - PPLs Lake P7 Core (6) Depth... | ecosystem: Environmental > Aquatic > Freshwater... | reverse complement strand
TGAAAACCAGGAACCGGCCGGAGCGGAGAGCCTGTACTATCAATCGCAGCGTCCGCCCTATCGCGCGGCCAATGCGCCGCTGTCAGGCCCGGGCGATTTACGGCTGATCAAGGGCTTTACGCCGGAAATTGCCGACCGGCTCTCGCGGTACGTGACGGTCTTTCCGGAGGAAGGCGGCGCGCTGGTCAATCTCAATACGGCAGACCCCTTGGTGATCCAAGCCCTGGATCCGGCGATCACGCAATCCATGGCGACAGAAATTATCCAGGGACGCCCGTATAAGAAGAAGGAAGATCTCGATCGCATCGGGAGCTTCCAGGAAATCGGCGCCAAATTACGCGCGACGCAAAGCGGATACGATGTGAAGAGCGAGTTCTTTTCGGCCCGGCTGGCCATCAGCGTGAACGAGGTAACGAAGACCGCCTGGGTGGTGCTGCGGCGCGACGCGAATAAGGGTGAAAGCACCGTAAAGTACATGCGGGTGTTCTGACCGACGGATCCCTGCTTCCTAAAGATACGGTCAGGAGAATCTCATTTGCAGGAAGGCCGTCCGGCTCCGGAGCTGCTTCCCCCTCGAATTGGGCATTGTGCCGCGCTTCAATTCCTGATATACCGCTCCATCTGCAGCGGAATCCGGTGGTTTCCCGCATTCCGATCCCTGTTCCCCACCCACAAGGAGTCGACGGTGAAGCGATTACTGGCCTGTTCGTTGAGTCTGAATCTCATCGGGGTAAGTCTGTTGCTGGTCGGCTATGTGGGCCCGAGCGTCAAGACGAGCTTCATGCCCTCCGTCGAAGCACCGGTTATCGGAGCACATACTCGCATCCATCCCCTGGCGATGGTGATTGGTTCTGTCACGCTCGGAGAGCAAGTGTTCGTTGCGCCGGCCGCGTCGGTGCGCGGTGATGAAGGACAGCATATCCACATCGGCAATCAAAGCAACGTCCAGGACGGCGTGGTGGTGCACGGGTTGGAAACATTCGAAGGCGATCATGAGTTGCCGGAAAACGAAGTCGAGGTCGATGGAAAGAAATATTCGGTCTACATCGGTGACCGGGTATCGCTCGCGCATCAATCGCAGGTGCATGGCCCCGCTAAAGTCGGCGATGACACGTTCGTCGGCATGCAGGCGTTGGTCTTCCAAACAGAAATCGGCGATCATGTCGTAATCGAACCGGGTGCCAAGCTGATCGGCGTGAAGGTTGCATCCGGTCGCTATGTGCCGGCGCTCTCCATCATTAAGACACAGGCGGAGGCGGACGCTCTTCCAAAAATTACGCAGGATTATCCGTACCGGAATTTGAATGCCGGTGTCATTCGGGTGAATATTCAGTTCGCCGAAGCCCCCCAGCCAGTTGCCATCAGCCGATAGTCTTGAGGATTGTGTCCTGCAGGTCGTGTCTCCCTTCACGAGGTATCACGGATCCGCTCCGGTAGGTCATCACGACACAGGGCCGGCATCCTCCCCGTCCCGTCATCGATAGCAAAGACAAAGTTAACAATTCTGTAACACTGCCGTCACCGGATCTTTACCCTCCTCCTGGATATTCCTGCGTGAGAAGACGATGTATTCACGTCCTCACGAAGTCGATTCAACAAAGGAGGGGGAAGCGTGCAGATCCGGAAACTATCGCAACTATTGAAAGACAGAGGAGCGGCATGTTCACAAGTTCACGTGCGTCGCGCTTCCGTCGTGTGCCTGGCATTTATGCTGGGTATGGGAAGTACTCTGGACGCAGTTGCGGCAGAACCTGACGTCATGGTTCCTCAATCCGGTTCGGTTGCCGCTCCTGTTGCCGACAGAAGCCAGCGGGCCGGGACTGGTCAGCGCCTCACCATCGAGAGCACCAATCTCGAAAGTCTTTTGCTGGAAAAGGGCGTAATCACCCAGGACGACTGGATTCGGCTGAAAGCGGATGAAGAACGGCGTTCCTTTGAGCAGACGGCGGAAGCGGGAATGGCCGGCAACCCTCGCTGGTATGAGCGCATCCGGATCAGCGGCTACACTCAATTCCGGTATTCCGCAGGACCCAGCGACAGCAAGTTCAGCATCCCTCTCGGTGATAAAACTGCGACCACGCAGCCGCGCGAGTTCTACTTTCGGCGCATCCGCCTCGTCTTCCAAGGGCAAATTTCTGAACGATTGGCCTTCTTCCTGCAGGGCGCCTTCGAAGGAGATCAAGAACAGCAAAATATGTTCAACAAAGAAATCATCGACGCATACGGGGACTACTACCTGACGAAAGACAAGGAGCACCGGCTGCGGTTCGGTCAGCACCGGGTGCCGAACTCTTTCGACACCTATCGCTCCAGCACCAATCGGCAGGAACTTGACCGGCATGAATCGGTGCAAAGCGGCGCACCGGGCGAGCGGGATCTCGGTATTGCTTATTACTGGAGCCCGAAGATTGCCCAGGAACGGTTCGCTCAATTGGCGGCCTATCACAACGGCCCTGGCGACTATGGGGTCTTCGGCATCATGGTCTATAACGGACAAGGCCGCAACAAGGCGGAATTGAACGGCGACAAACATGTCGGAGTGCGATTGGCCTATCCATTTGAATTGCCGAACGGGCGACTCCTGGAAGCCGGCGTCATGGCGTTTCGTGGAGTCTTTTCAGTCAGTGGCGCCGGATCACCCACCAGCACCACTTCGACGGCACTATGCAAGCAAGGGCTGAATAGACAGGGTGGCTGCGACACCACCGATGAGCGCGTCACGGCTTATATTTGGACGCCGCCGCAACCCTGGGGCCTGCTCGCTGAAGGTACGATGGGGACTAATGCCAAGCGGAATGCAACGACGAACTTCATTGAAGAAAAGCCGCTCTACGGCGGTTATGTGCAAGGCTACTATACCTGGCGCTACTCGGACGTCGGCATGGTGACCCCCTATGTCCGTTATGGCGAATACTACGGCGGCATCAAATCGCTCAACGGGGCGCCTGACGGGACATCGCGCAGCTGGAACTTCGGTCTGGTCTGGGAGCCGGATACTCACTGGCGATATGTTGCCGAGTTTATGTTGAAGGACGGCCTCAACGAGACTCTGGTGCGCAATCAGGCGCAGGATGCCTTCGACGGCAGCTTATTCCGCGTCCAAGCCCAGTGGTTCTTTAACTAATCCCATCGCATGTACAAACAAGTGAGGACTCGATGATCACATCTGGACGACAACTACAGAGACAGGGCGCTTCGCAAAGCGCCTACAGCCTGGCCCTCGCGCTGTTGTTTTTATTCGGCTTCTTGACGCACGAGCAGGCTGCGGCAGAGCTGGCCACAACTCTGACTCAATCCGGAAATGACTCGCTCACGGAACAGTACCAACCGGCTCAAGGAATCAGCGGCCGTGTGACCATCGTTGGCTCGGATACAATGCAGCCCCTTATGGTTAAGCTCGCGGCCGCCTTCAGGTCATTCCAGCCCAACGCGAAGTTTGGCGTCGAAGGGCAAGGATCCGGCGAGTCCGTCCGGGAATTCATGCTGGATCTGTCCTTGCAACTCCGCGGGGATAAGGCTGGAGGCAGAGGCACGCAAGGCGCTAGCAGTGCGGACTTATTGGCTTCGTCGCGGCCCCTGACCGAACAGGAAATTAAGGGGTTTGTCAGCAACCACGGATACGAACCTATCGGCATTCCCGTGGCGATGGATGCCGTTGCCATTTATGTCCACAATGACAACCCGATCAGCAGTCTCACGCTGGAACAAGTAGACGCCATGTTCAGCTCCACCTTGAAGCGCAGCAAGGGAGGACACCTGACTACCTGGGGCCAGGTGGGGCTCAAAGATCCATGGAGCCAACAACCGATTCATCTCTACGGACGAAACAAGAAGTCAGGAACGCGTGACTTCTTTAAACATGTAGTATTGATGGACGGAGAACTGAGCGACGATGTGCGGGAACAACCGGGCTCGGCCTCGGAAATCCTCGCTATCGCGCAAGACCCTCTGGCCATCGGGTATGCTGGCGTGGGATTCCACAGCTCCATGGTTCGTATTGTACCGCTCGCAGCAGATTTGGAAGGGGCAGCGCTCCTCCCAAGCCCAGAAACCGTATCAAATGGCCAGTATCACCTCTCGAGACCGTTGTATCTATATGTGAACAAGAATCCTAAGGGAAAGCTTGACCCTGTGGTGGGAGAATTCTTGAAGTTCGTGAACAGCCGACAAGGACAGGAAACTGTGGCCAAGGCTAATTTCTATCCGCTGACCGCCGCTCAAATTTCAAAGAATTTAGAACTTCTGGGGCACAGCCTATTGACCGCACGGGCCAACTCGCACTGACGGGGTTTCTTCATTCTGCTATCGTATACCTGCTGCATCATGATGCAGCAGGTATCGCTTCGACATCACAAGGGGATCGATCATGCAAGCTTGGATGAAATGCGCGGCTAGCGTCGCAGTGGCCCTTTTGGTGGGGTGCACCACGGCTCCGCCCCCTCGCGTGGTATACCATGACCCGACGACCGTCCTCGCCATCCAGCAAGATAGTAAGGCCGGAAAAGGCCACAACCATCCGGCGCAGATCAGGTCCGAGGTGATCCAGCAGGTTCTTGACGGGATACGGATCCAGTCGCGGAAGTCGTTTCTCGTCCCTTCGCTCCTCACCGGAGGACCCCAGTTCGTCCAGGCCTTTTCCAGAGAGGAGCAAACCGCCTTGGCCCCCCAGTTAAGTCGAGCCCTAGCCGAAGCGAGGCCGGATGAACTCGTGACGTTTTATCGACGCGTCTCCACTCCAACGATTGGGCTGGCCATCACATCCGGCGGTCTCTTTGTCCACGATCAGTACCTGTATGTGATTCTGGCCAATGCCCGCACCTTGCCATCAGAAGGTATGCGCGAGGGTCTTACCTATGAAATAGATCCGGTGGACAACCCGCTTCTTCCCATCAGCCGAACGAGTTTTCGTGCCACATTTGCGCCGGCAACTTCCATGGTGCCGGAAGACGAGCGGTGGGTTTGGCCCTACATCGATCAAGGTCGTGTGGTGGTGATCGATCTTGTTCAACTGGGGCGGGACATGCGGTCACCGGCTCCCCGAGCCGTGCCGTGAATCCCGGCCCGCATGCCCGGCCTGACCTGCCGGGGCGTCTCGATCACCGGACCATACTTCATTCCCTATCCGGGCGGTTGTTAACCCTCCGCCTCATTCTTCATCGCGTCACACATGGCGGTCTATCTCTGGACTATGAAGAGTCTGCGATGTCTCCTTTCCACCGTTTCGGATAAGAGAAATCGTGATCGGTCGAGATGCAGGGAAGTTAACGTAGTTTTAACATTGTTGTAACCTCAAGGGTAATATTCAGGCGTACGGTATTCACCTATGAAGGGCGCACAGCGCGCCGGATCTCACAGTGACGGAGAGAAAATTTATCCATGCCAAAGCATGCATCACTCGGATTCAATGTTGTGGTCCTCTTACTGGCTGTCAGTGTCACAGGAGGGGCGATCGAAGGATGGCTCCTTGAGCAAGCCTATTCCGCATCCGCGACATTAATCAAAGTTGACGGGTCGAGCACCGTGTTTCCTATCACGGAAGCAGTGGCCGAGGAGTTTCAGAAAGAAACCAGAGGGTCGGTCAGAGTGACGGTCGGTATTTCAGGAACCGGGGGCGGCTTCAAAAAGTTCTGCCGCGGCGAGATCGATGTGCAGGATGCCTCGCGTCCGATCTCAACCGGCGAAATGGAGGCCTGCCGGGCAGGCGGTGTGCAATATGTTGAGCTGCCGATTGCTTTCGATGCCCTGACCATTGCCGTGAGCCCGCAAGCCACCTGGGTGGATTCCATCACGGTGGCAGAATTGAAAACTATGTGGGAACCCTCTGCGCAAGGCCGGGTGACCAAGTGGAACCAGATCCGTTCGACCTGGCCGGATCAGCCGTTGAAACTGTTCGGCGCCGGATCCGACTCCGGCACCTTCGATTACTTCACGGAAGCCGTAGTCGGGAAAGCCAAATCCAGCCGCGGCGACTTTACCGCCAGTGAAGACGACAATACGCTGGTCCAGGGCATCGCGAATGACAAACAGGCGCTCGGCTACATTCCCTTCGCCTATTACGAACCGAACAAGAAGCGATTGAAAGCGGTTTCCATTGACGGGGGGCATGGGCCGGTGAGTCCGTCGCGCGAAACGGTCGAAAACGGCTCCTATCAGCCGCTGTCTCGTCCGTTGTTTATTTATGTGAGCGCGAAGTCGGCGGCCAAGCCTGAAGTTAAACGGTTTGTCGAATTTTACCTGGCGCAGGTGCCGGTGCTGGCGCCGCAAGTGAAATATGTGCCGCTGCCTCCCCAAGCCTACGCACTGGCCGGTGAGCATTTCAAGAATGGACGACAAGGGACCGCGTTTCAAGGAGGCTCGACGATCGGAATGAAGATCGAAGAACTCCTCCACCGGGAACCCAAACTCTAAGGGGCAAAAGGGTGGACACCATGGAGGCTCACATCGCCGAGATTTCAGTCGAAAAGCAGGCCATCCGTACGAGTCTCGCTCCTCGACTTGCACCCCGTCTCAAGGAGAAAGCGATCGAGCTGCTCTTGCAGCTGGCGGCTTTCACCTCGGTGGCGATTACGCTCGGGATTGTCGGCGTCCTGGCTTACGAGTCGTTTCACTTCTTTCAGCAGGTTTCCGTGGTGGATTTCCTGACGGACCGCCAGTGGACTCCGTTGTTCGCCGACGCGCATTACGGGATTCTCTCCCTCGTGTCGGGAACGCTCGTCACGACGGCGGTGGCCTTACTCGTGGCCGTTCCGATGGGGAGCCTGATCGCCATCTATTTGAGCGAATATGCCTCGCGTCCGGTGCGCGAATTCGTGAAGCCGGTGCTGGAGCTGCTCAGCGCCGTGCCGACCGTCGTGTATGGATACTTTGCGTTGTTGTTCGTAACGCCGGCCTTGAAACAGATCTGGCCTGATCTTCCCGGCTTCAACATGCTGAGCGCCGGACTCGTCATCGGTTTCATGATTGTTCCCTATGTCAGTTCCGTGAGCGAGGATGCCATGCGCGCGGTTCCTGTGTATCTGCGCGAAGGCGCCTTTGCCTTGGGCGCCACCCGCATGCAAACGGCGCTGCGCGTCGTCTTTCCCTCGGCCCTGTCCGGCATCACCGCCGCCTATGTCCTGGGCGTCTCGCGGGCCATAGGAGAAACGATGGTGGTGGCCATTGCTGCGGGGATGCAACCGACGCTGACCCTGAATCCGCTGGAACCGGCGGCGACGATGACCGCGTACATTGTCCAGGTCAGCTTGGGAGACCTGCCGCACGGGAGCGTGGGCTACCAGACGATCTTTGCCACGGGGCTCATGCTGTTATTGATCACCCTTTTGTTTAACATTGCAGGCCATGCGCTTAAAAAACGGTATCGCCAGGTATATTAAGTCCACCGCCCTGCAACGTCGTATCATGCGGCGGAAGGGTCTCGATCGCTTCTTTGCTTTCGAAGGACTGTTCGTGATGGGCGTCGCCCTGCTCGTCCTGTTCGCCCTGGTAGGGCAACTCGCGGCCGATGGGGCAGGCCGCTTGTCCTGGCAATTCCTGACCTCCTTCCCGTCGCGGTTTCCGGCGCAAGCCGGCATTCTGACCGCCTGGATCGGCACCCTCCTGGTCATGCTGCTGACTGCGCTGACGGCCATTCCATTGGGGATCGGAGCCGCCATTTATCTGGAAGAATATGCCGCGAAAAGCTGGTTGACCGAGGTGATTGAAATCAACATCGCCAATCTGGCAGGCGTGCCGTCGATCGTCTACGGGCTCATGGCCCTCGGGCTGCTGGTCTATGAACTGCATCTGGGGCAAAGCTTTCTGACGGCCGGACTGACATTGGGTATGTTGATTCTCCCGATGATCATCATTGCGACTCGCGAGGCGATTCGATCGGTCCCCCCTGCCGTGCGCGAAGCGGCTTATGCGCTCGGGGCCACCAAGTGGCAGACCGTTCGGGATCATGTCCTGCCCTACTCGATGGGCGGCATTCTGACCGGGATGATCCTGGCGCTCTCGCGCGCCGTCGGCGAGACGGCCCCTCTGATCACGGTCGGGGCCCTGTCGTTCATCGCTTTTCTCCCCCACCCGCCATGGCAGGCAGAGTTCCCGTTTGTCTCGTTCGAATGGCTGTTCGATCCCTTTACCGTAATGCCGATTCAAATGTTCAATTGGGTGTCCCGACCGCAAGAGGAGTTTCACGTCAATGCGGCGGCGGCCGGTCTAATCTTATTGGCCATGAGTCTGGCGATGAATGCGGTGGCGATCGTCATTCGGGCGCGGTTCAGAAAACGGATCCACTGGTGATGCCATGAAAGCCTTGGATGTATCGCAAACGGTGTTAAAAGCGGAGTCGCAGGGGCTCAATTTCTTCTATGGCCAGGCGCAGGCGCTTCATGACTTGTCCCTCCCGGTCTATGACCGCTGTGTGACGGCGCTGATCGGTCCCTCCGGCTGCGGGAAAACCACCTATTTGCGCTGCTTCAACCGCATGCATGACTTGTATCCGGGAAATCGCTACGAAGGGGCTGTTATCCTCTATCCGGATCGGGTGAATATCGTGGGGCCTGAGGTCGACCCGATCGAAGTGCGGATGCGCATCGGGATGGTGTTTCAGAAACCCAACCCGTTCCCCAAGTCCATCTATGAAAATGTGGCGTATGGGATGCGGATCAGAGGCGTGTCATCGAAAACCGAGCTGGATATGGTGGTCGAGCGGGCGTTGCAAGAAGCGGCCTTATGGGGAGAAGTCAAAGACCGGCTCCAGGCATCCGCGATGAATCTCTCCGGCGGGCAACAGCAACGCTTGTGTATTGCCCGGGCTCTGGCGACCAGTCCGGAACTTCTCTTGTTCGATGAGCCGACGTCGGCGCTCGATCCGACGGCCACCTCGCGTATCGAAGAGCTGGTCACGGAACTGAAGCAGAAGGTTGCGATCGTCATCGTGACGCACAATATGCAGCAGGCGGCGCGAGTCTCGGACCACACGGCCTTCATGTACGAGGGGCGGTTGGTGGAGTTCGATCGTACGGAGAAGATGTTTACCAACCCGTCGGTCAAACTGACGGAAGACTATGTCACCGGTCGTTTCGGGTAATGATGCTCCCCGCAGCAAGCTGCGGGGTATCTTGCGAAATTCTCCGAAGCCACTACCCTCCTTCGCCAAGGCTACGGAGGGTTCCCCTGTCCTTCATCCCCGTAGCAAGCTACGGGGTATTCGGCGAAGGAGAATAATCGGAGTTCGCAGCATGCAACGACATATCGATCAGGAACTCGGTGACTTGAAAGACCGCTTACTCCAGATGGGGGCGCTGGTCGAAGAACAGATCGAGCGCGCGATTACGGCCATGATTGAACGCGATGCCGTGCTGGCTGGGCAAGTCATCGAGCGGGATACCCTCGTCAATCGCTACGATGTGGAGATCGACGAAACCTGCATCCGCCTGTTGGCCTTGCAGGCGCCCGCGGCAAAAGACCTGCGGTTTGTCACGACGGCGATGAAGATTTCCACAGAACTCGAGCGCATGAGCGATCTCGCCGAAAATATCTGCGAGCGTGTCATTGAACTCAATGAAGAACCGCAGCTGAAACCCTATATAGATCTTCCGCGCATGGCCGCCTGGACGATGAAGATGGTGCGTGAAGCGCTGGATGCTTTTGTCAGGCAGGATGCGGCTCTGGCTCGAAAAGTCTGTGCCGACGATGACTTTGTCGATAATCTGACCCATCAACTCTTTCGTGAACTCGTCTCGTTCATGATCGAAAACCCCACCACTATTACGCGCGCCATCCGCCTCACGTTTATCGGAAAATACATCGAGCGGATCGCGGATCACGCCACCAATGTAGGTGAATTGGTCATCTATATGGTGGAGGGCAAGATCGTGCGCCACATGACTCCGCCGGCTGCTTCGCCGACCGCCTAACATCGAGACAGACCGCCACAGGACGCAAGCACAAGGGTGGGGATCCCCTCTTTCATGACAGCTCTCTAAGTGATCAGAGGGGAAAAGCTGAGGAAGGGCGGCTACGCGGCGTAGTGCGTTGAGAAGAGCGTGTATTCGGAGCGGTGCCGGCGCAACGTGATTCCCCCGCAGCGGGCCAGGCGGTCGACGGCGTGGAAGATTTGATTCCAGCTGTAGTCGGGCATAAGAATGACGAGCGCATCCAGCCCGATCACGGCCTGTTCTTCGAGGTGGCCGAGAATGGCGGATTCGAGTGACCCGGTCGCTATCCGGCCGGATGACGGTGCGTCGAGGATTGCATGAATAGACATAGGAACCTCCTAGAGTGGTGATGAAAATATCGGGGCCATTGTTTGCGACGGCGCGGAATGAGCCGGTTGCGCCGGACTGAACCGGACGGCCATCACCCGGATGAGTCCGAGCGTAAGGAGAATTACGGCCAGAATGGCGAGTTTCTGCCAGTCCCCGCCGGTGAACCATTGGGAAATGACTTCCGTCAACATCACGACCAGCACGGTGTCGACGATAAAGGTGACGCGCACGCGGCCTTCAGAAAAATACGCCAGCGTGGTTTTCAGGACTTCCACTACTGCCAGCAACATGAGTGTGTTGACGATGAGATGACGCAGGCCGAGATCCATGTCGGCGGTCAAGAGCAGCCGCAGGCCGATAAAAGTCTTGATGACCCCGCCCGCCAGTCCGACCAGGATTGTGACGATGAGCAGGCTCAGGACTGCCTGGGTCCCTTTGTCCCAGAGCAGAGTCAGATCGGGTGACGTGAAGATCTGCCAGAGCCGGGGCAGACGGAGACGCGCCTCAACCGATGCCAGGCTTCCGATCATAGACTCTCCTTTCCAGAAAAGAGGACTGCCAGATCGCGCCAGACCGATCGCAGGAAAAGAACCAGCCCCAGGACCACCAGGGCCTGCAAGCCGACGATGAGGGCCTCACCGATTACCAGCGACAGTATCATTGTGTTCTCCATTTCATGGCGGCTACCCTCCTGTGTTAAAACTCGTCGATGGAGACCGGGTGGAGCAAATCCCGGACGGAGAGAATTCCGACGATGGCGCCGCTCTTGAACACCGCCAGATGGCGGGTCCCGTGGAGTTCCATGAGGTCGGCGGCTTCCGTAATGGGCCGCTCTTCATCGATCCCGACGATGGGACTGCTCATGATCTCTTCGACCGGAATGTAGTAGGGCACGCGTTCCGCTCCGACCACCTTCCGGACGATGTCCGGTTCCGTCACGATGCCTATAAAATGGTTATCCTGCCTGACGAAGACGCTGCCGATCTTGTGCCTGGTCATGAGTTTCGCGGCGTCGATCGCCGAGGTGCCCGCTTCGATGTGGACGACACGAGGGGTCATGACGTGACTGACTGTGACCATAGAAACCTCCTTTGAACTGGTGATTGAGAGAGCGATGGGATCGTCCGGATGATGAGATGGGAAATGCCGGCCGCATCGCGTGTGCGAAGCAGCGGGATACAGGTCTTTCCCCGCAGACCCAGCAGCGTATGGCCGGCATACGCGAGAGGCACCGCGAGGCTGAGGGAGAGTAATCCAATGAAGAGCCCGGCATCCTGCGTCATAGTTCGCCTTTCCTGGAGCGCCTGATATTGGCTCCTTGTATGGG
>Ga0209079_10000892_pt1 | contig 11609 bp, 16 predicted proteins | sample PPLLaktember2015_2_FD_187259 | JGI IMG/M metagenome (GOLD analysis project Ga0209079, IMG submission 187259) | Freshwater sediment microbial communities from Prairie Pothole Lake near Jamestown, North Dakota, USA - PPLs Lake P7 Core (6) Depth... | ecosystem: Environmental > Aquatic > Freshwater... | reverse complement strand
CGTGAAGAATCCCGGGTTCCTGCACGATGCGTGCAGTGCCTTTGCCGGCCACGTCATCGTCGCGCTCGACGCCAAGGGCGGGAAAGTCGCCACCGACGGCTGGAGCAAGCTCACCGGCCACGACGTCAACGACCTCGCCAAGAAGTTCGAGGACTACGGCGTCGAGGCGATCCTTTACACCGACATCGGGCGCGACGGCATGTTGACCGGCGTGAACATCGAGGCGACGGTCGAGCTGGCGCGCCATGTGAAGATTCCGGTCATCGCCAGTGGCGGCGTGGCGCAGATGGCAGACATCGAGGCCCTGTGTGCCGTCGAGAGCGACGGAATCATGGGTGCGATCCTCGGCCGCTCGCTGTACGAGGGCACGGTGGACTTCAAGGCCGCGCAGGAGCGGGCGGACGCGCTGGCGGGCTGAGCCGCCCGGTCCAACCGCCGATATGCTCCAAAATGGAGCATTGCCATGCTAGCCAAACGCATCATCCCGTGCCTGGACGTGACCGGCGGTCGCGTCGTCAAGGGCGTCAACTTCGTCTCGCTGCGCGATGCCGGGGACCCGGTCGAGATCGCCCGGCGCTATGACGGCGAAGGGGCCGATGAGCTCACGTTCCTCGACATCACCGCGTCGTCGGATCAGCGCGACATCATCCTGCACGTGATCGAGGCGGTCGCCGATCAGGTGTTCATTCCGCTCACGGTCGGTGGTGGCGTGCGGCAGGTCGCCGATGTCCGGCGGCTGCTGAATGCCGGCGCTGACAAGATCTCGATCAACACCGCCGCGGTGCAGAACCCGCAGCTCGTGGCGGACGCCAGCGGCCGCTTCGGGGCCCAGTGCATCGTCGTGGCGATCGATGCGCGACGCCGACAGGCGAGTGACCCGAAAGCGGGCTGGGAGGTCTACACCCACGGCGGTCGGACCCCGACGGGGCTGGACGCCATCGACTGGGCGCGCCGCGTGGCCGAACTCGGCGCGGGAGAGATCCTGCTCACCAGCATGGATCGCGACGGCACGCGGCAGGGGTTCGATCTGGAGCTGACACGAGCGGTCGCCGATGCGGTGCCGATCCCGGTCATCGCCTCGGGCGGCGTCGGCACGCTGCAGCACCTGGCCGACGGCGTCACCCGCGGGGGCGCGGATGCCGTGCTGGCCGCCTCGATCTTTCACTATGGCGAGTACACCGTGCGGGCGGCCAAGGAATACATGGCGGCGCAGGGCGTCGAGATGCGGCTTTGATGAAACTGCCCCCACGCTCGCTTAGCTCGCTGCCCCCCCGCGGGGGGGCGTCAGCGCCTTCGGGCGGCCGGGCGACGCTGACATGAACGATCCCGACTGGCTCGCCGAGATCCGCTTCGATGCTGACGGCCTGGTGCCGGTCATCGCACAGGACATGGCCAGCGGGCGCGTGCTGATGGTCGCCTGGGCCAATCACGAAGCGCTTGCCGAGACGGCGCAGACGCAGCGGGCGGTCTACTGGTCGCGCTCGCGCGGCCGGCTCTGGCGCAAGGGCGAGGAATCGGGTCACACGCAGCAGGTCAGCGAAATCCGTCTCGACTGCGACGGTGACGTCGTGCTGTACGCTGTCTCGCAGGCCGGGGGCATCGCCTGCCATACGGGACGGGAGAGCTGCTTCTACCGGCGCCTGACGGACGGGCATTGGGACGCCGTCGACCCGGTGCTCCGGGATCCGGAACTCATCTACCGAAAATGAACGACGCGATCCTCAGTCAACTGGCCGATGTCATCGAGTCGCGCCGCGGTGGCGATCCAGAGACCTCGTACGTCGCGCGGCTGCTCGCGCGCGGCGAGGATGCGGTGCTGAAGAAGATCGGTGAGGAAGCCACCGAGACCGTCATGGCCGCCAAGGATGGGTCGCCCGATCGGATCATCGCGGAAGCCGCCGACCTCTGGTTTCATTGCCTGATCCTGCTTGCCCACTACCGGCTGCGGCCCGAGCAGGTGCTGGCCGAACTGGAGCGCCGCGCCGGAACCTCGGGAATTGAAGAAAAGGCCGCCCGCAAGGCAAAGGGACGCGCCAGCGAAGAAGACAAGGGAGGCGAACGATGACCGCCAGTTGCCTGTTCTGTCGCATCGCCCGCGGCGAGGTGCCGAGCCGCAAGGCCTACGAGGACGATGAAGTCATCGCTTTTCATGACATCAATCCGGCCGCACCGGTGCATCTTCTGCTGGTCCCGAAAATGCACGTGGATTCCCTGATCACGACCGGCCCGGAGCACGAGGCTTTGTTGGGTAAACTCATAGCCCTTGCGCCGCGGCTCGCGAAAGAACAAGGCTGCGTCAACGGCTTTCGCGTCGTGATCAACAACGGCCCGGACGGCGGGCAAGAGGTCTATCACTTGCACATCCACATCCTGGGCGGACCACGCCCGTGGAAACGTCTGTAGGAGCACGAAATGGGTTCGTTTTCGATCTGGCATTGGCTGATCGTCCTGCTGGTCATCATCCTGGTGTTCGGCACCAGCAAGCTGAAGAACATCGGCAAGGACATGGGCGGCGCGATCAAGGGCTTCAAGGAAGGCATGAAGGAAGGCACTGAAGAGGCGTCCAAGTCCGTCGATGAGGCCAAGCAGGCCGTCGGGCAGACGATCGACGTCAAGGCCAAAGAGAAGTCCTGATCGCCCTCGTTGCTCCCCGCGCCCGCTGCGGCCGGGGCGCGCCCCGGCTTCCCCTCTCGGACCTGACGGCCGCCATCGATGTTTGACTTCAGTTTCGGCGAGTTGGCGGTCATCAGCGCCGTCGCGCTGGTCGTCCTCGGCCCCGAGCGCCTGCCCAAGGTCGCGCGCACCGTCGGCGAGTGGGCCGGCAAGGCGCAGCGCTACGTCAGCCAGGTCAAGGCTGACATCAATCGTGAAATGGAGTTGTCCGAGCTCAAGAAGCTGCAGGAACAGGCGCGTGGCATCGCCCACGAATTCGAGACTGCAGTGACGACCGAAGTCAAAGGCATCGAGTCGAGCGTCGGGTCCGTCGCTTCAGGTGCCAGCGAGGGTCTGAGCAGCCTCGGCACGGACAGCTACACGGACTCGTGGGACGACAAGAACAAGTGGACCCCGACCCGCTTTTCCCGGCGCTACAAGCCCGGCCCGAGCATCGATGAGCTCTCCGACGAAATTGCCAAGCTCAAGCGCCAGCTTTCGATGCCGGAGACGCCCGGGCGCAGCCGCCACAAGTACGCACCGCGCGCGCGCCTGAACCGGCCGCGCATCCGGCGCTGAGCGCGCGCAGATTCTCCAGGCAACGGCCCCGATGACGACCGACACGACCAACCCGACGGAGCCTGCGGCCGAGCAGAGCTTCCTGTCGCATCTGGTCGAACTGCGCCAGCGCCTGGTGCGTGCCGCGGTGGCCGTGCTGGTCATCTTCCTCGCGCTGACGCCCTTCATGAAGGAGATCTTCGACCTGCTGTCGAAGCCGATGATGACGGCGCTGCCGGCGGGTTCGAAGCTGCTGGCCACCGGCGTCATCACGCCATTCATGGTGCCGCTGAAGGTGACGCTGTTCAGCGCCTTCCTCATCGCCCTGCCGTATGTGCTGTGGCAGGCCTGGGCCTTCGTCGCGCCCGGCCTGTACCGCCATGAGAAACGGCTGGCGGCGCCGCTGATCGCGTCGAGCGTGATGATGTTTGCGCTCGGCATGGCCTACTGCTACTTCGTCGTCTTCGGCGTCGTATTCAAGTTCATCTCCGGATTTGCGCCGGCGTCGGTGTCCGTGTCGCCGGACATCGAGGCCTATTTCAGCTTTGTCATGGGCATGTTTCTCGCGTTCGGGCTGACGTTCGAGGTGCCCATCATCGTCGTGCTGCTGGTCCGTTTCGGCATCGCCAGCATCGAGAAGCTCAAGCAGGCGCGACCCTACGTCATCGTGGGCGCGTTCATTGTCGCGGCGATCTTCACGCCGCCGGACGTACTGTCGCAACTGCTGCTCGCGATCCCGCTGTGCGTCCTCTATGAACTGGGCATCTTCCTCGCCCGCTTCTTCGTGAAGCCGCAGGGCGAGAAGGAAGCCGCGCAGGAAACGTCTTCCTGAGCACCGGGCGGCCGCTGGTCCGATGCGCCGATCCACGCTGCTTCGCTGGCTGTCCGCATGCCTTCTTGCCGCGGCGCTGTATCCGGCACACGCTGCCCGATTGCAGGTCGTTCCGGGCGACGATGTCGAACTCGGCCAGGGCTTCGCAGCCTATGAGGCTGGCGACCTGGCACAGGCGCATCGACTGTTCCGCAGCGCGGCCGAACGCAACCAGCGCGTCGCGCAGTTCAATCTCGCCGTGATGCTGATGAACGGGGAGGGCGGGCCGGCCGATCCCGTGGCAGGCGTGCAGTGGCTGAAGAAGTCGGCAGGCAGCGGCTTTGCCCGCGCACAGTTTGCCCTCGGCCTGCTGCACGAGCGGGGCGACGGCGTACCGCACTCGCTCACCGAGGCCACCGCATGGTTCCGCAAGGCGGCCGAGCAGGGTTATCGCGACGCGCAGGTGAGCCTGGCCACGCAGTACTTTCTCGGCCGGGGTGCTCCGCGTGACTACGCCGAGGCCGCACGCTGGTACGAAAGCGCCGCGGAATTGGGCGACCAGGCCGCCGCCTACATCATCGCGAGCCAGTACGAGAACGGTGACGGAGTGGAACGTGACGAACTGCGCGCGTTCTACTGGTACAACATCGCGGCCGCGGGCGGTGACCCGGTTGCCGCCCACAAGGCGCGCGAGCTGCGCAGAAAACTTGCAACGCCGCGCTGAGCGCGCCGCATGGCGTACCTACTGCGGCAGGCGCGGCGTGGGCCGCTCGCCGACCGTCACCGGAACCTCGAGTTCCTTGCCGGAACGCAGCACCCGTACGGTGGCGCTGGAGCCGGGCGGCAGCTGCGCAATCTGGTCCAGCATGCCGCGGCTGTTGGCGACTTTTTCCCCGTTGATCGTGACGATCACGTCGCCGGGTTCGAGTCCGGCCTTGCCGGCCGGGCTCGTGCGCTGCACGCCCTTCAAGACGACGCCGTCCGGGCGCGCGAGCTTCAGAAGATCGGCAACTTCGGGCGTGACATCTTCCGGCTCGACGCCGAAGTAGCCGCGCGAAACCCTGCCGGTGCGAATCAGCTGGTCCATCACCTGCCGCACCAGCGTGGACGGTATGGCGAATCCGATCCCGATCGAGCCGCCGGTACGTGAAAAGATCGCCGTGTTGATGCCGACGAGATGGCCGCTGGTGTCGACCAGGGCGCCGCCGGAGTTGCCCTGGTTGATGGCGGCATCGGTCTGGATGAAGTTCTCGAAGGTGTTGATGCCGAGGTTCGACCGCCCCAGCGCGGACACGATGCCCATCGTGACGGTCTGGCCGACGTCGAACGGGTTGCCGATAGCCAGCACGATGTCGCCGACCCGCAGCGCGTCGGCGCGGCCGAACGTGATGACCGGCAGCCCCTTGGCCTCGACCTTGAGCAGGGCAAGATCGCTCTCCGGGTCGGCGCCGACCAGGCGTGCATCGAACTGGCGTCCGTCCGCCAGCGCGACGGCGATTTCGTCGGCCGCCTGGACCACATGGTTGTTGGTCAGGATGTAGCCATCCGCCGTGGCGATCACGCCAGAGCCCAGGCTCGCGACGCGCTCGGGCCCGCCGCGCGGATCACCGAAGAAGTAGCGGTACAGCGGATCGACGGGGGCGCCGCGGCGCTGCACTTCCTTGGTCGTATAGACGTTCACGACAGCAGGCGCCGCCGCCGCCACGGCGCCGGCGTACGACGCGAGCGCCGCCGAGCGCGCCACTTCGAGGCTCGGCGCGGCCGGCTTGACAGCGGGCAAGGCCGGTGCGGCTGGCGGCACCGCGGCGGGCAGGCGGCCCAGCCACTCGGGTCGCAGCGTCGAGACGATGAAGAGCGCAGCCAGGCCGATCGTCGTTGCCTGCGCGAAGATCAACCAAAGGCGACGGAGCATCCCGGTATTCCGCGTTGTACGTGGGCCCGCCGCGACCGGCTAGAGCACACCGAGGCGGCTGCGGACGCCTTTTGGCGCCCGCTCGGAACTGGTTGGGGTCGGATCAGCGTTTTTTCAACTCATCGCGGATCTCGCGCAAGAGCACGACATCCTCGGGCGTCGGCGCCGGTACGGCATCGAGTCCGGACTTCACGCGATTGACTGCCTTCACCATCCAGAAGATGACGAAAGCGAGGATGACGAAGTTCAGCAGCACCGTCACGAAGTTTCCCCAGGCGAACACAACGCCGGACTTCTGCGCAGCGTCCAGCGATGCGCCGGCAGGCACGTTGCCCGACAGCACCCAGTACTTGTTGGAGAAGTCGACGGCGCCACCTAGCAGGGCGTTGATGAGCGGCATCACGACGTCCTTGACCAGCGAGTCGACGATCCGGCCGAAGGCTCCACCGATGATCACACCCACCGCCAGGTCGATGACGTTGCCCTTGACGGCAAACTCGCGAAACTCCTTCATGATGCTCATGGTCTTCCTCTCTCTCCCGCCGGACTCCGCCGGACTTGAACTGTTCCCAGTCTAGCCGGGCAACGGCCCGTCGGCGGCCCACAGGTGTCCCGGGGCAGGGCTTGCCGCATGCATTAGAATCGCGGGCTGCCATGCGGGGCGCTTTGCCCGTTTCCGCCGCGGAATGTCCGCGGCGTGACCGCAGTGCACCTGGATTTCACTTCTCTTTCGGGGTTTTCATGTCCACATCGACCTCAGTTCCCGCCGGTGACGCGCCAGCGGGCGTCGACAAGGAGCGTCGCAATGCGATCGCCCTGGCCGCGACCGTCGGCGGTGCCGGCGCCGTCGCGCTGGCCGTGCCGTTCGTGGCCTCCTTCGCGCCCTCCGAGCGGGCGAAGGCGGCCGGCGCGCCCGTCGAGTTCGATGTCGGCGGCATAGCGCCCGGTGAGATGAAGACCGTCGAGTGGCGTGGACTGCCGGTCTGGGTCCTGCGCCGGACGCCGGAGATGCTGCAGTCGATCAGGAAGGTCGACGGCGAAGTGGCCGATCCCAAGTCGCAGCGCACGCAGTACCCGACGCCCGAGTATGCGCAGAATGAATTCCGTTCGCGCAAGCCCGAGTACCTGGTGGCGGTCGGCATCTGCACGCACTTGGGGTGCTCGCCGGCCGGGCCCTTTGGTTCGAACCAGAACTCGCAGCTGGGTGCCGACCAGGGCTTCCTGTGTCCCTGCCATGGTTCGACGTTCGACCTGGCCGGGCGCGTGTTCAAGAACAAGCCAGCGCCCGACAACCTGCCGGTTCCGCCGCACAAGTATCTGTCGGACACGCTGATCTTGATCGGTGACGACTCCAACGCCTGATTCCAGGAAACGCGATGGCTGAATACAAGACCCCCTACGCCGGGATCGCCGGCTGGTTCGACCAGCGCATGCCGACGGTGATGGCGGAGTACCGCAAGCACCTGTCGGAGTACTACGCGCCGAAGAACTTCAATATCTGGTACATCTTCGGCGGCCTGGCGATCACCGTGCTGGCAATCCAGATCATCACCGGCATCTTCCTGGTGATGAACTACAAGCCCGACGCCAACCTCGCGTTCGCCTCGGTCGAGTACATCATGCGCGACGTGCCGGGCGGCTGGTTCATCCGCTACATGCACTCGACGGGTGCGTCGTTCTTCTTCATCGTCGTCTACCTGCACATGTTCCGCGGCCTGATGTACGGTAGCTACCGCGCGCCGCGGGAGCTGGTCTGGATCTTCGGCTGCCTTATCTTCCTGTGCCTGATGGGCGAGGCGTTCTTCGGTTACCTGCTGCCATGGGGCCAGATGAGCTACTGGGGCGCGCAGGTGATCGTTAACCTTTTCGGCGCGATTCCGCTGATCGGTCCGGACCTCGCGGTCTTCATCCGCGGCGACTACGTGATCGGTGACGCCACGCTGAACCGGTTCTTCGCATTCCACGTCATCGCCATTCCGCTGGTGCTGATCGGCCTCGTCGTCGCGCACATCCTCGCGCTGCACGATGTCGGCTCGAACAACCCGGACGGCATCGAGATCAAGAAGAACCTCGATGCCAACGGCAAGCCACTCGACGGCATCCCGTTTCATCCGTACTACACGGTGCATGACATCTTCTGGCTGACCATTTTCCTGATGGTCTTCTTCTTCGTCGTGTTCTTCGCTCCCGAGATGGGCGGCTACTTCCTCGAATGGAACAACTTCATCCCGGCCGACTCCCTGACGACGCCTGCGCATATCGCACCGGTGTGGTACTTCACGCCGTTCTATTCGATCCTGCGCGCCACGACCGAGCAGTTCATGGTCGTTCTGGCCATAGGAACGATTGCGCTGTCGGCGCTGATCCTGCTCACCGTCCGCAGCCCGATCGTGCGCGGGGCGATTGCCGTCGGCACGCTGGTGCTGCTGCTGGGCTACTTCACGCTCGATGCGAAGTTCTGGGGCGTGGTGCTGATGGGTGCGTCGGTGATGATCTTCATCGCGCTGCCCTGGCTCGACCACTCGCCGGCGAAGTCGATGCGCTATCGACCCACCTGGCACTTCTGGCTGCTGATCACCTGGGTCGTCGCCTTCGTCGTACTCGGCTACTTCGGCACGCAGCCGCCGTCGGCGGCGGGCCAGTACATCTCGATGATCGGCACGGTGATCTATTTCGGCTTCTTCGCGCTGATGCCGTGGTGGAGCCGGATGGGAACCTTCAAGCCGGTCCCGGACCGCGTCACGTTTCATCCGCACTGAAAGGGCCGGGGAAGACAATGAAGACGATCATCACCCGCCTGTTCGTTGCGTTGGGTCTGCTTGGAGCGGCCGGCGGTGCGTTGGCTGCCGGGGCCGCAATCCCGATCGAGCACTGGCCGGCAGAGCGTGGCCGCAGCTTCGGCGCGCTTCAGAACGGCGCGCGGTTGTTCGCCAACTACTGCATGGGTTGCCACAGCGCGAACCTAGTCCGCTGGAACCGGCTGGAACAGATCGGGCTCGACGAGAAGCAGATCAAGGAGTTCCTGATCTTCGGCAACCAGAAGGTCGGCGACACCATGCGCATTGCCATGACACCGGCCGACGCCAAGGTCTGGTTTGGCAAGGCGCCGCCGGACCTGTCGGTCATCACGCGGGCCCGCACGTCGTTCGACTTCGCCGGCACTGATTACATCTATACGTTGCTGCGCGGCTATTACCGCGACAGCAGCGCTCCGACCGGCTGGAACAACATTGCCTTCCCCGGCATCGGCATGCCGCACATCTTCTGGGACCGGCAGGGGCCGCGCGAGGCCACGCTGGTACAGACACACCGGCACGCCGATCCGAAGACGGGGCACGCGGGCTTCGTGCAGACCACGACGGTATTCGACGTCAACGGCAACGCGACGAAGACCGAAACGGAACTCAAGGGACCTGCGACCGAGGGCCTCAGCTATACCTTTCGGCCGCTCGACCCGCAGCAGGCGCGTCAGTTCGACTCGGATGCGGCCGACCTCGTGGCCTTCCTGGCCTTCATCACGGACCCGTCGCAGACGGCGCGCAAAAGGATCGGTGTCTGGGTCCTGGTGTTCCTGGCGTTCTTCAGCGTCATCGCCTGGCGCCTGAACTCGGTTTACTGGAAGAACATCAAGTAGGGCGGGCTCGGTGCAGGCGCCGCGGCGCACCCGCACCTCGCCCGGATCGCTCAGATGCAGGAGCCTGGGACGGACTGGCGCTTCGGCATTCAACCGTTAGCCGGCACTCTTCGGGTGCCGGCATGAAGCGAGGCGGATGACCGCCCCGCCAAGGAAAATAGATGATGGTGCTCTACTCCGGAACCACCTGCCCGTTTTCTCAGCGTTGCCGCTTCGTGTTGTTCGAGAAGGGCATGGACTTCGAGATCCGCGACGTGGATCTGTTCAACAAGCCCGAGGACATCAACGTGATGAATCCCTACGGGCAGGTCCCTATCCTCGTCGAGCGCGACCTCGTGCTGTACGAATCGAACATCATCAACGAGTACATCGACGAGCGTTTCCCGCATCCGCAGCTGATGCCGGCCGACCCGGTGATGCGGGCGCGCACGCGGCTGTTCCTGTTCAATTTCGAGCGTGAACTCTTCGTGCACGTGCAGGCGCTGGAGAACAGCAACAACCAGAAGCTGATCGAGAAGGCGCGGGCGACGATCCGCGACCGCCTGACGCAGCTCGCGCCGATCATGCTCAAGAACAAGTACATGCTCGGCGAGGACTTCTCGATGCTGGACGTGGCGCTGGCGCCGCTGCTCTGGCGCCTCGACCATTACGGCATCGATCTGCCTAAAACGGCGGCGCCGCTGATGAAGTATGCCGAACGGATCTTCTCCCGGCCGGCCTATATTGAGGCACTGACACCCTCTGAAAAGGTGATGCGCCGCTAGCGCGTTGCCTGGCGCAGAACGCACACCGATGCCCGATCCGTCGACCAAGCCCTACCTGATCCGTGCCATCCACCAGTGGTGCACGGACTCGGGCTACACGCCGTATATCGCGGTGCTGGTTGACGAGGGGGTCCGGGTGCCGCACGAGTTCGTCAAGAATGGCGAGATCGTGCTCAACATCTCGCCGCTCGCGACGAGCCGCCTGCAACTGGGCAACGAAGCGATCGAGTTTCAGGCGCGCTTCGGTGGTGTTGCGCGCGAGGTGTGCGTGCCGATCGAACGGGTGCTGGCGGTGTATGCGCGGGAAAACGGCCAGGGCATGGCCTTCGAGGTCCCGCGGGCGGCGGCACCCGCCGGCGTCGAGCCGGCCTTGCCGGAGGCCGCGCCCGCAGGCCGACCGGTGATGTCGCTGGTGCAGACCGAAGGGGCGGACTCGCGGGCAAGCGAGGCGCATCCCGAGCCTTCGAATGGCGAGGAGGCCGGCGACAGCACGCCGGACGACACCCCGCCCGCGCCGCGCGGCGAACGGCCCAAGCTCACGCGCATCAAGTAGTCAGCAGCACGACTCAGCAAGTGCCGGCATAGCTCAGCTGGTAGAGCAGCGGTTTTGTAAACCGAAGGTCGGGGGTTCGAGTCCCTCTGCCGGCACCAACGCAGCGGGGTTTCCCCGGCTGCGAGCGAAGCGACGCCGCATCGCGATACACGCTCCCGCCGCACGAGGCTCTTCCCGGCCACCCGGTCGCGTAGTAACAGGCTCGGCCCTCTGTCCGACGGCATAGGCCATCTGTGCGACGGGACTTCGACTTCTGTTGAATGGCGCCTCGGGGCCCGGTGGCTCAGCATGGCCTTACGTCGAAATTGACGCAGTTGCCCCGAGGGAGCCCACCATGCATGACGACACAACGGAATCCGGCACTGCTGCTTCGAACGATCGCGCCTCACCTCGCACGGCGCGTGTCATCACCGCCGCGGTGATCGCGCTTGCCATCGGCTCGGTGGCGTCCGTCGTTCTGCCTGGCGCGAACCGGTCCGCGCGCGTTGACTATGCGGCAGCCAGCGTCGCGAACCTGGCTTCGAGCGCACCCGCAGACGTGTCGGTCGCCGATACGGGTTCGGCGGCGGGTTCTGCGGCTGCGCCTCGTTTTCAACGCGCGGACGAACCGGCCTACACCGACAGCATGAACCCCCGCGGGGCTAAGACGGCGCAGTGGCGGACGACCGCTCTGCGGCGGTCTTAAGCGCGTGCAGCACCGATCGCGCCGTCCCATCGCGGCGCCT
>Ga0209079_10000891_pt1 | contig 11612 bp, 12 predicted proteins | sample PPLLaktember2015_2_FD_187259 | JGI IMG/M metagenome (GOLD analysis project Ga0209079, IMG submission 187259) | Freshwater sediment microbial communities from Prairie Pothole Lake near Jamestown, North Dakota, USA - PPLs Lake P7 Core (6) Depth... | ecosystem: Environmental > Aquatic > Freshwater... | reverse complement strand
GTATATGCGCGGTGCTGATACAAAAGAAAGAATCCAGAAAATATATCTTCGTTTTGGAAGCGATACATTTACTGTGCGCGATTTGAAAGAAGAAGTTCTTCCAGACACAAATAGTGGAGAAATTATAAAATGGGAGTCTTCGAGTATAATCGAAAGTGTAGGTATGAAAGATTCTGTCCATCTCTGGAAATTATCAGACATGGTTATAAATATTATCAAAGGCGAAATATAAGCGAAGCAAGGAGATGTGATTATGGCGAGAAAGTGGAAAAGTGCTGACAAGGATGCAGAGAAAGAAAAGTTGAGAATTGCAGAGATACTTGTAAGATCTATGGCGTTTGGATTTAGTGTTCAGGAAAAGTGTTTACTCAATCCAGATTTGAAAGCGTTAGGTAAAATATATACTGCGCTGGCTAATAATGTCGTGAAACATGGAAAACCATATTGTCCGTGCAGAATTATAGTCCCAGGAGAACCAAATTTGCACAATGTGTGTCCGTGTTCAAGCGCGCGTGACGAAATATCTGCGCGTGGGCATTGCAAATGCCGACTTTTCTTTAAGAAGGAGAATTTATAATGGTGAAAAACCGCGCGGATTGCGTAGAACAAATAGTTGGCTACCTATCTGGATTAAACCAGATAGTTAAATGTGCTAAGGATTCGATTTCTGATAGCGATATAGTTAGTGCGCTTGATTGTACGCATAAGTTTTACAATGCTTACGGAACTGTATCGGCTGCGATAATTATGTTCAATGGTATCTTAACAGAAGAGGAAATATTAAAATATCATGCAACACTTACGCAGATTGCAAAAGAATTTAAGACAGATAGCCTTAAACTTGCAGAAAAAGTTACGTGTTTTCAGAAATAGAAACACAACCCTTTTATAGTTTCTATTCTAATAGTTTAGTATGGCACGAAGAAGTTCAGTTGTACCGCTGAAAAGGCGTACTCCAAGATGGTTCTGTATAAACATTCCGTATGGAACTATACACAATCTTGTAACATACCCAAAGACTTTGTATTACGTGGTTGATCCGCGTGAAATGAAGAACATGAAGAAAATGCTCGGAAATCCGCATTTCTTCGACCAGTATGATTACTTACTTGTAACTAAGGATGCAATCGGAGACTTCGAGGAAGTATTCGGGGTTATTTCTCCGCTTGCAGTAAATGGCGAAAAGGATCTTGCCGCATTCACTGGTGAAGTTGAACGTATATCGTTTGGATGGGCGCAAGATAAGCGTCACTACGATGCAATTATGAAAGGCGAAGGACACGAATCGTGTGCGTCTGGTAGTTGCGACGACGAAGACGAGATGTGATGGTAAATATTTACCATCCAAAAACTTTTCTTATACATTCTCTATTTTTAAGTTGCGCTTCCATTTCAATTAAATATTCGTAATAGAATCGTGATTCTACTAGATGGTCTTTAGCTATGTTTTTTGCATGCGCGCGGTTTGTGGTATGTTCCATTTCAATTTCCGTTCCAATTGCTAATTGTTCTGGGTCAAAATGGGAATCGGGATATTTTCTCCCTGCACCACTTGATATTTCTAACCACGCTTCGCGGTTTACCATAGTATATTGGAAGTTGTGAAAGTATATAAAGTTAACCATCATATCGATTTTGCACAAAAGTATTAAATAGAATTAGTGCGATATTATACTTTCATATGAATGGTATGACGGATATTGACATTCTTAAAGCTAAGAATGTTAAAGAGCGCGACATCGAGATGTTTAGAATGCGCACGGTAGAAGGTAAATCCTATAAGGATATCGCTACGCATTTTAAGCTTAAAAATGGTGTCTCTGTATCTAGACGTGTCAAAAAGATACAGAATCTATTAAAAAGTATCGACAAAGGGATTAAATCAGGAGATATTGTATTGAGGAACGCTGGAACAGAAGGTGGTCAGCTAGTTTCTAAATCGAATCAAACTGGTTTATCTCTCCCAGAAAATAACCCGTTCCTCGCATTGGATTCATTTAAGGATTTGGCAGGAATATCTTCTGCGGGAGGATCTGTTATCGGAATGGGTGCTGCGACTCTTGTTCAAGGTTTTGTTCGTGAGGACTTACCATACGAAGAGCGTACAATGCTTGCAATGAAAGGTGGATCTGTGCTGGCAAGTAGTTTACTTGCGTTGTACTTAACATTTAATAAGTTCAATCAGGCTCCTCCATCCAAAGAACCAAAACTAGTAAACGAAAAAGGTGATGTATTTGACAAATCTTGAAGAACAGATGGATAATAACGAGCAGAGTGTAATTTCTACCAAATGTATCACCGGGCATAAGTTTCAAGTCCCGAAAGAGAAGATACAGACGAGTGGGAGTGGAAAGAGTTTCGTTACACTGTGTCCGAAATGTAACAAAGTCGCAAGACTTAGGAAAGACGAGGTGTTCCAGTTGTTCGGAGTTAATCCGCGCGATCATGTTGCGGTAGGTCAGCTCTTCGCTTCTCTATCTAACCAGTCTTCACAACCACAGGCAGCTACAGGTATGCCAGTAAATGGTGCTCCATTTCAGCAAACTGTAAGTGCGGGTGGAGCAAAGATTCACAAGCCTAAACCAGAAGTTGATGAGGACGAGATCGACGCGGAAGAAGAACTCGACGCGGAAGAGGAAGAGGAGGAAGACGACGAAGAAGAGGAAGACGACGAAGATGAAGACGACGAAGATGAGAAAGAATACACCGCGCAGGTAGAAACTGCACCAGATGTGACCGGAAAGAAGAAAACTGTAAGGAGATTCAGGACTGTTTCAGATGAAGATGAAGAAGCAGACGACGAAGAAGATGAGCGAGAAAGAACTCCCGTCAAGGTTAAAAAACCGGCTAAGAAAACTCGGAAGAGAGTTCGCAACGTGAAATCGCGCGACGAGGAAGAGGAAGAGGAAGAGGAAGAGGAAGAGGAAAAGGAAGATGATCGACGTTCTCGAAAGTCAGCGCGTAAAATGGTGGAAGAGGATGAACCAGTGGATCCGAATGATCTTCTTAAAGATGTAGTCGATGAAAGTGGAATCGATGAAGTATCGAGAGATCACATCTTCGATTACATTGATCTACAGCCTGACGGATGGCAACCATCAGCGATACAGGGAGTTATCGAAATGTATGTCTCTCCTGCATCAGCAAGAAAGATTGCACAGAGATACCAGGCTGAGCTCTATCGTGAGCAAAAGCGCAGAGAACGCGAGCAGAGGTTGCTGAATATGATGGGAGCTCCTTCCGGGAATATCCGACTGGACGATAACCGTGGAATGGGAGTGCCTCCGTTCAACAATCCACTAGGTCGTGGAAATCCGCCAATTGGTGCTCCATACCAATCACCGCCACGTGGAGATCCATACGGACGAGATCCATATGGACGAGATCCATACGGGCGAGATCCGTATAACGACCCGGCGTATAGAGAGCCACGCGAATACCCACGCGAGGCTGTTCCAATGCGTCCAGCTCCATCAGTGTCACCAATGCAGGTGAAACAGATGATCACGGAAGAAATGACTACGCAGTTCGAAAAGCTACAGAATGCACTCACTCAGTCAAAGCGTGAAAGTGCGTTGCAGGATGAGCTTACACAGATGCGCGCGCTTGTATTTGATGTGATCAAGTCGAAAACATCTGATAGTGGTGCATCTCAGCAACAGAAGACAGATCCGTTGTTAGCCACGATGCTTGCAAATCAGTCTGATCTCAACAAGACGCTGTTGCTGAACACGTTAGAGGCTTCGAAGAAAGAAGATCCTATGCAGAGAATTTTATTGCAGGAATTGAGTGATCTAAAAAAATCGAGAAGCGCTCCCCCCTTGACCCATACATCTGAGGAATTAACTCAGAGAATTCAGTTGCAGAAGCTCGCAAACGATCTTGAGCTTGCGCAAGCTGAGTACCGCGACAAGGCGGAGGGGCGCGTATTTGCAAGAGATCTAGCAGGGCAAGCACTTACTAAGATCGGAGAATCGTTTGCAACAGCGTACCTCGAATCTCAACGCAACGCAGCTATGATTGCAGCGCAGAGTCAAAGCATGGGTCAAATGCACTCACAAGTGGCACAAGATGTGATTCCTGAGCCAGTTCCAGCCGAATCTGCACGGAATTCCACACCCAAAACCAATGAAGCCGCGCAACCGCGCGCTTTAGTACAAGATGGGGAAGTGGAACCGACAGATAAGATACCTGAAAAGTATCATGTTAAGGGCGTTCCACAAGAAGATGGAAGTATTTCAATCCCATGCCCGACTTGTGGAAGCGATATGATTGCACATCCGGGTGATACAAGAGTTTCGTGTAAGATGTGTGGTTCAACTTTCAATGCTGGATCAGCTCCTACCCAGGAAGCTACCCAGGAAGCTGGAACGTCGCAGACCCAGGAAGCTACCCAGGAAGCACCCAGGGAGTACCCAGGAAGCACCCAGGAGGATCAGGAAAATACCCAGGAAGCTGATGAACCACCGAGAAAGATGCCGAAAGGTATTTTATAGACATCGATCAAATAACATGGTGATGCTATAATGTTCGGTATGGATGGTAATAATCTTAAGGGTGGTTTCATGACCACAATGACAATAGAGATCATTCGTGGTATCTTGAACGGGGCTTTGAAAGGCACTACACCAAAAATGCTAATCCACGCGATACAGAATAATGAATCGCTTTGGGGATCTGCGAGTGGGGATATAGCGGGATATGCAAAAAATATTCCCTTCCCAATTGGTGGAAGTATAAAGAACGTTCGAGAAATTGTTGACACCCAGTTCGGCGGTTTCGATACTGTGGTTTTAACGTGGTTGTCAGAGGATCATCCGGTATATTATAATATAATTATAAATACACCAGAGAACAAAGGTAAAATCTGGTTAAAGAAACAGATCAATGAAATATTGGATGGTGTCCAAAATGGCAACTGCTGATGAAATTTCAAGACAACTCGCGGCAAGCGCTGCGAATAGTGCTTCAAACGCTATGGGGTATCAAGTTACTCGACTAGTGGATATGGGTGTCAATGGATTTTTAAATCTTTTGTTCAGTCAGTCTAAAGAAGACAAGCTTAAAGAAAATGAAGAACATACAAACAAACTTCTGAACATTGTGAATCAGAACAAAGTCAGACAAATGCCACCAAGACTTTCTCCGCGTGAGTCTGTAGAACGAGATATACGAGAATCAAATGAACATATTAATACGGCTCTCGTAGAACTTGAACGCGCGCGCGAAAAATCCAAATGTGGTGTATGTAAGCATACTCTTGGAGAGACTATAAATCTCGTAAGTGAAAAGACCGGAGAAATACTCGATGTTAGTGAGAAAGTGCTGGCATTGCAGAGACTTAAAGAAACTGGGCAGATCCCATCGGATCTCTCGTGGTATGATCTTTCAAAGGCGCAGAAGAAGCTTGTGGAAGAAACCGTACAGATGTATAAACCTATCTCACCACAAGAATTAACTGGTGATAACGAGAATTTACAAAAAATTATTTCAGTGAGGAGGGCTACAGATGGTAAAGGCAAAAAACAGCCGCGCAAAGCAGCGCCAAGAAAAACCGGAACGAAGCGCAAAACGAGATAAGAAAGTAACTCTGATTTCTTTTAAAGAGAAAGATATAAAACAGAGATGGCTTATCACGTCAGATGGGTGTCCAACATGCGCGCAGCTAAAGCGAGACTTTAAGAAAGAGATTAAGGAAGGAGTTATAAAACTCACAGACGTTGGAGATGAGAAAGGGTTTGAGATTATCTCTACACTTGGGATTAATGAAGTTCCGATCTTCATAGTGGAATTGAACGACGGATTCCCAGTACGGTACTTGATTGACGAATAATACGATTATGAGAGAGAAAGACACGCGGTTCAGAATATTGAAGGCTCTTGTAGATGCGAAGAAGCCACTCACACTGTCGAGTATCTCTCATAAACTTAAAATGCCAGCGCAGAAAGTAGATTATCATCTCCGTTTTCTCGAAGAGAATGGATTGATAATCAAAGATGGATTTTTGTACTTTTGCCAACCACTTCTTATAGATGTAGATTTGAAAGAGTTCTGCGCTGAAAAAATATCAGAGATGATCCAGGCATTTTCAATGCTTGATAGTCAAGTAGTAGTGGTAAACGGGCAGATTCCAGAAGAAGTGATTATTAATCTTTTGTATGCACTAATTCAATTAGAATTACCATCGTAAAAAATATTTATTTATACGTGATTACTCTTTTCTTTGGTGCTGATTTTAAATAATATGCTATAAGTCCAATCGATGTCAATATAACTGCTCCAATACCTACAACAGCGAATATACTTGTTGTATTTACCATACTATAGAGTCCAACTTTTATTTTATTAAGATCGCTTCTGCTCGATCCTCCAATTATCATGGTTTCAGAGGGTTCACATTCTAAAACAACATATCCATTTGGAGGAACATAACTGTCGCAATCTCCAGCGATATACCCAGTGGCATAGTAAGGAAGTTCATCATACAGGGCATAATCGATTACAAATCCGAAATCTTTGATATCTACCATATCACATCAACACAAGTATCTTGTATGGATATGTTTAAATATCTTTCTGTGAAAAAAGAGTTATTTCTTTAATGTAAGCAGATCAAAGATCTTTTTCAAGAACTCGATTATCGCATCTATAATTCCAGTCGATGGAGCATTCACATCTGTAAATTTAAATGTGACTGATGTTTCATCCAGAGTTGGAGTTATAGTTATTGTGATCGACTTTTCCTTAACAAGTTGAGGATCAGCTGGGATTGCAACAATAGTGTACTGTTTACCGCGCTCCAAAGCGACCACTGGTGCGTTTGCAGGGTGGATCTCACCATTTATAGTGTAAGATGCCAACGGGACATTAGAATTGATTGTAACGCGACTATAGAGTTCTTCGCCAACTTTTGTTTCAAAGTCGTCAAGTATCACATAGGCTTCTCCAGCAGCTTGGTTCCAGTATCTCTTGGTAATCCCTCCCATATCACTCCAGTCTTTTCCCCACGACTGTTTGAATTCGAGAGTTCCTTCGTCGAGATCATATCCGACAACACATTGCGCATGTGAACCAACCACAACTCCGCTTGGATCTGGGTAATTTCCAGTACATCCGTTGCTTGTGTAATTCTCGAATATATCTATTGGGACTAGACCAAAACCTCCGCCTTTTCCTTCTATCCACTGTGTGTAGATCGCAGAACAGAATTGTTCAAAATCTGTTAAGGCTGCATACCCGTTGATTTTACGTTTAGCTGCCGATGCGATGATTCTAGCTTGAGCCATATTGTTATCTTCACCCGGTCTTACAGGGAAGTTTATCTCTGTAACACAGTATGGAGTTTTAGATGTCCAGCATTCTTCTTCTGTACACGAACCGTAGATTTTTAGAGCTTCCACAGCTGATGCAAGATATGAACCAGAAGGAACTGTGACATTTCCAACAATACGACTTGTGACGTATATGAATCCAGGACTCTTCCACCGTTTTCCGAAGTTGTCTCTGACTAACGGCTTACCACTTGGGCATCCAAGAATTTCTTGTACATCCCTCTTTATAGCAGCCATTTCTACCGGAGTTGGGAAATCTTTGGTGATCTGGAAATACAAGAGCGTTGTTCCTATTGCAGTAGAGAAACCTACGCACGTTCCACGATCTCCCTGATCGATCTGTGTGGGGAGATATTGCAGATTTGGATTGCGCCATTTTCGTGGAATATTCAGGGTTGAAAGTGGAACTCCCTGACATAATCTTATTTTAGCGTAGTCATAGTGTTTTGTTGTCAACGGCTCTTCTTCTAAAGGGGCATCGAGAACAAACTTTATTCTATACTTTCCATCATCGGTACGTTTTATAATTCCTTTTTTGGTATACTCGTCTACGAAGGCAAGGGCTTCATCTGGAGTAACACCAGCACCAACAATAATGGTATCCAAATCAACAGCTCCGTGCGTTTTCAGATACCTAAAGATGTCTTTTGTTGCTGACATATCAATAATGTTCGTGAGATACATTTATATAACTTTTGGACAAATGGTATAGCATGGCTAAAAAGAAAAACTCGGATAGTGGAGACAAGCTTATAGCAAACGCATTCTTAGATTTTATAAAATCTACTCCTACTACAACAGACGCATCTGTATCTGACGAATTAAATCGTGGATTTGGTAAAAAGCGTAGGTAATATCTATGGCACTCAGAAAACTCAAAGAATCGTTGACTAGAATGGTAGACGGCAAAGTTTACATGGAGAAAAACGAGTGGGAAGACCCAGAATTACTTGGTCGAATGTTTTTTGAGTGTATTGAAAATATTGAAAATATGGGAGCATATGCCCAGATAGAAGACGAAGATACTGACTACTCTACGTGTATGGATTATTTCCTGGATAGGATGTCTAAGGATAGATCTTCGAGTAGGATACCAATTAGAGTACAATTCACTCCATATTCTTACCGTGGAAATAACATGGAACTCCGTATGAGGATGTTGGATAGACATAATCTTCCATATTCTACGTTAGGATATGGTGGAATGACTTACGAAACTGTAAAAGAACTATGGGAAACTCAGGGTGAACCTGGGGAAAGTTTTGAAGATTTCTGTTACAAGAGGTTTGGTATACAGATGGATTTCTCTGTGGCTGTATCAGAATTTTATGTAAGCAATTCCGCGGCTGATCCAACATCCGAACACTGCTCAATATTGTATGAAGATTATGAAGATGAAAATAAGATAAAGAGATCATCTGTTAATTGTTTAACAAAAATAATTGAGATGGATAATGCTATAATTAGAAAAGGATCTGGAGGGAACAGTTCATCATATTATGGCACTCAACCATATTTGGATATTATAAACAGTGGCGCGCGGTGTGGTGCTTTTAATATAGCTATACCAGATGCGAATAATAAACTTATGTACAAATATAGAAAAACATCGTGTCTAGAAGCTGTGATGGATAAGGAGGTAAAGGAATATTATAGACTTGGATCAAATAGCGTTACTCGAAATAGTTTTGCTGATAATATTTACAAATATGATATGAGTATAGATTGTGCTGATAATTTTACTGGAAGTGGTGGTATAGTTCCATGTATGCAGAAGCTCATACAATCAGATGCACCCGCGTATTTAAAATATATGGAGCTTATCAGATATTCTCCAGAAAGAGTTATGAGTAGTTTTATAGCATCAGCAGTAAAACAGTACAAATTCAAACCGATGTCTACAGAAGACGCAGAAGAATCGAGTGCGATAGATTACATGGTAAACCATGGAAGAAATCTGTGGTTAATTTTGAGTAACGATACTGGACTTACTGCATTCACAGCCGCGGTGTGTAAACATTCTGACGGTTCTAGAATAAGCTGTTTGTCCAAGATTTTACTCAACCTGATAGACGATGATAAGCATTACACATTCGATATGGACGAGAGACAACTCATATTAGATTCTTTAAATAGAGGGGGTTGGTTTAGCAAAGCAATACTCGAAACCGAATGTTATAACGGAGAAGTATCAGTACCGTGTCTAAGCATGGTAATCGATATAACTGCGAAGAATTCCGGGATGCTTGGAACTTTAACAGGAATTGCGTCTACTACACCAATTACAGATTTCATATGTTCTGAAAAAAGAGAGAATGAATACAGAACTGTGAACTGTTTAGATAAAATTATAGGAGTTTCAAACCAGAACTTAATGGGAATCGTAACTCAAAGTGGAATACTGATAGATCGGAAAGATTGCACGGATTTTGATGGAACTCCGATAACGTGTATAGACAAACTATTCCAGCGTCACGAAATGTGGGTTCACAGTTATTATCGTGCAAGAGAATTATCTAAATTATCGCATTACTATCGTAATGTGAATGATGATGGATATATTAAGGCGAATAAAGATGCAGCCGAACTGGATAGATTGTGTTCCCTGAACAATTTAAACCGGGATCCTGGATTTGGAATGATTTCCAGTGAATATGATATAGGATCTTTGAAAGCGCATCAACCATCTAAGAAATTTGAATGGTTTAAACCAATACTTGACGAGCAGCTTGTAGATTACGGGACTGAATTCGGAGAAAAAGTACCGATACGTATTACACGCGAAGAGGTTAAGTACGCTCAGGATCTTGCAAGATCTATAACATCAGACAGATTATCACGTGAATCACAGATAGCTCCTAAGATATTCAGAATGGTAGATGTGTATGGAAATTTCATAAGAGGATATGATGATTACGTTCACATTGGAGCGTCTACAATATTAGATACAAGTCGTTCTACTCCTGTAACTCTTAACATGTTCGAGTGCAAGGATTTGGGAACCGATAAAACTATTTCGTGCTTACAGAAGCAGATAGACTTAGTTAAACTTGCAACGTCCAAATTTAACATATACTCTATGTCAGATAATATAATGGGTTTGAAGGATATTTTCAAACCAGAAATGTGTGTAGATATCAAAACTGGAAATAAATCTACATGTATGGAATATGCATTCAAAAATATTGGAGATTCGTTGAGCAATATGTCATACATAGCGCTCATATCCAGAAAAGATTTCTCAAAGGTATCTGATACGGAAGTAGATACTCCAGACGGTAAAAGAAAATTATCTGATGTAGTATGCGGTCATGCTTCTTTAAGAGATATTGCAGACCACTTGAGTAATGTTAGATCAGCGCACACGGTTACAAACGGGCATCCGGTGTTCGATGGGAGTGCGATGAATATACTATCTAAGTGCAGTTGCAATAACAGGGCTACCCCGATAGAAAGAAGAATATGCGCGGATGCAAGGTGCTTCCAGGCATACTTAGACGAAGCTGGATGGGCATATGGATACTTGAGTGACCCAGGAACTAGCGAGAACGGCATTAAAAACGCAATGTACCCGCAAATATTCCACGATTCCCGCGATTACTATGGAGTTTCGGGTGTTTACGATATTACATATAAACCAAGTGAATACCGTATAACAGACACAGAACGGTTTGATTATGGAGAAGCCGTAAATGATATATTATTCCCTGCAATACGACGTGTGAAAGGAACAAAACTTGCACGGCTTGGGGATAAAAAGAATGTCAGAATAGATGAACTTAGCTTAATATCTCCATCTACATCAGACGGGGATTATGTTATCGAAGTAGAATTCTCTGACGAAACCGGATCTAAATGGTCAGAAGATTATCCAGCAGCTCAGATATTCCTGCGCGGTGGATTACTCAATAGGGAAGACATAAGGAACCGTGTAATTAGGTATAAGAATGAAAACGATACTGTAGAGAAGATACTTACTCGTGGGGCTGGAAAGTCTGCAACAGAGGCTAAGTTAAAACTCGTAGTTAGCAATCGTCCAATCGATTTCATGCGCGCTTCAACATGTCAGGACTGGAGATCGTGTATGAATGTTGAAGATGGGTGCTATAATGCGTTGCTTCCATACGTGGCTGGAATGGGTGGATATATGGCGTATTTAGCATCGGACGAATTCTCACCAAGTTGGTACGCGCGCACAATGCTTCTTCCAGTAATGTTCAGGAAACCCGGAGATCCGCGTAAACATGAGAACGATGATCCCAATAACAATATTAGGATAA
>Ga0209079_10000889_pt1 | contig 11638 bp, 10 predicted proteins | sample PPLLaktember2015_2_FD_187259 | JGI IMG/M metagenome (GOLD analysis project Ga0209079, IMG submission 187259) | Freshwater sediment microbial communities from Prairie Pothole Lake near Jamestown, North Dakota, USA - PPLs Lake P7 Core (6) Depth... | ecosystem: Environmental > Aquatic > Freshwater... | reverse complement strand
GGCCGTTGCGCAGTTCCTCACGCACGCGCTCGTTGATCAGCACGTTGGAGTCGATCGCCATGCCGAGCGCGAGCGCCACGGCAGCGATGCCGGGCAGCGTCATCGTCGCCTGCAGCATCGACAGCAGCGCTATCAGCAGCATCACGTTGACCGACAGCGCCGCCACCGAGATCAGGCCGAACACGCGGTAGTACAGGACCATGAAGATCGCGATGGCCATGAAGCCGTACAGCGTCGAACGGAAGCCGCGCTCGATGTTCTCCTTGCCCAGGCTCGGGCCGATCGTGCGCTCCTCGATGATCTCCATCGGGGCGGCCAGCGAGCCAGAGCGGATCAGCAGCGCGAGGTCGCTCGTTTCCTGCACGGTGAAGCTGCCGGTGATCTGGAACTGGTTGCCGAACTCGCCCTGGATGCGCGCCACCGAGATCGCCTCGCCCTTGCCCTTCTCGTACAGCACGATCGCCATCAGCTTGCCGATGTTGTCGCGCGTCACGGCGCGCATTGCGCGGCCGCCGGCTTCGTCGAGGCGCACCGACACGGCGGGGCGCTGGTTCTGGTCGAGCGTCGCGGAGGCGCCGTTCAGCTGGTTGCCGGTGACCACGACTTCCCGCTTCAGCGGGGTCGGCGTGACGACGCCGCCGGCCTTGCGTTCGGGCACGGTGATCGCGCCCGGCAGCCCGGCGGCCATCGCTTCCTGGTCGACCATCCGGATCTCGAGCGTCGCGGTGCGGCCGAGGATCTGCTTGGCGCGCGCCACGTCCTGCACGCCGGGCAACTGGACCACGATGCGGTCGGCGCCCTGCTGCTGGATCACCGGTTCGGCCACGCCGAGTTCGTTGACGCGGTTGTGCAGCGTCGTGATGTTCTGCTTCAGCGCGTTGTCCTGGATCTCCTTCTGCGCCGCCGGCGACAGCGTGGCGACGATAGACAGGTTGTCCCCTTCGCCTTCCTCCCGCAGCGTCAGCTCGCGCACCTGGCTGCGGATCTCGTCTTCCGCCTTCGCGCGCGTTTCCGCGTCGCGGAACCTGATCTCGATCGAGGTCGGCGTCTTGTTGATGCCGGCGTGGCGGATGTTCTTCTCGCGCAGCAGCGTGCGGATGTCGGATGCCAGCGTGTCGAGCCGCTTGTCCACGGCGGCCCGCATGTCGACCTGCATCAGGAAGTGCACGCCCCCGCGCAGGTCGAGGCCGAGGTACATCGGCAGCGCGTTCAGGCTCTGCAGCCAGCGCGGCGTGTTCGACACCAGGTTCAGCGCCACGACGTAGGCCGGGTCGTCCTGGCTCGGGTCGAGCGCCTTCTGGATCGTGTCCTTGGCGGCGAGCTGCGTGTCCGCGTCCTGGAACCGCACCCGGATCGTAGAGTTGAGGCCGACCTGGTCGAAGTACAGGCCCGCGTGCACGATCTTCGCGTCCCTCAGGATCTCCTCGACGCGCGTCATCAGCGCCGGATCGACCTTGACGGTCGACTTCGCCGAGGAGACCTGCACCGCCGGCGACTCGCCGAAGAAGTTCGGCAGCATGTACGTTGCCCCGATCAGCAGGGCGACGGCGATGACGATGTACTTCCAGAGCGGATAGCGGTTCATGGACACACGGCGCAAGTGTTCGCAGCGCGGCGCGCTGCGCTGGCAGGAGTCGGACTTCAGGCTGGCTTGAAGGTGTCCTTGGGCAGCAGCGTCTGCACGGCGGAGCGCTGCATCGACAGTTGCACGGGCTGGCCGTTGACGGCCGCGACCTGGACCGTGACGTACTGGTCGTGCATCTCGATGATCTTGCCGACGATGCCTCCGGCGGTCAGGACCTCGTCGCCCTTCTTCAGGGCGTCGACCATCGCCTTGTGCTCCTTCTGCCGCTTCACCTGCGGGCGGATCAGCAGGAAGTAGAAGACGATGAAGATCAGCACCATGAAGCCGATCGACATGAAAGAGGACTCGGCGCCCGACTGGGCGGCCGGGGCGGCCTGCGCAAATGCGTTCGAGATCAGGAACATCGACGAACTCCCGAGGTGGTGAGCGTCCAGGCGACGGTGCCCGGACAAACGCGCAAGTATAGCGGCCGGCCCTGCGTTCCCGGCCTCACACCCCGCGCCGGCGGTCCTGCAGGAAACCCTCATGGAACGCGGCGAAGCGGCCGTCCGCGATGGCCGCCCGCGCCTGCAGCATCAGGTCGAGGTAGAAGTGCAGGTTGTGGACGGTGTTCAGCCGCGCCCCGAGGATCTCGTTGACCCGCTGCAGGTGGTGCAGGTAGCTGCGCGAGAACTTCTGACACGTCGGGCACGCGCAGGTTTCATCCAGCGGCGCGCTGTCCGCCCGGTAGCGGCTGTTGCGCAGCTTGACATCGCCGAACCGGGTGAAGAGCCACCCGTTGCGCGCGTTGCGGGTCGGCATCACGCAGTCGAACATGTCGATGCCGGCGGCGATGCCGTCGAGCAGGTCCTCCGGCGTGCCGACGCCCATCAGGTAGCGCGGCCGGCCGGCAGGCAGGCGCGGAGCGGTGTGCGCGAGGATTCGAAGCATGTCCTCCTTCGGCTCGCCGACCGAGAGCCCGCCGATCGCGTAGCCCTCGAATCCGATATCGACGAGCCCCCCGAGCGACTCGTCGCGCAGCGCCTCGAACATGCCGCCCTGGACGATCCCGAACAGCGCGTTGCGTCGCCCGCGCGACGCGCCCAGCCGGTCGAACGCGCCGCGGCTGCGGCCGGCCCAGCGCAGTGACAGTCGCATCGATGCCGCGGCCTCGTCCATGGTGGCCGGCCGGTCGCCGATCGCGTACGGCGTGCACTCGTCGAACACCATCGCGATGTCCGAGTTCAACCCGTCCTGGATCCGCATCGACTCCTCGGGCGTCAGGAACAGGCGGTCGCCGTTCACCGGGGAGGCGAAGCGCACGCCTTCCTCGCTGATCTTGCGCAGCGCGCCAAGCGAGAACACCTGGAAGCCACCCGAGTCGGTCAGGATGGGCCGGTTCCACCCCATGAAGCGGTGCAGCCCCGCGTGAACCGCGATCACGTCGAGCCCCGGCCGCAGCCACAGGTGGAACGTGTTGCCGAGCACGATCTGCGCGCCGAGGTCCTCGAGTTCCGCCGGCGCCATCGCCTTGACGGTGCCGTAGGTGCCCACCGGCATGAAGACCGGCGTCTCGACGATGCCGTGGTTCAGCGTCAGCCGGCCGCGCCGCGCGGCTCCGTCGGTGCCCAGCACTTCGAACCCGGCCGTCATCAGGTGCGCTCCAGGAACATGGCGTCGCCGTAGGAGAAGAAGCGGTACTGCCGCGCGATCGCGTGCGCGTAGGCCGTCCGGATCCGGTCGATCTCCGCGAATGCGGACACGAGCATCAGCAGCGTCGACTTCGGCAGGTGGAAGTTCGTGACCAGCGCGTCGACGATGCGGAAATGGAAACCGGGCGTGATGAAGATGTCGGTCTCGGCGGACCCGGCGCGGACAATGCCGTCCCGTCCGGCGGATTCCAGCGCGCGCAGGCTCGTCGTGCCGACCGCGATCACGCGGCGGCGGGCGGCGCGCGCGCTGTTGACGGCGGCGGCGGCGGGCGCGCCGATGTCGAACCACTCGCTGTGCATCCGGTGTTCCGCCAGGTTCCGGGTGCGGACCGGCTGGAACGTTCCGGCGCCGACGTGCAGCGTCAGCGTCGCGAACTCGACGCCGCTTGCGCGCAGCCGGTCGAGCAGTTCCTGCGTGAAGTGCAGTCCCGCGGTCGGCGCCGCGACGGCGCCCGGGCGCGCCGCGTAGACCGTCTGGTACCGCTCCGCGTCTTCGGCGGCGTCGGCGTGCGCGATGTAGGGCGGCAGTGGTACGTGGCCGAGCCGCTCCATGACGGCGCCGACGTCGGCGTCGAAACGCAGCAGGAAGAACTCGCCCCGCCGCCCTTCGACGGTGGCGCTCGCATCGTCGAACAGGAAGACCGCGCCGGGCTGCGGCTTGTGGCTGGTGCGCACCATCGCGAGCGCAAGCGTCGGCTCGACGACGCGCTCGATCAGCGCCTCGACGCGGCCGCCGGTGGGCTTGCTCCCGAGCAGCCGCGCCTTCAGCACGCGCGTGTCGTTGAACACAAGCAGGTCGCCGGGCACGAGCAGGCGCTCGATGTCGGTGAACGCGAGGTCGCGCAGCGCATCGCGCGCGACGTGCAGCAACCGGCTCGCCGTGCGTTCGGGCAGCGGGTGCTGCGCGATCAGGTGCGGCGGCAGGTCGAAGTCGAAGTCGTCGAGGGTGAGGTGTTGTGTCGTCTGCATGGCTTTACCGGCCATGAGCGTTGAGGGGGTGGTGCCGGGAGCGAGAATCGAACTCGCACGGTATTGCTACCGCGGGATTTTGAGTCCCGTGCGTCTACCAGTTCCGCCATCCCGGCACGGGACGGCGCATTATCGACGAAGGAGACGGCGAAACAAAATCGCCGGTCAGATCTCGAGGTTGTCGATCAGCCGCGTCGCCCCGAGCTTCGCCGCGGCCAGCGTGACGAGCGGTTCTCCGGCTGAAATCTCCCCGCTGGTCGGCACCTTGAGGTCGCGCTGCCGCCGCAAGGCGACGTAGTCGACCTTCCAGTTCGCGGCCGCCAGTTCGCGCATCGCGTCGCCTTCGATCGCGGCGACGTCGGTCGCGCCGGCCTTGACCCTGTCGCGAACCTCGTTCAGCACGCGGTACAGGCGCGGCGCCTCGCGGCGCTCGGCTTCGGAGAGGAAGCGGTTGCGCGACGACAGCGCGAGGCCGTCCGCGTCGCGCACGGTTTCGTGCGGGACGATCTCGGTGGGCAGCGAGAACTGGCGGCACATCGAGCGCACGATCATCAGCTGCTGGTAGTCCTTCTTGCCGAAGATGGCGACGCGCGGCTGCACGCACGAGAACAGCTTCAGAACGACGGTGGTGACGCCGATGAAGAAGCCCGGCCGGAACTCGCCCTCGAGGATGTCGCCGAGATCGGAAGGCGGGCTCACGCGGTAGCTCTGCGGCTCCGGGTACATCTCCTGCTCGTTCGGCGCGAACAGCACGTAGACGTCGTTCTGCTTCTGCAGCTTGTCGATGTCGTCCTGCAGCGTCCGCGGGTACTTGTCGAAGTCCTCGTTGGGCCCGAACTGCAGCCGGTTCACGAAGATCGACGCGACCACCGGATCGCCATGCTGGCGGGCCATCTTCATCAGCGCGAGATGACCTGCGTGCAGGTTGCCCATGGTCGGCACGAACGCGATCCGGTTCTGTCCGCGCAACTGGTCGCGCAGGGCTTCGATCGAGTGGACGACTTTCATCGTTCGGGCAGGCCCGCGGGTGAGGAAGCCGCGGATTGTAGAGGTGGCGCTAGTAGCCGTGCTCGGGCGCGGGAAAGCTCCGGTCCTTCACGGCGGTGACGTAGGCCGCCACGGCCGCCCCGACGCCCGGCTGTCCCTGCATGAAGTTGCGCACGAAGCGCGGCTTGCGGCCTGGATAGACGTCGAGCATGTCGTGCAGCACGAGCACCTGGCCGGACACGCCGCTGCCGGCGCCGATCCCGATCGTCGGCATGCCGACGGCCTGCGTGACGCGCTCGGCGAGCGCGGATGGCACCAGTTCCAGCACCATCATCGCCGCGCCGGCGGCGTCGAGCGCACGCGCGTCGGCCAGCAGCCGTCCGGCCTCTTCGTCGCTGCGGCCCTGCACGCGGTAGCCGCCCAGCGCGTGGACGGACTGCGGCGTCAGGCCGAGATGCGCGCACACGGGAATGCCGCGCTCGACGAGGAAGGCAACCGTCGGCGCCAGCCATGCACCGCCTTCGAGCTTCACCATCTTGGCGCCGGCCCGCATCAGCTCGACGGCGCTCGCAAGCGCCTGCGCGGGGCCGGCCTGGTAGCTGCCGAACGGCAGGTCGGCGATCAGCCAGGCCGCGTCGACGCCGCGCGCGACGCAGCGCGTGTGGTACGCCATTTCCTCGATCGTCACGGGCAGGGTGTCTTGCCGCCCCTGGATCACCATGCCGAGCGAGTCGCCGACCAGGATGCAGTCGACACCGTTGGCGTCGAGCAGGCGCGCGAAGCTGGCGTCGTAGCAGGTCAGCATCGCGATCGCCTCGCCTTTCGCGCGCATCTCGCGCAGTCGAGGCAGCGTGACGGGCTTGCGCGCGGATTCCTGCGGTGGTTGCGGATGGACACTCATGGTTGCCGGGCCCTCCTCAGGCGGCGAGGTTGAAGTATTCACGGCGACCGCGCAGCTTGCCGATGCGGTCGAGAAGCAGGTCGAAGTCCTCGTCACGGTCGACCAGGTTCAGGTGCTCGGTGTTGACGATCAGCACCGGCGCGGCGTCGTACTCGTGGAAGAACCGCGTGTAGCTGTCGGCGAGCGCGCGCAGGTAGGGTTCGGAGATGCCCGACTCGATCGGATTGCCGCGCCGTCCGACGCGTTCGACCAGGGTCTCGGGCCGCGCCTGCAGGTAGATCACGAGGTCGGGCGCGACCGTGGCGGGCCTCAGCTGGTCGTGCATCTGCTCGTACAGGCGCAGCTCGTCGTCCGCGAGCGTCAGCCGCGCGAACAGCCGGTCCTTCTCCAGCAGGAAGTCGGAAACGATGGCGTTGCGGAAGAGGTCCAGCTGCTTCAGCTCGCCGAGCTGCTGCACCCGCTGGAACAGGAAGAACATCTGCGCCGGCAGCGCGTAGCGGGCGCTGTCGCGGTAGAAGCGCGCGAGGAACGGATTCTCGTCCGGCTGCTCCAGCAGGAGGTGGGCGCTCGCGCGCTCCGCCAGTCGCCGCGCCAGCGAGGTCTTCCCGGCGCCGATCGGGCCCTCGACGACGACATGGCGGTACTTGCCGGCCAGCATGTCAGCTCGAGGAGTCGACCATCGCGAGGAGTAGCGTCGTCCGCGCGACGACGGGCAGCGACGGCATCGCGCGTCAGGGCCCGGCGCTGGCGTCCAGCAGCTCGATGCGCTGGTCCGCGACGCCGTTCAGGAAGTCGCGCGCCCGGCCCAGTCCCGGGATGACGACGTCCGGATCGAGGTCGAGCAGCGGTTTCAGCACGAACGCGCGCAGGTGCAGGCGCGGATGGGGCACCGTCAGCGGCGTGCTCTGGATCATCAGCGCGTCCACGAGCAGCAGGTCGAGGTCGACGCTGCGCGGCGCGTTCTTCTTCAGCCCGCGGCGCTTGCGGCCCAGCATCAGCTCGATGTCGAGCAGGTGCAGCAGCAGCCCGTACGGTTCCAGCGACGTCTCGATCCGCGCCACGGCATTGAGGTAATCGGGGCCGGGCGCGTCGACCGGCGCCGTCATGTAGAACGGCGACACGGCCTTCACCGCGGACTGTTCGATCGAACGCAGCGACTCGAGCGCGGCATTCAGCGATTCGCGCAGTTCGCCCTGGTTTGCGCCCAGGCCGATGTAGGCGGTTCGTTTCACGTCGTCGCCTGGCCCGGCTCGCCGATCGCCCGGGATCCGCCGCCACGCCGCCGGCGGCGCCGGCGCGGCCCGCCGGCGGCGGGCTCGCCCTCGCCGGCCGCCTCGCGCAGCATCCGTTCGCGCTCTTCCTCGCTGGCGTGCGGAAAGCGGGTCCACCAGTCGGCGAACGCGGTCGGCACCTCGTCGGCTGCCGCGCGCAGCATCAGGAAGTCGTATCCGGCCCGGAAGCGGATGTGCTCGATCAGCCGCAGCGGCGCCTTGCCCTGGCGGCGCTCGAAGCGCGGCTGCAGTCCCCAGATCTCGCGCATGTCGGACACGAAGCGGCGCTGGATCGCCAGCTTCTCGGTCTGCGCGTCGAGCGTCTCGTCGATCGCCTTCTCGAGCGCCGGGATCCGGTGCTCGCCCTTCGCCGTGCGCGCGTTCCACTTGACCAGCACGTCGTGCCACAGCAGCGTGGCGAACAGGTAGCCCGGCGAGACCCGCTTGCCGGCGCGGACGCGCTCGTCGGTGCGCGACAGCGCGAGCATCACGAAGCGCTCGCCGGCCGGCTGCTCGAGGATCACGTCGAGCAGCGGCAGCAGCCCGTGGTGCAGCCCCTCGGCGCGCAGCCGCGTGATGCAGGCGACGGCGTGGCCGCTCATCAGCAGCTTCAGCATCTCGTCGAACAGTCGCGCCGCCGGGACGTTCTCGATCAGGCTCCCCATCCGGTGGATCGGCTCGCGCGTCGCCTCGTCGATCTGGAGCCCGAGCTTGGCCGCGAAGCGAACGGCACGCAGCATCCGCACCGGGTCTTCGCGGTAGCGCGCTTCCGGTTCGCCGATCATCCGCAGGCGCTTCGCGCGCAGGTCCTTCACGCCGTCGTGGTAGTCGAGGACCTCGCCGGTCGTCGGGTCGTAGTAGAGCGCGTTGATGGTGAAGTCGCGCCGCGCGGCGTCGTCGTGCTGCTCGCCGTAGGCGTTGTCCGCGAGCACGCGGCCGTGCTCGTCGGTCAGCCGGTCGACGTTCACGAGCGCGCGGAAGGTGGAGACCTCGATCGTCTCCTGCCCGAACATCACGTGCACGAGCCTGAAGCGGCGGCCGATGATGATGGCGCGGCGGAAGTGCGTCTTGACCTGCTCCGGCGTGGCGTTGGTGGCGACGTCGAAGTCCTTCGGCGCGATGTCGAGCAGCAGGTCGCGCACGGCGCCGCCGACGATGTACGCGCGGTAGCCGGCCTTCTGCAGCGCCTCGCACACGCGCAGCGCGGAGCGCGGCACGAGCTGCGGGTTGATGTGGTGCTCGGCGGCCTGGATGCGCTTGGGCTCCCGCGGCCGCTTCGGCTTGCGGCTCGAGAACAGTTTCTGGACTTTCGCGATGACGCGCTTGATCACTCGGCCGCCCGTTCGATGAGTTGCAGCATGGGCCAGCCGCGCTCGCGCGCGACCTGGGTGACGACGCAGGCGTTGGTGCCGGAGACGGGCGCGAGTTGCATCAGGCGGATTTTACGCGTCCCCCTGGGCCCACTCGCGCACCAGCGGCACGGTGATCGCGCGCTTCGCCGCGAGCGCGTAGCCGTCGAGCGCGTCGAGGATCGCCACCAGGGTCCGCATGTCGCGCGGCATGTGGTTGAGGAGGTAGGCGATCACGTCGTGCGACAGCACGAGGCCGCGCGACCGCGCGTGCTCGTCGAGCGCCTGCGCCTTCTCCTCGTCGGTGAGGGCATGGAGCTGGTAGACGAGGCCCCAGGCGAGGCGGGTGCGCACGTCGTCGCGCAGCGCGAGCTGCGCGGGGGGAGCGCTGCCGGTCGTCACGAGCGCCGCGCCGGGGTTCGCGCGGACCTCGTTCATCAGCACGAAGAGCCGCTGCTGCTCTTCAGCGATGCGGGCATCGACGTCGTCGACGAGGTAAAGACGGATTGTCTCGTCGAAGCCAGGAATCGCGGAGCCCTCCGCGGCCAGCGCCGCCGCGCGCGCCGAGGCGAGGGCGGCCAGCAGGTGCGTCCGCCCCGAACCGCGCTCGCCCCAAAGGTATACGAACGGCTCGCCGCGTCCTGCCGCGATCGCGCGCAGCACGGCGACGGCCTCGGCGTTGCTGCCGACGACGAAGTTGTCGAGGGACGGCGTCAGGGGGCGGACGAGATCCAGCGTGAGCTGGCGAGGCGCATTCATGGCGTCATCGGGCGCAGCGGATCGGCCGGGGGTCGCGCGAGCGCGCGTGTTCAACACTACAATCGTGCCTTCTCCTGCTGCGAGGGGCGAAGTCTACCGGTCCGCCGGCGCCGCTCGCGCGCCAACGCCGCTTCTAGCCAGCCCCCGCCGCCATGAACCCTCTCGACTACAAGCAGGCCGGCGTCGACTACAGCAAGATCGATCCGCTGAAGGTGTCGGCGCAGCAGGCCGCGGCCGCCACGGCGGGCAACCTCGCACGCCACGGGTTGCAGGAAGTGGCCGCGTCGCGTGGCGAGTCCGCCTACGTGATCGACTGCGGCGACCACTACCTCGCGTCGATCACCGAGTGCCTCGGCACCAAGGCGCTGGTGGCCGACGCCATGCGGGCCGTCACCGGGCGCACCTACTACGACCGCATCGCGCAGGACACGCTGGCGATGGCGATCAACGACCTCATCACCGTCGGCGCGACGCCGGTCTCCGTGCACGCCTACTGGGCCACGGGCGGCAGCGACTGGTTCTCCGACGCCGAGCGCGCGCGCGACCTGGTGGCCGGATGGAAAGCGGCGTGCGACCACTGCGGGGTCTCGTGGGGCGGCGGCGAGACGCCGGCGCTGGCCGGGGTCGTCGCGGAGGGACGGATCGACCTCGCGGCGTCGTGCGTCGGGCTGGTGCGTCCGAAGTCCAGGTTGACGCTCGGCGAGCGGCTCGCGCCGGGCGACGCGATCGTGCTGCTCGCGTCGAGCGGCATCCACGCAAACGGCGTGTCGCTCGCGCGCAAGCTCGCGGAGCGCCTGCCGGACGGTTACGCGACCAGGCTCGCCGACGGCGCTCTGTACGGCGACGCGCTGCTCGCTCCGACGACCCTCTATTCGCCGGTGACCGAAGCGCTCGCCGCCGCCGGCATCGTCCCGCACTACTGCGCCAACATCACCGGGCACGGCTGGCGCAAGCTGATGCGTCATCCCGGCGCGTTCGGCTATCGCATGCACACGCTGCCGCCGGTTCCGCCCGTGCTCGCCTTCATCCAGCAGCACGCGGGCATCGACGACCGCGAGGCCTACGGCAACCTGAACATGGGCGCGGGCTTCGCGCTCTACGTCGCCGCCGGCGACGCGGTCCGCGTGGTCGAGGTCGCGCAGGGCTGCGGCGTGCCGGCGTGGATCGCCGGCACGGTGGAGGCGGGTCCGAAGCAGGTGGTGATCGAACCGCTCGGCCTGACTTTCGGCGGCGACGACCTGCACGTGCGCGCTTAGTTGTCGAGTCTCCTGCGCGCCCACCGCGCTGCGATAGTGCTGTCGGTTCGCGTGTCTCTGCGAGGAGTCCCTTGCGCGCCGACCGTGCTGCGGGGCACCGCGACTCCGCGCGACTCGGCGGCGGGCGGCACTTCTTAGAGCGCTTCTTGCGGGCGCGCAGCTTTCGAAGTGAGGCCCGCGCGTGCGCGTGCAGAGTGCCTTCCGGCGGATGGTGAACTCGGCCCGCCGCCCGGCTGACTGGCCACGCCCGCCGCCTGAGCCGCGCTCCGCGCGGTACCCCGCAGCGCGGCCGGCGCGCCACGCGATGTGGATGCGTCGTGCACTGACCCAAGCAAGATGCAAGGTTTCGTTCTTCCTGCATCCGCGAGGCGCCTGGGCGGGCGGCGGTGTGCCTCGCGCAGCGGGCGTCAGGCGGCGGGCGTGCCAGGCGCGAGAGGGTGGCGGGCCGAGCACACCATCGGCCGGAAGGCACGACACACGAGTCCCTGTCGCCGCCAACCCGAAAGCCGCGAGCCCGCAGGGAGCGGTCTCAGCCGAATGACGCCCGCCGCGACGGCCGCGAAGTCGAGGCACGCCGATGGCCGATCAGGCGCAGGTGAGGACTTCGGTCGATCAGGCGCAGGAGAGGACTCCGGCCGCCCTGGCACAGGTGAGGACCTCACCGCCCAGGCGAAGGAGAGGACGCGGCCCCTCAAGCGCTGGGGGACAACCCAGCACCAAGCTCGATCGCATCCACCGCGGCCCGCACGCGCTCGAACGCATCCGGCGCGAACGGATCGATCCGAATCGCGTCGCGCATCGATCGCAGCCACGTGATCTGGCGCTTCGCCAACTGGCGGGTCGCGGCGATGCCGGCGGCACGGAACGCCG
>Ga0209079_10000886_pt1 | contig 11644 bp, 10 predicted proteins | sample PPLLaktember2015_2_FD_187259 | JGI IMG/M metagenome (GOLD analysis project Ga0209079, IMG submission 187259) | Freshwater sediment microbial communities from Prairie Pothole Lake near Jamestown, North Dakota, USA - PPLs Lake P7 Core (6) Depth... | ecosystem: Environmental > Aquatic > Freshwater... | reverse complement strand
TATCGTATCCCCCGTTCATTCAAAAAACGTTTTCTCAATGATTACATTGACCGAAGATTCGTCAAGAAGTTCGACAATTAGACATGGATAATCGTTTTACCATCAATGAGGTAAGAGATTTTTGGAATAACGTTGCGGACTCCTATGAGTCAAGCCATGATCACATCAAGGAAACCCACTTCCAACGATTCGAAGAAGCTCACAAACATATAGCCCTAAAGCCGGGGATGAATGTACTCAATGTGTGGTCCCGCACCGGAGAAGCTATCCCTTACTTGAGGAAGCAGTGCAGAGATATCAACCTTTTTAACCTCGAACTCTCTCCCAGATTCATTGAGATTGCCAAAAAACACTTCCCTGAAGAACATTTTGCTGAAACCGATCTTACCCGCCTGCAGTTCGAAACCGGCTTTTTCGACTACATTCTTTCTCTGGAAACCCTTGAGCACACACCTAAGCCTCTTGAGTTTCTGAAAGAGTGCAGAAGGATATTAAAACCGGGTGGAATTCTTGTTATGAGCCTGCCACCGGCCGCAGTGGAACTACCCGCAGCTTTCTTTCGGCTGTTTGTCAGTGACCATGGGGAGGGTCCTCATCGTTTTCTCTCTTCAAAGACGGTAAAGCGCTTTTTCTACGAAGCTGGACTGAAGATACTTGCCCACAAGGCAACCCTTCTTATTCCTATTGGCCCTAAATTTATCAGAGTCTTCGGGGAATGGATTATCCAGACGTTCCCTGATACTTTTGTCAGTGAACTGGGCATCAGGCAGTTTTATATTGCCAGCAACGCCCAACCTGAAGTCTAGAGTACAAGATGCGGATTGTCTCACTTCCAGTCCTCAGATCTGCAATTTTATCTGAAAAAACTGGTCGCAAAAATTGCCTGACCTAAATTATTGATGCTGGTATGTTTTCAGATTCATAACAGACAAAAACCGGTTGCATATCATTGAAGATTGCGAGAGAATATACAGCCGAATGACAATTAATGGGCCATGAAATCCAACGAACTAGATGTATAGCTGGATCATGTGTCTCCATTCCAAGCTTTAGGTTTGAAAGTTGACAGTCACCTGCATGTTTCTTGGTAAAACGAATATGGAGATATATTTAGTATGAATAGATTATCTGTATTCATAGATAGCCTTTTTAAGGATACATTCTCTCTTGTATCTGGCAAGTCGGAATATTTCAGACATTCGTTGCTTCTGCTTCCCCTGCTTCTGGCTCTTTTACTCCGTTTACCCTTATTTATATGGCCAGAGGTAATTTACAATGATAGCACTATTTACATCCGTGCCGCTAAAGGAATCCTCGAAGGTAAATGGGCAGAGACGATTGTACCACCTTTTTATCCCATGCTAATTGCTGCTGCGCAGTTCGTGACAGGCGATTTCGAACTCGCCGGCATACTTATTTCCGTAATTTTCGGTACACTTCTTATTATTCCTGTATTTTATTTAGGCAGGGAGCTGTATGATGCGAGGGTTGGCATGATTGCAGCCCTGCTGGCAACTGTTCAGCCATACCTTTTCAAATACTCCGGTTCAGTTCTCACGGAATCGATATACTACTTCCTTGTTGCTGCGATGGTACTCATAGCACTACGATGCTTTAATACAGGTAAGTTTTTATACGCTGCCCTGTTCGGTGCATTAACGGCACTCAGTTATCTGGTACGACCGGAGGCTATAGGTTTTCTTATCGTGTTTTGGGCCTGGATACTATTGGCCACCCCACTTAACGCCAGACGACCATTTATGCATCGGATAACAATTGCCATTCTTGCGAGTCTTACTTTTATTGCATTATGCTCCCCGTATCTTATTGCGATCAGAAAAGAGTTGGGGAGATGGGAATTGTCAAAGAAGGTTTCCATAACGGTTGGTACCGGAGAAGGAGAGGATGCACTAGAAGTCTTACCCGGAGAAGCATTTAAGAAACAGCAAATCACAATACACTCGTTCATCACGAATCCTTTTCCCTTCGTGAAGGCTGTGGGTTTTGGTTTCTTCAATGCATTCTATAAATTTCAACAAAGTCTCAGTCCTTTGCTGTTTCTACTCATGATATGGGGATTTGTGAGAAGAAAAGGTATGTATCATCCATGGAAGCAGAACCTGTTTGTGCTTTCTTTTGTTATTTTTCTCTTTTGCTTTGTTCTTCCTATGTTTAAAATCTCTCCACGTTACACATCTCACATGGCACCTCTCGCCATACCATGGGCGGCTTATGGTTTCCTCAGTGTTATAGAGGCTGTTCGATCCAGAGTTAAGACCGAAAGAATTTCTGAAAAAATACTATGTATTGTCCTTGTGCTCATGCTGGGCGGGCTCCTTGTTCAGGGTGTTGTTCAGCGCAAACGTGAGCACCGGACAATCCAAAGGCAAGCAGGGCTGTGGTTGAAGAACAATCTTCCTAGAAGTGAAAAGTTGATGTCACGCACGGTCCAAGAGGCGTTCTATGCAGACATGGAATTGATATTTATGCGGGAGGGGACATTCGAGCAGATGATTGAGAAAGCTCGTTCACAATCTGTACGTTACATTATTGTGGATGAGAAGATAAAGGAAATTATTCCTGATTTTTTGGTGAAAGCTGATCAGCGAGGCCTGAAACTCCTTAATTCCTGGGAGGGGAAAAAACGCAAGATCTCATTATTTGAAATTTTAAGCAGAGCCGGTTAGGAGATTCTGACCACTCCCTCTGCACACCTCAACTACGGGGCTTAAGCATAATTTAGAATATTCGGATTCAGGAAGAGACAAACCATGGCATGGGACGTGTTACTGAGACACAGTCATCGCAGTGCAGAGGAGAGCAAAACAGGATGATGGATGAAGTCCCGCAACCTGTCAAAATTGGTTGACCCTGCGTCTAAATCTTAATTTCAGCGAGATCAAAAGGTTAATAGCAGTTCGAAGAGGAAAACAGACAGTACAAACAGATTTTGCCCCCGAGTGATTCCAGTTTTTTATTGGCCCGCTGGAGCACATAAAACATCAGAAACGACTTTATCAGTTACGTCAATCAATCTTTCTTTTCTGAGAAAATAGCTCCTATCTTCCAACAATTTATGTGATGTGCCAAAATATGTGTTGAAAATTATTCTGAATGTATTCACAGGGGTTATTGAATTATAGAGTTTGTCAGCGCCATTACCGGGGAGATGGTAGGCGTTTAATATTGAATAGCATTCTTTCCAACATGTAACATCCGGTTTTTCCCAGTTCGCCAGTAAGCGTGGTCCGTGATCGGCCTGTAAAATAATAATGGAATTCTTGTCGTTGGCAAGGATAGTATCTATGGTCGCCATAAGCCTGGTGTTGGTATATTGAAGTTGATTTCTATAACCCTCCTTATACACGTTCCTGCCACGAAAACGACCATCGTAGAGATGGCCACTGTCTTGTTTAACAAACTTCCGGTCTGATTGGAGCTTCTCTCCATTTGGTCCAAACACAAATGGAGGATGAGGGGCAATGATATATACAAAAACAAAGATAGGTTTTTTCGATGTAGATATTTTCTCAACCGCATCAAACACATAATGTATTCTTTCTCTATGCAGGGAATATTGATCACCGAATGAAATCGATATCGATGACCTTGACAGTTTTCTCAGAAACCACGGAATAGGAGTAAGATTCAAAATTTCATTTTCAAAATCAGTCAATGCCTTGCCATACGAGAGATAGGTATCAGCCTTTTTTATCTTGTTTGAAAAATCTCCCGAAGAGATAACAATAGTCTCATAACCTTGCTGTTTCATAAGTTTAAAAACTGTATTATTCATTAAAGCACTTCTATAATCTGGCTTTGGCAAAACATTTAAGTAATCAAAGTTCAGGCTTGATGGTATGGACAGATTCGTCGAATGATAGTTCGATTTGCTTTTGTTCGCAACGTAGAAACCTTTTTGTTTCAAGTAGGTGATAAACCCTGAATTGTCATAGTTATATATTTCTTTTAGGATATCCTGACGTGCATACGCGTCTACAATCATATAATATATGCTCTGGGGCATTTCTTGTTTCCGTAATTCTTCATTTTCAATTTTCGGTGCACTTAATTCTTTCCCTGTCTGCGGTAAATTCCATTCTTTAATTTTATGAAATGCTATATTAGTAAAAGAAACCAGAACCAAGATTGATGCCATAACATTGAGAGATTTCGTGAAGCTATCGTAGTTCTTGTATTTTCTTAAGAGAAATAAAGCGACAAGAATGGCCAAGATATAAACTGAAAAAACAATTGAATTGGATCTGATTACTAACCCAGCCACAACTATTTTAGGATATCTCAGTAGTTCAAGAAAATGACCATATGAGAAGAATATAACAAGAATAACCGAGGTGAATATCCCCGCCTTTTGCCTATGCCTGAAAACAAGAATAAACGATAGAAACAACAGAGCTGAAAAGACCAGGGCAAAAATTAAGGGTTTAGTATCAGAAAGGTCGAGTTCTGAAACATTATGCGCGAAAAGAACTAGTATTGGCGCTATTGCAAACAGAAATGGGTGCAGGATGATAGGCTTCTTCAAATTAAATCTTTTCCATCAAATATAATGTTCTTTCGGAATCCTTAATTTTTTCCGAATCTCTTATTTTAAAATACTTTTTAAACTCGTGCTCAAAAGCACTGCATGTATAATCAGGGAAAATGTCTTCTCTATTGGTCAAGAGTCTTTTAACTTGTGAGTCATTTTTAGGGATAAATTCAATAATGAGTGTTTTGCATATATTGCTTAAGAATTTGGCAATTTTATTAAATGGCAGATTGTTTGATATAACCAGATGATGAATCAAGGCAAGAGCAAATAGTGTGTCTGCGGGCCCGCGCTCCAATAAGGACATTCTTTCTTCGTTCCCCCAACCTATGGATGGAGAAGGATTCGTCAGGTCACACAAGAGAGGCAGAATATTGACTTCGTTTTGAGAAGCACACCTGAGATAATTTTTTTCAACAGCAGCAGGGTCTATGTCAAAAGAAAGAGTTTGTATACCTCTATCGGATGCAATACGGCTAAAGATTCCCACATTTGCGCCAAGATCCCAAACTGTATTTGGTTTTGACTTCTCCAAATATTTTGTCACAATCTCTTTTTTGTGCCCAAATCCATTTGAAGTATAGTTTGTATCTTGGTAGTAATCAGACCATTCGGTGCCTTTTGCTTCCCACTTCATAGTATTAACGATCGCCTCCAGGCTGTCTATAAGTCCCAAGAAAGATAAACGACTCATTTTGCGATTGTTCTTTTTTACAGCTTTATCGGCAAAGTAATCCTGGCTCTTTGCGTGAATATGAATGTGTGAAAGCAAAGAAAATTTTAGGTATGTTCGTAATGGAAGAAGATTGCTTGCCAAGTCAAGAGGAACCCCATCTATAAATATCCGAAACAATTGGTTCAAGCGGATGTCTTTATAACTCATTAATGCCAAAGGCGCAAGAAAGTGTTGACAAAATTGCCTATAAGCTACCCAAGGCTCACCTTCATTGTATTTTTCAAAAGAAAGCGTGTCAATAAAGATGGGCTTACATTTTCTAAATTGTATATTGTAAACACTGGCATCTTTAAGCGACATACCATAATTGAGCGCCATTTTTTGAATTCTAAGGGTGGTTAAGGCTGCATCTTTTAATTGACCAAAGCACCATTCGTAGGGATAGGATATGAAGGGTATTAGTTCTACTTTCAGAACTTTGTAAGCTTTGTCAGGTTCTACTCCTTCAGTATCTATTTCTTCATGGGAAACTAATAATCTTTCATCCAGAAGGGTCTTATAGAGATTGGAATTAATTAAAAGGTCGTAATTGTTTTTGTAGACAGTATTTACCTGTCTGTATATCGAACCATTTCTATAAAAGAGAAACCCGCTTGGATCGCGAAATGATCCCGGGATACCCTTATTCTCTAAAAATCTTATCATCTTTGTCTTTTGAAAATAAATTACTAATAAAAATCTTCATCCTCTTCCATGACAGTTTAATAAAAAATAACGCCCCCAGCAGACCGGCAATGAGCATTTGAAGCACATAACTACCAGTTCCGGGGTCCAGATAGGCATTTGCATCTTGATAAAAGACAAAACAAGATATGATTGATATAAACATTATTTTTGTCAAATAGCAGGTTTGTTTCATTAATATGTCTCCTTTCAAAAAGCCGCTATTAAAACGGTCCATTGTACCATTAAGAGTCTAACTGCACAAGTTGTTTTTAAGGTTCCTTTTCCATCCGAATTCATGACCACTCTGCCGTTGGTGCTCTCCCGAGTGTCCCAGACCTAAGAATACCATGCAAGAATGTAGTGAACTCGCAGATGTATTGAAAAATTCTTGAAAGATGTATATTCCAAAATTCAGGTATCAAAGCGGGGCATCAGGATATGAATAAGAAACAGAGACGGCTATAGCTCAGTCTCAATAACAATTATTGTTCAGTATGTAGCGAAGTCCTCGCCGCTATAGTAGCCAAAATACCCAAGAAGACCTCAACAAAGGTAAAAACAAGGCGAGTCGTGACAACACTGGCTAAGACAGCGGATTTTGGTGCAACCATGGGAAGGGCTAGGAAGAGTATACCCTCTCGAACACCTATACCGCCAGGAGCGAATATCGCTGCTATGCCTATGAGCACTGCGCACAGATAGGCTGAAGTAATAGCAGGGTAGTAATGCAAGGGAACAGGTGAAAAGGAGTTTAATGCAAAGTAGAGAACAAGGCCCTGGAGAAGCCCTCCCACAATGTAGACAGCTATAAAACGAAGCATTATACCGAAGGAGGGTATTTCATCTATACATTCCCTGCCAAAAAGACGTAGAACCCAGTTTGCAGATGGTTTGAGAAGTTTCGGATTGAGCGAGGCGATTAAAATGACAAACACTCCTATGCCGGTATAACGGATATAATTTGGGATTTCAGGCGGCAGGAAGACAAAAAATGATGCTGCGATGAGACACCACGACGCCATGCTGGCGATCATTTCCACGAATGTTGCAATAGTGATAGTACGTTTTGGATACTCACGATAGACATCGAGGCGCAGCAAAAGAAGGGTTACCTTTCCAGGAACGTACTTCCCCAGTTGACTAATAAAAAAAGCTTTGCTTTCCAAAATGAAGGACGCCTTCAGGCCAAAACTCTTGGCCAACCTGCGCCAGATGAAAAAACTGACCACATAGAAGGCGAAGGCAGCGAGTATTGCAGCTACTATGAATGACCAACGTACTGAGAAATTATTGTATTGGAGTTCAGAAGCATTTCGCCAGATAAACCAAGCAACCCCGGCTATGACTAAACAGAGAAGTCCCCTACGATACCATGGTAGGAGTTTGCTCATGAGGGCTCACTGCGTTGAAAAGGCGCTGAGGTAGATTTTGGGGTAGAATGGTTTAGAGCTGTATTACCAGGATTTGCCAAGATTGTTTCGTGTAACTGGTTTTCTTCTTTCATAGGTAACCAATGCTCGATCCTGTCAAAGCGGAGTTGAGCTATTTGTTCAGAAACAAGTCCCACCATGAATATTACAACTGCCATGATCATCACAAGCCCTGCGGTTTGACCGTAACGTCCACCCAAAAAAATCATTCTGAAAACCCCATAGCTGAGTCCGCCAAGAAAAAGAGAGACGCTTACTGGTAAAAACAATTTCATGGGAGAGAAAAGTGTGGCAATTTTCATGATGATGAGGAAGAAACGGGATCCATCTTGAATGAGGCGAATCTTGCTTTTCCCAGATGGGAAGGAGGTGTGTATTGGCACGTAGGAAAGACTGAAGCCAGATCTCAAAACAGCCATTGTAAGTGTGGTAGAGAAAGAAAATGTGTTTGGCAGTATGCCAAGAAAGCTGTGAGCAATGTTCGTATTAATGGCTTTAAAGCCAGAGGTCAAATCCTGGATGCGATAGTTACAAACGTACGATGCAAATCCGTTATAGACCCGATTTGCAAGATCCCTATGCAACCGGGTCTCTGACTTTCTTGAACGGGCACCGACTACCATATCGTACTTGTCGAGCTTTCCCAGGAGAGCCGGAATATCCTCAGGGTCATGCTGTCCATCGGCATCCATCATCACGATAGTTTGACCCCGGGCAAAGCGTATGCCTGTCTTCAAGGCAGCCCCGTAACCGATATTATACGGATGAGTAATGACTCGAGCCCCGGTTGCGCTCGCTATGCTTCCGGTCATGTCATCCGAACCGTCATCTACTACAACAATCTCAAAGTTTTTTCCTAATTTTGTCATGAGGTTGTAGGTTTTCTCTATCACTATTCCCACTGATTTTTCTTCTCGAAAGGCAGGAATAACAACGCTGATATCTATCATTTGTCGGTTATTGGACAATTTTGTTTACTCCTTTCGGACGTTCTATTATCAGGGCTTGCATCGCCCCATGAAAACCAGAAAATAATGAGTTGAGAAACCGACTCCTTATGGTTCTGAGCTGCTGCGCTTCTTAACGTCTCAAATCCTGTCTGGCAAGATCTTTCCTTAATATCTATGATGTTTGGTTTATACGGCCCTGTTAATTTCGCAAAAAATACCATAAATCTCAATAAATGTGAACGAATTGCTTTGGAAAAATATTATACAAATAGAAAAATTCTTTATAGATTCCGAGTAATGGTTGGAACGATGATCTATCCTTTTGTTTATTAAGCCCTATTGGCTATGTTTAACATGACGAGGCCACATAGGATATTTTAATAATCCGTTATTTCTTTCTCAGCCTTGAAGCAGGGACAGGGGCGTTGATGGGGTAGATGGGGTTGGCAAGGGTCCACCATCCAGGCCTTTCTTCTTTGGTAAAATCAATTCGGTAGACGAATTTTATACTCTTGTAGCCCAAATCGTAGGGAGATATAACCCTCATAGGCGCCCCATGATCATGGGGCAGGGGTTTCCCGTTCATGCTGATGGCAAGTAAGCACTCTTTTTTAGGGTTAAGGAGGTGTTGAAGAGGGAAACATTCAACATAATTGTACTGTCCCTGGGGAGGATCATACGTCTCACCGAGGGCATGGAATATGACATATTTTGCCTCTGGTGCAGGCTTGGCAATCTTCACAATCTGTTCAAAGCGAATGCCTCCCCACTTTATATCTTTCACCGACCAACCTTCTACGCAATGAAAGTCAGAGGTCTGGGTAACCTGGGGGAGTTTCATCAGTTCTTGGAAGGTAAGGCGTGCCTTATTTTTCACAAGGCCGTCTATTACTAAGACATAAGGCTCATGCCCTTTCTTAATTTTCCAGAAAATTGATTTTAAAGCGGTTTCAAAAACAAAGGTATCCTTTTCAACAGTCCTGACGCCTAACTTGTCGATAAAGAAAGCCCACAGAGAGGAAGGCAGAGATACAAGAAGGCTAAAAACCCCCACCGCCTTAAGAAACATTCGTCTTCCTAGGTGTAAACCTTCCTGAGGTGCTGACAAATCCAAATCGTTGCTTTTTTGATCAGAAGTCAATAGTGTTCCTAAAAATTTGGCATAAACTTGTAATTATTATAATGCACAGGCGCTGAATTGTAATGCTTGATAATCGTCTCAGTCGCGGAGGATATCAACCACTTGAGGAAGGAGAAAGGTCTCTTGCCATACACGAGCACTGGCTTGCCTTTTATACCGAGGGCCTTTTTCATATCGTCCACTGTATCATAAAATGTTCCGATACCGTCTACGAGACCAAGCTCTTTTGCCTGTGAACCTGTGTATACCCGGCCATCAGACAGCTTTTTTGCCTGTTCTACAGGCATTTTTCGACCCTCTGCCACATCCTTGATGAACTGTTCGTGAATGCTGTCAAGAATTTGCTGAAAATATGCCCTCTCGTCATCCTGCATTTTTCTGAATGGTGATCCCACATCCTTGAATTTACCTGACTTGATCGTATTAGGCTGTATGCCAATTTTTTTCAGGAGCTCTTCGGCGACCACCTGTTCCATAATAACCCCAATGCTACCGGTAATAGTCGACGGATTGGCAAAAATCTTTTCTCCGGCGCTCGCTATATAATAACCTCCTGATGCACACACGGAACTGGCTGAAATATAGACTTTCTTTTTGGCAGCAAGCTTCTTGAGCTCCTGGTAAATCTCCTGGCTTGGCCCAACAGACCCTCCTGGCGAATTGATTCTCACGATTACGCCCCTGATGCCGTCGTCTTCCTTGAATTTGACGATATCCTCCATGGCATCTTTTCCGTCCGCAATAACGCCCTCTATTTCTACAACGCCAATCTTATCCCCGAAACCATGTCCGATAATACCTGTTAGAAATGAGGCAATAAAAATAATGAAAACGAGAATGAAAATTGCAAAAAATGCCTTTTTGATTCGTGTCATAAAGGTATAACCTCCGTTACGTTTCTATATATTAAGCAGGAAACAATCGAGAGTAAATATAATTATAAATTTAAGTATATTAAAGATTAAAAACAACGATAAAAAGGCGAATCTTCGAGCGAACCGTAACTTCTTGCCGATGAAACCATCTTAATTCACCTCAGAATGGTAGCTTGAAAAAGTCGACGAAATGCAGATTGTGAGCAGACCTACTTATCTGCAATAGTGTTAACTGTGATCTTGAAGATTACCGATTGAAAGGTGTTAAAAATGGTGCAGAGGAGCACGGGCTCTACGGGCCAGTTGCGATTCCAGCGACAACCCAGCGGCGGCGATTGTCTGACTCCATAGTGATCCAGCGCACGTTCGGGTTGTCGTGCCATCCGAAGAATGGGATGGGGGCATCGGGCGCATTCTCGACGTAGGCTTCGAGTGTGACTTTGAAGACATGACGTTTGCTGTTCCAATCACCTATGCTGGCGGGTTCGATCTTCATGACATGGATCGAGCGGATGGCGGCAAGCTGGCTTTGCCAGGCCTTGCGTTGTTCCTGTGTCTGAAGCATGGCGGGTGCCATTGACTTCATGGCCTCATTGACATTCCGGCTGTTCACGATCGCAAAGAATTCCTCAAGGCTTGCCTGACTGGCCCGCGAGAGTTCGTTCAAGTGGCCTTGCCACGTAATCCAAGCGTTGCGAGCCTTCACGCACTCAGGGCAGATAAAACCTTTACGAGATTTTTCCGACTTCAAGACGCAGCCGGCCAGTACGTAGTCACGGCCATGAGGGAAAAGCGACTTGCCAACTCGCATCTCCTGAAATTCATGATCGGATGGCATTCCGTAAACCACTCGCAGATCAACGCGTTCCATCTTGATGCCGTGTACCGGGCAGATGCCATCATTCTGCCCAGCAGCTGCCAGAGGAATTGCGCCAATCGAACACACCACGCAAAAAATCGCGAATAGGCTCACCTGCTTCATATTTGCAATTCGGAATACCCTATCAAAGCCAACACTCCATCCAGAAACATTGCTATGATTAATACAAACAAACAACATAAAAATTCCAAACCCCCGCTTTTTTTGGTTCATGGAATATTCATCCCGTGTTGTTTTTGATAAGTCATTGCTTTCTGGCAGGTAAATTCTAGGAAAGTTCCATTTTTATGTCAATTATTTTAAGATAATTATTACCAATTGAAATATCGCTCAAATGGACATACTGAACCTCCCTGCTGCAAGCAGAAGGGTTTCAGAGGATAAAACCTCTTATCTGATGAAACCTTAACTTTA
>Ga0209079_10000885_pt1 | contig 11656 bp, 10 predicted proteins | sample PPLLaktember2015_2_FD_187259 | JGI IMG/M metagenome (GOLD analysis project Ga0209079, IMG submission 187259) | Freshwater sediment microbial communities from Prairie Pothole Lake near Jamestown, North Dakota, USA - PPLs Lake P7 Core (6) Depth... | ecosystem: Environmental > Aquatic > Freshwater... | reverse complement strand
GCTTTGTTTTTTCTACCTTTGGATGCATCATCGTAAACCCCTTTAAGGGTAGCAACAAATTTGTCAATGTTACCGTACCGAGTGATCGGCGTGATTTTGCCGTTTTCGATGAATACGAAGGTCGCCATGCCACAGTGCGGGTGTGCTGAAAATTCAACGTAGCGTTTGTCTTTGATGGCACCGACAGCTTTAGAGACTGGAACGACAACAGGGACAGGATAGAAGTCGCTCATTTTAATCACGCCGTTGGTTTGTTCTTCGACTTCGCGCATGAAGTCAGGGATAGTGATGCGCATCTTATCCCGCTCATCAGGAGGCAAACGACCGCACAACGAAACGGGCTGAACATTTATGCACCTTATAACATCGCTGTTTTTGGCGGCAAAATTGATGATGTCACCAAGCTGACTATCGTTAACACCCTTAATCAGAGTGACCACGAGAACGATACTCTTCCAGCCTGCCTCACGAAGGTTCTCAATAGCCTTCATTTTTATGTCAAGCAAATCTACTCCACGGATGTACTTGTAAACATCGGAGGTTAATCCGTCAAACTGCAAGTAAATGGTGCTGACGCCAGCTTCTCTAAGTTGCCGGCAGAACTCAACATCTTGGCTGAGACGTAAACCGTTAGTGTTAACTTCAACATGATTAAAGCCCAATTCTTTGGCTTTCCGAACCATGTCGAGGAGTTCTTTGCGGATAGTCGGTTCTCCGCCGCTAAACTGAAGCGCCTGAGCCGGCACAGGTTTAGTGGCACGTAGATTCTCAAGCATACCCGTTACCTGTTCCATCGTGGGTTCATACACGTATCCCGCATAGTTTGCGTTCGCAAAACAAACGGGACATTTGAGGTTACAACGGTTAGTTATGTCTATGATTGCCAAGGCCGTGTGGCTTTTATGTTCGGGGCAGATGCCGCAGTCGTTGGGGCAACCCAATTTCTTTTGGGTGCGAGGGTTCTCCATGCCTTCACCATCAAAACGAAACTTCTCGGCACGGAGGTATTGGTCGTAGTCTGACCAGTAAAGCTCCGTCGTCAGCCCATGGTCGGGGCAGGTTTTCTTGATGAAAACTTTGCCGTCGTCCTCATAGATGGTCGCATCAAGAGTCTTGAGGCATTCGGGGCATATGCTTTTGGTGTTTTTAATATCTTTCATGAAAGTTTCCTTTCCTTAATTCGGTAAGGTGTAAGCTTACAATTCGAAGTCCTTAAGAGTAAAGTTATGATAATAAGGTTTCCAAACGTTTCCTAAGGTGAATGAGGGGAGAAACTATGTCCTTGAATGAAGAAACCCGCGTTGCCCTCCATGAAATGGGCTTAAACGCCTATGAAATCGACACCTACATCGCGCTACTAGAAGGCGGCGAAATGACCGCTATGGAAATCAGTGAACAAGCCAACGTACCCTACAGCAAAATGTACGAAGTCCTCAATTCACTCAAAGAAAAGGGATGGATAAAAAGCACAGAAGGCAGACCATCCAAATATTACCCTGTGCCGCCGCTTGAAGCTGCAAGGTTCACGAAGTTGCGTCTTGAAGACAAATTTGTTAACTGGGAAAACACCATCGCCGACTCCTTGCAACCTCTCTATGAGAAACGTGAACTCGTCGAAATCCCAGACATGCTTATTCTACGTGGCCAGCAAGCGGTTTTGACAAAGCTTGAAGAGGTATTGAAAAAGGCTTCAATCGAAGTGGTCATTGCAGCACCAGAATTCGCCAAACCCGTCATCACCTTGGCGGAACCCCTGCTTGGAAGTGGTCTCAAAAAAAACGTGACCGTAAAGTTGATGGCGGCAGGCAAAAAAGAAGATTGGCTTTTCATCAAGAAATTCTCAGGCTCAGGGGAGCTCCGCATCCGTGACCACATGTTCGGCGGTGGCGTAATAGCTGACGGAAAAGAAGCCATGCTGTTTTTAGGCGAAGACAAACCCAGCCTCGTCATATGGAGCAACCATATAGGTGTAGTGGGATTTGCACGGGAGTATTTCCAGTTCCTCTGGGATTCTTCGGCAACCGTGTAGCATGCAACCATGCCCTCCAATTAATTCTCTTCCCGTGCACCAAGCTTCTACATAGGTAGTAAGGTTAAATACCAATTCCACTGTTAGAGAATTATTCCGTGTGAGAACATGTTAGACATAAAGCTTATTCGCGAAAACCCCGACATTGTGAGGGCGAACTTGGCGAAACGCAACAGCCCTGAATGCCTCCAAATGCTAGAAGACTTGACTGCGCTGGACAAGGAATGGAGAGTAAACCTCACCAAACTAAACGACCTCCGCCACGACCGCAAACAAGTCACCATCGAAATCGCGAAACTCAAAAAAGCAAAACAAGACGCCGCCAACGAAGTGAAAAAAGCGCAGGAAATCGACCAAAAAATCACCTCCAAAGAAAAAGAAGTAGCCGGACAGGAAACCAAAACACGCGACTACCTCCTCAAACTACCTAACATCCTTGAAGACAGCGTGCCACTGGGAAAAGACTCAAACGACAATGTAACCATAAAAACCTGGGGAAACCCTCCGCAGTTTGGTTTCTCTATAAAGAATCACATAGACCTCGCACTGGCGCTGAACCAAATCGACATGGAACGCGCAAGCAAAGTCAGCGGCGCTAGGTTCTTCTACCTAAAAAACGACATTGCCATGCTGGATATGGCGTTGATGAGCTTCGCAATTGAAGAACTTACTCAGAAAGGTTACACCCCAATTATTCCACCCTACCTTATGTCGCGGGAAGCATACGAGGGCGTAACCGCGCTGGCGGATTTTGCAGACGTGCTCTACAAAGTAGATGGTGAAGACCTTTTCCTAATCGCCACCTCCGAGCATCCCATGGCGGCTATGCTGATGAATGAAACCCTCAAACTAGACGAGTTGCCAGTTAAACTTGCAGGCTACAGCACCTGTTTCCGCAAAGAAGCCGGCGCACACGGCAAAGACACACGCGGTATCTTCCGCACTCACCAATTCAACAAAATCGAGCAATTCATTTTCTGCAACCCTGAAGACTCACCAAAGCTCCATGAAGAACTCCTCGAAAACGCGGAGACCCTGCTACAGAAGCTCGGTTTAGCTTACCGCGTCGTCAACGTCTGCACGGGTGACATTGGCACGGTTGCCGCTAAAAAATACGACATCGAAGCGTGGATGCCTGCCCAGAACGGTTACCGCGAAGTGGTCAGCTGTAGTAATTGCACCGACTACCAGGCACGGCGTTTAGGCGTGAAATATCGTGAGAAAGAAGGGGCCGCACCTAAAGGTTTCGTGCACACTTTAAACTCTACAGCCATTGCAACAGGAAGAACCATCGTCGCCCTGATCGAAAACAACCAAAACGAAGATGGAACGATAAATATACCTAAAGTGCTACAAAAATACATGGGAAACAGAGAAAAAATAACCAAGAAACGGTAAAGCTTTTAATATTTCGTTGAGAATCTTCTGCAACGTCTTGGAGATATTAGCTTGTCTGCAAAATCAGCAAAGCACATTCGCGATAAATGGCGTGGAAAATCATGGTACATGGTTATTGCGCCATCGTTCTTCGGCAACATAGAGTTAGGTTCCATCCCAGCCCAAGAAGAACAAATGCTAATCGGCCGAGTAGTTGAAGCCACCTTATACGACATCACGGGCGACTTCTCTCACCACTACCTCAAAATGTTCTTCCAAATTAATAATATAGAAGGCAAAACAGCCAAAACCCTCTTCAAAGGACACGAATACTCACGTGACTTCCTAAGAAGCCTGGTTCGTAGAAGAACAACCAAAGTTGACGGCCTCTTCAACCTCACCACAAAAGACGGCTACAAACTCCGCATATCCGTTTCAGCACTTACACTTTCACGCATAAAGACTTCACAAGAAAAAATCATCCGCGACATGATGGAAGAAACCATCAAAGACAAAGCCGCAAACCTCACCCTGGATCAATTCGTCCAAGAAATGGTGCTCGGCAAAATCGCCTCAGACATCTACAACCAAGCCAAACTCGTTGCACCACTACGTCACGTCGGCATACGCAAATCCAAACTCATCGCAGCCCCAAATGAGCCCATCAAAAAAGCCGCTGCCCCCGAAGCAGAACCTGAGCCAGAAGCCCCAGTTGAAGCCGAAGCATAAGCTTCCTCTACCTTTTCTTATTAATCATTTTTAACCGTAAACAGTTTTAGACACTATCTCAATTAGTGTCTTTTAGGAGAAAACATATTTTGGTAAACTCAGGTGTACATGAAAAGGGAACGTTCACCACGCAAGACGCCATAGGCAACATTAAAAAAGACCCCAACTACAGCAAAGCAGGCGCCATAGCACTTTTCATCGGCGTCGTCCGAGGGGAAACCTTAGACGCAAATAAAGGGCAAGTGCAGGGGCTAACCATAGAGGCATATGAAGAGAAAGCCGACGAGGTGCTCGCAAAAATCAGCGGCGAACTCGCAAAGAAACCGGGGATTGTGAACGTACAAATTCACCATCTGCTCGGCGACTTCGAAGTCGGCGACGACTTAGTTTATGTTGCAGTCGCAGGCGGCCACCGCACGGATGTTTTCCCTGTATTGCGTGAAGCGGTTGAACGTTACAAAAGCGAAGTGCCCGTTTTCAAAAAGGAACGCATAATCAGCGCCGAAGGCAAACCAGCTGAGTATTGGGTGGCGGAAAACCAAAGCAACCACCTCTAAGCAGGCTGATGACGGTTTGATTGCGGTTTTAGCTGGTGGTGTGGGCGCGGCAAGGTTGCTAACGGGCTTAACCAAATTGGTGAGGGAGGAGGATTTGACGGTTATCGCAAACACTGGCGATGATATCGAACTCTTTGGTCTTCACATAAGCCCCGACATCGATATCGTTGCCTACACGCTCGCAGGCATCGTGGACGAGGAGAAAGGCTGGGGTATCAAAGGAGACACCTTCCACTGCCTTAGCATGCTGGGCAAACGCGGACAAGACACCTGGTTTAACCTCGGCGACCAAGACTTAGCCACCCACATCTACCGAACCAGCCGCCTAACACAAGGCATAAAATTATCTCAAATAACTTTCGAAATCTGCAGGTCCCTTGGGTTAAAAATCAAAATGCTACCCATGACCAACGACAAGTTTGAGACACACATCAAAACAAGCAAAGGCACCATCCACTTCGAAGAATACTTTGTTAAACGGCAGTTTCGGGATGAAGTTTTAGGCGTTGAATTCATCGGCGCCGAAAACGCGAAACCAGCACCTGGCGTTTTGGATGCTTTGTTTGAGGCGGAAATGGTTATTGTTTGCCCAAGTAACCCCATCGTTAGCATCGGCACTATTCTTGCAGTTAAAGGAGTCAGGGATGCGTTGCAGCAGACAAAAGCGCGGGTTGTCGGTGTCAGCCCGATAGTCGGCGGTGTTCCGATTAAGGGTCCTGCGGATAAATTGATGCGTGGCTTAGGTATTGAGGTTTCAGCGTTTGGCGTCGCAAAGCTCTACTCGGACTTCTTGGATGCGTTCGTCATTGATTCTGTCGATGCGGGAGAGAAGAGCCGAATTGAGCAACTTGGGATCGATGTGACAGTAGCGAGAACGGTTATGAAGAGTTTAGAAGACAAGGTTTCGTTAGCAAAGACCGCTTTGAACGCCTAGAACATCACTATAGTCTCTATAGACTACTTTGGAACTCTAAATAAGGTTCCAACAAAGTTGATATTTGAAGCACGTGCTAAAAATGAAGCGCGCAAAAATCCAACCAACGTGATGTACATCGACCACATTTGACGTGGTAGTTAGAGGAGATGCAATGAAACATAAGAAGAATACACAAAAACATGCGAGACCCTACAGAGATGATTTCCGGGATTGGCTTTTAGCCGTAGACGCCTGCATTAATTAAAACTGCAAATTTGAGAGGGAAAAATTTGAAACTCGATGGATTTGGGAGTTGGATAAGGGTTATATCTACAAGTAAGAATATTTGTTTAACCAGAGTTGTCACTAATGGAAAAGAAGAGTTACGATTGGTTTGAACAGCGCCGGAAAACCAGAGGCTTAGAACTAGCTCATGACCAGATAACAAAAGCCTTCGACACGGTTACTTGGCTGCATAAAGCAACCAAAGCCTTTTCTGAAAAAAACTTCAAAGATTCAAAGAAATACATCGACAACCTCTACGTAGCTGAAGAAGAAGTTGATACCTTGCGGACCAACGTTTTTATGGAGCTCTCCAAGGGCGCAGCGCTAGTTGCGGATTACCGTGAAGACCTATTGCACTTGGTTAAACGGTTAGATACGCTTGCGGACCACACCAAAGACGCCGCCAGATGTCTTGAAATGCTTCTGGAAAGCGACATTCCCGCTGAACTTTGCGACAAAACCGTGTTTATGACGTCGAAACTAGTGGAAACTGCGCAGACACTTCGAGGCGCGATTGAGAAGATCTCGTTGAACCCTAACGAAGCTATAAAGGAAGCCAAGAAGGTTGAGGAGATCGAACACGCAATCGACACGGAATACCTAAAAACTAAAAGCTTATTCGTGAAGTACGGTGTTAACATAAATTGTGGCGCCATGGTTATTTTCGATGACTTAATCGAGTTCATCGAACAAGCAGCCGACATGTGCGCAGATACAGCCGACTACATCCTGGTACTCTCAAGCAGAGAGTAAACTCACCTTTTCTCATTCCAACTATCTAGAGTTTTTCCAATATCAGTTCCTTAACGAAGCCGGCAAGGAATTCAACGTTAATTTTAGTCAAATACCAAAAAGTGACCACATTTAGATTTATGAGGGCAGCAAAAGGGGTGAAAACAAACCGTGCCACCATACGCCGAGCCAATTTGTAGACGCCGAAATGCCCATATCGCCTATACGAAATGCCGATGGTGACGTAGTTTTTTGACGTTCCCAGATGAGTGGCGCCGAGGAAAGGCAGAACCCTCCATTTGTAACCTGTTCTCAGCACATAACGTTTGAAGTATTGGTCTTCTCCGAAGAACAGTTTCGGCGGGTTGTAGTTTTCCATGAGTTGGCGGCGTATGATGATGTTGTTAATATGCGGGTTTGTATCTAGTTCACTTAAGTTGTAGACGGCGCCCACAACGCGTTCGTAGGCTGCGGCATGTTTGTTTTTGTGTACAGCAACGGTGCCTATTGCGCCCACGTTTTCCCCGATTGCACCGGTAACTTTCTGTAGCCAGTCAGGCGGCAGCAACATATCGTCATCCACCATAGCCACCCACTCGGTTTTAGCCGCTAAAACCCCGTGTTTACGCGCTACACTGAGCGGTTTCTCGTGGGTGTTTATGATTTGTCCAGCGCAGGGCATCTGCATGATTTGTCGGAGCAGCGTCGGGTTAGCCTCATCTCTGCTGGGCACGACAAAATCGACTTTCCGGTCTGGGCTGGAACAGGGCATAGGTGCAATATGTTTCCTTGGAAGTTAAATAATTTGTCGGAAAGCTACATGTTGAGGATTTTGACGGCTTTCTGAGCTGCGCGTTTGTAGCTTTTCTTGGTGATCATGCCCTTCTGGATGCCGTTTAGGAGCTGCAGAATCATGCCCTGCTTAACGTGCTCCACCATCTGCTGCTCGCTTACGCCGGGGAGCCGCATGCAGTTGCCGATTTTTACGTTGTGCGCTTTGATGCCGTATTTTTTGGCGATGTCATGCAGTTTGCTGCCGATGATGGGGTTGGTGATTGACCACGAAATGTATTCGATTAGGTTGTCTCGGAGGCAGGTTCGGGCGAATTCGAGGGTATTGTTGACTTCTTGGGGGGTTTCGTATTCGAGTTTGCCGTTGGTTTCCCACGCGTTGTAGAGCATTAAAAACCCATAGACTTTGATGCCGTACTTCTTCAACAGTTCTAAGGTGTGGACATTGTCGGCTTGGGAGGCGTTTTTGCCGATGCCCCTGAGCACGCGGTCATTGGCGGATTCCAGCCCTATGTGTACGAGCCACACTTTGATGTCGCGGAGTTTCTGCGCTAATTCGTCGTTGAATTTATCAGCTCGGAGGTTGCATTGGAACGTCATACCTTTTAGTTTGAGCTTTTTGATTTCGTCGGAGACCTGCAGGCACCATTTAATATCCACGTTAAAAGTGTCTGAACGTAGATAGATTTCTCTGATGCCTCTACCGTAGAGGTAGTTGACTTCTTCGGCGATGTTTTTGGGGGAACGCTGCCGAATCCAAGGCTTCTCCAGTTTCCAGACGGGGTTGCTACAGTAGGTGCAGTAGTTGGGGCAGCCGCGGATGGGCAGCATGTATGCCATGCGTTTTTTTCTGCTTACGGCGACGTCGTAGTCTTCGAAGTCTACTAAGTCCCAAGCGGGGAAGAAGTCGATGTCTTTGAGGAGGGGTCGTAAGCCGTTGTCTTTTCGGGCGTTAACCGTGCCCTTTACGTCGGTGAATGGTTGTTTTTCAAGAACTTTCCTGATGAGTTCAGTGGCGGTTTCTTCGCCTTCTCCGCGGATGCACACATCAACCGGGGTGTTTTTGAGCACATCCTGCGGGTCAATAGTTGGGTGGGCGCCGCCGGAAAGCATCAGCATCTTGAGCCCCAACGCTTTAACGTTCTTTATGGTTTCAAAGGACAGATCCCGTCTTGGTGTAGTGAATGAGATGGCGTAGATGTCGGGTTTGATTTCCTCTACTTTTTTTAGGTGCTCCTGCATCGAGAGAAACGGCTGAAGATAGAAGAATTCCACTTGGGGCAGGCGTTCTCTGGCGTATCCGATGATGTAGAGTATACCTAAGTTCGGTGACTCAGTAACTGCTTCTCCCTTGGCTTCTTTCCCGAAAGGAGGGTCAGCAAAAACGACTTTGAGCTTCTTTTGTGTGGGCATGTTTTCTCTCTTCACTGAACCATTCACTACTGACTTTCCATGCCCGCGTATATATTTTGCTACTTACCGCAACGGAGTTGCAAAGATTCTTAAACCGCAAAACCGAAATGTACACACCCAAAGGCGGATATCTCAATGGCGAACTTTCTCGTAGTGCACCCCTACCTTGATATTTACGGCGGCGGCGAGCGCGTCTGCCACAACGTCATAAAAACCCTCGTTGCGCATGGGCAAAAAGTTGAATTGTTAACTTTTGACTTTGACGCTATCAGGTACCGGGACATCGTCGGCGAAAACTTTCCCAAAGAAGTGGCTGTGCACTCCCTTGGCAAACGCACCAACGAGGAACCGCCCTTCACCATTTATAAGCGTCACCGCAACTTCGCCAAGCTCCTCAAAAAATACCGTAGCCAACTCAAATACGACTACCTCTTCTCAACGCAGTCTTCCTCGCCGTTTGAGCCCGTGTTCCTCAACAAAGCCAAAAAGAACTTCGCTTATGTGCATTTCCCCGAAATCCACCATGACTACGCTCGAGGCACATTCAAGCGGCGTCTCTATTTATGGCTGTTTAAGCGTTGGGTGGAGCAGGGCATCGAGAAGCTGGACTTGGTTTTCTGCAACAGCAACTACACCAAAGAAGCTATCCAAAAATACTGGGCTAGCCACGGCGTAAAAGAACCTTGTGTCGTTTACCCAGCTGTCAATATGGACAAGTTCTGGTCGGAAAAGCCTCTTTCGCAACGAAAGAAAAGAGTAGTGTATGTGGCACGGTTTATCCCCGTTAAGCGGCATGAAATCCTCAAAAGGCTGGCAGCGGAGTTGCCGGATTTCGAGTTCGTCAGCGTCGGCGGATTAATCGAAGCAGAAAAAACCTGGTTCACCAGTTTCTCACAAAACCTGCCGCCGAACTACCATCTCAAAACTAACCTGCCAGGATCCGAACTCCTCGAAATCCTCCACGACTCACGCATCTACGTGCACCTCATGGAAGGCGAACACTTCGGCATCGCCCCTGTGGAGGGTTTAGCCAGCGGATGCGTCACATTGGTGCACAACAGCGGCGGCATGAAAGAATTCATACCTGAAGAGTACCGCTGGGAATCCTACGACGACTTGAAAGAAAAAATCGTTCGCCAAATGGAGTCAAGCAATTCTTGGGAAATGAAGCGACCGCAGCTATGGACCAAAATTTCAGCGTTGACACCTAAAGTCTTCCAAGACAACATTTGGCGCCACATCGAAGACTGCCTAAAATAAACGCCCAAGCGGGTGGGAATTATTTTTAATACAGCCTCCCACAATGGTTTGTCTATGCTACCGCCCACCACGCTACTATGGCTCAACTACAACAGTATAGGCGCCCAAGAAATCACAGAAAAATCTTTAACCGCCGTAATGCAGCTCGACTACCCAGATTTAGAAATTATTGTCGTGGACAATGGATCAACTGACGGCAGCGCCGAATTCATCGAAAACTACCTGGAGAAACATAAACCCAGCGGCAAGGCAAATGTTCGGTTTCTTAAGGTAAAAACAAACAGAGGATGGACAAGCGGAGTCAACGCAGCTTACAGCCAACGCAGACCAAACTCAAAATATTTGGCTTTGACGCATAGCGACGTAATTCCGAAGGCCGATTACCTCAAGACAGTTGTTGACTTCTTGGAGCGCCACATCGACCTGGGTGCAGCTCAGGGGGTTGTGGTAAAGCTCGGTGAAAAAGACACTGTTGACAGCTGCGGCTTCATGATGAGTGAGGGGCTGCTGGTTTCCTCAGCCTACACTGGAGGACCAGTTGCCGCGTTGCAAAAGCCCATGATTGTTACTATGGTTGAAGGCACCGTACCAGTCTACAAATTGGAAGCAATAACCGAAACGTTGGGCAACGACCGCGAACTCTACATAACCGCAGGGTACATGTACTACCTCGAAGACGCTTACGTGTCGCTTAGACTGTGGGCAAACGGCTACAAATGCGCCGTTATCCCCGACGTTGCGGCTTCACATCATCGTATGGGAACCACCACCAAAACAGTGACGAGTGGAAACCGCTTCTACTATTTGCTTCGTAACCGCATCGCACTGCTCTACATGACTAACAGCAGAGGCAAACTGGGCTTCATCACTCAGAACATGCGTAAACTCGTCGTTAGCAACCGAACCCAAGCCGAGCGCAGGGCAATTCTGGTCGCCACAGTGGACGGCATCCGACTGGGGTTCCGACTACGAAGAAAATACGGATGCATCAACTTTTACGCTGCCCCATTCGCGAGGACTACCTTGAAAGCTCGACTGTTAAAATGGATGCATTAGAGCGCTATTTGTTGAGTTTCTCCAAATCAGAAAGCGGCGAATAAGCTAAACTATACTTCTTTTGTAGGCTCCATTTAAAACCAATAACTAGCGAGTAAAAAGTGCTTTTCAACCCTGCCGTGTGGTGAAGTTCCCGGTTGATGCATATCCGCTTTAAATCAATCAGGGTTTCAAAACCCAGCCATGCCATCCTATGCATTAGGGAAAGCTCTGGTTCTTTGCCGCTGAGCCGATAATAGAGCAGTTTTTTTTCGGTATAGAGAAGCGTTTCGCGTTTAGTGTCCTGGTAATGTCGTGACAGAGACTGCCCATGTTCAAGGTGGTAGACTTTGATTTTTGGGTTAAAGATTTGGCTGTAGCCCTTTTTCCAGATGTGCCAGCTGAGGTACTGTTCAAATGTGAACCCCAAAATCCAGGAAGCGGGAAACCGAATGCCTTCCACCGCCTCCGACAGCACAGACATGTTGGCGCCTCTGGCAAGCAGAGACCTCGTGATGCATTCGCCGCTGG
>Ga0209079_10000884_pt1 | contig 11657 bp, 31 predicted proteins | sample PPLLaktember2015_2_FD_187259 | JGI IMG/M metagenome (GOLD analysis project Ga0209079, IMG submission 187259) | Freshwater sediment microbial communities from Prairie Pothole Lake near Jamestown, North Dakota, USA - PPLs Lake P7 Core (6) Depth... | ecosystem: Environmental > Aquatic > Freshwater... | reverse complement strand
CCTATACGAAATAGACGGTGAAGAAATTGAGGAAATAACAGAAACAAAGGAAATGCAGCCGAAGGATATTGTTTCTACTCTTTTGGTATTGGTAGATGATATCAAAGAAAAAGTTGGCGGAGACTTAACAGATTTGTTTTATGAAATCAACAGCCTCAAAAATGAAGTTAAGCGTTTAAAAAAGCGCGTAAAATAATGGACGATCTGTTTATCATAATTGAACGGTTTTTGAAAATAGAAAACAACGATGAAATCATAAAGCCGTTTATTATAGATTTAAGAATGATTTTGACCTTGAGCAAAAACATCGAAAAATACAAGTCCGTTATAGACGGTATTGTGGAGTATCTTGCTCCGAAAATAGAGCCGGTGCTTGACACATCCATACCAAAGTCTCACATTCGAAAATGTGATCTTTGCGGGCAAAAAAAGCATTACACAAGGATGTTCAAGGTCGAGGAAATAAAAACTAAAGGTGAGCGGCTGTTTTATAAATACAGATGTTTAGACTGCAAAGAACCGCCAATGCCTTATTTTAGAAAGATTGAGAAATATTTATGATACTGCTTTCAATTTGTATTTTTATCGTATTAATTTCTTTGTTTTATTTCACGTTTTATTTTGTTAAATTGATGCGTTGTTTTAAAGTTGAAAAGGTCAAAGATGAATCCGCAAAAGTACATTTATTTAGTGTCCTTCCTGCTAGTTTTTTCAAACTTTACGGACGGGATCAGGGACGGCATTCACAACGTCGGAAGGAAAAGCAGTTGGATATCCTGGCACGCGGTAAAGTGGGCGTCCGTTTATCCGATTTGGATCCTTCTATATTTGATGTTGTGGCCTAACTGGTTTTTAATGATTGTGACTGCTGTGCTGTGTAAGGTTGCGTTTCGGCTTGGCTATAAAATAAGGTTGCCAAGATGAACTACAAAAACACATTCTGGAAAAGCAAGGAAACCGGAATGATCATGTTGAACTTAACCGGATTCAAACCGTTAGGCGAATACGATCAAATAACAAAAGACGAATATATCAAAGCACGAACGGAGATGATGATAAAAGGCATTGATGAATTATTGAACGGAAATGGTACAAAAAAAAGAAAATGTACTAAAAAGGTACAAGATGAAAAGTAAAGAAAAAATACAAGAAGAAATTGACCGCCTCAGAGATTTATACAATACTCAAAAGAAAAGTTTTGATTTAAGTGATTTTGACGGTGATATTGACGGAATGATAGCGGAGCTTGAGGAAATGCGTCAAACAATTACATTGATCGGGGCGCTTGAATGGGTATTGAGGGAATAATAAATGAATAACAGATCAAAAATAGTGCGGGAGACGGTCCGGCGGTTTATCCATTTGCCGAACTTGACCATAGCAAGATATCTGATAAATGAATATGGGGACTTGTTCGATAACAACCTTGATACGGCTAGGACTGCAGTTAGAACCGTTCGCGGGCGTAAGGGCGACAAAATGCGGGATGAGGTTGTTGACAAGTCTTTATATTTGACCGACAAAGACAAGGTCAAAATTCCGCAGACGTGGGCGAAAACAAGAGAACCGTATAAATTAAACGCCGGTTCATGGCTGGTTTTGAGCGATGTACATATACCTTATCATAGAGAGTTGCCTATTGAGACGGCTGTTTCATACGGTCAATCACAAAAGGTTACCGGTATATTAATCAATGGTGATTTATTCGACGATGCGGCAGTTGGATTTTGGCCTACGGCGAAAAAGGATTTCAATAAAGAATTAGAAGCATGTATAGACTTTCTTGATTTTCTCAGACAAGAATTTCCGACTCAGGAAATAGTTTTTAAACCAGGGAACCATGAGTATCGGTTACCGAGGATATTTGTCAACAAGATGCCGGAACTTTGTGAGACGCCGCTGGCAGCGATGGAAACCGTTATCGGATTTGAAGAGCGGAAGATTGAGTTCCTTGATTACTATCAGATAGTTAAAGCGGGTGAACTTCCAATTATTCATGGCCATGAGGTTAGATTTTTAGATCGAAGCGTTTCGCCGGCGCGGGGGCTGTATCGAAAGACAAAGACCTATTCAGCTTGTTCACACTGTCACCAGACGAGCGAATGGACAACAAGGGACATTAACGGACTCTTGATCACAACTTGGTCATTCGGCGCACTGTGTGATCTTAATCCTGACTATAATCCGTATGGGAACGATTGGTGCTGGGGGGTAGGTTTAATCAACGTTGACAAGAACGGTGATTTTGAAGTTGAAAACAAGAGAATATTGCCGAATGGAAAATTAAGATAATGATTGAGATCAATAAATTATATCAAGGCGACTGTTTAGAGATCATGCCGAGGATAGATGATAAGTCAATAGACATGATTTTATGTGATTTGCCGTATGGAACTACCGCGTGTAGTTGGGATTCAGTTATACCGTTTGAACCACTTTGGAGACAGTATAAAAGAATCATCAAAGACAATGGTGCAATCGTTTTATTCGGTAGTCAGCCGTTTACGAGTGCGTTGGTTATGAGTAATATTGAAATGTTTAAATATTGTTGGTATTGGGACAAAATATCTCCGACTGGACACTTGAACGCTAAAAAAAGACCTATGAGGAAAATCGAAGATATTTGCATTTTTAATCTCGTAAATGCACCATATTATCCTCAAGGGCTTATTTATAATCCAAGAAAAAAAACACGAAAATCGAATACGCCAGGAAGTAATTGCTATGGTAAGCACAAAGACGAAAATATTGCGGAATGGCAAGGTTACCCGACAGAACGAATTGAAATACAAAACGAAAACGGTCTACATCCCACTCAAAAGCCGGTAGCACTTTTTGAATATCTCATAAGAACCTACACCAATGAAGGCGAAACAGTACTTGATAACTGTGCTGGAAGTGGCACGACGGCCATTGCATGTTTGAACACAAAGCGAAATTATATTTTGATTGAAAAAGAACCTAAATATTGCGATATTATAGAGAAGCGGATTAAAGACTATCAACCGAGATTATTTTGAGAGACTGGGACTCCACATATAAAGAGGCAATAATAGAATTATTCCACCGCGTCGGGCTTGAGCTTGATTACGATCAATGTATCAAGTGGGCGAAAAGAAAAGGCAAAAACTGGTATTGGAAGCGTACCTGGGGCGAGGCGGAGGAAAAGGACTTTATAGAGTGGATGGTCAGGCTAATGAAGAAACAGCACCGAGGCTTTACCGATCAATATTACAGGTTGGCAGTTACTTATTTTATGCTATCTTACGGCTGGAAAACAATATAAACAATAATTATTTTATAAACGGAGGAAATAATGAGTTCATCTACATCTAACAGCGGAGGGGTTGGCTTCACTGGTTTATTAACCATAGTATTTATAGTGCTTAAACTAACGGGGACCATATCTTGGTCATGGCTTTGGATATTAAGTCCTATTTGGATATTGATCATTATTATTCTTGTGATGTTAATAATTGGCTATGCTCTTCATTTATTATAATGTGTAATGACTTGCATTTATATACACAATGTGTTAACGCTTTCACCAAACGGTGAAAAGAGGTTATCAAGTTAAAAGTGCATAGAGGAATTAAAACCGATATGCAGTATTAACGGCAATTTAAACGAATAATGCCGGAAATCTGAAATGACAGCATTTAAGAGCAAAATAAAATATTTAGATAAACTGTTTTCAAAGTACGTGAGGAAACGCGACACAGCTAACGGATTCGGTTTTTGCATTAGCTGCGGATGTCGAATAACTTACGATACTTGCGATTGTGGGCACTATATACCAGGCCGGCACCTTGGTTTAAGGTTCGATCCGGACAATGCGCACGCGCAATGCGGAATGTGCAATACAGTTCTTTCGGGCAATCTGAAAAGCTATCGAATAAACTTGATCAAAAAAATAGGCATTATAAGAGTTGAGGATATCGAGGCGAGAAGGCATAAAAACGTTAAGTTAACGGAATTTGACCTTGATGAAATAGGGGAGAGAATAAAAAGGATGCTGGAGGAATTGTGAAAATTGATGAAAAGGCCGTAATGGTCAAGCGGTGCATTGATGAACAAGGAATAAGGTTTTGTGATGCCTTTGGTTTTCAATGCCATTTTTTCACGCATTCATTCGGTGGCTATTGTAATTATTTAGATGCAGAGGTTTCAAGTTATAAGAATTCAATTAGCTATGTTGCGCACAAAGATTGCCCGTTATGGAAGGATGATAATGGAAACAGCTAAATTTATCGGCGAAGCAATAGAATATTTATGTTACTTTTCTGTACTGGATAAAGATAATTTTCGCAGGATAGTGGATCCGTTTGTACATGTTGGAAAGTACAGCATTAAAAACAGTATAGAGTCTTTGAGCATAAAGCCGGAACCGCGAAAGTCATTCGGTAAAAGAGGAAAGGGGTTCGGGAAATGCCGCTCGAAATTTATGATGTTGTAAGGGTTAATTTAACAGACAGGCGAAAGTATGAGCTTAACCTTGCGGGGCTTGAGTCAATAAAGAATTTACTTGACAGTAACGGAAAAGAATATTATATTTCCGGCATACTTCACGCGCAGGAGGATGAAACGCAGAGGTTATACAACTTGACAAAGATAGGCGAAAGAGTTCATTCTATACTGGCTGCGTTTAACGACCTGGCATTTATCCGCAAAGGTTCATTAGCTGAACTGGTCGAGGTTATAGAATTGTTAGACAAATCAATTAAAGTAGATGATAAAGAAGCGTTAAAACAAATGAGATTATTTTAAGAGGCTGAAAATGGCTTTTGTAAAATATCAGCATATCGAAAGACTTGGCACAGACGAGGTTGATGGAATAACTATCGGGAAGTGTTATGTTTTCCCAAAGATAGACGGGACGAATGGCAGTTTGTGGTGGGATGACGGTTTGTGTGCGGGCAGCAGAAACAGACAATTATCTTTAGATAATGACAATCAAGGATTTTTTAATGCGGTATTTCACAAAGATGGTAATATTTCAAATTTTTTCTGCGATTCACTTAATGAATATTTAACTTTATTTTGCGAATGGCTGGTCCCGCACAGCTTAAAGACTTATCGTTCTGATGCTTGGAGAAAATATTATATTTTTGACGTTATGGATTATGACGGAACCTATCTACATTATGACGAATATTCAAAATTACTTGACAAATATGATCTTGAATACATTAGACCGCTTGCAATTATTGAAAATCCGTCAACTGAAAAACTGCTTGAATTTCTGGAATCAAATCACTATTTGATTGAGGACGGCAAAGGATCGGGCGAAGGGATAGTCATAAAAAACTATGATTATCGGAATAGGTACGGCCGGCAGACTTGGGCGAAAATGGTACGGAATGAGTTCAAAGAAAAGCACAATAAAGAAATGGGTGCGCCGGTTGTAAAGATGCGGATGACGGAGGAGGATATTGTCGAGAAATATTTGACAGGAGAAATGATAAAAAAGACATTTGCAAAAATACCGGAATGGTCAAGTAAAAAGATTCTGCTGTTATTAGGAACTGTTTATCACGATTTTGTCAATGAAGAAATTTGGCAGATTATAAAAGATTTTAAGTATCCGAAAATAGATTTCGGCGCACTTTATCAGTTCACTATTTTGAAGATCAAGAAAACGATGCCGGAGATATTTTAATGATTTGCCAGTCTTGCGGTGCAGAAACCGGCGGGCTTTTAGACGATACTGTAAAAAGGCTTTGCGGGTGCAAGAATTGCATGGTTGATATTGGTACAAGAGGTGGCTGGGTGGATGTTGGTTATCAGATTTTACGTGATCTTGTGAAGCGATACGGTAAAGAGACTGTACTGGCAGAACTAAAGAAACACATAAAAATATAGATATTTCCAAAATGGAAATAAGTGAGGGAATATGGAAGTCACACAAAAAGCTATAATACTTGATCGGTACAAAAACAATAATGGTCAAAAAACGTGCATGATTTTCGACGGACTCCATTATTATAAATGTGCTATGTTGTTTGATGAAACTCCGTTTATTTGCGGATATTGCGGTGATGAACTTGAGCAATTTGAGGATTCAGACGAAATAAAGCCTTGTGAAAATTGTCCGCTATGGGGTGAAGATTGAGCGCACTATCCGACAAGTGGTTGTTTTACTTTAAGATTTACAGTGGCGGGCAATATTTACCGATTGGAGAAGTTCAATTTTGCGAGTCAAGGAAATTCCGCTTTGATTGGGCATTCATTGATAAGATGATAGCGGCCGAGGTAGAAGGCGGTCAATGGACCAGCGGACGGCATACCAGGGGAGCGGGATATGCCAACGACTGCGAGAAATACAACTTGGCACAAAGTATGGGATGGAAAGTATTTCGTTTCACAACTTCAATGATAGACAAGTATGAATATTATATTCCGTTGTTTAGAGCTTTGGGGATTTCACTAATTGAAAGGCTTGAAAATGATTGACCCGATAGGCGACCATGATACGGGAAGAGGTCAAGAAAGCGGTGCATACATGGCTTGCGCTGTTTCGTTGATTGATATTGGATTTCTGGCATTAATTTCTATCGCTGTTTTGCTTCGTAAGAAAATTCATTATTTGTTTTTTATCGGTGTTTTCTTTATATTGTTGGCGCTTTCATGCGGTGCTTTATTCAGTACGCAGAATACAGAGCTGCATAAGAAAGCAGTTCAAGGCGAATTGTTGCCGGATTCAACGAGGTAGAAATGACTAAACAAGAAGCGATTGAGTGGTTAGAAGGGAATAATAGTACTTTAAATTGCATTCCACGAGATCCGATCGATTCTTGGCAAGTAAGAATAGCACAGGCGGACGCTGCGTATGTTCAGCAGGCTTATTGGATTTTAAAAGCACATTCAGAGGAATTACTTAATCAAAAAATTGAATTAAGCCAAATAAAAATTGAGCAGGGTTATAAAACAAAAATTAAGCCAAGGCCGTTTTTTAAATAAAAACTTATTGTTTCAACGAGGTGATGAATGAGATCGGCCATATATCTTGGTCTTTTGTTGATTGCTGAAAAAATTCAATATATAGCAGAAAGTCAAGGCGTCAAAGTAAAACAATCTAAATTGGCCGATGATTTTTTATCTGCTGTTTTTTGGATATTTGCTTTAATGGATTTAGTCGAGTTTATAATAAGACTCAAGAGGTAAAAAATGAAAAAAAAATGTACTTGGAAATTGATAACCGGTAACAATACGGGCAATGTTTATTCGACAGAATGCGATACAACCGTATTTTTGACATTAAACGGCGGAGGAAAACCGGACAAATGTCCATATTGTCAAAAGAAAGTTGATACGTCAATAAAGACAAGAAAGCAGAAATAAAATGAGTGAATTAAAGAAACTGCAAATAGAATTTTCAGACGCGGTAACTGATTTGTTTACTTGGTGTAGAAAGAATGACATTAAAATTCGTTACGGTGAAACATACCGTTCACCCGAAGAGGCGGAAAGACTTTATAAAAAAGGCGTCGGGGCGAAAATTTCAGCACACACGAACCGGCTGGCAGTTGATTTTATATTCTGCAAAAAAGATATGCTGGGGAATGTTTCTGATTGCGGGCGAGATATTTACTTGGATGCCGGTAAATTCTGGAAATTGCTGCATTCGAATGCGCGTTGGGGCGGAGACTTTAAAAATGCAAAGTATGATGATATATACCACTTTTCATTTGAATATAAAGGTGTAAAATGAACGTTAAAGACATTGTTATTGAGAAGTTAAAAGAGATCGGGGCGGATGGTTTATGCACAGAATATAACTGTAGCTGCGATTTTGATGATTTTATGAACTGCGGGGCTTACGACATTGTCGATTGTATGGCTGCCAAGAAGCGGTTGGCGACACAAGACGAAATTGAAGAATTTGGCCTTGACGCGGGCGCTGAAATTTATGCGCCTATTTAGGAGATATGAAATGACTAAAGATGAATTTTCAAAACTTCCAGCCGATGTTGACAACAAGGAAAATAAATACATGGTCGAGCTTATTTATGGGATGATGGACGAAAGCGAAAAAACCGAGGAAGAAAATGAACAAGTCACAGCTTGAACATTTCATTTTATTCTTTTGCGCGGGCTTTGCTTTTCAGTATTTACCAGGTTGGTTGTTTCTTGCGATAGCTGCGATACTGATTGAGCTTGACCAGGCGCGGACGTGGTATAAGCCTTTTTATTATTTTGACTTTGGATATTTTGCGTGGTTCAAGCGGTTAGATACTTGGCTTGACTTGGCAGCCGATGCCTTGGCTATTGTCGCTTATTTATATATTGCAAAGATATTGAGGTAATTAGTGAAAATAATTAGTTGCGTAACATTCGGCGCTATTGTGATACTTATATTTTTCAATGTTTTTATTTTGTTTTATGATAAACCTACTACCGGAACGCTTGAATGTGAATTTCAAAAAAAGGAATCAATCAGTGATACTTTGGCCGGACGCTGGACCGGCGAATATGAGGCAACATCAAAATTTGTTTTTATCAGCCTTGACCTTACCAACACAGCACGGCTTGATAGTGAAGAAAAAATGATTGACGGCTATGTATTCATGGAAGTGACAAAAGACAGTATGACGAAACAGTTTACGCGGAATGAATTTTTGAGCAAAATAGGATTCGACACAACCGTAACAAAGTAGTTTAAATTTAATAATATTTCTGTACTCATAGTACAACAAAAAGGTGAACAATGAACTATACAGCCATATACGTAAAGATGATCGACGGCTCGATGGTGCAAGTTGACAAATTACCGGTTGATCAATTCGAGCAGTTTTTGGACGATACCGCGGAGCTTGCGGAGGCGTATTACTATTTTAAAAACGGGTGGAAGAAAGATGAAACAGATTTGTAAGAACTGCGTTCATTTTAGGATAGAAACAAAGCTGTACGGTTTATGCTTTCTTGATGATTTGTTGCTTGCGGTTGCCAATGATGATACTTGCGAGGACTGGGAACCAGTTGAAAGTAATTGTGATCCATATTGTGATGAAATAAATTTCACATAGGATAAGCAATGGGACAAAATCACTATAACCATCAATACAGCGAATAAGGAAAGTCATGATATTATCTATTATCATCCCGGTCTATAATGAAAATTATTCAATCCGATCTATTATTAACCAAGTGCAGGATGTTGAAATTGGAAAAGAAATCATTGTTGTTGATGACTGCTCTACGGACGGTACTCGCGAAATATTATCTGAAATCAGCGGGATAACAGCTATTTATCTTGAAAAAAACAAGGGCAAAGGTGCGGCTGTTAGAGAGGGCATAAAACATGCTACCGGTTTAATTATTATCATTCAGGACGCTGACCTGGAGTATGATCCCAAAGATTATCATAAATTGATTGCTCCAATCGTCATTGATGAGGCAGATGTTGTTTACGGTACCAGATTCAAAGGTCCGCAGGTGCAGGAATATCGTCATTATTTAATCAATAAGATTTTGACTGTATTCTCAAATATTTTTACGAATTTGAATTTATCAGATATGGAAACGTGCTATAAGGCCTTTAAAAGTGAGATATTGAAAAGAATAAAAATAAAATCAAACGGATTCGGCTTTGAGCCGGAGATAACAGCGAAAATAAAACATTGCAGAATCTGCGAGGTCCCGATAAGCTATAATCGCAGAATGCTCGGTAAAAAAATAAAATGGTATGATGGGTTAAAGGCGTTATGGTGCATTATTTACTACAATATAAAAAACCGTTAATTATACTTTACTGTTTGCTTGTTATCGCTGCGGGCTTTTATTTACGCATTCCCAAACATGCAGACTGGATTGATGAAATCAAGTTTTTTGAGATCGTAAGAATTTACGACAAAGTCGGGATGATTGATGGCATAAAACAGACGCACGGACGCGAAGCAATTCCGGCGGTGATTTGTCACGCTATCGGCCTGGATGAACCGCATGAAATCAGATGGTTATTTGCTTGTTCCGGTGTTGGTATGATACTTATTCCGCTGGTTCTTTTCAAGGGCTTTAAGGTTTACGCTCCATTGATGCTGTTTGTCGCAGTTCATCCGCTGTTTTTTTATTGGTCTGCGTTTGCGAGGCCGTATATTCCGGCTGCGTTCTTTGTCATGCTCGCGTGGAAATGGCCGCTGTTTATGATTCCCGCTGTATTCACAAGTCCGACGGCAATTGTCGGGGTTAATTTATTTAAACGGAAATGGGTTCCTTTTTACATAGTGTTGTTTTTAGTAACGGTTATCTATTATAAATCAATGCCGTTATCGGAAAGCGGGCACTTTACAAAGCAATTTCTACTAAACGCGAGGAGAATATATGTCGTTCCGCTTGTTACTCTTGTGCTTTATATTTGCTCTATCGACTTTAACCGGCTGGCAGGGTTACAATTTTCTGCAAAGCGACTGGTCAAAGATTTCAGACATAGATTACGCCACAAATAAGACGGCAGCAAATTATTATGATGAGGGCGTGGAGTGGTACAGGTTCGGATCATTCAAGTATTTTGTTCAGTACAAAGAAAACAACGTAAAATATTATGTTCCTGTTGAGATTAATAAAAAACTTAAAAAAGGCGAAACAGTTAGAATCGGTGTTGACTATTATGCAATGATGCCGATATCTGCTGAATTACTTCCGGCGTCTGTTAGGCGATTAGATTATTGGCATGGACAAGTATATGTTTTTACTTTGGAGAAGCACGGGAAAAGTATTTATTGGAAACTTAACTAATTTACTCCGTGAATTGTCGAGCGGGGTAGAGTGCATAATAAAACGAAAGGATTAAAAAAATGAAGAAATTGGAAATTGGTTTAGCAGTGGTTATGTTGTTTGTCTTTGCAGTGGTTGGAGCCACTATTTACGGCATGTTTGACAAAAGCGATACCATCAAAACAAAAGACGATTCAATTGCCGTTATCTGGAATGACGGAAAAGAAATTTCTGCAAAAGGCCAAATCAAAGAGTATGCCGACAAGGTTATAGTAAGAGTACCTGGCGCACTGCTGCAAAAGGAAGATGGAACAGTTGAACCAGTGCCTGCTAAAACGTTGGTATTTTATAAACATGAAATCAAGGCTCTTGTTTACGTTCCCCGATGACGTTCAATTTGTACGCATTTATGAACAAGTGAGGACAAATGGAAGTAATTGATAAACGTTGGCAGATAAGATCAATCCGGTGGCGCTGGCTTGATGAAAATCCGGACGATCCGGACGGTATCAGCAAAAAACTTGATGAGCTTAATCTGGACACAGCGACAGAAAATGATATTTCCGATATTATGGAAAATGTATTCTGGACTGTTGTAATTTGTGAAGAGTGCGGTTCATTTGTTCAAAAGGGCATGGCCTTCAATACAAATGACGGATATCAAACGATCTGCGTAAAGTGTTTACGTGAGGCGCTGGCAAGGCTTGAGGCGCACAATGTAGACCAGCCGGATACTTAATTTATAGGAGGTGTAAGGCAAACATAATATGAGAACACATTCCTAATACACAGCAAAACCGAAGGCGGTTGAACCTTCAAAAAGTTCAACCGTTTTTTAGAATTATTTCGATTAAAATATTGTTAAAGGTAAAGTATAAAGGTGTTGAATAAATTCAGTTAATTTTTAATAATTTTATTAAAAAAGACATACAAATATACTACCT
>Ga0209079_10000883_pt1 | contig 11660 bp, 9 predicted proteins | sample PPLLaktember2015_2_FD_187259 | JGI IMG/M metagenome (GOLD analysis project Ga0209079, IMG submission 187259) | Freshwater sediment microbial communities from Prairie Pothole Lake near Jamestown, North Dakota, USA - PPLs Lake P7 Core (6) Depth... | ecosystem: Environmental > Aquatic > Freshwater... | reverse complement strand
CCACTGCCAGCATCAGGCCCTCGCGCTCGATCTGCCGCGACTGGCTGTGGGACTCCGCGTCCAGCCGGCGCTGCCAGGCAGCCTGCCAGAGATGCCAGTCCGCGCTCACGGCGGCGACCAGCGGCTGCGCGCCGGCGAAGGCATCGAGCACCTCGCGCTGGACCTGCGACCGCAGCAGGGCGTGATGGGCATGCTGGCCATGAATGTCGAGGAGGAAGTCGGCCGCCTCCTTGAGTTGCGTCAGCGGTGCGGGACTGCCGTTGATGAACGCACGCGAGCGGCCGCCCGCGTCGATCACACGCCGCAGTATCAGCGAGCCGTCGTCGGCCGCGAAGCCGGATTCATCGAGCCACACCGTCAGCGCAGGCAGGCCATCGAGGCTGAATTCGACGGCGATTTCGGCACGCGCGGCGCCGCTACGCACCACCCCGCCTTCGGCACGATCGCCGAGCGCCAGCGCCAGCGCGTCGACCAGGATGGATTTTCCGGCACCGGTCTCGCCGGTCAGCACCGTCAGCCCGGGCTGGAAATCCAGCTCGACCGATTCGACCAGCAGGTAATTGCGGATGGAAAGGTGCGACAGCATGGAGACGCGCTGTGCGTTAAAGCTTTTTGCCCCAGTGCAGTTTCTGCCGCAGGGTATCGTAGTAGCTGTAGGCGTGCGGATGCAGCAGGGTGATCGAGCGGCTGGCGCGGGTGATCCAGACGTGGTCGCCGCTCTGCAGGTCGAAGTGCATCTGGCCGTCGAAATGGGCGCGCGCATCGTCGGCATGGGTCAGGCTGATCTCGATGCGCGAATGGCCACCGACCACGATCGGCCGGGCCGACAGGGTGTGGGGACAGATCGGCACCAGCGCGATCGCCTCGAGCGTCGGATGGACAATCGGACCGCCTGCCGATAGCGCGTAGGCGGTGGTGCCGGTGGGCGTGGTGGCGACCAGGCCGTCGGCGCGCTGGCTGTAGACGAACTCGCCGTTGATCGCGATCTCGAGCTCGATGAGGCGGCCGGTCACGCCCTTGCCGACCACCACATCATTGAAGGCCGTGCCCTCGTAGACCGTCTGCCCGTTGCGGCGCACCTGGGCGTTGAGCAGGATGCGATCCTCCGCGACGTACTGGCCGCTGAGAATCTCGGCCACGGCATCGAACATCGCATCGACCGTGATGTCGGTGAGAAATCCCAGCCGGCCCTGATTGATCCCGATCAGCGGCGCACCATACGGCGCCAGCGTGCGGGCTATCGACAGCATCGTGCCGTCCCCCCCCAGCACCACCACGGCATCGCAGTCGGTCGCCAGTTCGAACAGGTTGCGGGTGGGAAACTCGTCGATGCCGAGGTGTTCCGCGGTCTGGCTAGCCATCAATACCGCGTAGCCGTGATCGCGGAGAAAATGCGCGAGGGCGAGCACGGATTCCCCCATGCCCTGGTTTTCGTATTTGCCGACGAGACCGACTGTTTGGAATGGCGCTTGCATGCGACGATTATAAGGGTTGGCGAGTCGGGATTCGGAGCCCGAAAATCCCCTGGGTACATTTTTACCGTGATGCCGATTTGCGGCGAATTTGCCTGCCATTTAGCCTCTAGCCCCGCCCCCCCAGTTCTGCAACAATGCCCCCATGCTTTCCGATCGCGCCCGCATCCTGCTGAAGACCCTGGTGGAACGTTACATCGTCGAGGGTGAACCGGTGGGATCGCGCACCCTGTCGAAGCATGCCGGCCTCGACCTGTCGCCGGCAAGCATCCGCAACATCATGTCCGACCTCGAGGAGATGGGCTTCGTCGCCAGCCCCCACACCTCGGCCGGGCGGGTGCCGACACCGCGCGGCTACCGTCTGTTCGTCGACAGCCTGCTGACGGTGCGGCCGCTGGCGCGCGAGGAAGTCAGCCAGCTCGAGCACACCCTGACACCGGCCGACCCGAGCCGCCTGATCGCCACCGCTTCGACCCTGCTGTCCGACCTCAGTCGCTTCGCCGGCCTGGTGATGACGCCGCGCCGCAGTCCGGCCTTCCGCCAGATCGAGTTTCTCAGCCTGTCCGACAAACGCATCCTGCTGATCATCGTCACCGTCGAGGGCGAGGTGGAAAACCGCGTCATCCTGACCGACCGTCCCTACAGCCCGTCGGCACTGACCGAGGCCGCAAACTTCTTCAACCAGAACTTTGCCGGCCACACCTTCGACCAGGTGCGCGCCAAGATGCGTGACGAACTCGGACGGATGCGCGACGACATTACCGGCCTGATGGCGGCCGCGGTCGATGCCGGCAGCCAGGCACTCGATTCCAGCCAGGAAAGCGTGGTGGTCTCGGGCAGCCGCAAGCTGCTCGACGTCGAGGAACTCTCCAGCAACATGGGCAGCCTGCGCCGACTGTTCGATGCCTTCGAGCAGAAAACCCAGCTGCTGCAGCTGCTCGACCAGTCGAGAACCGCCAGCGGGGTGCAGATCTTCATCGGCGGCGAATCCGAACTGATGCCGCTGGACGAATGCAGCATGGTCACCGCCCCCTACTCGGTCGACGGCCAGATCGTCGGCACCCTTGGCGTCGTCGGCCCCACCCGCATGGCCTACGAACGGATGGTACCGATCGTCGACATCACGGCCAAGCTTCTTTCCAGCGCACTTTCCCATCACTGAACCCAACCGATGAGCTATCTCAAGGAACCCGAATACAAGCACGGGCAGGTCAGCCGCAGCGGCATCCTGCTGGTCAACCTCGGCACGCCCGAGGCCCCGACCGCCCAGGCGCTGCGCCCCTACCTCAAGCAGTTCCTCTCCGATCCGCGCGTGGTCGAAATCCCGCGCGCGGTGTGGTGGCTGATCCTCAACGGCATCATCCTCAACACCCGGCCGAAAAAATCGGCGGAGAAATATGCCTCGATCTGGACATCCGAGGGCTCGCCGCTGAAGGTGCATACCGAGAAGCAGGCCAAGCTGCTGAAGGGCTGGCTAAGCGAGAAAATCGCCTCGCCCTACATGGTCGAGTACGCCATGCGCTACGGCAGCCCGTCGGTGCCCGACACCCTGGCGAGGATGAAGGCTGCCGGCTGCGACCGCATCCTGATCCTGCCGTCCTATCCGCAGTACGCTGCCTCCAGCACCGCCACCGCATTCGACGACGCCTTCGCCTGGCTGCAGAAGATCCGCAACCAGCCGGCGCTACGCACCCTCAAGCACTATCACGACCATCCCGCCTACATCCAGGCACTGGCCGCCAACATCCGCGACTACTGGCAGATGCACGGCCGTCCCGACGTGCTGCTGATGAGCTTTCACGGCGTGCCGCGCTACACCCTCGACAAGGGCGACCCCTACCACTGCGAGTGCCGCAAGACCGCGCGCCTGCTGGTCGAGGCGCTGCAGTTGGAAGAAAGCCAGTACCGGGTCTGCTTCCAGTCGCGCTTCGGCAAGGCCGAGTGGCTGCAGCCCTACACCGACAAGACTCTGGAAGCCCTCGGCAAGTCCGGCATCGGCCGGGTCGACATCGTCGCGCCGGGATTCACCGCCGACTGCCTGGAAACCCTCGAGGAACTGGCGATGGAAGGCCGCGCCAGCTTTCTCGGCGCCGGCGGCAAGGCCTTCCACTACATTCCCGCGCTGAACGAGCATCCACGCTGGATCGATGCGCTGGGACAGATCGCGCTGGAAAACCTCGGCGGCTGGGTCAGCGAAACCTGGGACGAGGACCGCGACGAAGCGCGGCGTCAGACTAGCCGCAACCTGGCGATCAAGCTCGGCGCATCGTCCTGACTTTGTTCTAAAGATTCCGCGTAGTTTTTTCTGCAAACTGCCCGCAAACCCAATGAATATAAGCATCTCCTTGTTGACAAGTACATTATTACTACTTGATCATGATCAAGGCGGCTGCGTGGATTTTCTGATCCAGCACAACCACTCAAACTCTTGAAACCCGGCAGGGTTTCAACTTTTCAATTGAAATTTGGAGGAGTCTCTATGTACAAGAAGACCACCCTGATCCTCGCAGGGATTGCCGGCCTCACCCTGTCGGGCCTGTCCGCTGCGGCGGATGTGCACACCAGAACCATCGCAGCTACCTGCATGTCCTGTCACGGACCCAACGGCAAGAGCGAGACCGCCATCCCTGGCATTGCCGGCGTAGACAAGGATTACTTCGTCAAGGCGATGCAGAACTACAAATCCGGCAAGCGCATGGGCACCATCATGAAGAAGCACGCCGCCGGCTACACCGATGCCGAATTTGAAGCGCTGGGCGAGTATTTCGCCGGCCTGAAGTAATCTTTTGGAGACAAACAAAATGACCCTGAATCGTCGCGATTTCCTCAAAGTATCCGGCGCGGGTGCAGCGGTCGCATTGACCGGCTGCGCAGCCCAGGGCGGATCTACCGCCTCCTCTTCTTCCGCAAAAGCCCACGTGGTGGTGGTCGGTGCCGGCTTCGGCGGCGCCACCTGTGCCAAGTACCTGCGTACTTGGGGCCCCAATATCGACGTCACCCTGATCGAGCCGAACGACAAGTTCGTCTCCTGCCCGATTTCCAACTGGGTGCTTGCCGGCATGAAGTCGATGGATGACATCACCCACAGCTACGACAAGCTTTCCAAGTACGGCATCAAGATGGTCAAGGACTATGTGACCGGCGTCGACACTGCCAAGAAAGTGGTCACTACCAAGGGCGGCGCCAGCATCGCCTACGACCGCCTGGTGCTCGCCCCCGGCGTCGAAGTGCTGACCGACAGCGTGAAGGGCTACAAGGAGGCCAGCGCTGCGGGCAAGGTCGTCCACGCCTGGAAGGCCGGCCCCGAGACCGCCATGTTGCGCAAGCAGCTCGAAGAGATGCCCGACGGCGGCGTCTTCGTCATGTCGGTCCCGACCGCGCCCTACCGCTGCCCACCCGGACCTTACGAGCGCGCCTGCTTGGTCGCAAACTACTTCAAGAAGGCCAAGCCCAAGTCGAAGATCATCCTGCTCGACGGCAACCCGGACGTCGCCTCCAAGAAAGGCCTGTTCATGGATGCCTGGAACAACCTCTACCCGGGCATGATCGAGTACCGTCCCAACAACGCGCCCGCCGCGGTCGATGGCGGCAGGATGGTCGTCACGACCGAGTTCGACGACGTCAAGGCTGACGTGATGAACGTGGTGCCGAAACAGCGTGCAGGAGAAGTGTGCGGCCTGGCCGGAGTACGCAATGACAGCACCGGCACCTGGTGCACGGTCAACCTCGCCACCTTCGAATCGACCACGGTGCCGAACGTCCACGTCCTCGGCGACTCGGTGCTGTCCAACCTGCCGAAGTCCGGCCACATGGCAAACAACCACGCCAAGGTGTGCGCCGCCGCCATCGTCGAACTGGTGGCAGGCCGTCAGCCCAATCCAATCCCGGTCGTCGCCAACACCTGCTACTCGGCCACCTCGGACACCACCGCAGGCCATGTCGCCAACGTGTTCCGCTTCGAGGCCGGCAAGGGCTACGTGACCCAGCCTGACGGCGGCGCCACCGGCAAGGGCGACGAGCTCAACTTCAGCTACGCCGAGTCCTGGGCACAGAACATCTGGACCGATATCCTCGGCTGAGATTGTCTTTCGCTGCAACAAAAAACGGGGCCTGCGCCCCGTTTTTTTGCCTGTCAATCGGCGATTCTAGGAGCGGACACGATCGTAGACTACGAAATCGAACGCCAGACGGTCGGCCTTTTCTCCGCGATGCGATTCGCGGCCGACTTCCCTGAAGGCCGCGCGATCGTATTCGGGAAACCAGGCATCGCCTTCCGCGTCGATCTTCACCTCGGTGAGGTAAAGCCGGTCCGCCAGCGGCAGCACCTGCCTGTAAAGTTCGGCGCCGCCGATGAAGAACACCTCGCTTGCCTCGCCACAGGATGCGACGGCATCGGCAATCGACGCGGCCACCTTGCAGCCCTCCGGACGATAGTCGGGATTACGGGTGATGACGATGTTGGTGCGTCCCGGCAAGGGGCGCCCCAGGGACTCGAAAGTCTTGCGCCCCATGAGGATCGGGTGCCCGAGCGTTAGCGCCTTGAAATGGGCAAGGTCCTCCGGCAGCCTCCAGGGCAGGCGGTTTTCGATACCGATGACGCGGTTGCGCGCGAGCGCGGCGATGACACTGATTCGGGGTTTCATACGCGTTTGTTTGGTTGGATCGTCAGCTTCGGCTATCTCGGCTGACCAGGGACAAAAAATGATTTCCGGAAATTTTATCCGCAGCAGGGGGTATCAGGCCTGGCGACGGCTGCGGTCGGCCCAGACCGCAGCCTCCACCCGCGAGCGCAGGTTGAGCTTTTTCAGCAGGTGCTTGACGTGGACCTTGACCGTCCCCTCGGTGATGCCCAGCGCCTTGGCGATGAGCTTGTTGCTCTTGCCTTCGACTATCTGCTCGAGAATGCGGCTCTCCTGCTCGGTCAGCCCGGCCTCGTCAGGACTGCGCGGACGGGTCCTTTCACGCAGCGAGACTGCCAGCAGTTGGGTCAGACGATCGGTGATGGCGATCTTGCCGTGGGCGGCATCGACCAGGCGCGCCATCAGGTCCTCCGGCTCCATGTCCTTCAGCAGATAGCCGTCGGCCCCGGCCTGCAGCGCGGCGACCAGATCCTCGGCCTGATCCGACACGGTCAGCATGATGACGCGCGAATCGAGCCCGGCGTCCTTGATCGCCTTCAGTACCTCGACGCCGTTCATGTCCTTCATGTTGAGGTCGAGCAGGATCATGTCCGGCTGCAGCGAGTGGGCGAGACGGATACCCTCCCCACCGCTGGCCGCCTCGCCGACGAACCTGAATTCCGGAGTGGCCTGCACCAGCTGGATCACCCCCTTGCGGAATAGCGGGTGGTCGTCGACGATCAGGATGCTCTGCGTATCCTCTGGGTTCATGTCAAAAGTCCTGGCTGAATCGGAATCACCGGGTTGCGCTTCTGCGCCGGCATGAAATGCAGGGTGACGCGGGTCCCGGCAGTAGGAGGTCGCTCGACGCTGAGCGTGCCGCCGAGGTGCTTGGCCCGCTCCTCCATGATGGTCATGCCGTAATGGTGTACGCCCGCCATTTTACCGATGCCGACGCCATCGTCCTCGATGACCGCGGTCACCGAGCCATCGCTGCCGCAGTTTACCGTCACCGCGGCGCGCTTCGCTTGGGCATGGTGCAGCACGTTGGACAAGGCTTCGCGCACGATCTGCAGGGTATGGATTTCCTCGTTGGCGCTGAGCGTGCAACCGGCAAGATGCGCAGCCAGCGCGATGGGAATGTCGCCGCGCGCGGAAAACTCGCCGACCGTTTCCTCCAGCGCCGAGGCCAGGCCCTCACCCTCGATGCGCAAGCGGAAGGTGGTCAGCAGTTCGCGCAACTGGCGATAGGCGCTGTTCAGGCCTTCCCGCAGTTCCTCCAGCACCTCGCTGGCATTCGCACCTCCACCCGTCGAAGCAGCCTGCCCTGAGCCTGTCGAAGGAACTAGCGGTTTCAGGCGGCTGACCTGGATTTTCATGTAGGCCAGCGATTGCGCCAGGGAATCGTGCAGCTCGCGCGCCAGCGCCGCGCGCTCCTCGAGCAGCGACAGGCGCCGGCTCTGCTCGGTGCGCCGCGCGGTGCCGATGGCGATGCCGACATGCCGCGACAATGCTTCCAGCAACTGGCTCTGCCAGCTTTCGAGTTCGCGGCCAGGCGGCATCTGCAGTTGCAGCACGCCGTAATGGTGCTCGCTGTCGGCAAGCGGCAGGGTCAGCAATCGTGTTCCATCTTTCATTGCATGGACCGACAGGCTGCGGCTGGCCAGGCATTCCTCGCAAGTAGCCAGACCGCAGACGTCCACGTCGCCGCGTTCCGGGTCGAGGGTCGATGCGATGACGTGTGCGCGATCGCCGGCGGTTTCCACCAGGCAGGCCAGGCCGCGGCCGACGCCGAGGACGTTTTCCAGGTCCTTGAGCAGGATGGCGTAGGTGTCGTGCGCCACCGGCCCGCTGTAGAGCCGCGCGATCGAGTGGTAGAGCAGCTCCAGCGAGCGGTTGGCGATGGTCAGTTCGGCGGTTTTCTCCTCGACCCGAGCTTCCAGGTTCTGGTACAGCTTGGAGAGATCTTCCGCCATGTGATTGAAAGCCTGGCCGAGGCGTCCGATTTCGTCTTCGCCGGCGAGATCGGTGCGTACCGCCAGATTGCCCTGGCCGATCTGGTCGGCCAGCCCCAGCAGCCCGCGCAGCGGATGGACCAGGATGTTGTTGACCAGGTAGATGGAGAGAATGACCACCAGCAGGGTGGCGATGACCGAAGCGCCGAGGATGACGCGCATGACCAGGATCTTCGCCTCGGTGGCCTCCTCGATCTGCTTGACCAGATCGTTGATCTGATCGACGAATGCCGGGATGCGCTCCAGTACCCCCCCGGCAGAGGCGGCAGGTGGATCGACCAGTCCGGGTTTGATCTGCGTGTCCCAGTTACCGACCACCTGCCGATAAACCTGCCGCAACGGGGCGGTCTCGTCGTCCGGCAGGACTGCCAGGATCGGACTGGCCTCGAGGTCGCTTTCGAACTGGCTGATGGCCCGATCGAGCGCTTGCCGGTGTTCGGCTGTGCGGTACTGCAACAGATGCTGGTGGATGGAAGCCATCCGCCATGTCTGCATCCTCAGGCTCCCAGCCAGGTTGATCGCCTGACCGCTGCCCTGGGTGGTTTCCGCCACCATCCATGAGGTCGACATGCTGGCCACCGCCAGCACCGTGATGGCGACGAACATGCCGCCCAACCGCAGCAGGAGTGAGTTCTGAAACTTGTTGAACAGCAGGCGTCTCACCCGTTTTCTCCATGCCATCAGCCGTCATTGCCTGGCTTCAAATGTCGTACTACTGGCCCTTGATCCAGCGAATAAGAGGGTATACCTCTTCTGCGCCACCGGCTTCCTGCAGGACCACACCAAAATACAAAACGTATAAATAACAGTGTACTAACCAATACCCCCTGTACCACTTAGGTGGTATTCCGCCCTGTTTTCGTGCCCATACCCCTACTGGTAAACGACTCTTTAGGAGCGTAAAAAAACACACCAAGGTCTTTTTATCTCCCGTTACAAATGGGGTGAAACATGGCAACACAACAATACAAGGCATGGTCGGTCGTCATCATGAGCACCCTGGCGTTCACAGTGTGCTTCATGATCTGGATGATGTTCGCCGTTATCGGCGTTCCCATCAAGGCGCAGCTGGGCCTCAACGAGACCCAGTTCGGCATCCTGGTCGCCACGCCGGTGCTGACCGGCTCGCTGATCCGCGTCCCGCTGGGGATGTGGACCGACAAATTCGGCGGCCGCATCGTGTTCTTCGTCCTGATGCTCACCACGGTCATCCCGATCTGGATGATCACCTACGCGACAGAATTCTGGCATTTCCTGGCGATCGGCCTGTTCGTCGGCATGGCAGGCGGCTCCTTCACCGTCGGCATCGCCTACTGCGCACGCTGGTTCCCCAAGCAGCGGCAGGGTCTGGCGATGGGCATTTTCGGTGCCGGAAACACTGGCGCCGCGGTCACCAAACTGCTCGCCCCGATCATCGTGATCGGCTACGGCTGGACCATGGTGCCCCGGGTCTACGCGGTGCTGATGCTGGTGACCGCCATCGTGTTCTGGTTCTTCACCTACAGCGAACCGAGCCACAAGGTCGGCAAGTCCGTCACCATCCGTGAGCAGTTGGCCGCCTTCAAGGATCCGAGGGTCTGGCGCTACAGCCAGTACTACTCCATCGTCTTCGGTGGCTACGTCGCGCTGGCGCTGTGGATGACCAAATACTACGTCAGCGAATACGGCTTCGATCTCAAGACTGCAGCCTTGCTGGCGGCCGCCTTCAGCATCCCGGGCGGCGTGTTGCGCGCGGTCGGCGGCTACTTCTCCGACAAGTTCGGCGCCCACACCATCACCTGGTGGGTGCTGTGGATCTCGCTGGTCTGCCTGTTCTTCCTCTCCTATCCGCAGAGCAACATCACCATCACGACCGTCGATGGCCCGCTGACCTTCCACTTCGGCCTGAACGCGACGGTTTTCACCATCATCATGTTCACCCTGGGCATGGCGTTCGCCATCGGCAAGGCCTCGGTCTTCAAGTACATCTCCGACGACTACCCCGGCAACATCGGCGTGGTTTCCGGCGTGGTCGGCCTCGCCGGAGGCCTGGGCGGGTTCGTGATGCCGATCATGTTCGGCGCGCTGGTCGACCTGACCGGCATCCGTTCCTCCGCCTTCATGCTGATGTTCGGCGTGGTGTGGGTGTCGCTGATGTGGATGTACTGGACGGAAGTGCGTCCGATGGATGCGAAGCGGGAAAGAGATCGGGCGCGCACAGCGGACCTGATGGAGTAGTCAAGCTGGAGTCGCGCACTGCTCGGCTCAGTCGGTCAATCTGAAAAAGGAATACAAAATGCCCACCAACATCAAGGACTGGAATCCGGAAGATCCGAAATTCTGGGAGTCGACAGGCAAATCCATCGCCTACCGCAACCTGTGGATTTCGGTCCCGAGCCTGCTGAACGGCTTCGCCATCTGGCTGATGTGGGGAATCATCGCGGTGCAGATGCTGAACCTCGGCTTCCCCTTCAGCAAGGAAGAGATGTTCACCCTGACCGCGATTTCCGGCCTGGCGGGGGCGACCTTGAGAATCCCGGCGTCCTTCTTCATCCGCATCGCCGGCGGCCGCAACACCATCTTCCTCACCACCGCGCTCTTGATGATCCCGGCCATCGGTACCGGCATCGCGCTGCAGGACAAGACCACGCCGCTGTGGGTGTTCCAGCTGCTGGCGCTGTTGTCCGGCATCGGCGGCGGCAACTTCGCCTGCTCGATGTCCAACATCAGCACCTTCTTCCCCAAGCGCCTGCAGGGTACCGCGCTGGGCATCAACGCCGGTCTGGGCAACTTTGGCGTCACCACCATGCAGATCGTGATTCCGCTGGTGATGACGACCGGCGTGTTCGCCGCAGTCGCGGGCGGCTCGATGGAACTGGTGAAGGACAGCGGCTGGATCTTCGGCAAGATCCTCGCCGGCACCCCCACCTACATCCAGAACGCCGGTTTCGTCTGGCTGCTGTTGCTGGTGCCGCTGGCCTTCCTCGGCTTCTTCGGCATGAACAACCTGCTGACGGTCACGCCCAGCCTCACTTCGACACTGGCCGCCTTCGCCAAGATCCTGTGGCTGTACGGACTGGCCTTCCTCACCGCAGCAGTCGGCCTCTACCTCTATCTGCCCGCGCCCACGGGACTCGGCCTGCTCAACATGTGGGTGGCACTGCCGCTGATCATGATCGTCACCCTGCTGGTGATGAAACTCGCCGCCTTCGGCGAGATGAAGGGCAACATCGCCAAGCAGTTCGAGATTTTCAGGAACAAGCACACCTGGTCGATGACTGCGCTCTACATCGTCACCTTCGGTTCCTTCATCGGCTTCTCGATGGCGCTGCCGCTGTCGATCACCGTCATCTTCGGTGACAGCCACGTGCTCGATGCCGCGACCGGCGTGTGGAGCCACAGCAAGAACCCCAACGCGCCCTCCGCCCTGCAGTACGCCTGGATCGGACCCTTCGTCGGTGCGCTGATCCGCCCGCTGGGCGGCTGGATTTCCGACAAGGTCGGCGGTTCCATCGTCACCCAGATCATCTCCGCCATCATGGTCGCGGCTTCCGCCTACGCCGGCTGGATCATGA
>Ga0209079_10000882_pt1 | contig 11668 bp, 7 predicted proteins | sample PPLLaktember2015_2_FD_187259 | JGI IMG/M metagenome (GOLD analysis project Ga0209079, IMG submission 187259) | Freshwater sediment microbial communities from Prairie Pothole Lake near Jamestown, North Dakota, USA - PPLs Lake P7 Core (6) Depth... | ecosystem: Environmental > Aquatic > Freshwater... | reverse complement strand
GTAGTCGTCGAGCCGGTTCTTGTTGACGATCCCGTTCGCGGTCGCCATCAAGCACAGGTCATCCCCGACGTCTCCGAAGCTTCGCACCGGAAGGATGGACCGAACGAGTTCCTCCTGCTCGAGCGGCACGAAGCTCCGCACGTTCTTCCCGGCCGCGTCGCGCCCGAGCGACGGCAACTTGTAGCCCTGAGTGCGGTACACCCTGCGTCGGTCGCTGAAGAAGAGAAGCTCGTCCCGGGCGTTGGCGAGACAGGTCACGGCCACGTAGTCGTCGTCCTTCGTTCGCTGACCGATGACCCCCTTGCCGCCCCGCCCCTGGCTGCGGAACTCCTGGGCTCGCGGCGCGTTCACGTATCCTCGTCGGGTCACCGTCACCATCAGGTCGTAGTCGGGGATCAGCTCGTTGAAGTCAACCGACCCGTCCTCGTTGGCGAGCGTCGTGCGCCGCGCGTCCGGGAACGCCTCCGCGATCTCGCGCAGCTCTCGCTTGATCGTCTCGTCGAGCGTCACCTCGCTTCCGAGGATCTCCTCGTACTCGGCGATCGCCCGCTTCTTCTCCTCGTACTCCACGTCGATCTTCTCGCTCTCCAGGATCCGCAACTGGGACAGGCGCATCTTGAGGATCGCGTCGATCTGCTCGTCGGTGAGCGCCAGCTCCTTCTGCAAGAGACGGGTTTCCGTCTCTGTGTCGCGCGCCGTGCGGATGATCTCGATCACGCGATCGATGTTCGCAAGGGCGATCCGATACCCCTCGAGGATGTGCGCCCGCTCCTTCGCGACGGCAAGGCGGTGCTCCGTCCGCCGCCGCACGACCTCTCGGCGGAAGTCGATGAACGAGTTCAGGATCTCCTTCAGCGAAAGGGTCCGCGGGTTTCCGTCGATGATCACGAGGAAGATCGCCGAGAACGTCCGTTCGAGCGGTGTGAACTTGTACAGCTGGTTCAGAACGACGTTCGGGTTGGCCGTCTTCTTCAGCTCGACGACGATGCGCAACCCGTCGCGATCCGATTCGTCGCGCAGGTCGGATACCCCGTCGATCTCGCCGTTCTGCACCTTGGCGGCAATCGTCTCCACCAGCGTCGACTTCCTCACCTGGAAGGGGATCTCGGTGATCACGATCTGGTTGTCCTCGATGGCGGCCTTGCCGCGAACCGTCATCTTTCCAAGGCCCGTGCGGTACATCTCCTCGATGCCGGCTCGCCCCATGATCACGCCGCCGGTCGGGAAGTCCGGCCCCGGGATGTGCGTCATGAGGTCCTTGGCCGAAAGGAACGGGTCGTCCATCAATGCGACGACCCCGTCGATGAGCTCTCCGAGGTGGTGCGGCGGAATCTGGGTCGTCATGCCGACCGAAATGCCCCACGACCCGTTCATCAAGAGGCTCGGAACCCGCGCCGGAAGAACGACGGGCTCGTCGAGGGACTCGTCGAAGTTCGGCGTCCAGTCAACCGTCTTCTCGCCCAGCTCTTCCAGGAACTCCATGGCGACACGCGACAACCTTGCCTCGGTGTAGCGGTTTGCGGCCGGGGGGTCGCCGTCGATCGAGCCGAAGTTGCCTTGCCCGTCGACGAGCGGATAACGAAACGAGAACCCCTGGGCCATGTTCACCATGGTGTCGTAGATCGCGAGATCCCCGTGCGGGTGGAACTTTCCCATCACGTCGCCGACCACACGCGCGGACTTCCTGTGCGGCTTCCCGGGGACGACTCCCAGCTCCCGCATTCCGTAGAGGATCCTGCGCTGGACCGGCTTTAGGCCGTCGCGAATGTCCGGAATCGCGCGGCCGCGGATGACGCTCATCGCGTAGTTGATGTACGACTGCTGCATCTCCTCTTCGATGAACACGCGCTCGAGCCGACCCGTCACTGCTTCGTTCTCTTCCCGAGACTTCTCTTCGGGCGCGCCCTTCATGGCCATCCCCCCTCGCAACACCAAGGAGAGGCCCTGGAGAGAGATCCCCCCAGGGCCTCCTGAGCTTCTCTCCTCGTCGCCGGCCTACGCCGTCCGTCTCAAGCCGAGAGACGCTTCCGACGTCCGCGCGGCGTTGCCCAGCCGCTCGATTTCGAGATGCCGTCGACACGCCACCATGTGGCCGCCGCCGACGTCTTCGAGCGTAGGTTCCTCCTCCTGCCAGCACTCCGCAACACTGTACAGGCACCGCGGGTGGAACCGGCATCCCGTCGGGATGTTCGTCGCGGCGGGAATCTCTCCCTTGATGGGAACGTCCTTGATCTGGTTGACCTTCCCGGAGACCGGCTCGCACACCGCGCCGATCAAGGCCTTCGTGTATGGATGAAGGGCCTTGTCGATCAGCGTGCCGGCTTTCCCCATCTCGATGATCTTTCCCAGGTACATGACCGCAAGCCGGTCTGTGAAGTACCGAGCCGTCGACAGGTCGTGGGTGATGTAGATGTACGTCAGCCCCATCTCCCGCTGCAGCTGCTTCATCATCGACAGGATCTCGGCCCGCGTCGACAGGTCGATCATCGACACCGGCTCGTCCGCGACGATGAGGCTCGGGTTCAACATCAGCGTTCTCGCCGTGGCGGCCCGCTGGCGCTGCCCGCCGCTCAGCATGTGCGGATAGCGCACGAGGAACTCGTCCGGCGGCGAAAGCTTGACCTCCTCGAGGATCTCGCGGACCCACACGTCACGCTCGGCCTTGTCCTTGCCGACGTTATGGATCTCGAGCGGCTCCATCAGCACGTCCTCGACGGTGAACCGAGGGTTCATCGACGCGTACGGGTCCTGGAAGATCATCTGGACGTGCCGCCGGTGCTGCGCGAGCGCCGCTCCCTTGATGTGGGTCACGTCCTCGCCCTGCAGCTTCAGCGTCCCGTCCGTGATGTCGAGCAGCTTCATGACCAGCTTGCCGGTCGTCGTCTTCCCGCATCCGGATTCTCCCACGAGACCGAAGATCTCGCCCTTCTCCACGGAGAAGGAGACCCCGTCCACGGCGCGGACCCACGTGCGCTCACGCCGCGCGACCTGCGTGAGGCTCCGTTTCACCGGGAACCACTTCGTCAGGTTCTCCGCCACGAGGATCGGCTCACTCATCGAAGCACCTCCAGCAGGCCACCATGTGATCGGGTTCGATCTCCCGCAACGGGACATCGTCGTGCGCGCACCGCTCCAGGACGACGGGGCACCGTGGGTGGAACCGGCAGCCCTCCGGGGGCGCGATGAGGTCGGGCGGCGTTCCCGGGATGAACGCAAGCTCCTCCACTTCCTCGTGGAGGCGAGGCGTCGCGCCGAGAAGCCGCTGGGTGTACGGATGCGCCGGCCCCTGCGGTCCGTAGATCTGCGCATTCGTTCCGAGCTCGGCGATCCGGCCCGCGTACATCACCAGGATTCGGTCCGAGACCTCTGCTTCGATCGACAGGTCGTGGGTGATGAAGATGAACGACACGCCGACCTGCTCCTTCAGGTCCTTCAGGAGGTTGATGATCTGGGCCTGGACCACGACGTCGAGCGCCGTCGTCGGCTCGTCGCAGATGATGACCTTCGGCTCGAGGAAGAGGGCGGTCGCAATGACCACCCGCTGCTTCATTCCCCCCGAGAGCTCGTGCGGGTACCGGCGCAGCACGTCGTCGGAGAGGCCGACCAAGTTGAGGTAGTTCCTCATCCTCTCCTTGGCCTCCGCCTTCTCCATGGTTCGGTGCTGCTGCAGCGTTTCCCGCATCTGCTTCTCGATCGTGTACACCGGGGTGAGGCAGTTCATCGCCCCCTGGAACACCATCGCGATGGTCTCCCAGCGCACCCGACGTCGCAGTTCGTTCTCGGACAGCTTGAGGATGTCCTGCCCGTCCAACAGGATCCTCCCGGCGACGATCCGCCCCGGCGGCGTCGGCATGTTCAAGAGCGCCGTGCCCATGGTGGTTTTGCCGCACCCGGACTCGCCCACGACCCCCAGCGTCTCGCCCTTCCGCAGGAAGAACGAGAGCTTGTCGACCGCCCTGACGACCCCCTTGCGGGTGAAGTAGTGCAGCTCGAGGTCTTGGACTTCCAGGACTCGTTCCTTCTCCATTCCCTACTCCCTATCTCGTCTTCAGCTTGGGGTTCAGAATCGTGTCCATCGCGAATCCGATGAACGCAAAGGTCATGCCCATGAGGGCGATCGCGAGACCCGGCGGAACAATCCACCACCAGATCCCCTGCAGCACCGCACCGCTCGAGTACGCGTCGAACAGAATCTGCCCCCACGTGACGACGGTCGCGTCGCCGAGCCCGATCAGGCTGATGCTGGCTTCGTACGTGATCGCGCCCGGAACAGCGAGGGCCATCGAAGCGAACGCATACGGAACGAGCTGCGGGATCATGTGCTTGAACAGGATCCTCCGGTGCGACGCCCCAAGTCCGTGCGCCGCCTCGATGTACGCGTTCTCCTTCAGCTGGAGTGCGATCGACCGGACGGTCTTCACCGGGCCGACCCAGAAGAAGACGCACATCATGGTGATCATGATCCAGATGCTCGGCTTGAACACCGCGCTGAGCACGATGAGGATCGGAAGGAGCGGGATGCTCACGAAGATCTCGTAGACACGGTTCATGAGCGAGTCCACCCAGCCTCCGAAGTACCCGGAGGCGACTCCGTAGATCACCCCGACGACGACGGCAATCACCGACGTCAGGAGCCCGATGATGAGAGCCCACTTGGTTCCCGCGACGAGGCCGCTCCACAGGTCGCGCTTCTGGGCGTCCGTCCCGAGAATCCCCGAGACTCCGCCCGCAACAATGACCTTGGCGCTGTCCAGTTTCGCTGTGGCTCCGACGCACGTCACGTCCAACTTGATCGTGTACGTCCCGTTCAGGATCTGCGGGTTGGAGAGCACTCCAGGCTGAGCTTTGCCAAACAGGACGCCGACCGAGTTGATCTGCTTTGGGTTTCGGGACGACGCCACGGCCGGATCTTCGGCCGACGCCACCATCTGGAACACGCGCTCACGCAGGTTCTGGTCCACCGAGATGCGAAGAACCTGGGATCCGCTGCTCGACGTGTTCTTCTGGTAGGTCACGCTGCGGCCATCGGGACGCACGATGTCCATCGTGAGCGAAACCTGTCCGGTCAGAGCCAGTTGCAGGAGCACGTCGCTCGGCGGCCGACCCGCCTTGAACTCGTACGGGAACTCCATCGTCGTCCTGCGGACGCCCTCCGCTTCCTGAACGTTCTGCGCCGTGATCACCGCCGACTTGGCGTAGTCCTTGCTCGTGAACCAGTTCACCCAAACCGGCAGCGCGTAGCGCGGGGAGTCCGTCCAGTACATCATGTCCCGCCACCGCGAATTCACGTCTCGGTACGTGAGAAGAGGCCGCTCGAAGAAAACCAGCACCAGGAAGACGACGAGCAGCGCGACGCCGACCATGCCGAAACGAACCTGCCGAAACTCGCCCCAGAAGGAGCGGAGCTGTGCTAGTCTGTCGCGCTTCATGCCTTGCCACCCACCTTCACGCGGGGATCGAGAAAGCCGTAGATCAGATCAAGAAACGCAAGCCCGGCAATGTAAAGCCCCGTGGTCATCGACAGGTTCCCCATCAGGACCGGGATGTCGTTCTGCTGAACGGACTGCCAATAGAGGCTCCCCATTCCGGGCCAACTGAAGATCCCTTCGTAGATGATCGCTCCAAAGAACGCCCCCAGAAGCGAGAGCACCGAGAACGTCACGATCGGGGGAGCCGAGGCGCGCAGCGTGTGGCCGAACAGGACCCTCCGCTCGGAGATTCCGCGCGCCCGCGCGGACATGATGAAGTCCTCCTGCATCGTCCCGAGGACGATGTTCCGCGTGATGTACGCCGTTCCCCAGAACCCGAGGAAGACGAGGGTGAGGACCGGCAGGACCATGTGATAGACGAGGTCCAGGACGTAGCCGATGCCCTCAGGGGGCGGCGTGGAGTGCATGGCCCCCGATGGGAACAACGGCATCGTGAACGCGAAGAACATGATGAACAACATTCCGAGCCACCACGCCGGCATGCCGTAGACGATCATCGTTCCGACCGACGTCGTCTTGTCCATCAGACCGCCGGCCTTCCGCGCCTTGCGCATTCCGAGCCACACACCCAGGACGATGTCAATCACCGTGACGGTCCCGAACAGAAGGAGCGTCCGTGGGATTCGCTCGGTCACGATCGTCATCACGTTCTGCGAGCCCTGCTGCGAGCGGATGATCGTTGATTGGCCAAGACGGAAGGTGATGGTGTCGATGCTTCGCCAGAAGATTCGGCCCATGAGCGGCTCATCCAAATGGTACATCCTCGTGAGCTCATCGTGACGTTGCGCTTTCCACACGAGGAACTGGTCCTGGCTGCGCTGCTGTCCCTGGCGGAGCCACGCCCTCGACTCGCCGTTCACCGTCTCCTGGATCTGCGCCCGCATGACCCTGTCGGCCACGGAGTTAAAGATCGCAGAGAAGATGAACACGATCACGGCGAACATGATGAAGGCGTAGATCACGCGACGGATCGCGTACTTCCAGTACATGTCGCTTGCCTCTCCTTTCCGTCCCGCGCAAGAAAACGGGCGGTGTCCGCGCCGAGGCGCATCCGACACCGCCCGATCTAGTTGCCTTCTCTAGGCCTATCTACCTCTGCGTCCTCCGATCCTACTGGAGCAGCAGCGTAGCGCCCGTCGCGGACGGAAGACCGTTCGCGGGGGAAGCGATCGCGACGACCGTGTACGCCCCGGCGGCCAGACCCTTCGTCAGGCTACCCGGGATGACAGCCGCGTACGTTCCGGCCTGCGTCAGCTTCGCCGCAATCGTCGTCTCGCCCGCGTCCGTCACGAGCACCAGCGAGACCACGGCCTGGCTGGCCGGCTCGAAGACGTCGTACGGATAGCGGCCTTCGCTTGCCTTCACCGTGATCGCCACGTCGGCCCCAGCCTTCGCGGAGTTCGGAAGGATGACCTGGTCAACGCGCGCCACGCCGACTTCCATCGTGTCGAGCCAGTACTGGCCCGAGAACGGATAGCTCGCATCGCGGTACGCCTTGAGGGTCATCTGGCTGTTGGCAGGGTCGAACGAATCGATGTAGAAGCCGCCGTTGCCGATGTACGCGTGGCCGTGCGCATCGATGAAGTCGATCGCCTGCTGGTACATCGCGACGATGTCATCGACCGTCTTGCCGGCCGCGGGGAGCAGCGGGACGAGGTACGCCGGGACGAACTTGGCGGCCTTCATCTCGACGAGCTTCGCGCGGATGTCGGCGACGATGGCCGGAACGAGGATGTCGACCTCGGTCACGCCGCTCTGCTGCGTGAACGAGTAGACGGTCCCCGAAGCGCTGCCTTCGGCGACGAGTTTCCCGAGGGCCTCAACCACGGTCCACTTGATGCCCTGGGCGTGGTTGGCCGCGCGCGGATAGAGCGCCGGGACACCCGACGCGCCGACGCGGTCGATGTCGGGCGGGAAGTTGTTGTCGAAGTAGGTGTGGAGCGTGCCGTCCTTGAAGTTCCAGACGGACCCGTGCGTGTAGGCGAATCCCGGGGCTACCGATGAAGAGTAGGCGGAATCGTAGTACACATCGCCGGGGACGTCCTCGGTCGCCCAGTCGGTGGCGAAGCCTTCCGCCGCAGCGTAGTCAAGGAGCGACATCTCGCTGCCGTCGTGCGACTTCGGGAAGTGAGAGCTGTAGTCGCCCTCGGCCCACGCGACCTCGCCGCCGGTCGAAACCCACGCCTTCTGCGTCGAGTTCCACTCAACAGCGGCCGCCGGCACCTTGATCTTGCCGACCGCCGTGCCGTCCGCGGCGAAATCGACCTGGACGTTCATGTTCTTCCAACTCACGAGGATCGGCGTGTAGGCCGCCGAGCCGGGTGCGTTGTTCGTGGTGGCTTCCGTGACCTGCTGGATGATGTTCGCAGCGTACATGTCATTGAAGCCCTGCGTGCCGATCGGGTCCCAGGCGTTCAGGAAGAGCGATCCGCGCGCCGAGTACTGCGTCACGCGCACCGGCCGGTCCTTGTTCACCGGGGCCATCGAGTACATCGAGAAGTTGTTGATACCGTCGCCGAGGCCGTACAGGAACCGGGTCTCGAACGCGCCCTTGTTGACGGCAAAGTAGCTGCTCTGCTCGACCAAGTAGACGCGGACGGCTTCCTTCAGCCCCTCGGCGGTGGACTTCGTCATGAGGGTCCAGTACTCGTCGAGGGTCGCGAACTGACCGTAGATGATCTTCTGCGTCCAGGCATCGAGGTCGGCGCTCTGGTAGTTCCACCACGTCGCCTCGCCGCCGCCCGGCATGTTCGTGTACCAAGGCGCGTACATCTGCGTGATGTTCACGTCCTTGTAGAGCGACGTGCCGCCCGCACCCCAGCCTTCCGTGTAGAGGTTCCACAGATAGTCCTTGGGGTCGGTCAGGTACGCCGTGCGAATGCAGTAGGTTCGGTCGCGCTCGATGCGGTCGCACTTGATGCCGCACTTCTCGACCTGGTCGGCGAAGTACCGCCCAATCGGCAGGCGGACGTTCGGGTCGTCGACGCGGATCAAGAACTTCATCGTGACCGGCTTGCCGTCGAAGGTCCAGAAACCGTCTCCACCGCGGGCGAGCCGGCCGACGTTCTCGGGCAGCTTCGCCGCAGCTTCCATGGCGGCCGTGACCATTTCGATGGCGCGCGCCTCGTCGCCTTCGTTCGTCAGACCGAGCTTGCTCGCCTCGAGGTACAGCTTGTAGGCGCCCGGCTCATTCGGACCGACGGAGATGATCGAGGGAGCTCCTGCGCCCTGCAGGACCTCGTCCACGATCTGCTGCCGGTTCACGAGCAGGTGCATCGCGAAGCGGATCTCGCGGACGGCGAACGGGTTGAAGAACTCCTCGCCGTTCGTGGTGACCGCGATGTACGGGGCCACGTTCGGGTAGTTGTTGAAGATGAAGCTGTCCGACGAGGACGGAACCACGTACAGCTCGAGTTGGTCGAGGGTCGCCTGGTCAAGCCCGAAGATGACGTTCCCCGACGTCGTGTATTGGAAGATGTCGATGTTGCCCGCCGCGACGTCCTGCAGAGCGATCTCTTCCTGCATGCGCACGTCGAAGATGATCGAGTCCGCGAACGGCCCTTGCTCCGCAAGGCCGAGGACGCTCGTCAGGGCACCGATGAGAAGAACTACACTAAGCACACCGCGTAGTCTCAATTCGCTTCCCTCCTCTAGGGTCGTGCGGAGAGGATGACCTCTCCCACTACCGTTCTAGGTCACTAGCGCTTTGGTTAGTCGATCGGAGATGACCGTGCTCAAGCGGCTACGCACTTCCACGCCCGGCACAAACTCGTCCCCTTCGGTCGACGCGCTCCTCCTAGTAGTACTTGAACATCGCCTGGAACAGCTTAATCGCCTGGTCGTTCGTCGAGGTGATCTTCAGGATAACGAAATCCATGAAGCCGACGGACTGAGGGAGATTGATGCGGAAATACGTGTCCGCAAGCTGTCCCATGTAATCGTCGAGCCCGCTCACGACAATCTGGCCACCCGAGTAGATGTAGCACTCCGCGTCCACGAGGGCGATCGGCGTGCTGGCTACTAGGATGACGGTGTTGAACATGTCCGAGCCCGTATTCACGAGGAGCAGATACCCAACCGTGCCATCCAGCGTCGTGGACCATACAACGTTCGGGTCCTCAAACACCGGGCTGGCTCCCACGGTTAGCGCTGCGCCGAGCAACAGTGACGTAAGCAGAAGACCAATGGCCAATCTCTTCATCACTACGGAGCCTCCTTTATTGTTCGCCTCACACAGAAGCAACAGGATCGCAACGTTGCGGATCCCTCAGCGCCTGTGCCATCTAGTAGAGAGTAAGCCCGAGTATACGGAAGGAGCCGGGTCGAAACAAGCAGCGCGTCAGTCCCTCGCCTTCAGTCGGGGATTGCGCGGGCCCGTGAGCGACGCGCGCTCCCCCGCCCAGAGGCCCGGCCGGCCTCGACCTCCCGGACCGCTTCCCCAAGGCACGCAAAGGCGAGGACGGAAGCGGCAAGGAACCCTCCCGGAATGAGCAGCCACGGAGAGCGCTCAACCGCGGCCAGGCTACGCGCTCCGGCCAGCAGCGCGCCCCAACTCGTCATCGGCTCCCGAACCCCGAGGCCCAGGAAGCTGAGAGACGCCTCCATCAGCATGGTCCCGGGGACAAGGAGCGTTGCCGAGACGGCAAGGTACGACGCGACGTGGGGCAGAACGTGCCGGCATAGGATGCGGGCGTGTCCGGCTCCCGAGGCCCTGGCGGCCAGGATGAAGTCACGCTGGCGGATCGATAGGATCTGGCCGCGGACGACCCGAGCCATCCCTCCCCACCCGATCGCGACGAGCGCTCCAAGGACTGCGGCGAGGCTCACGATGGGGGACGCGTGCCGCGCCGCCAGAGCCGCCCCCACGACCAGGAGAACAGGGAGCCCCGGGAGCGCGACGGCGACTTCCCCCAGCCGCTGCAAGACGAAATCGATCCACCCGCCGCAGTACCCGGAGAGCCCGCCCAAGAGGGCCGCGAGAGGAATCAGGAGCAGGAGAACGTAGGGACCGACAACAAGGGAGACCCGCCCCCCCACCAGGACGCGCGCGAAGAGGTCTCGCCCCAAGGCATCCGCTCCGAACAGGTAGACCCGCGCGCCGCTCTCGGCGTCGCCGAGTTCGAACAGGTGCACGTCGGCGGGGAAGACGCCGAGCAGCCGATACGGGGCGCCGTGTGCGAAGAACCGGAGGTACACCCTCCGGGATTGGTCTTCCACGATCCTCCGCTCGTACGTGCGCGGGTCATTCTCCATACGGAACGGATGAACGAACGGGCGCGCCGACCAACCCGCCGCGTCGTGGAAACGGATGCTCGTCGGAGGCGAGAAGGCGTGCTCGTTCCTCTGCTCGTCGTACGGATACGGAGCGAGGAACTCCGCCAGGGCGCACGCCGCCGCGAGGATCGCGAGGACGACCGTTGCCCCGCGCCTCGCGGCGAATACGGTTCGCGTCCTCCCGCAGGTCACGCGTCCCTCCGGATCCGCGGGTCGAGGGCGACGAGCAGGAGGTCGGCCGTCAGGTTCCCGACCGCGAGGAACACCGTGAAGAACGACAATCCTGCAAGCACGACGTACCAATCCTGGGCCTGGACGGCCTGCCAGAAGGCCCGCTCCACGGTGGGAAGATTGAACACGACCGCCGCGACGAGAGAGCCCGACACAAGCCGCGGGAGCGAGAGCCCCGCCATGCTCACAAGCGGGTTCGCGGCGTTCCGCAGAGCGTGCTTCCAGATCACCGATCGCTCCGCCAGCCCCTTCGACCGGGCCGTGACGACGTACGGGTCCGCGAGCGCCTCCTGGAGACTTCCCCGCGTCTGGCGAGCCCAACCGATCCCCTCCGCGGCTCCGGCCGCCGCCCACACGGGCCACAGATGCCACAGGAGGTTCCCGACCTTTTCCCACGACCACGGCGCTCCAAGGTAGCGAGGGTCGAACAACCCTCCGACTCCCAGTCCGAGATCGCCCACCCTCACGGCGACGAGAAGCCAGAGGAGAAGAAGCCCAAGCAGGAATGCCGGGACGGACAAGAGAACGAATTCAAGGGCGGCGCCCAGTCGATCGACGACTCCGCGCGGCCTTGCCGCCGTCCACACGCCAAGCGGGATGGCGAAGGCGAGCGCCACAAGCATCGTGGAGCCGGCGACGAGGACCGTCCACGCGAGCCGACCGGACAGGAACAG
>Ga0209079_10000881_pt1 | contig 11672 bp, 13 predicted proteins | sample PPLLaktember2015_2_FD_187259 | JGI IMG/M metagenome (GOLD analysis project Ga0209079, IMG submission 187259) | Freshwater sediment microbial communities from Prairie Pothole Lake near Jamestown, North Dakota, USA - PPLs Lake P7 Core (6) Depth... | ecosystem: Environmental > Aquatic > Freshwater... | reverse complement strand
GCATTCGCCACTAGCGGAGCAGCAGCAGCCTATACATCGGCAATAACGTATGCGAATACACAGGACGACTATCATACCACATCGGGCAACGCATTCGCCACTAGCGGGGCAGCAGCCGCGTACACAAGTGCGAATGCATATGCTACATCTGGTCAATCATTATGTGTACTTTTAGATGGTACACGCGCAATGACTGGAAATCTAGATTTGGCAAATCACTATATCATAAATACAGATATATTTATAATGGGTGGCGCAGGAGGTGGCGGAGGAACAATCCATCATACATCTACAAGTGGATACTTAGTTATAAATGGTGGAACATCATTGGGTGGAATGGTTGCTTTATATGGTAAAGATTTTAATGGTGGAAGTGTTGCGTTGTATGTTCCAAATGCAGGTGTTACCGGATTTACCAACGTATTTAATGTAGCCGGAAATACAGACACTCCTGCTTTAGATTTGGTAGGGAACCGTATTTCAAGAGTTGGTACTGCCGCAACATCTGGAGATGTCGCACCATACGTTCCGTGGACTACTTGGTCTCCTACTGTAACTTGGACTTCTGCTCCGGTTACTTTAGGTGGATTTAATACTTCGAGATATGCAAGAATAGGAAATACTGTGTCATACCACTTCGAATGCAGTTATACGAACTCTAGGGGTGGATATATGACCCAGTTCACACTACCATATAATTCAGCAGCATATGCTACTGCTACTGGTCGTGAAATTTATGGTGCTGCTGGCGCAACTATAGGTATTGTGTTATTAAGAAATACAATATCATCTAATATCGCTTTAATGCAAGTAAACAATGCCGGTACAAGCGGACAATTAATTAACTATTTAATAGACGGAACTTACGAGGCGCTATAATGTTAGAAGAAGCACAGGTTATCGGGTTAGGCATATCACTCTTTTTAATTATGCTTGGTATGCAGGTAGCACTCTACCACAAGATGAACAAGTTCACGACTACACTAACAATACTCTGCCGCGAACACTCTATCAATCATAAATGTACTGAGATAGACTGTCCTGATTGATGGAAGCGCTATCACCATTATGGTGCAAGGGTTTTACGAAATATCGTAGAATTAAAAAAGTATTCTATTTTTATTTCAAATATCCGGCAGATGCGCGAGCTAGTAACCATCCGAATGCAAGTCCAGCTCCTATAATAGCTACTGTACCAGCTACGTTAATCGGATTTACTTCCATTTCAGCTGCATTTACGAAGATTGGAGTCCCATCTTTCATATTTCCCAAATATGCTTTGGCAGATAGGTTTTCAACGAAGATCGGAGATCCATCTTTCTGGTATCCCAAGAATTTTGTAGCTTTTGCAGATACGTTTTCTACATATATCGGTGAGCCATCTGCCCCATATCCATAAAATCTTCGCTGTCTTCCAGATCCATCAAATTTCTGGATTCCGGTTCCATCCCCAGATCCATCAAATTTTCTATACCCGGAAGAAATGAGTCTCACCGGGGGTTCGTATGTTCCCATTGGGTCAAAATCCGTTGCCGGGAACTGTGGATACCTCTGTGGTTCCGAAGAGTCTCCCAAACTTGTACATGAACATGCCATTTAAATCACGCTCCTATGAATCTGCGCTTGAATCTCTGTGCTGCTGCGCGCGCTGCTCGTGCTGGAAGATCTCTCCCGACGATCTGTTCTTTAATTGCAACTTCCCACAGGACGAATACAACCGCCCCGGCAAGTGCCGCCTTTGCGAAGAGGTCTAGTGTTTGCAACGAACATTGTGTACGTTGATCTTCTGTCAAGATAATATCTGCCATACAAATAAGACCTTTGCCTTATGACTATTTAAATGTTTTCTCGGTGAACGGGGTTTTAGGCGAACCTTTTTTAACTAATAGATCATACATACTTATCAGCGAGTTGCGTGAAGGTGACTCGGTAAAACGTGCAGTAGGTGAAGAAGCGCATGAGCGACAAGGTTAGAGATTTGGGACTCGATGAGTTCGTTGAGAAGGTTCTAGATCATGATGAAGAACTTTCTAAAAAGGTAGAGGAAAGCGAAATCGATGCAGCAGAAATTATCGGAAAGTCAAAGCCATCTATTGATAAATACGGCTTAAACACCGGCATTGCATTTGCTGTTGCACGACTGAAAGAGGCTGTTCTTGAAGCAAACTCGGAACTCGTAAAGGGTATTCTTGTTGGTGAAAGAGACAGGTTCGGAACAAATTCTCCAGTGAGAATTCCACTTCTGAGCTCGAAGGGAGATCACATGGAAGTGATCAACTGGGGTACCAGTGTTAAGTATGGCGACTCAAAGATCGCGTTGCCATTCCCGTCAGTTGCAGCCGTAAAGGTTGTGAACGAGGGGGAATACAAGGGTGTCCCGAACATTCGGATTGTAGCCCTCGAATCATACGAGGATCTGAGTGTTCCCGATGTTATCAACAAACTGAACAAGGTTGCAAAATCTGTTGCAGAGGTTGATGGTGGAGACGAGCTCGGTGTCGTGGTCGTGAAGGGACGGATCAAGTACATCTCTCCGGCTACAAAGTGGAAGGACAAGGAGAAGGACGGAAGCTGGCAGATTTATATGCCGAATCAGCGTGATACACCCGTATCTCATCCGGTGATGCAGATCACTCTTGAAGATGAGGGTGGAAACCAGGTTCGAGCAACATTCGACCGCCAGCGCAACGCAGCTCCGACCATCGTGGTTGAAGACTTCGTTGACCTCTGTGTTGACGCAGTTGCACAGAGCAAAGATCCAATGGAACAGGCGAAATTCCTCGGCGGGATCGTAAAGGGTCGCGAAGTTATCATCGTCGGTTTCATGACGAAGTATTCACCACAGGTAAACATCAACTACATTGATGTCGGTGCATACGCAATGTTCGATGCAGTAGCTTCCACGCAGGAAAGTCTGAAAGAGTTAAAGCCAGACAAGAAAGAGTCGGCTAAGAAGCCCGATAAAAAGACTGACAAGGCTGACGACGAACCTGCGCAGAAGAAATCTTCTAAGAAAGGAGACTCTACCGGGAAGACCAACAAGGAATCCCCGGCGGACAAGCTCAAGAAGAAGATCAAGTCCTATTGCGAGCTCTACGGTGTAGAGATCGGAGATATCACGCCCGAAAAGATGATCGAGACTTTCAACCTCGATGGTGTGATGTCGAAGGGATCCGTTGAGGCGGTAATCGACGAGCTAAAATCTGAGTCGGAGTAAGGCTATGGGTATCAAAGAAGAGGAAAAGATTCTCCCCATAAAACCTATACTTTTCGACAAGACGAAGCTTGGATCGAAAGAGTACGCCAACTATCTCTACGAGATAGAATTCAAGAAGAGTGCTAAAAAGGTGCGCGACATGTCCTTGGCTGGATATGTCCACGCGATTCATCCATACCTCAAAGAAGTGCAGTCAGAAGTAATTCACTACGGGTTTGTTGGTGACAGGAAGATCATGAGCGCGGTTGTGAAAAGCACAATCGTTGTGACTTTCAAATCTTCATCGTTTGGTGGGTCTACAAACGATATGAAGTTCACTGCTCTCGCTGACGGGGATACAACAAATGTCCCAAGTTCAGACACACTTGTGAGGACTGTGGAGACACGCGCGCTGAAACGTGCCATTGCGCGCGCATTGGATATCAGTAAGGTGGATCTCAATGATGAGTTCGTTGACGAGGAAGAAGTCGGAACTCCCATAAACCGGGAGCACGAAGACGACAGCGAACCAAAGAAATCTCCTAAGAGGAAATCTCCCCAGGAAATTTCGGCTGAAAAAGCCAAGAAGCAGAAGGATCTCGAAGACGAAGCTGGATCTGGTCAACCAAACGATCCAGACACAGATACACACGCTGATGTTACGGATTGGTAACTGGTGCGAATCAGCGCACCAGTATTTTTAGGTGGAAAAAGATGGAAATATCTATAAATCAGGTCGAATACAGCAACACTCCAGAAAACCCAGTTGTTCACGTTTTCGGAAGAGATGTGAATAAAAAATCGGTTCATTTAGAGATAACTGGATACAGACCGTATTTTTATGCTCTTAAAGAACAGGCTGAAAAAACCGCGAATCAGCCACAAGTAGAAGTTGAGCCTGATACAGAGTACGTATCTATACGTGGCGATAAGCTCAGTAAAATTTATACTAAGCGCCCATCCGATATAAGAGAGGTGCGCGACAGATATACTCATTTCGAATCTGATATTCCGTTTGCAACACGTTATCTCATAGATGCCGGACTGACAAGTGGAATTTCAACAGATAGTCTCATATCCGATTATCATTATGTATCTCCTGTAAAAGTCGATTTCCCAGCCAGAGTTTGCATGATTGATATTGAGTGTGAAGATGCACTTGGGTTCCCAGATCCACAGAGAGATGCAATCATATGTATTACGTGCCACGATTCGTTTGATAACGATTATACGACGTTTTTACTTGGCGGAAGTAAATTGCCCGAAGGATTATTACAAAAGATAGGCGAGGGCGGGTTAAAGAACGGGTGCTTCAACAAAGACGCGCATACAATTCTTACATTCGACAATGAAGTCGAAATGATGAAATCATTCGTGTCATATATAAGAACCCGCGATCCAGATGTGTTATCAGGATGGAACTTCGTAGATTTCGATATGCCATATATATCTGGAAGAATGGAAACGCTCGGTCTTAGACCAGATTCACTCGCGCGCCTCCAGGGTCAGACAGAGTACAATGCGTTAAAGGGGCGCGCGCTTTTTGATTTGTTAGCTGCATACAAGAAAATGCACCAACAGCAGAAAGAATCTTACAGGTTGGATGCGGTTGCACTCGACGAGGTTGGGGAGCAGAAAGTTCGATACACAGGAACTCTTTCAGATCTCTTGAAAAAGAACCCAGCTTTACTCGTAGAGTATAACTTTAAAGATGTTGAACTCTGTGTCGCAATCGATAAGAAAAATAGTATTGTTGATTTCTACAGTGAACTTGCAAGTTATGTCGGATGTCCTCTAGATAGGACACTCAACTCATCTAACGTAGTTGATGTGTACGTTCTTAGGAAAGCGCACGGGAAATATATTTTACCATCTAAGGGCAATGCAACCGCAGATGAGTTTGAAGGCGCAACCGTTTTCGAACCAAGTAAAGGTGTAAGAGATAATGTAATTGTTCTCGATCTTAAATCTTTGTACCCGATGGCAATGATCACTATCAATGCGTCATTAGAGACAAAGGATCCGAAAGGTGAACTCACATCTCCAAATGGAGTTAGATTTAAAAAGAATCCAGATGGTATCACCAGGAGTATCATCACCGATCTGTTGAAAGAACGAGATGATAAGAAAGCATTGAGAAACACGTTTGCATTTGGTTCCCGCGAATACCAGATATATGATATGCAACAGAATGTGCTCAAAGTGATCATGAATACGTACTACGGGGTTTCTGGATATTCTAGGTTTAGATTGTATGACCGTGAGATAGGATCTGCGGTTACATCAGTAGGGCGCGCTATCATCGAACATACTCGTAATATCATTGAACAGCAGGGATACAAAGTTATATACGGGGATACCGATTCCTGTATGGTTCAGTTGCCGATCATGGAACAGGATAAGACAATCGAGGTAGCTAAGTCTATAGAAAAGACACTCAATGAAAGCTACAAGGCATTTGCGAAGAAAGTATTAAACGCGGACGTACATTTCTTTTCAATCAAGTTCGAAAAGATTTATGCGCGGTTCTTCCAGGCTGGGAAGAAGAAAAGATACGCTGGGTTCCTAGTCTGGAAAGAAGGGAAGAATGTGCATGAAACGGATATCGTCGGGTTTGAAATTAAACGTAGCGACACTCCTCAAATAACAAAAACCGTGCAATCTAAAGTAATGGAGATGATTCTTGCTGGCGAAGGATATACAGGAATTAAAAAAGTTATATCAGATGTGATCACTAATTACAGGTCTGGAAAATACACTCTTGATGAGATTGGTATCCCAGGTGGTATTGGTAAGCCTCTTGCTGATTATGCTACAGATGATGCGCAAGTCCGTGGAGCAAAGTATTCGAACGCGAATCTGCACACAGAATTTGGAAAAGGCAGTAAACCAAAGCGAGTATATATCAAGTCTGTAGTCGCAAACTATCCACGTACAGATGTGTTGTGCTTCGAGTACGGGGATCAAGTCCCAAAGGAATTTATAGTGGATTTGGAACTTATGATGGAAAAGACAATCCAGAACCCGATCTCTCGTATAATCGAATCGTTGGGATGGAATTGGGATGATGTCGATCCTACGAAGACAACGCTTGCGCAATGGGGTATAGGAGATAGGGATTAAAATGTCAGTAAGTCTTAACAGATGGAGTGCTCACCCATATTACTTCATCAATGGAGATCTAGATTTCCGGGTGATTAAAGCTCTTAATAATGAAATGTCCTACTTCATAGAAGGATTCGAGAAAACAAAGAAATATAAAGAAGGAAGATGGGATGGTAAGGAATCTCTATTATATAAATCAAAGAAGGGAGTGTATTTCTTTCCAGCAGGACTTATCGATGTAGTAAAGCGCGTATTCAACGACTTTGAGGTTGACTATTTTACTCAGGATATAAAGCTCGATAATGTGAAGAAGAAGTATAAAAAGCTTAACTTGAAGTGGACTATTCCGTTCGATTTGTATGATTATCAACAGAAGTCTGTTATCGATATACAGAATAATGAAGGCGGGGTTATATGTCTTCCCACAGGAGCGGGTAAGTCGCTGATAATGTCGCGCATAGCATACGAGTACGATCTTCCATTCATTATCATTGTGCATACGAAAGAGCTATTATATCAGTGGGAGAAGAATATCAAGGAAGCATTTGATGGTGTATGCCCAGGTCTTGTTGGCGATGGATATTCAAATTTCGAACCTATCACTATTGGTATGCTACAGACAATATCACAAATGATTGGTGCTAAGAAGCTTACAGACTTAGACTATCCGATATTCATGATGGATGAATGTCATAGGATACCCTCAGACACCGCGTATACCGTTTCTATGCATTGTAATGCACCAGTACGCATAGGAGCCTCTGCAACCCCAATGCGAACCGATGGCGCGGATAAAAAGATATGGGCAGCAGTGGGTGAGATCAAATCTCGTATCACAGCAGATGAACTTATTAAGAGGGGTATATTAGCTCGCCCACATTTCGTATTTTTAACTCCACCAGCTGTATTTGCAGGGCATCGCGCGAAGTGGCAGGATGCGTATCTTCACGGTATTGTTCTTAATGAAGATAGGAATAATATGATTGTGCGCAAGGCAAAAGAATACGCGGCAGAAGGACTCACTGTATACGTACACGTTGAGCGTATAGATCACGGTGATATATTATCATCACGCATACCAGGATCCGTATTCCTGAGTGGAAAAGATAATTCTACTCGTAGACAACTGATACTAAAAGAGTTTGCGGCGGGTAAAATTAAAGTACTTATTTCTACACTATTGAAAGAAGGTGTTAACATACCAAGTATGAATGTGTTCATAGCTGGTGGAGCTGGTAAAAGTCCGATTGGTGTATTGCAGAAAGCTGGGCGAGCGCTTAGAGTTGCACCTGGAAAGACAGAAGCTATCATAGTTGACTTTCGTGATAGTGGAAGGTACTTAGGAGACCATTTTTCAGAGAGGTACGACATTTATAAATCGACGTTTGGAGATTACTGCCCATGACAGAGAAAGGCGGGCATCATTCTAAATTGCATTGTATAAAAATATCATTGGCACTCAAAGGCAAGAAAAAATCAGATGAACATATTCAACGTATGAGAGAAGTTAATATTGGAAAACATGCAGGAGAAAAAAATTATATGTTTGGTAAACACCATACAGAAGAAACTCGTAAAAAAATATAAAATACAGAACTCGGAGTGCCAAAACGTGGAATATCAGAAGCTAATAGTCGAAGACAAATAAAAGAAGAAACACGCATAAAATTGTCTAATGCTACAAGCGGAGAAAATAACCCAATGTTTGGAAGACGTGGAAAAGATAGTCCTCTTTATGGTAGATTTATTGGAGACAAAAACCCAATGTGGCGGGGTGGAGTTTCATTTGAACCATATTGTGTAAAATTTAATCGCGAGTTTAAAAACAGAGTGCGCGCGTTCTTTGGATATAGATGTGTGGAGTGTGGAAAAACAACAGAAGAAAATGGACAACTATTATCAGTACATCATGTTAACTACGATAAAATGATGTGCTGTAACGATGTAAAACCATTATTTGTTGCACTTTGTAGATCTCATAATATAATTGCAAACGGAAATAGAGAATATTGGGAACAACATTACACCGATATTATCAATAATAGATATGGTGGGCAATGTTATTTCCCAAAGGATTACTGTCCGTAATATTAGCATGCTAATCATACGCAAACCTTTAATAACCATTACGATTGTACGTACTATATATGAAATCTATGGGCAGTGGAGAAGACGATCCACGATGTCCGCAATGCAAGCAATTCTTAGCGAATGCTGAGCTCATTGTTAGACAGATGGAAGACGCGGAGAGGAAGATGAAAGCGTTAACTGAGGATCTGTTTAGATATGAATGGGTAACTATTGAGAATGCAGAAAATATTAAAAATATGCGTAAGAACGGGATGATTCTTGATGAACCTTCTTTTGAGGTTGCATTTCGTCAGACAAAACGCTTCCTAAGATTACTGGAGAGTATAAATAGTAACTTGAATTCCATGAGACAGCGTTATAACGATATGGATTCGGCTGAAGATCAAACCCTTGGGGATGTGAGATGAGACAGGTTTAAATACCTGTGATTTATAATAGTAATGCAAGGTTGAGTGTTATGGTAAAGACAAATATGGTTATTCTGGATTCAAAGTCATGGGTTCAGATAGAAGGTCAGGTATATTATGTTGGAACTGCTTTTCAGTCAATTACTGTAAAAGCTGGAACGCTGATATATCCATTCATGACTGTAAATACAGGTGCTCCTAAAAATGCTCTGGAGTGTTTAACTGGATGCACAACAGATCCATGGAGACCATGCGTTTTTGATAATAAAAATCAGAACTTGATAAGCTATGGTAACACGCTGAGATATAACGATCCAATCAACACATCGTTTGCAGGACTTGGAGTACCATCTATTACTATGCCAGCTGATAAACATCTCAACTTGAAGTTCATGGCTGTAGATAAAGATAACTATACAGTGGCAGAAGGATTATCATTTGATATTTCACCTGCTCCGGCTGGAAGAACCCAAAATACGTGTGATCCTTATTGGGCAAGATATAGATTAAATACAAACCCAACTGGAGCTAATGGATATGTAGATAATGTATGGAAAGGAACAACACCGTTTGAAGTATGTATGCCCATTGGAATAAGATCTTTACGGTTTTCAAAATCTGGATATATAGACGATACGTTAAGCGTTCAGGTAACTAGTGCTGATGCTAACGCAGATGAAATATGGGTTGTTCCAACACGTACATTAGAAGTCAAACCAGTAGTAAATTGTCAGGAGGGAGCTACACAGTGTAAACCTGGAACAACTGCAAAGCAACAGTGTCAGAACAACCAATGGGTTACTACGAATGAAAAAGATATTATGTGTGGTTACATTGGAAATGCTCCATGTAGAGAATTAACCGTAGAGATCACGAGAATTGATCCTTTATCTGTTACTCCTGGAAGTACAGCAGGAGTGTGGATTAAAGTTCATAACCCATCTACAGCACCATCCGGTCAGTGTAAAGTTAATATAAAATGTACCGCTGGAGATACTACATGGGCTGGAACTAGTATAGATGTTCCTCCGATAACAGCTCTTGGGTATTCGCCTGAGCTTAGAGGAGCATACACAGCTACTCAAAATGCAAAGGGTACTGTAACACTTTGTGCAACTATTGATACATTTTTTGGAATATAATACTTTTTTAAAAAAGTTACGCAATCCTCACAAAGTGAGGATCGGTGTTCAGTATCCGAATGATACGACAGTTAGAACGCATCCAGTTGGATCCGCAGCTGCCGCGATAGAGATATGATTTCCGGATGTTATCGTAGCTTCGAACGTAGTTGGCGTGTCAGCCGGATCTTTTACGTAGAAAGCCCACTCGGTAACAGTCTGGAGTGGCGAGATAACATGTGTACCTGCCGTAGTACCATTGTCTGTTACGAAGTCTGAAATCACCATCTTCTTACCATCGGATAATGTCGCAACAACTGTTTGTGATAATCCTGAAAGAACAACTGCTGCCATTTTACTCACCTACCGCTAGAATTTCAAGCACGCAGCCTGTTGGCACACCAGTCGGAGTAATGTATATCACATTGCTTCCGGAGAGATATGAAGTATCAGATCCGAGTGCTGTTACGTATGTGGTTGGGGTCGTTCCTGGATCTCGCGGGAAGAAGTTCCACGCCTTGATATGAACGAGTGGATATACTGTGAACGGGGTTGCTGTTCCGCTGTTTGCACCATCGGTAGACGTTATAGTAGTCTGAACGAGTTTTAGCCCGTTTTTTAGAGTTCCTATAATCGCGTGTGTAGCTGTTCCTGTGAATGCTGCCATTTTATGCACCTACCGAAATTATACATAGTCTTCCACTAGTTGCATTTCCAGATGGATCGATGTAGAACGTATTGCTTCCAGAAAGATATGATGTATCTGATCCTAGTGTCACAAGAAATGACCTTGGGGTGCTACCCGGATGCTTAACGCCAACAGCCCACTGGTTGATCTTAGTGAGTACTGGTATTACAGTTGGAGCAATATCAACATCGGTGCTCTTTACAGTTATGTCACTGAAAACAATTTTCTCACCCGCAGGTGTCATACCGACAACTTGATGGGTTCCAGAAAATGTTACTGCTGCCATGAGATTTTACCTCCAAAAAATTTATTGGATAGTATCATCACGGAGACACAGAGGTGTTTGTACGTGCAGACATTGCTTCAGCGTTGAAGTCGGTCTCGTAGAACACCATACCGAGTAACGGTATGTATGAAGTTCCTGCTTCAGATGTTCCCTGTGCAACGATCTGAACACCAGTCTGGTGAGATACCGGGATCATACCTGGAGTTGTGTACTGGTAGATCGAGCGTCCCTCTTCGAGTGACTGGTTGAGCATCGGGTTCTGTGCAATCGGAGTGTATTTATCCATGAGCTGTGTTTTGAAGAACAGCTGCTGGATACGTGGAGTTGTTCCCAGTTCGATGATACCATCCTGGAACAGAACTACGTATGAGTGCTTGTTGGTTTCCCCGGCTGCTTTGTAGTAGTACGTAATGGTTGCCGCAGGAGTACCTTTGGTTGACCATCCACCCAGAAGCGGGACTGGATAGTTGTTTGCTGCCGCAAAGTTCAGGTTCCATGATCCGAACCCGGTTACGGTTGAGTCGAGGTACTCTGTGAAACCGTTGCTTCCGTCAGCAGCGTCAGGCTTGGTTGCGCTTGAATTGTAGCTGAACGTGTACGGTGACAGGAAATCAACACCGAGACCGCCCGACTGTCCTGGGTAGGAATACGTCTTGGTCTCCGGGAAAGTTCCCTTCGCGATCTGCGCGAACTTTACCATTGCCTCACGCTGTGGGCGGAGCGATGCCGCAATCTTTGGTGAGATATTCTCGATTTTCTTTACGTTGAGATCGAAACA
>Ga0209079_10000880_pt1 | contig 11673 bp, 15 predicted proteins | sample PPLLaktember2015_2_FD_187259 | JGI IMG/M metagenome (GOLD analysis project Ga0209079, IMG submission 187259) | Freshwater sediment microbial communities from Prairie Pothole Lake near Jamestown, North Dakota, USA - PPLs Lake P7 Core (6) Depth... | ecosystem: Environmental > Aquatic > Freshwater... | reverse complement strand
CTATCGGCAAGAAGGGCAAGTGTTCCGGGCTCTGCGAACCCGGATTCCTGCCCCGTTTTGAGGAAAATTACCTGAAGGATAGATGATAGTATCGTGTAATTCAGATCGTGTTCTGTAATCGCATGGTATTCCTGGACTAAGCTGCGGGCGAGGAGATCCCGTGCGGATTCCAGTATCGTAAGAAAAATCCCGGACTCGCTGGACAAGGATAATGATGCACTGTTATCTGAGGTAATCGATGCCGGCATCTGGATAATAATTGATTCGGATACCGATAACTTTGTGGAGTACAGTCATTACAGGGAATAATTTTTTTGGGTACTCGAACAATTGTCAAAACAATATTTCACGTGGGATACCGCGTGCTACAGGTAAACGAGGACGTACGATAAACGGGTAATGGGCTATATTTGTGATACAAAGTGAAACATTGTGGTACACAGTTAAGCCTTAGAAAAAACAAGTGTATGACAACAACCGGGGGTAGGATATATCACAATGCAATGCGATGAGCCGGTCATCCAGCTCCATATAAAACCAGGAATGACCGTCAATGATCTGGTCAATGGAATGGGAAAAGCCGGCGCGTATAATGGCGGGGCACTCTGTCGTGCGGTGAATATCTATGAGCAGATGCTGCGCGATGAGAAAACCACGAAATTTTTCGGGCTTGCCGGCGCGATGGTCCCCGCAGGGATGGGCGGGATTGTTTCCGACCTTGTCAGGGACGGGCATATAGACGTGCTTGTATCGACGGGTGCAAACCTTACCCATGATATCATTGAGGCAATCGGCTGCCGGCATTTTCATGGCACCGCGTTCTGCAACGATGTCGAACTCCGGCATGACGAGATCAACCGCATTTATGATGTCTATCTCCCCAACGAGGCATTCGAGCACTTCGAGGCATTTATGCAGGACGTATTCGGGAAACTCGAAGCGGGGAGCACGATCTCCATCTCCGGACTTCTCAGACACATTGGTTCGCACCTGAAATCCGGGATACTCCATACTGCGGCAATAAAAGATGTTCCGGTCTACTGTCCGGCGGTGCAGGACTCAATGGTGGGACTGCAGTACTGGCTTTTCTCGCAGACGAATAAAGTGACTGTCGATGCTTTTGCTGACATGCCATCGCTCATGGACACCTGCTTCACCACAGAAAAAGCCGGCGCCCTGCTGGTAGGTGGCGGGGTGCCGAAGAACTTCATACTTCAGAGCATGCTCATGACCCCCAACGGTTTTGATTATGCGGTACAGCTTACCGGAGACAGGCCGGATCTCGGGGGACTCTCCGGAGCCACGCTGGATGAAGCACGGTCATGGGGTAAAATTACTGAAACGGCACAAGCTGTCACGGTGTATGGAGATGCAACAATCACGCTTCCCGTCCTTGTCGCCGCTGCTCTGGAGCGGATACAAAAATGACCGAACTGATCCTCGCACTCGATGTGACCGAAAAGAGGAGGGCGCTCGCAGTTGCCCGTGCATGCGCTCCGCATGTCGATGCCATAAAGCTCGGTTACCCGCTTATACTCTCCTGCGGGCTTTCCATGGCACAGGAACTTGAGGAAGTGGACCTGCCGTTAATTGCAGACTTCAAGGTCGCTGATATCCCGAACACGAACCGCCTTATCGTGGAGCAGGTTTTTGACGCGGGGTTCTCATCGGTCATCTGCCACGGGTTTACCGGAAAAGACGCGATACAGGCCTGTGTCGAAACCACGTCTGATTACGGGGGAGCGTGTTTTGTTGTCGCTGAGATGAGCCACCCGGGCGCTACAGAATTCTTCCACGGCGAAACCGCGGTGCATATTGCACGCCTCGCAATGGAGTGCGGGGCAGATGGCATCATCGCTCCCGCCACGCGGCCGGATCGTGTCAGGATGTTGCGGGATATCGTTAAGGGTCGGAAGATCATTTCACCCGGTATCGGGGCACAGGGAGGCGATCCGGATCATGTCGCCGGGCTTGTGGATGGGATCATCGTCGGCCGCGCGATCTATGAGGCAGATGATCCTGCAGCCGCTGCCGGTGCGTTCAACCGCTTCCGATCGACGTAAGCTTATGTAAATTGCAGGCTTTCTGTGACCGGATCCTTATACCTGCCCTGTTTTTTCCGTGAATTGCCGGTTCATTGAACCATCGGGTTCTAAATATTTATTAAGGAATTATGCGATGTTATACTATGGATTGGACCGCAGAACAGAAGAACCTGGCAAATAAATTCAAAACTATCGAGGATATTCCGGAAAATGAGCGCAAATACAAGTGCCACACATGCCACCTCATTGTCGATGAGAAGCCATGTCCCAACTGCGGTGAGACGCACCTTGAAGTCATGTGTCCTCTTGACCACTGCCACTGCAACCACGAGATTATTTCGGGTATCGAGTACTGCCCTCTCTGTGGCAAACCCGTCTGCCCGGAATGTGGTTCGCATGATGTGGTGCAGGTCAGCAGGGTAACCGGTTACCTGCAGGATGTTTCGGGTTGGAATGCCGGCAAGCAGCAGGAACTTAAGGATCGCATGCGTTATTCGGTCGCATAAAGACCGGCATTTTCATTTTTAATAAAATTGCATGATAAAAGTAAATATCAAAAATGTATCGCTTCTCCCAGCGGTAGGAAAGTAGATCTGAAAATCTGTCCGCTCCCATAACCCCTGTCCGTTTTACACGTACTCTTTTCATTTTCCTGAATGTTCACGTATGATGAATCCCCTCTCAGTTCACCTGCCAACTCAGTTTTTTTCAGGACAAGAGCCCGTTTTAACCTCGCCTCCGCATGGAACGGGTTGATTTCGAGGACCTTTTCATATTTTTTAACTGCCGCCCCGAACCGTCCGAGCTCATCGAGACAGTTGCCCATTGCATTATAGGCATTGCAGAAACGTGGGGCTATACAAACAGCCATACACAGATATTTCAGGGCGGATTCTTTTTTCCCCTCGGTCGACAGGTACAATGCATGCCTGTACAGATATTGTGCCTCTAACGGTATCCCGTTTTCACTCAGTGCCATCATTTCCCCCTCCCTTACTGCGAGTTCCCTTTTGGGGTATCCGCAGCAATCTCCGATGATTCGACCTGAATAATAACCATTTGCACACCGCTATCGCCTTGAAAAGTGCAACCATACTCTGCTTCAGTATTGCCTTGCATAAGATGCCGCGAAATCGGTATGTGCTGCTCATAGAGTGTTGGATAGAATCGGAAAATCCTGCAGAGATTGTTAATGCCGGTTTTTTCCAGCAGAAAAAGTTTATTACTACATCTACTGTTGAGGATACTAGGTATGGCAGTTCTCGATCAGGAAAGGATCAACCTTATAAAACAAATCCTTAAATGGCACCCACGGGGTATGACCATTTCGAATCTCACCACCAAGATGAAGCTGAACAGGAATCTCGTGGCAAAATATCTGGATATGCTCCTCATTTCCGGCCAGGTAGAGATGATGAATGTCGGGGTTGCCAAAGTGTATTTTCTTTCCCAAAGGGTGCCGGTTTCAGCGATGCTGGAATTTTCATCAGATCTCATTATCATGATCGATCATGACGGGAAAATCCTTCAGGTAAATGAACCGGTCCTCGTTCTCCTTGTTGAAAGGCGAGAATCATTACTGGGGAAACGCATCCACGAAATCGGCAACCCGTTTATTCACGACCTTCCAATAACCCCGGAAGGAAAAGACCATGAGGGTGGAAAAGAAATTGTGACGGAAAAAACCTACCTGATACGGGATGAAAAATATCATTTCCGTTACAAACGAATTCCTACTGCTTTCGAAGACGGAAATCATGGATTTACCTTCATTATCGAAAATATCACTCCCCAGAAAAAATATCAGGAGATGCTGGAGATAAGCGAGGCCCGGTATCGTGGAATCGTCATATCATCCGGGGAGGCAATTATCGGAACAACAAGGGAGGGGATGATCGTTTCATGGAATCCTTCGGCAGAGCGTCTTTACGGTTTTACCGAGAGTGAGGCAGCTACAAAGACACTCGATACGCTGGTGCCTGAAGAAAACAGAGGGGAAATTGATGCACTTCTGAAAGGGGTTGCACAAGGAGACTGCATTCAGCGACGCGAAATCAAAATGCGGCGAAAAGATAGCTCAATAATCGATGTCATGATGACCACCTGCCCGATGAAGGGGGAGAATGAAGAGATTGTCGGTGCGTCTTCCGTTGTCCGTGACATTACACGGGAGAAAGTCGAACAGCATATCCGGGAACAGGAGGACCGGTACCGCACACTTGTTGAAGATCTGAAAGTCGGTATCTACAGGAGTACCGGAGATCCAAAAGGCAGGTTCGTGTGGGGAAATACTGCACTTTTACAGATTCTCGGTTATCAGACCATGGGGGATCTCCATGGAATCGAGGTTGTCGATGTTTTTTCTGAACCCGACGGCAGGAACGAACTGCTTGAAGAGCTGTACCGGACCGGGTTTGTAAAAAACAAGGTTCTTAGCCTGAAAAAGAAAGACACAACACCAGTTACTGTCAGTGTAACTGCTCTCGCGGAATTTGACGAGAAAAAGAACATTGTGTTTATCAACGGTATTGTACAGGACATTACCGGTTTTGTGAATCCTCAGGGATCGTTATTCACTCATTCATAATGTCCCCCTTCTAGTATGCAGACAAACGTATGCGATACAACTTTCGAATTGCCATAATGGTAATTATATGTGGCTGGAAGAAAGAACCGAAAAATTCTGTGGGTGCCTGTACCGTTGGATATTTTCGGATTTTAAAATAAGTCAGTAGTTTTTGGATATCTTGTTTTAGATTATCAGAATTTTCGAAAAAATTATACGACGTTCTTCTCAGCCCCGGTGAAAATAAAGTAACGGAACTTCCATAAGGATTCCTGCTCTACTATCTGGTACGTGAAATTTTTATGAGATACTATGTTGACTCAGATACTCTTTTTATTCGCGGGACTTTTCGCGCCGCAAGTACCGGAATATCCGGGGGGATTCGTCTGGTCTCAATGCTCTTAAACCACATGGTCCCCAAAGGCTGGAGCCACAAAGAGCAGGAAAAGGAGTTGGAGTTCGTAGCAGCCGGTGCCGGTATTAATCAGGATTTCTTCGGTCTCCTGACCTCAGTGCCCATGCAGCATTGCTGTGTCCTTCAGTACGATTTTATCACGGTTTTCATTACGGCAGGAGTTAGCCATGAACCGCAGGCGAATACAGGCACCATCAACATCATTGTATGCAGCAGCGAGGGGATGGAAGATGCAGCACTGCTCGAATCTGTTATGGTCATCTCTGAAGCAAAAGCCGAGGCGCTTCAGGCAATGGATCTCCCGCTGACAGGGACTCCTGCCGATGCCGTGATAGTCGGATATGAAGGCCCCATAAAACACCGGTATGCCGGGCGGCTCACCGATCCAGGCCGGCGAATTCGTGAATCGGTCCTTCACGGCATACCGGAAGCGGTCAGACGTCATGCTGCTGCAGATCTTTCCCCCCGCACCTCATTTTTCATCTTCAGCCGTTTCAAGGGAGAGCACTGGGTGAAATGGAACCAGGAAGACTGCCCGTACTATCCCTGCCACTTCCCCGGCCAGCGATGCGATTTTTGTTACTGCCCGTACTACCCGTGCAGGGATGAAAAACTCGGTAAGTGGGAAGAGAGCTCTAACGGAAGAAAGGTATGGAACTGCGCACAGTGCACACTCCTTCACGAGCCTGAAATTTCAGATTATCTGAAGAAATTTCCTGAAGCTCCGCTGAGGGAACTGATACGCAAACGGGATGGAAAAAAGAAATAAAAAATTTCACTCTTTGATGCCCAGAGCCAAAAGGAGCTCGGAAAGCGGGATGCCGTGTGCCTCGGCAGCCTGCCGGATGGTTTCGCCTCGGGCGATTGCGCATCCGACGCAGCCCATACCGAACTTGAAGAGTGCTTCCGTGGCATCTGGTTTCGCTTTTAAAAGATCATAGATCGTGCTGTCAGCGGTAATTTCAACCATAGTATCACATATTCACCGTTGTAAAACTTAAACTTCACCATAGTGGCGTTTCACTTTCGCAGCGCCCACGTAGGAATATATACGCATGATAAGAACCGATGAGTACCTGGAGATGTATGATATGGACTTTTCCGAAACAGCAGAAAGAATCTCCCGAAAGTTTTCTCAGAAAGGAACAGAAGTCGATCCAAAAAAGATCGAGACCAAGCTCCGCCGGCTTATTGATGAGTTCGGCGTCCAGCCTTCTGAAGCGGAACGCAGTGTAACCAATGAACTTGCAAAAGAGTTCAACCTTCCGTCAATAGGAGCAACCGGCGGGAAGAGCAGCGGTGTTGCAGACCAGAAAAAGATCGCTGAAGTGGCACCCGGTGAGTGGGTGACCATCGAAGGCAGGATTGTTGCCCTCTCCTCACCGGCTTCTCCTGCAATTGCCCAAAGCGGAATTATCGCTGACGACTCTGGAGGTATACGGTTCGTGGCATGGACAAAGGCGAATGCTCCTGTTATGACCGAGGGTTCGTGGTACCGGATAGAGTCCGCGGTAGTGGATGAGTTCAGGGGCATTTCCAGCCTGAAAATCCACTCGGGGACTACGATTAAAGAGAGTGGGGCTGATGGCGCTCTTATTCCGGAAACGGTTCCTGTTGTCAATCTGCAGAAGGGTATAGGCTGCATCCGGGCCAAAGTAGTCCAGAAATGGGATGTAACCCACGAGAGGATGCTCCAATCGGGTCTTCTGGGAGATGAAACAGGTACAATCAAATTTGTGATCTGGAAGGAGGATGGTAAAGAACCACTCTCCGAGGGCAAGGTCTACAATATTTTCTATGCACTCGTTGACGAATTCAACGGCCGGCTTTCCCTGAATCTCAACACGGCAACGATCCTGCAGGACGAAGGCGATATTCAGGTTAGCGGTGGAGATACGACGGTAAAAGGGGCCATAGTGCATATTGCACCCGGCTCCGGGCTTATCAAGCGCTGTCCGGTAGAAGGATGTAACCGTGCCATCTCGCGCCAGAACTATTGCCCTGTGCACGAGATCCAGCCTAAATTCATCTATGATCTGCGGATTAAAGGCTGGCTCGATACGGGTGAAAAGACCCATAATATCCTGCTCCAGCGGGATGTCGTAGAGTCGCTTACCGGGATCACACTCGCTGCTGCTCAGGAGATCGCAGAAAATAACCCGCTCGGCATGGACGAAGTATTTCTGCGGATGAGAGATACCGTTCTCGGACGTTATGTTACCTGTCATGGGCGCGAAATTGATAACCGCCTGTTGGCCAATACATGCGAACGCTTAACCTTTGACAGAGGAGAACATACGGCGCTGCTGAACAGGGCAGGGGGTGCATTATGAGCACGAATCCGCGTGACCTGGGGCGAAGGGAAGGAGCGTTTGAGCGCGAACCGGCGCGACGGGTCTTTGCAGCAGAGCTTCGCGAGTGCAGGTACCAGTTTAAGGATGGCGAAGATGAGAAGAGTCCGACGTTCGTCCTGCTCCCGACCGGCGAGCGTTGTAACCGGATTTTTTTGGTTGGAACTCTGACTGAAAAGCAGCGGCAGGGAGAGCAGAATATATTCTATCGTGGAAGGGTCGTTGATCCTTCCGGAACATTCTATGTGATGGCGGGTAGTTACCAGCCGGAGGCGATGCAGCAGCTTGCAAAAATCGATACCCCGGCGTTTGTCGCCGTCGTTGGAAAACCCAATCTGTACCAGACACCTGACGGAGCATTCCTTGTATCTGTCAGGGTAGAGTCCATCACGATAGTTGATAAAGAGACACGGGATCTCTGGGTACTGGATACTGCTGCACGAACCCTGGACAGGATCGATAAGGTACCTGCTGGCACCGAGCCGGACATCGTAAAAGCAAAAGAACAATATCCCTCAATCGATGTCAATGCGTTCCGGAAAACTGCTTACGACGCCCTGGCCCAGATCAGGATATGACGATACCATTTTTTTCAATAGTAAACCTTATTTTTCTCCATTACCAATCAATCTCCGATCCCTATGGAGAACAAAGAACTGGGTGAACTCATCAAGGATCTTGATACGAAAGTACTCAAGGATGAGGCAAAAAAACTGGGCCTGAAACTCGGGCGCTGTCCGACAAAAATGAGTATTGCCAGGATGCTGCCCGAAGAGACCTTAAAGAAACTGGCAAAGAAGTGATCTCGGAAAATGAAGGGATTTTAGCGGTGTGCCTGCGCATGCCACCGCTCCATCACTTCATTACCTTCCACAAATACCAGTTTGTGTTTACGTGCATAGAGGCGGGCATTCTCTTTTGACAGCGCGTAACCGGATTCATCGTCCAGCATCTCGCAGATAGTGATCGCCGGCGTAATACCCGCCATTTGTGCCATAGCTATTGAGAGCTCAGTCTGACCTTTCCTCTGGTCGAGCAGCCCGTCAGCCGCACGCAGGAGCGCCATATGACCAGGAGTACGGAAAACATCATGGAAGCTCACGCCACCTCCGTTAAGGGCTCGTTTAACCTGTTCAGCAATCGCGTTCACCGTCAGCGTCCTGTCCCTGTCTGTTATCCCCGTGAACGTATTGCGGTGGTTCACCCAAAGCGAAAAGGATGAGTGATTCTTCCTGTCATAGGGAATGTCCCCCTCACGCTCTGCCACGGCTATCGCCCGAAGTGCATCGCTGGCAAAAGGAAGGCCGAGGCGCTGGGCTGCTACAGGATGAACTGCCGTGCAGATCAAACCTCCGCCATCTTTACGCATCCGAACAATATCACGGGGCGTAACAGCATCAGACCGGATGGCAAAATCTGTCTCTCCTTCCCGGTCATCAAAGTCATAGAGCAGGATGAACTTCCCTTCCCGCAATGCAGCCAGTGCTTGGTCTATCACTGCCCCACCTCGACAGTCACGGTATCCGTATCTTCAACCCCGAATTTCCGGCGCAGTGCAACAGGTGCGATCACTTCAATAATATCTTCCGGATAATGTGTCCTGCCGGGTACCACAATACCGCAGGGAACATCTCCGATACGGCACGGGAGGCACTTTGCATCGCCAAACGTTCTGCCATCAGTGGAGAAGCCTTTGATCCGGATCCAGCCAAGACTGTCGATCTTCTTGCGTACCGGAAGAACGGATGAGGGGAGACGGATATTGAGCGTTCCCGGGTATGGTTCAAATCCAAGGTGCGTCCTGAACTGCTGCTTATAGGGTTCAAGGCTCATGTAATACTTACCTTCGCCAATTCCGCTCACGACGGTACCAGATAATATATATCCTTTATCGCACTCAGAAAAAATCCGGCAAAGATCCTGGTAATCCTTCCGCAGCTCCTCTTCTCCATTACTGGTAATAGTAACATGTTGTCCGTCAGCGGCAATTGTACGGGTGATAAGACCCCGGGATTCGAGTCCCTTGAGCCTGCGGGATGCTGTCTGCTGGCTGATTGCAAGCATCTCACCTATTGTCTGGGATGAAACAAAGACCGGGTTCTTGCAGCCGCCGCGCAATGCAATTACCTTGAGACACTGGAGATCTTCAGCGGGAATCATGCTTATCAAAATTGAGGTGCTTATTATTTATGGGTTGCTCTTCAGACACTCTTTCGTCGAGGTTCGTTCAATGTCGAATGCACGTTCGTTAGTTATATAATGCCACAGGTTCTTTGTATTGAGCATGAAATCCGGATTGCGTAACCAGCTTGCTGAGAAAATGGCAGGCGAGATTACCCTGTCGGATTCACCAGGACACGCACTGAAAAAGTGGCGGATGAACTTCGAGATCGCCCCGGGTGTCCTTTCAGACCGTCTCGGGGTATCTCCATCAGTTATCAGCGACTATGAAAGCGGAAGAAGAAAAAGCCCTGGTACTGCTGTTGTCGGCAAAATTGTCGACACACTTCTCGCTATCGACGAGGAAACTGACGGCAGGCATATCCAGAAATTTTCGACCATGCTCTTTTCCAGTGTGGAGGACGACGTGATCTACGATATCCACGAGTATGCGACGGCGGTCCCGCTCAAGGATTTCTCCGAGGCTATCGGGTGTACGCTCATCTGTGGATCTCTGGACCAGGTTCTTTTTGGTTATACAGTGGTGAACAGTCTGAATGCAATCATGCAGTTTTCATCTGACGAATTCAACCGCATCTATGGCTGGAGCACAGAGAGGGCAGTAATCTTCACCAACGTTTCAACCGGGAAATCACCGATGGTTGCAATCCGTGTTACTCCGTTCAAGCCCAGATGTGTGGTGCTGCAGGGAATAGACGCTGCAGATGTTCACCCGATAGTGGAGAAGATGGCAGAACGGGACCGCATCACGGTGATGTGCACGAGCATGGAAATCGACAAGATTGTGAGTACATTGAGGGAAAAAGAATGGTAGGCATCATAACCTACGGTGTATATATACCGAGATACCGGATCAAGGTTGAAGAGATTGCAAAAGTCTGGGGCGCAAATGCTTCAGATATATCCGGGGGACTGGGCGTTTTTGAGAAGTCTGTCCCTGACCTTGACGAGGATGCAGCGACTATTGCGGTTGAAGCGGCACGTAATGCGTTGCTCCGCAGGACAATAGATCCAAAAGACATCGGTGCGGTGTACGTAGGCAGCGAATCCCATCCCTATGCGGTAAAACCTACTGCCTGTACCGTAGGTGAAGCGATAGGTGCGACACCGGACATGACCGCAGCGGATTACGAATTTGCCTGCAAGGCAGGTACAGCAGCGATCCAGACCTGTATGGGACTTGCCAAAAGCGAGATGATTACCTACGGTCTTGCCATCGGTTCCGATGTGTCCCAGGGTGCACCAAGCGATGCCCTGGAATATACTGCTGCAGCCGGCGGTGCCGCTTTCCTGATCGGGAGAGACGACCCCATTGCTGTCATCCACCATACCTGTTCCTTCACGAGCGATACACCGGACTTCTGGAGACGGGAAGGCCAGAATTATCCCCGGCATGGAGGACGATTCACCGGAGATCCCGGCTATTTCAGGCATGTTGAGGGAGCAAGCAGGCTCCTTTTTGAGCAGACCGGCAGGTGTCCGAAAGATTTTACTTATGCAGTCTTTCATCAGCCGAACGCGAAGTTCCCCCAAAAGGTCGCCAAAAACCTGGGATTCACCCCGGACCAGATTAAACCTGGCCTCGTAGTGCCAACGCTCGGGAACACGTACTCGGGAGCATCCCCCATCGGGCTTGCTGCAACCCTCGACATCGCAAAACCGGGAGATACCATCTTTGTCTGCTCATTTGGTTCCGGGGCTGGCAGCGATGCATTCGACATTGAAGTCACGGATACGATCCTCTCCAACAAATTCCGTCGTGATGCTGCACCGGGAGTCAGGCAGCTGCTGGAAAATCCCATTTACCTTGACTATGCGCGGTATGCTGTCCATAAGGGGAAGATCGTGATGCAATTATGAGAGATGTTGCAGTTATCGGTATAGGTTGCACGACCTTTGGCGAAAAATGGTCGAGCGGGTTTCGCGAACTCTTTATTGAAGCGGGAGCGCTGGCCCTTGAGGATGCCCAGCTTTCCGGCGAAAAGATCGATGCTATGTATGTCGGCAACATGAGTGCAGGGCGTTTTATCGAGCAGGAGCACATCGGCGCATTGATTGCCGACTACGCCGGTCTCGCAACGCACCATATTCCATCTACAAGAGTTGAAGCTGCCT
>Ga0209079_10000879_pt1 | contig 11674 bp, 9 predicted proteins | sample PPLLaktember2015_2_FD_187259 | JGI IMG/M metagenome (GOLD analysis project Ga0209079, IMG submission 187259) | Freshwater sediment microbial communities from Prairie Pothole Lake near Jamestown, North Dakota, USA - PPLs Lake P7 Core (6) Depth... | ecosystem: Environmental > Aquatic > Freshwater... | reverse complement strand
GATCTGGCGGTCTGCGCGGTCTGCAAGCGCGCCTCCTGCATCTATCCCACCGTCTGCGAGAATTTGAATGTCGACCACACGCCGATGGTCGAGCTGTATCGGGAGGCACGAGAGATCGAGGGGATCACGAAGGTGACGATCGGCAGCGGATTGCGCTACGACATGCTGATCGACAAGAACAACAAGCCTCGGCACAAGTCGGCATTGACGTACATCCGCGAGTTGGTCACGCATCATGTCTCCGGCCGGCTCAAGGTCGCGCCGGAGCACGTCTCCGACAAGATCCTCAAGCTGATTCGCAAGCCGAGCTTCGACTACTTCCTGCACTTCCGTGAACGGTTCAATGCTGTCAACAAGGAACTCGGACGGAAGCAGCAGCTCATTCCATACTTCATTTCCAGCCTTCCCGCCAGCGACCTGAGCGACATGGCGGAGGTCTCTGTCCAACTGCGCGATCTCGACATGCGGTTGGAGCAGGTGCAGGATTTCACGCCAACGCCGCTGACACTCGGTTCGGTCGTGTATTACACGGGCGTTGATCCGTATTCGAGGAAGGAGTTGTACATCGCCAGGACGCCGGCTCAGAAGAAGCTGCAGCAGTTGTTCTTCTTTTTGTATCGGGCGGATAAGCGGGCGGAGCTCAAGAAGGAACTTGGGAAACTGAAGCGCTTCGATGTGCTCCGTCGGTTGGGACTCTAGGCTGAGCAGCGTGCGCTATCGCGCGGCTTCCCTCACCACTCCATCACGAAACGTCTTCACGAAATCGACAAACCGCTCCGCATCGTTGAAGTTCGACGCGATGCCGAACGAAACCCGCACCGCCCCTGCCGGTTTTCCCCTGCTGACCAGAATGCAGTGCTCGAACGACCGCCGCTCTTCAACCTTGAAGCAGGACAGCATGTCCTCGCGCGTGATGTGAAACGCGATCTCCCCCGCTCCGGGATTGCAGAAACACCCTGTGCGAATCGAGATATTCTGCTTCGCTGCCTCGTCATCCACATACCTAAACGGGAACGGCGTTCCGCTCGCATCCAGGATGTTCATCGCCACCGTTCCGCCGCGCGCTTCCGTTGAACGCGGTCCGTCGATCTCCACCAGCGGACGGCCGTTCGTGTGGCGGAGCGCCAGCAGTTCTTCCAGCAACCACCCGGTCAGCGCCTGCACGCGATCGTGGATCGTTTCGACGCCGACTTCCGCGAGAAAACGGAGGCCGATCTCGATCGCCGGGATGTTCAGGTAGTCGACCGTTCCATCCTCGAATGCCGGCGCACCTTCCGCGAGTTGGAACTTATCCGCCTGCACGGACGCCATTTCGATCGTCCCGCCGGAAAACCAGGGACGATGCAGGGACTTCAGCGCGGACTTCTTCGCGATCAGACAGCCAAGTCCGGTGGGATAGCCGAACATCTTGTAGAACGAAAGCGGAACGAAATCAGGATGCACGACCGAAAGGTCGAGGCGATTCGTCGGGACGAACGCTGCCGCATCCAGGATGACCTGCCACCCCCGCGCTTGCGCATATTCAACCCAGGTGAACGGATGCTGTGCGCCGGAAAAATTGGATTGAGCAGGATAGGCGAAGAGATTCAGGACGGAAGTGTCGCGCAGCTCCAGCTCCGCTTTGAGCTTCTGCTCGTCGATCCGCAGTTCCGGTGCGACCACAGGGACGTAGGTGATAGAAGCCCCCTTCGCCCGAGCGAACTCCCGCACGCCGTTCACGGCGTTGTGATTGTCGAAGGTGAGAACATACCGCGACGAGGGCTTGAACGGAAACGCTTCTCCCACCACACGCATCGCGCCGCTGGCGTTCGGCGTGAAGATGGTGACGTATTCATCCGGCGACGCATTGAAGTATTCCAGGACGTACGCGCGCGCCCGTTCTACGAGCGTGGTCGAAGCAAGAGAGGTCGGACTTCCTGAATGCGGATTGCCGAACACGGTCGTTCGCAGCAGTTGGTGGTGAGCGGCAAGCTGTCGTTCCGCAAACAATCCCCCGCCGGTGTAATCAAGATACACATGACCCGCCGCGTCGAGCCGTGCGAATTCGCTCGAACGGAGATCCTCAATCGTTCGCGTTCGTTGGTAGACCGGATACTTTCGAGTGAATTCCTGCAGGCGTGCGTTCATGCGAAATCCGTGTTCTGTTTGTTGTGACTTCTGATCAAGAAAAAGTACGGAAACTCCGCTTAGGATGACAACTCCTTCGCACGTTCTCGACAACCGGGAACAATCCACCTCAGGAGTGCAGACGGTACGCTGGCATCTCGGGCGGATGGTCAGAGATGTTGAAGGATCATCGGCGTCGGCGTCACAGGAATGCAGGACGAATTAATCCAAGTGCGCGGGGTGCGATGAGGGGGGAATGGAAGAGCGATTTGGGAGGGGGTTGGTGGGATGAGGAATGGGATAGAGGGATGGGACGGAATGCGGGGGAAAAACGCCATTCAGCCCGCCCCTTAGCGGGCTTAAGGGGCTTAAGCCCCCCCCTGTTTCCTGAACGATTGGGAATCAAACTTCCCTCCCCAAGCCCTCATGTCGATTCCCGACTGCATCTCTTGACTCTGAAACAATCTTCTCCTCACTGCCTCCTCCAGCACGACTTCCACGCGCGTCCCTCATTCCGCGATCTTTGCGTGCGCCTGGAACCACCGCACGGTCCGCTCAAGACCATCATCAATCGGCGTCGGTTCGAGGCCAAATGCATCCTGGATCTTGCTCGAGTCAACGATGAAGGGCTCCGTGAATTCGTACATCATCTCAACATTCGCGCGCGCCGGAGGAATGAACATCCCGGCAAGCCGCATCATCATCGGTGAGATGACAGACATGATCGGTTCGACACCGAGAATTCTCGCCGCTCGCTCGACCATCGCCCCTTGTGTCATCGCCTGCGCATGCGGCGCTATCCACACGCCACCTACCGCTTCGCCCCGCGTCCCGAGCACGACGGCAGCCTGGCCGACATCTTCGATATACGCGAACGAATGTCGCATCGATGTGGAACCGCTGATCTGCGCTTTCTTTCCCCTCACGAGATTCCCGAACACCATCTCCCCGAACGACGACCCGAGAACCCCCGGACCGTAGTAGTCGCTTGAACGCAACGCCGCAGCCTGTATGTCTCCTCTCGCATGAAGTTCGAAGACCTCCTCCGCCATCCGCGCTCGGAGCGCCCCTTTTTTCGACCGCGGCGCAACCCTTGATTCTTCAACCATCGTCGCGGACGAATCATACATGTACAAGTTTTCGATGGAGACATAGCGGGCGTGTGCCTTCTTTGCGGCGGCAAGCGCTCCGATCTGCAATGCCGGAAAATGATCCAGCCACTGATGATACGGAGGATTGAGCGCCTGATAGACAACTGCCGCTCCTGTGGCCGCACTGATCGCTTGGGCAACGTCCGAGACATCCGCAGCGTACATCTCAACCTCCAGCGGCATGAGCGAAGGCCGTGTTCCGCTTCTGTTGACCGCACGGATATGAACACCACTTGCCTGGAGCGACCGTGCGATCCAACAGCCGACGGGTCCGGTTCCGAAGATCACATGTATTTGCCGCGACATAGTTGGCTCCCTGAGTGCAGGTCAGTATTGCACAACCATTCGAATATACGATTCCATCCGCTGAATGGCACGAACGATTGATTCGCTCGGGGGAAATACGTATGTTCGTGCGCGAGCTTCGTTTGACCAATCGCCCGATACAAACATGAATTCCTTCGTTGACCGTTACTTCCGTCTTAGCCAACTGGGGACATCTGTCCGTTCCGAGGTCATCGGCGGAGCGACCACCTTCGTTACGATGGCCTACATCATCATCGTCAATCCGAAGATCCTCGAAGCCGCCGGAATGCCGTTCGGCCCTTCAATGGTCGCGACGATCATCAGCGCAAGCTTCGGAACATTGCTGATGGGTCTGTATGCCCGCCGACCCTTTGCGATCGCCCCCTATATGGGGGAGAATGCGTTTATCGCCTATACGGTGGTGAAGGTCATGGGCTATTCCTGGGAAACGGCGATCGGAGCGATCTTCATATCTGGGATCCTCTTCACGATCCTCACCGTTCTGCGTATCCGATCGTGGCTCGCAACCGCCATCCCGGAATCGCTCAAGATCTCCTTTGCGGTCGGGATCGGCCTCTTCCTCGCCTTCATCGGACTGAACGAGACGGGGATCGTCGTCATCGGCGTTCCAGGGGCACCGGTGCATATTGGGGATCTCCGTAAACCGTCCGTGCTTCTTGCGATTGCGGGCTTCATTCTGATGGGGATCCTGATGCTGAAACGGATCCCCGGAGCGCTGCTTATCGGCATCCTCGCCATCACCGCCGTTTCCTTCATTGCGGGAATCACGCCGGTGCCGATGGAATGGACGGGGGCTCCTCCGTCGCTTGAGCCCCTCTTCCTTAAACTCGACATCCTCGGATCACTGACCTGGGGGATGTTCTCTGTCATTCTGACGGTCTTCGTTCTCGCTTTCCTCGATACGCTTGGAACACTCATCGCGCTCGGCTACAAGGCAAACCTCCTGGACCGGGAGGGCAACCTTCCGGACATCGAAAAACCGATGCTCACCGACGCCATCGCAACGACGTTCGCTGCGTTGATAGGTACAACGACGACGGGAGCGTATATCGAATCCGCCACCGGGATTGCCGCCGGAGCGAAATCTGGACTTGCCTCCGTTGTCACGGCCATCTTGTTCCTCCTCGCCCTCTTCCTCGCACCGACATTCACGATCATCCCCCCCCACGCCTACGGACCGGCGCTCATTATCGTCGGCGTGTTGATGCTGGCCCCGATCACCAAGATCCACTTCGAGGATCTCGGCGAGGCCATCCCGGCGTTTTGCGTTGTCGCTTTGATGAGTTTCACGTACAACATCGGCATCGGCATGACGGCGGGATTCGTCGCCTATCCCCTCTTCAAGATCGCATCGGGAAATCCGCTGGCTCTCAAGCCGGGGATGTGGGTCTTGGGAATCCTATCCCTCCTCTTCTTCATCTTCTATCCCTATTGAACCCATCCTGGATAACAAACCATGATCGATCCACTCATCGCATCCATCACTTCATCGAAAACGGACGTCTTGCTTCGAGAGCGAGGATACGACCTCCTCGCAGAATATCTTCAGATCATCCGCGGCGCATGCTTTGAGCCTGATGTCCCCATCCTCGAACTCGCGACGGGAACGGGAAGGACGGTTGCGCTGCTTGCGCGGTTGGGATACAAGGTGACGACAGGAGATCTCACCGATGAGAAGCGGTCGGAAGCGATGAATCGAATTACCCCTGCGTATGCGGAGAAGGTCTCGATGATCGCAGCCGACATGGAGCGACTGCCGTTTGCGGATGGCTCAATGAGGAACATCATTTCCTTGAACACCCTCCACGAACTGGATCATCCGCTGGCGTGTGTGCAGGAGTTGGTGCGGGTGCATCACCCGGAGGGAACGTTGGTGATCGGGGATTTCAACGAAACGGGATTTGATGTGATGCAGGAACTCCATCAGCTGCTCTACGGACACGACCACCCGCGCGGAACGTTGCCGATGCAGGAACTCGAGCCGATCCTTCGAGATGTCTACGGTACAGTCGACTCGCTCGCAACAGAACTCAACGCGACGCTCATCTGCAGACGCAAGAAGCGTTCCTGAGAGACTCGCTCAACGCACGAGGACCAGCCTCCGCGTCAGCACATCCTCTCCCACCGTCAACCGACACAGATAGACACCGCTCGGGACGTTCGAAGCATCCCATTTCACCGTGTGGACGCCGGCGTGCTTCGCTTCATTCGTAAGCGTTGTCATTTCACGCCCCAAGACATCGTAGATTCGAAGAACAACCGCAACCTCTCCCATCTTGTTCGGGATGGCAAACGAGATCATCGTTTCCGGATTGAAGGGATTGGGATAGTTGCTGAGCGCAACGGTCTGCGGAATGTGTGTCCGGTCGATCTCAACATGCGTCGCGACGGGCGAATATGATCGAACCCGAATTCCGTCTGCAACGACGTAGCTCCCATTCGTTGCTCCGTTCGTGATCGTGACCGCGTCCGCAGTGTCGCCACGGAACGCGTACGACCCCAGCACCTTCCACATCGAACCGTTGTTGACCTGGTTTTCTCGCAGTGTATCCGCACCACCGGCGTGTGTGACGATGAACGGCGTATTCGTCGCGCGGTTGGATGCCGCGACCCACCATGCAGATATCTCGTACGTTCCAGCAGCCGGAAGATTCAATCGAAATCGGACAGCATTCATGCCGTTGCCGATCGCATTGAGCCATGCCGGCGTCCCACCCCAAAACACCGTGTTTGCCGACGTGAACCATCCCGTTCCGGCGAATGTTGCGTGCGTCGGATCATCGGCATCGATCGTCTTTTCGTAGTACACCGTTTTCGGAAGCGGGACGGAATCGGCGTGAACCACTGCCAAGATAGTCGGCACTGCCCGCACTTCGCTCGGAGCATTGACGTACCTGCCGGGGATCGCCATCTGCGTCGAACCGCCGCCGTCCAGGTTCATCGCCTCCACGCATCCACGTTCGATCATGAATTGTGCCATCTCATTCAGCGTCGCTCCCACGCTCGTAGTCTGTCTTCCATCAACTGTGACCAGAACGACGCGCCGGTCTGACGTAAATCCAACCGCCGTGCGGGGCTCTTGTGAGGTACCATTCACTCCCGATCCAAAGAACACTTCTTCATCGTATGTCACGTGCACCTGACCATTCTTCACCAGCCGCGGCCCGCCACCGATTGCGGCAAAGATGCTGTCGGCTTTCGTCCCTTGTGATTGCAGGGGCGCAGGAGCGGGCGTTGTTGTCGTGTTCGGATTCGCTTGTGCGAATCGGTAGACCCCGTTGATCGTCGCGTCGAAATGATAGATCCAATCGATGGACATCGACCGAGCCGCCGTGTAGCTGAACAGGCTGCGCGTGGCATAATATGTTCCCGAGGTTCGATTCAGCACTTGGACGTTCGAGACCAGGAGTTGCCCCGCTTGTGCGATAGCAGAATACGAGGTCGAGCCTCCAAAGAACCCGCCATTCACGGCAGCGATCGCTCCGACACGCGAGGTGAACGCAGGAACCGCCTCACTCACGGAAGCGAGATACGGATACACAACGATCGCCGGATCGGTAAGATCGACAACAAGACACGCCGCAGTAAGCGCTGGGGATGTGCGCACGCCCTTGAACAACGTGACCCCGGGCGGAAGCTGGTACGTGCTGGTGGAATCGGCCCAAGTGATTGGCTGCGCAAAATCGATTTGGACGGCGAGAACAAGCAACACGATCGAGCGCTTCATGGAAATTCCTCCTCACGAGCCTTCAGATCGGAACAGGATATGAACTATGTCGGATAGGAGCGAGAGGGGTGCAGGTACAAGAAATTGCTGAATGGAAGCGTGGGCATTTCTTCATCCTTCAGAGAACGGAACCTCTGTCCCTGAAACTTCCCGGCCGTGTAGCCCAACGAGCGGAAGAACGTATGGAGCTTCATCCGATCCTCCGTCGTGACACATTCAACGAGAATCGCGGGGAAGAATCGCTTGAACAGCGGTTCCATCGGAAGCAGGATGTTCAATTCATATCCCTCGACATCACACTTGACGAAGTCCAATCGTTCCATCTCCCCAAAGAGTGCCATCGGATGACGCATGCGAACAGAGTAGCTTGCTTCATACTGAGCATCGTTCGGACTCTTGATCTTTGTATATCCATGATGGAAAACCCCGTCGACCACAGGAGTCCCCATTTCCACCATCGTCCCGTCCTCTCGTCCAAGGGCAAACTGGAAGATCTCGACATTGCGTGCGCCGAACAGTGTCGCATTGCTCCGGATGATGGAGGCAAATAGATGAACGGGCTCAACCGCAATGATCTTTCCCGTCCGTCCGGCATACTTCGCCATCGGGATGGTATAGTAGCCGAGGTTGGCTCCGATGTCCAAGCAGACATCTCCCGGCTGGATGAACGGCCGAAGGGCGTGCAGTTCGTCCCAAGCGCCTCCCTTCTTCCCCATCGCATACAAAACGAGGAACGTCTTGCTGAGGATGCTGAGATAGTGCCGGGTTCCCAGCATGTTATGAAGGAGGATCTTGACCGCGTTGGTGAGGGCTTTCATCATGACGACAAAGTAGCCAATAAAGAAATGAAGAACAAAGCGGCGCGACGGGCCCTCATCGCGCCCGAAACGCATCGATTGCCGCCTGAGCCGCGATGCCATCCTGCTCTGAAGATCCACCGCTAACACCGATCGCCCCGATGAACTGTCCATCGACGATCACGGGCAAACCCCCTTCGATCGGCACAACACCGGGAAGCCCGAGAAGTACATTCCTTCCAGCGAGTGTCCGCTCCTCGAACGACTTGGTGGATCGCTTGAATGCGATCGCGGTTTTCGCCTTCTGAATGGCGACTTCGATACTGCCGGATTGCGCCTGATCCATTCGTTCCAGGTACAGAAGGTTCCCGCCGTCATCGACGATTGCGGTGACCATCTTCCAGTCATTCTTCATTGCCAAGTCAGCAACGGTCGAGGCGAGTTGCTTGGCGGCTTCGAGGGTGAGGACCTTCTTTGTCGAGAGTTGGATTTGTGCAGATAGGGGGAGCACGAGGACAGAGAGGAGGACGAGAATAACGCAAATACGGTAGTTCATGAAAGCGTTCTCCGGAGTGTGGATTTGGTGAATTCGTCGAGTGATTCACTCGAAGGCGGCTCCCGGCAGGTTAAGATGCCGGGAGTGTTTTGAAGGTGTTGAGAAAAGATCTTGGGCCGCTCGGCGGGAGTTTCAGACGCCCGGTGAGTGGCTCCTATTGCCTGGTTTCCTCCTCCGCTATCCACGTCCCCGCCGCGGATGCGGCACCAGGTCCGTCAGGTCCGCGATCTTCACGACCGCCCCCGAGTCGATGCTCTTTCTCACCGCGAATCCGACCAGTACCAACATCGCTTCATCTCGAGAACCTGCCGACCATCTCAATGGATCGGGCGCCGATTGGTGTCATAGTTTTCCGCACGTGAAAGTCAGAAATTGGCATATCAAAGCAGGGCATGGATGCAAAGACTCAACCGCTAAGGTAGAGGGTGAAAGAAGGAAAAGCAAGGGAACGACTGGTGTGAAAGGAAGGCTCCCAATGAGCAACGATGCGGCTCCACAAACGTAAACTCCATGATTGAACTGACACCTCCGGAGCATTCCTTCGGCATTTCCACTCTTCACGGGGCGACAATGAACAAATCCCTTCGCGTTCCGCACTCCATGGCGTTCCTCCTTGTCCTACTCCTTTTCACCAACTCATTTGCCCAAGATGTGGCTGTCCCCTTCGATTCCGAGCGGTGGACCATGACCAATGCAAGACAGGTCGACCACTTGGGACGAAGAGCGCTCTTGGGAACCGCGTTCCTGAAGGATGTCGAATTCACAGACGGCGTTATCGAAGTGGATATGGCGGTCGATCGGAGGACCTCCTACCCAGGCGTGGTCTTCCGCGTATCGAGTCCCCGGGAACATGAACGCGTCTACATCCGCCCGCATCGGGCCGGACTGTACACAGACGCGATTCAGTATGTCGCGTCATTCAACGGCGTCGACAGTTGGCAACTCTACAATGGTCCGGGGAAGACGGCCGCACTGGAGATTCCGTACGGAACATGGTTCCACGTGAAGATCGAGGTGAAAGGATCTCGGGCTAGAGTCTTCGTCAACGACGCGGATCAACCGGCCATCGAGATCAATGAGCTGCACTGGATTGTCGGACTTCGCCAGCCGACAGGCCTCTGTCTCAGCGGCGGGTACCTCTATGCGTTGGATCGAACGAGCCTCCATAAGATCAGTCTTCGACAACACTGTCCAATTCTCGTCCAAAGCGCCGATGCATGATTCATTTCCGAATTGTGTTGCTATTAGCGGCGATATGTCCTACTATGATAGAGTTCTGTTTCAGAGAAACCACAGTGGTCGTCCCTCCGACCAGCGTTTCGCGTATTCCCCTCAATTTCTCACCTGCGCTGCGACCCGAACAACCACTGAGCGATCTCTGCATTGCGCTTCGCCGTAAGAGACATCACCCAGGAATCCCTTTTCGAAGTATCGATCGTTGATCCCTATCACGCTGAGACTCGCGCTTTCCGATCAAGTCGCTAGAAGGTCGGAGGCGCGGGAACCAGCCATTGACACAACAGAGAATACCTATGCAACCCGACTACGAGCCTAGCAACAGCCGTCGAGGCAGTTCTCCTCCCTTCGTCGACCCGACCGTACGACCGGAAGATACCATGCGTCCTTTATCCCCGGAATCCCCGGCAGGAAATCCGTTGGCTCGGCCTTCCGAACAAGTCCTTCCGTCAAGGGACTTCAGCGCTGCGCATAGCAACAATGAGCGCGGGGCCATTGCATGACGAAGGACTTCAGGCAAAAGCGTCCGGCGACCACGGTCGTCGCCCCTTCACCGAAACCGGTGAAACAGAAGAAGCCATCATCGACAAGACCCATGCAGATCGATGGTTCCCCGGTCGTCAACTTGCCTTCGGCTCAGAGACAGCAGCGGAAGACCACCAGTCTGCATCAGGTTCGTGGAAACACCCTGATACGAGGCCACGACCGATGTATCGCAACGGCCCGTGGAGTCGATATTTTCGACGATGAAAATCGTCGTATTGCAACCATGCGAGAGAACGAATTGTTCGACTCCGACTATCGGAAGATCATGTCGATCCGCGGGGACGACATTCATAACGCGTCGGATGTAAAGGTCGGCACTGTGTCGGGCGCGCGGGAAGCGCTGCGCGGAGAGGGGGACGAGTTGCTGATTGTGGCCTTCTGGTATTGTTTTGTGAGATAGGATCGGATGTAGTTCCCTTTTCATCCTTTCGGATGATTCCTCCCTGCGAGAGTTTTCCTACGTTGTCTTGTCACGAGCACAGCGGTCGACACCCGAACTGTTCTCCCTTGCCTGTTGCTGACCGTTTGGCTTCCCCCAACAAGCCATGAAAAGACACTCCACTTGATCTCCGATCGCGGGGCTGACTGTGCACGACCACTCCTTCACCCCCTCTGCTCCTCACCGCTCCGCAACGCGTACGCCCGACCGGTGCGGATTCCATGAATTGGATGTGACCCTCATCCGCCCAACGAACTATACGGACGACGGGTATCCGATCAAGACGCGCGTCGGAGTCATCCGAAGCAATACACTGTCGCAACTCGGCACGCTCGTGGATGAACTCGCGAAGAACGTATTCTTCGAGGGTACGGCGATTCACGTCCGCAAGATCGACGAGGCGATCGAGTGGATCCCGACAAAGGAGATCCTTGCGCGTGCCGCCATCCCCGGCGTGGTCTCGATCGTCATGTTGGTTGGCGTACAGACGAGCCAGTTTCCCCGCGCCCTCGACATCGCTTCACGGTTCCTCCCGCATGGGATCAAGGTACTCATCGGCGGATTCCACGTGAGTGGGATGCTCTCCATGATCGGGGTGACTCCGGACCTCAAGGACGCAATGGCGAAAGGAATTACATTGGTCGCCGGTGAAGTGGAGGGAGGACGATTGTTCGAGGTCGTCCGGGATGCGGTGTCAGGGAACGCACGATCGCTCTACAACTTCCTCCACCCAAGACCCGATCTGCATGATGTGCCAGTCCCACGGATCTCAAAGGACGAATTCAACAA
>Ga0209079_10000877_pt1 | contig 11703 bp, 8 predicted proteins | sample PPLLaktember2015_2_FD_187259 | JGI IMG/M metagenome (GOLD analysis project Ga0209079, IMG submission 187259) | Freshwater sediment microbial communities from Prairie Pothole Lake near Jamestown, North Dakota, USA - PPLs Lake P7 Core (6) Depth... | ecosystem: Environmental > Aquatic > Freshwater... | reverse complement strand
CAAGGCGACTTACGAAGATGGGGCGCGACTGGGGCTGGTAGATTATGAGGTGCATGGCGGTTCCACCGGACTGGCCTATCGACCGACCGAGAACGACAACGTGCAGGTGACCGGCACCTATACCTATTTCAGCGCGCCCACGGCCGGTGATTTGCGGTCTCAAATCGTCGGGGCGCAGGTCTCGTGGTCGCATCAGTTCACGGAAACCCTCACGGCAACCGTGACCGGGGGGCCGCAGCTGGTGTACTCCACCAGCGATCCGATGGGATCGGAGCGTCTCACCGATACGCAAAGGCTCTGGGTGGCTAGCGCCAATCTGCGGAAGCAGTGGGATGGCGGGTTTGCGGAATTCGTGGTCAGCCGGGAAATCAACCCGAGTGGTTTCGGGTTGCTCTTGAAGACGGAACGGGCCGGTCTCACATTCTCCCAGGACCTGACCGAACGGGTGACCGCCTCGATGAATGCGCAAGTGCTGCTGGCCTCCTCCATTGCATCGAAAGTGATTCCGTTCACGTTCCCTGAAAACCGCTTTATCAATGTGACCCCACGATTGACCTGGAAATTCCATCAATGGTGGTCGGTGGAGGCTGCGTATACCTACAGCCGACGCGAGGTCGAGAGCTTCGGCGAGGAGGCGTTTGGAAACGCGGCGACCGTGATGCTCACGTACTACCCGCCCAAGCTGTCTGTCGGGCGTTAAGGAGAGGTGTTTATGGCGATCGCGCAGTCTATCGGAGCGGACCGGTCGGTCGAAGCAGATCATGCCGTGAAGGATTTCCGGCAGATGGTCCGCCGCCGCCGGTCGGTCATTTTTGCCGTCGTGTCCGTGATTGCGGTCATCGGTTTGGCTACGGCCTTTCTGTGGCCTCCGGTGTACCGGTCGAAGGCGACGATCCTGATCGAGGAGCAGGAGATTCCCACGGATCTCGTTCGCTCGACGATCACCAGTTATGCCGATCAGCGGATCGAAACGATTAAGCAGCAGGTCATGAGCCGGGCGAGTCTGTGGAGAATTGTGGAGCAGTACGGGCTGTACCAACGGCTCCGGAAGGGCAGCCCGACCGAGGAGGTCTTGCAGCAGTTCGTCAAAGATATTCAGATTGAAGTGATCAACGTCAAAGTGGTCGATAAGCGCACCCAGACTCCGACTCAGGCGACGATCGCGTTTACGCTGGCCTATGACGGAGAAACCCCCGACCTGGCCCAGAAGGTGACGAACGAGCTGACGGATTTGTTTTTGGGGGAAAATCTGAAGTCGCGGGAGCGCCACGCGCAGCAGACGACGGCGTTCCTGAAACAGGAAGCCGAGAATCTCGCGCATCACATCGAAGCGCTCGAAAGCAAGATCGCGGTGGTGAAACAGAAGGCCGACGGCGCTTTGCCGGAGCTGACCCAGCTCAATATGCAACTGTTGAATCAGGCGGACCGGGAGCTGATCGACGTCGATCGCGATATCCGGAGTCTTGAAGAGCGCAAGCGGTTTCTGGAAGGGGAGCTGGCGACACTGAAACCCAACACACCCATGATTGCCGCCAGCGGCGAGCGGATCTTCGATTCTGGGGAGCGGTTGAAGGCCTTGCGCGCGCAATATGCCAGCGCAAGCGGGTACTTGTCCGGAGACCACCCGGACATCATTAAGATGAAACAGGAGCTTGCGGCGCTGGAGCGGGAAACGGGAGGCGACGCGCCGGGGGAGGATGTCCCGAAGCGATTGGAGGCGGAACAGTCCCGGCTGGCGACGCTGCTGGAGCGCTATGGAGCGGATCATCCGGATGTGACCCATGCGCGACAGGCCGTGGCGGGGTTGGAGCGAGACCTGGCGGAGATGACCAAGCGACCGCCCAGGACGGCGTTGTTCAAACCGGAGAACCCAGCCTATATCAACATTCAATCGCAGCTTGCGTCCACGTCGGCCTCGCTGCGGGCGCTTGAAAAATCCAAGATCTCGCTGAAAAAGCGCGCTGAGGAGATGGCCAGACGGGTCGAGCGTCTTCCGGAGGTTGAACCGGAATACCAGGACTTGATGCGCGATCGAGAGGGCACGGCGCACAAGTATCAGGAAATTCGCTCCCGTCTGATGGAAGCCCAGGTCTCGGAAGGGCTCGAAGTTCAGCGCAAGGGAGAACGATTTTCCCTGATCGATCCCGCCGATCTTCCGGAGCGGCCGGAGCGGCCGAACCGGCCGGTCATATTGATTCTCACGGGGCTGCTCGCCGTAGTGGGCGGGGTGGGAGCAGGGGCGGCGGCCGAACAGTTGGACGAGACCATCCGCACTCCCCATCAATTGAGTCTGGCGGCCGGGATGGCCCCGCTGGCGGTCATTCGCTACCTCCCGATGGAAGAGGAGGTCCTGGACGTGATTCGCCGCCGCCGCTATTGGGGGTGGGCGGGAGCCGGGGCGGTAGTTGTGGCCGCGGTCGTGGCGCACTACCTCTGGCTGCCTCTCGATATCGTCTGGTTTGCCGCGCTCAGGAAACTCGGTCTGGCCTGATTGGGATATTGGGATAAGGAGAAGTGCCATGGAAGAACTCTCGCAAGCCATCGAACAGTATAAGCAGGAGTCCAGGCAGGGGGCCGGGGGGCGTTCCGAACCCTATCCGTCTTCCCGACAGAACTCTCCGCCGATCGTGTACTCCAAGACGCGGGTGGTGGAATGCCGGGAAGAGGTCTTGCGGCGTCACCGCGTCGTGACGGCGTTCGACCGGGGGGAATTTGCCGACGGGTATCAGCTCTTGCGCACGCAGGTGCTGCATCGCCTGCGGGAGAATCACTGGAATGTCCTCGGTGTGACGAGCCCGCGAGCGCAGGAAGGGAAGTCGCTGACGGCGTTGAATCTCGCGATTACCCTGGCAATGGAAACGACGCAAACCGTGATGTTGATCGATGCCGACTTGAAGCATCCGACCATCCATACCCTGCTTGGATTGGGGAACTGTCAGGGCCTGGCGGACTATGCGTTGGAAGACTGTCCGTTGGAGGACATCCTCATTCATCCGGGGTTGGGGCGTTTGGTGGTCCTTCCCGGTGGACGCCCGATCCAGCGCTCCGCCGAGGTGCTGACGTCTACGCGGATGTCGGCGCTGATCACGGACGTGAAGCATCGCTATCCGGCCCGGGTCATCGTGATCGATCTGCCTCCGCTGCTGGTCAGTTCGGATGTGCTGGCCTTCGCGCCCTCGCTGGACGCGCTCTTGCTGGTGGCCGGGGAGGGTATGACGACCCGCCAGGATATCAAAGAGTCGCTGGCCCTGGTGCGGGGGGCGGTGCCCGTGCTTGGGACGGTCTTGAATCAATCGGGGAAAGACCAGTGTAACGTCGATGCCATGCGCGCGCTGGCTGCGAACTAACCGACCGCCTGCGAGGCTTGTATGTACGAATCGTTCTACGGGTTTCGAACCAATCCCTTCACGCTGGTGCCGGATCCCCGCTTCCTCTATCTGGGGAAGCAGCACAAGACGGCGCTGAATCTGCTGGAGTACGGATTATTCAACCGGGCCATCTTTACGGTCATCACCGGCGAGCCTGGGACCGGCAAGACGACCCTCCTGAACACGATCCTGGAGCAGTCTCAGCATGAAGTGACGGTGGGTGTGCTCTCGCACACGCACGCCGGCCTGGGGAGCCTGATGCCCTGGGTTCTGATGGCGTTCAATCTCGACAGCAAGGGCATGGACAGCGTCGAACTGTTCAAGACGTTCACGGCCTTCATCGTCCGTGAGCATCAGCGCCAGCGGCGTGTCGTCCTGGTGGTGGACGAAGCGCAGAATCTCGGCGCGGCGATGCTGGAAGAATTGCGTCTCCTGTCGAACGTGAACAACGGGAGGAATCAGCCGCTCCAGATCGTGCTGTCGGGCCAGCCGGGCCTCCGCGGCCTGCTCCAGCGTGGCGACCTCGTCCAATTCGCTCAGCGCATCTCCGTCGATTATCATTTGCAGCCGCTCGGTGAGGATGAAACCCCGTCGTATATCCGGCACCGCATGTCGATGGCGGGTGGCGGGCGACCGGTCATGACCTCCCAGGCGTCGGTCATGGTGCATCGCCTGACCGGCGGCAACGCCCGTTTGATCAACCAGGTTTGCGATGTGTCTCTCGCCTATGGTTATGCGGAACGAGCGCCGCTGGTGACCGCCGGCATCGTCTGGCGCGCGACCAATGATCGGCGGGCGGGGGGCATCCTGCCGGTCGCGCAGCATGTGTTCGACGATCTGTTCAGTCAGGAGGATGCCGTCGCTGAAGAACTGGAAGTTGCGGCGGCTGCGCCCGCACAGGCCGCGGCGCTTTCCCTGCCCTCCACTGAGCCCACAGCCCAGCCCCAGCAATCGTATTACGAACAGGGACTGGCCTTGAAACAGGCCGGATCGTACAAACAGGCCATTGCTGCGTTTGAACGGGCGGCGACGGACGCGCTGCAGCAGGTGCGGGCGATGTCCCAGGTTGCGTTGTGCCTCAGCGCGGTCGGCCGGCATGAGGACGCGGCCAAGGAGCTGGTAGCGCTCTTGAAAAGCAGGCAGGGAACGGATATTGAGCGTCTCAATATGCGTTACTTTCTCGCCCGCACATTGGAAACCCTCCATCGAAATCAGAAGGCCTGTGAGCTGTACATGATTATTCACAAGCAGAATCCGGAGTTCCGCGATGTCGGAATCCGTCTCCGGCGCCTCAATCCGGCGTGGAGTCTAGGCTCCCTCAGTTCACCGCGATGGATCAAAGGCGTTGCGAAATACTATGGTCAGCGCCTGCGGGCCTGCTTTTAGCAGGATGCTGAAAAAGTCCACCAGCTTTCTTGGAAGGTTGAGGCTAAGGCTGAAGCTAAAGCCAAAGAAGCGGGAGGTCACTGCCTCCAGCCTCAATCCGCAAACATAAAAGCCACCAAGCTCGACCTCAGCCTTCCTCGTCTTACTGGCCCTATCCTGCCGGCATGGTTGCCGCCACCGAGACTTCCCCTCTCTGATGAGTTAACCGATACCGGAGCTGATCGTAACCCGGCTGTAATCGTCTCTCCCTATTCTGCTGGTCTCTGTATGTGACCATGACGGAAGGGATGTGCATGAAGACGAGAGCGGCGGGTTGGTTGCGAAACTCTGCGTGGGTCTCTGTGTGTCTGGGCTTGTTCGGTTCTCCGGTCATGGCCGGTCAACTCGAAGATCTGTTGCTCGAGAACAAGCAGATCTCGATCGACCAGTGGGTCAAGTTGAAAGCCGAAGAAGAGAAACGGGAGGCGAAAGCGCTGGAAGAGAGCCGCGGGGTCGGCGATGTGCCGGTGCGGGAACGTTGGTACGAAAAGATCAACATCCGCGGGTATACGCAGTTCCGCTATAACCACACGATCAATAACGAACTCCTTCAAAGCAATCAGGGCGATCGTTCCATCTCCGGGAATAACGAATTCTTTCTCCGGCGAGCCCGAGTCATCATCAGCGGACAGCCGCATGAACGGGTCTTTGTCTACATTCAGCCGGAATTCGCCGGACTCGTCAACGGCGTGGAGCAGGTTGCCACATTGCGGGATTTCTACAGCGACCTCTTTCTGACCGAGAACAAGGAATGGCGTATCAGGGCCGGTCTCTCAAAGGTGCCCTATGGGTTCGAAAATATGCAGTCCAGCCAAAATCGACTTGGGCTCGATCGAAACGATGCGCTGAACAGCGGGGCGGCGAACGAACGGGACCTGGGCTTCTTCTTGTACTATGCGCCCACTTCTGTTCGGGAACGGTTTCGGCGCCTGGTAGACAGCGGGCTGAAAGGGTCGGGCGACTACGGGATGCTGGGTCTCGGTGTGTACAACGGCCAGGGGGTTAACGTTCGAGAACAGAACAAGAACAAGCACATGGTTTTCCACTCGGCTTATCCCTTCGAATTTCCGAATGGACAGATTGTTCAGTTAGGGATGGATGCCTACACGGGGCAATTCAATGTCTCAACCACCCCGGTCGTGCCGGCTTCGACGCTCAATGGAGATCCGGTCACCCCGCGCGTGACGAACGGCGGTAACTACCTCGATGAGCGGGTGGCATGGCACGCGGTCTTGTTTCCCCAACCGTTCGGCCTTCAAGCGGAGTATACCTTGGGCCGGGGACCGGAGCTGAATGAGGCGCGCACCGATGTTGTCCTCGGGACCATTCGCGGGGGATATATTCAGGCTTTCTACAAGTACCAGTGCGATCTCTATTGTCAAAGCATCATCCCTTTTGTCCGCTGGCAGGAATATTACGGGGGGAGGAAGTTTGAGGCCAATGCGCCGCGCAATACAGTCCGTGAGATCGAATTAGGCCTCGAATATCAGTTCAACCGCGCGGTGGAACTCACGGTCATGTATACGTGGACCCAGCGCACCTCGTCGGACGGGACGCAGGTTCCTGTGAACTCTTGTTCCGCTCCCGGTTCGCCGGTCGGCTGTCTCCAAACCCCTTATCAACTGCAAAGCGGCAATCTCCTCCGCTTCCAGCTGCAGTGGAATTTCTAAACAGTCCGGCATCGGCAGCAATGCCTGGTCTTCGGATCAGCTCCCTTATCGACAGTCTACTGAACAGGCTGCGGGGCGCTCTGAGGAAGCGTCGCAGGCTGGGGAGGAAGCAGCGAGTAGCGCACGATCACTTCCCGCCGGTCCGGCTGAAGCCAGCGTTCCGGCCAGGACCTTGAGGCAGGCTGTTCGGCCGAACGCGGTTCGAAGTACAGATGTCCCCGCTGGGGCGCGAGCGCCCGCATGGGGGTCAGGCGATCGTCGGTGGTATCGGCGACTCCGGCGTCAGCCATGTAATGGGTACGCGACCGGTAGTTGGCCACGATTACATGCAGATCCTCTCCCTGGACGTAAAGTCCTCCCGATGTGACGTCCCTGCTGATGGCGCTATGGTCGGATGATTCATAAAACGTTACGATTTCTTCCGGCATGGCCTTGCCGAGCGCGATGGCCAACAAGGGCGCAAAGAAGGCCACCTCCCGTTCGGTAAAGGCTTGATGCCGCCGTGGTTGCGAGGTTTCGTCGTAGATGGGAAGTTTCGCCACTGGTTCTTCAAACATGATCCCTCTCAAGACCGCGGCCACCTGCTGTGCGGTGAGCGTCAGAGGATGCGAATGCCCGGCATCCTTCGCCACCGTGGGATCGGTTTCCAGTCTCACATAAGCCGCCGGAGTCTCAAGAATCGTGACGGTCGTGAATTGACCGGTTCCGCATCCTCCCAGCAGAGCGGTCGTGAGAAGAACGGCCAGGCGAGAAGTCCGGGAGATAACGCAGGACATGTGAACAGGCATAGCCGTGTCGGCACTCTCAAGGCAATGGGTGGGGAGACTGGAGCGACGGGGCCTAATCACGAAGTTTCGGCGCTTCTTGAGCCGATGCGGCACGCACCGGAGCGCTCCATATCATCGTCAGGCGGTTCAACTCCGCCGTTGCAAGCGGATAGTAACCTTGTGCAATGACGGTTTGTTGTCCTTGCTGGCTCAAAGCGAATTTCACATATTCGGCCAGCGACGGAGAGGGGACCGTCTTGGGGAGCTTATTGACGTAGAGATAGAGATTGCGTCTGAGGGGATAGGATCCGTCCATGGCCGACTGGAAGCTGGGCGCGACGTAGCGTCCGCCCTGCACCGAGGCCAGCGGAACTGCCCGAATCCCTGAGGTCTGATAGCCGATGCTGCTGAATCCGATCCCGAACCGGTCCTTCATCAACTCAACCACGACCGAGGCCGATCCGGGCGCCTCTGTCATGGTTTTCTTCAGTGCCCCGCCGTTCAGCGCATGCTCACGAAAGAAGCTGGTGGTCCCTGACTTGGTGTCCCTTCCGTAGAGATGGATCGGCGCCTCCTTCCATTCTCCATCCAGGAGCAAATCGCCCCAGGTCAGAAGGGGATATTTCAGTCCACGCCGGCGATCGTTCGAAAATATCGCGTCGAGTTCGGCCAGGCTCAACCCTTCGATGGCATTGTCCTTGTGGACGAACACCGCCAACGCATCCACGGCGACCGGGACCTCGGTGGGCTCGTAGCCGAACTCCCGGATGAAATCTCCGATCTCTTGCTTGTTCATCCGGCGGGACATGGCCGCGATCTGCGCCTTGCCCTCCAGCAGTTTCGCCAATCCCGCTTCGGACCCTTCACTCGTTACGGAAATCTTTAATTCCGGATACAGCTGTTTCAGGTCGGCCGCCCAAGCCTCCGTGATCGGACGCATGGTCTCCGATCCCGAAATGGAGAGAGAGCCCTTCAGGGAGCTTGCCGGCTGATAGGCGGCGACTTGCGGGTCCAGGGCAGGTCTGACTTGCCCCGCTGCGGGACTGCTCCATACCAGGCAGGCGCCGACCGCCAGAGTAAGCAGGCGTGAGGCAAGCGGACGATCGATCAATGCGGGAAAGCAGTTCCACATCACTCTAGACCTCCAAAGAATAGCGTCGTGCCGGAACAGTGGCCGAGCGCACTCGCACGGTACTGAGTCGGGATTTCAGTCGAATCAACGAATTGTTAACTCCATGTTAAATCAAGAATGTCTATACAGGGCGACTCGTCACGAGGTGTAGGAGTTAACGGACAATTTACACGCCCCTAAGGCCAGGTTAACTCCGGGTCAGTATTGTGACGACGCGATGCATGCAACCATGTCGAGCCCAGCCCACGTTCCGGAATCTATCCTCATCTTCGTTCGAACGGATTCGTTCGCGCAATCGCTGAAGAAAGCTCTGGAGAGTAACGGATACCGCGGCACCGTCGTGACGACCGAGTCCGCTGCGTTTACCGAAGCTAAAGCGTCGGTGCCGTCCCTTATTGTCATCGACCGTCAGACCGGGACCACCTCGAATCTGCGCAACCTTCGGACCCTGGCGGCGGTTCCCATCGTTGCCATAGATGATACGGTGCCGGCTTGCACTGAAGACGAATGCGTGCAGGATTACGATCGCGGGATCGATCTGGTTGTGTGCAGCCAGAGTATCCGTGAATTTATCGCGCGGGTTCGTGCCATTCTGAGACGACGTGACACATCGAGCGGTATCACCACCCACTACGGGGTCGGTGAAGTGAAGATGGATCTCGACCGGCATGAGGTGACCGTTCAAGGGCATCAGGTCGAGCTCACTCCGAAAGAATTTCAAATCCTCCGGCAGTTTTTGGAGTCTCCCAGCCGTGTGTTCTCACGCCAGGAAATGCTGAATCGCGTATGGGGAGAGGGCTATGCGCTGGAAGAACACGCGCTGGACGTCCACATCCACTCGCTCCGCCACAAAATCGAAACGGATCCGAGCCGACCTGCCCTGATCGTGACGGTGCGAGGCGTCGGGTATAAATTGCGGACTTAGGAACCTGTCCGACACTGACCGTTCTACTGCGGCGAATGATCTGTCACTATCTGCGTCGTTCTCGGCCGGGAAAAATCCTCAGCGTATTCAGCGAATACGCCTCCGGTTTTTCCCGGCCTGCGGCCTCGCAGCTGATCACATCTCCTTCGCCTCGTCACGAAGGCAATGTCGGACAGGCTCCTAGCCTTGCCTGCGCCATTCCTTTCCATCATCTCTGGTTCACTATCAGACAGATCCCACTCTCCCGCGATTGTCGCGGAAGAGTAGTCATGACAGAATTGTGGCAGGGGGCAGGGGGCAGGGGATTGAGAGCGCTAGAATTCGTCGACAGAAACCGGCTGGAGCAGATCGCGGACGGAGAGAATCCCGATGACCGAGCCGCCTTTGATGACACCCAGGTGGCGGGTCCGGTGCCTGTTCATCAAGTCTGCAGCTTCTGTAAGGGGGCTTCGTTCCTCAATCCCGACGATCGGGGCGCTCATGATGTCTTCCACCGGGATGAAGTATGGACCACGGTCGGAGCCGATGACCTTCTTCACGATATCCGATTCCGTGACGATGCCGATGATGCGTCCCTTCTCGGCGATCAGCACGCTGCACACGTTGCAGGTTTTCATGAGCTTTGCGGCATCGATCACCGATGTTCCCGCGTCCACCGTAATCAGCTCTTTCTTCATCAATTGTCCGACTGTGACCATATGTTCCTCCCTTTATATTGTTGTATTGTTTGCAGTCTACAAACCCGGCGTTGCGGCAGAGTTAGAGGTGGATTACCGATGCGTAAATTTCAATTAGAGCGGGCCTGGTCCGGGGCAGCGCCGGCAGCCGCTTTGGGACGACAAGGCTGAAGATGTTGCGAAGCGACTGTTTGAGAGCGGAGGGTCCGGGCCCCATGTCTGCTTCGGTGCTCCTCATCGGATTCCTGTCGATGCTCCAGGGCCTCATCTTGTTGTTCGATATGTCCACTGTTCGGGCGGAGCTTTCCCCGAATCAGGTCGTGATTGTTGCCAACGCAAATAGCCGTGAGAGTCTTTCGGTCGCACAACATTATGCGACGCGCCGGGGAATTCCTGTGCAGCAAATTTCCAAATTGGATCTTCCGCTCGACGACACCATGAGCCGGGAGGACTATGAGCGCCGCCTGGTGACGCCCCTCCGGCAGATGCTTCACGCGCAGGGCATTCACAAATCGATTCGTGTGGCCGTGACGGTCTTTGGTGTTCCGCTCCGGGTTGCCGCTCCGAAGTTCACGGACGACGAAGAGCGCTGGCGTCGCGATGCAGCCGCCAGACTCGGTGCCGCGCGGGTGCGACTGGAGGATCTCGAGCGTCGGGCCCGGGCCATCGCCGAGATTTCCGGCTCGGCTCCTGCCGCGCCGCATGCCGAGAGTCCCGTCACCTACGAGCGCAACATCGCATTCTTGCTGCACGTCGACGAGGCCGTTCAAGCCTCCACTAAGCGGGTGAGGCAGCTGAAGCCGCCGGCCGATGCGCAGTGGTCTTCACGATTGGAGGCCATCGTTCGGGACCATCAGGGGGTGGCCGGGCTTTCGCAATTGCGGCACGAGCTTCTCCAGGATGGGTTGGATTCAGGGAGTGAAGCAGCCACGCAGATGCGGGCGCAGCAAGCGGAGGGATTACAATTGTTGCTGGGAACCCTGGAGCTTCCGATACGAGACCGGCGGACCGATCTCTATCAACGGGTCGAGCAGGCGTACGGAACCTACGGGGTGTTCGGTCTGGCCGCGATGGAACAGGACCGGTTATCGGATGAGCATGGCGATGCGAGCGTCGACAGTGAATTGAGCCTCCTCTGGTGGGATCGGACGCTGTACGGCGCGGCCTGGCGCCGGGCGAATTCGTTGCACCATGCGTTCAAGAAATCCGGAGCGGCCCATCGAGAAATCCCTGTTCTCATGGTGAGCCGGCTCGATGCCTCCACCGCTGGTCTCGCGAGCGGGCTGGTGGATCGCGCGATGGAGGCGGAGCGGCAGGGGGTGAGCGGAACGGTGTATCTGGATGCGCGCGGATTACCGGTCAAGGATCCCTCCGATACCTATGGCCGCTACGATCAAAGCCTGAGGGACTTGCATCAGTTTGTCACGCAGCACACCACGTACCGATCGCAACTGGACAACGCAGAGGCGCGGTTTCAGCGTGCCGGCGCCGCGCCGGATGTGGCGTTCTATTCGGGCTGGTACCGGTTGAGACAATATGAAGATGCCTTTACCTTCCGGACCGGCGCGATCGGTTACCATATGGCCTCCGCTGAAGCCGTGAGTCTCCATAGCTCCGGTGAATCAGGCTGGTGCAAGAATGCGTTGGATCATGGGATTACTGCGACCCTCGGCTCAGTCGGCGAGCCTTACCTGGACGCCTTTCCGGAGCCGCTCGAATTCGCGGGACTGCTCATGACC
>Ga0209079_10000872_pt1 | contig 11766 bp, 15 predicted proteins | sample PPLLaktember2015_2_FD_187259 | JGI IMG/M metagenome (GOLD analysis project Ga0209079, IMG submission 187259) | Freshwater sediment microbial communities from Prairie Pothole Lake near Jamestown, North Dakota, USA - PPLs Lake P7 Core (6) Depth... | ecosystem: Environmental > Aquatic > Freshwater... | reverse complement strand
TGTCCCTGTCCTTCAGCACATGCGTCCTTTCCACGCGCATACCGTCGAACTTGGCCGAGCCCCAGACCCGGGCAAACCTGAGCTTCGTCACGAAATCCTTGTGAACCTTCTCCGCCACATCCATCACCGTGGAACCCACGGGGACCGTGTAGGGCTTGGACAGGTCGGGATCCTTCCCCGGCGGTTTGGAGTAGACGCGGATGATCCCTGCGAGCCTGAAGAGTCCCTGCTTCAGATCTTCCAGCCCGTCTTTTTTCAGGCACGACAGGGCCACCATGGGGTAGCGGTCTCCATATGCCGCTTTGAGCTTTTCGTAGTTCTCGACGGCTCCGGGCCGGTCCTTTTTGTTTGCCGCAACGACTGCCCGCTTCACCAGGGCGCGGTATTCGCCCTCCTTCGGCCTCTCCGTCCGGATGTTCCACTTCCCGAGCTGATCGAGGATGAGTTCCATCTGGATGTCGGCATCCTCCGTGAGATCGACCACGATGAGCAGGGCATCGGCCACCCGCATGATCCCGGACACCCATCCGTCTGTCGTCTCGTTTGCAATGGGGGGTAGATCGACAAGCTGGATCTGGATGTCCTCGTAGGGCATCATGCCCGGACAGGGCAGAACCGTCGAGAGCGGATAGTCGGCAATGACGGGAGTTGCCTTGGTGAGGTTGGCTAAGATGGAGGACTTGCCCGAGTTGGCAAATCCGGTGAGGGCAATCTGTGCGGCGCCTTCCCGCGGGATGTTGTAGAGGCTGTCACGGCCGCCGCCTTTCTTTTTGCGCTGTTCGAGGGCCTCCTTGTTGAGCTGTGAGAGCCGCCGGCGCAGATCGGCCCGCAGGTGGTCGGTCCCCTTGTGCTTGGGGACCGTGGCCATCAGATCCTCCAGGGCGGCGATCTTCTCGGCCACCGTAGAGGCCTGCTTGTATCTTCTCTCTGCTTCGAAGTAGTCGGGTGGAAGGTTGGCCGGCATTGGTCGATCTGCTCCCGAATGTCGGTCTGGCGTTTGGTGCGCCCATTCTAGGGCGGCCTGTCGGACAAATCAAGCGAAAGAACGATGCCGCATTTAAAGCGCCAGGATTTTCCCGTCGTCGGCGACCTCGCACTCGGCCAGGCCGGTCTTCGAGAGCATGTCGGTGCTCATGTGGGTGATGACGGTGCGCCGGACGCCCAGGCCTGCCGATTTTTCCATGAGGGTCCGGTAGTCGAGGTGGAAGGGAACCTTTTTCTCGTAGAAGTAGGCCTCGGCGATGAGCAGGTCGGCACCGCGGACGGCCTCGCCCAGTGCATCGGTCCACTCCGTGTCGCCGGAGCAGACAATTACCTTCCCGCCGACTTCGATCCGCAGGGAGTATGCATTGTCGCCGCTGGGATGAAGGCCGATGAACGGTGTCACGCGGACGGCGCCGGAGGGCAGGGAAACGCGAGGCTCCATCTCCTTGACGTCGATTTCGAATTTCCTCCTCGCGCCCGACGATCCGGGGAAGTAGGCCTCCATGGCCCCGGGAAGCCTCTTTGCCAGCCCCGGCGGGCCTGCCACGAGAAGCGGCGCACCGCGGCGGCTCACGAGCTGGGCATCGAGGATGAAAAAAGGAAGGCCGCCGAAGTGGTCCCCGTGAAGGTGGGTGAGAAACACACTGTCGATGGTATTGGGATCGACGTCAAAACGGCGGAGGGAAACCATCGCCGAGGCACCGCAGTCGATGAGGAACCGGCCTGCGCGATGAGTTACGAGGATGCAGCTCTGGAGCCTCCCGCCGCTGCCGAAGGCATCACCGCTGCCGAGAAACTGCACTCGAATCTCTGATTCCTTGGAGGCCATGTCCATTCCTCATTCTAAGTCCGGCCGCTGACTGGCGGCAGTATTAGGGACGAGGGACCGGGGTGTAGGGACCAGAAAAAGGGACTCGGGACTCGGGATTCAGGATCCGGATAGAAAAATCCTTCCGGAAGCCTGATGCCTGAAGCCCGGAGCCTGCGCGAAGCGCCTACTCTTCCTCCTCCGCCACGGTTTGCGGCAGTTTTTTCAGATCGTAATTTTCGGCCGCCTTGATGCCGGCCCGCAGGGCCTTGAGGTTGAGATCCTCCGTACCGGGCGGCACCCTGGAGATCACGGCCTCCTCGAGGCTCTCCGGGGAGACGTCTTTGCTGAGAAAGCCCAGGGCGCCCAGGGCCACCATGTTGGCCACCAGTTCCGTGCCGAACTCGTCCCTCGCTATCTGCGTGAAGGGGATGGAGACGGTCTTTGCCGTGGGCAATTTGCTGACCAGCGTGCTGTCCACGATGAGAAGCCCCGTCGGCCTGAGATCGCCCCAGTAGGTGTTGACGGAGGCCTGGTTCATGGCCAAAAGGAAATCCGGCCTCGACACCTTGGGGTAGTCGATGGGCGCGTCGCTGATGACGACCTCAGCCTTGCAGGTCCCTCCCCTGGCCTCGGGCCCGTAGCTCTGGGTCTGGCTCACCTGCTTGCCTTCATGGACGCCGGCCGCCTCGGCGAGCACGATAGCCGCCATGATGATCCCCTGCCCCCCGGAACCGGCCAGGCGGATCTCGTGGCGGGCTGCTTTCTCGACGTTCTTTTCCGGCATCTGCATCATCCTTCGAACCGCGCAGGCGGCTTCGGCTCGGAGCTGATCCCCCTTGCCTGCTCGCGGACCTTTTCGTATTCCTCATTGTAAGAGGGCCTTTCGGAGTCGGCCAGGACGCCGATGACGAACTTCCCCTGCAACTCCTCGGGTTTCATCTTCGAGGTTGCATGCATCCGGACGGCGTTTTCCTTGAACCACTCGAGCATCTTCACGGGGCTTGCCATCTTGTTTCTGCGGCCGAACTGGATGTGGCAGTTGGAGAGCACCTCCACGGAGCTGAATCCCTTCTTGCGGATGGCGCTCTCGATGAGCTGGTCGAGCAGGGCCGCGTGGTACACGGTGCACCGGGCGACGTAGGAGGCCTCCGCCGCAACGGCAAGGGCCGAGATATCGAAGGCGTGCTCCACCATCCCGTAAGGTGTGGTCGTGGTCATGGCGCCGTAGGGCGTCGTGGGGGAGTACTGGCCGCCCGTCATGCCGTAGATCTGGTTGTTCACGATGATGGCCGTCATATCCACATTGCGGCGGGCGGAGTGGATGTAGTGGTTGCCTCCGATCGCCGTGGCATCTCCGTCGCCCATGATGACGATGACCGTGAGGTCCTCCCGGGAGAGCTTGAGCCCCGTGCCGAAGGTGAGGGCCCGACCGTGCGGGGTGTGAAGCGTGTTGAAGTCGGCGTAGGTCGTCATCCTCCCCGAACAGCCGATGCCGGAGACGAGGGCCACCTTGTCCTTGTCGAGACCGAGGCGGTCGATGGCCCGGATGAGCGAGCCCAGGACGATGCCGTTGCCGCAGCCCGGACACCAGATATGGGGAAACTTCTTGCCGTGCCGGAGGTACTTGTGTACGAGCCCGGTCATGCCCTCTGCCATAGCTTGCTTCCTCTCAGTAGTACATCTTGATGAGACAGTCGCTGATCTCGTGCGGTGTGATCAGCCGGCCGTCGACGCGGTTCAGGGTTTTCACGGTGGAGCTGTTGAGATGGACCCGCTTCACCTCCCGGCTCATCTGCCCGATGTTCATCTCGGGGACGAGGACGGCCCGGCATTGGTGAAGGACCTTCTCCACGGAGTTTCGGGGGAAAGGGAAGAGCGTGACGAGCTGCAGAAGCCCCGCCTTCACCCCGTGCTCGCGGGCCTCAATGACGGCCCGACGGGACGAGCGGGCCACGGAGCCGTAAGCGATCACGGCGATTTCGGCGTCCTCCATCATGAAGGTCTCCACCCGCTGGATCTCGTGGAACCCCTGTGTGATCTTCCGGAAGAGCCTGCGCATCAGGGCATCGATCTCGTCGGAGCGCTGTGTCGGAAAACCCCGCTCATCGTGTGTCAGGCCCGTCACGTGGTGGCGGTAGCCGTCGCCGAAGGCGGCCATGGGGGGAACCCCTGTCCCCGTGTCCTCATAGGGGAGAAACCAATCGGGCGGCACCGTAGGCTTCACGCGGTCGAAAACCTCTATCTCGTCGAGCGACGGCAGGACGAAGGTCTCCCGGGTGTGGGCAACGATCTCATCGGACAGGATAATGACGGGCACGCGGTATTTCTCGGAGAGGTTGAAGGCGAAAACGGCGATCTCGAAGCAATCCCGCACCGACGAGACGGCCAGCACGATAATGGGGTGATCGCCGTGGGTCCCCCAGCGGGCCTGCATGACATCGCCCTGGGAGGCCAGGGTGGGAAGCCCCGTGCTGGGCCCTCCCCGCATCACGTCGACGACGACGCAGGGGGTTTCGGCCATGCAGGCAAAGCCGATGTTTTCCTGCATCAGAGAGAAACCGGGCCCGCTGGTGGCCGTCATGGCCTTCATGCCGGCCAGCGATGCGCCGATGACGGCGCCCATGCTGGCGATCTCGTCCTCCATCTGGATGAAGCTGCCGCCCAGGGCCGGGAGCTTCAGGGCCATGTGCTCGGCGATCTCCGAGGCGGGGGTGATGGGGTAGCCGGCAAAGAAACGGCATCCCGCGGCCAGCGCCCCTTCGGCAAGGGCCTCATTTCCCTGGAGAAGCAGAACTTTCCTGTCGGTTTTCCGTGCATTCATGACGACTTCCCCCCCGGTGCGGCATCGCGTTCCTGCACCGAGATGGCCAGGTCGGGACAGTGCATCTCGCAGAACCGGCACCCGATGCACTCCTCGGGCTTCTCCACGTGCACACCCTTGTCGTCGCAGCGATAGACATGCTTCGGGCAGAAGGCCACGCAGATCCCGCATTTCTTGCACCAGGCCTGGATAATGAATGGCCGGTAGCTCTTCTTGGGTTTATCGGGCTTCCGGGTTGTCCCGGCGCCCGCCGCTTCCCCGGAATCGGGTTTCGTATTTGTAACGGTCGATTTCACCATGTCGATGCCAGCCTGACGGTTTTGCGTTCTTGGAAAAGGGCCTCATATCACGTCGTTGGCGCTACGACAAGCATTTTTAAACGATGGTACGCCTTCAAATTCCCGTTGACCGGGTTGGGGCGGCCCGATATATATAAAAAGGCATGTATGGATGAAAAAACCTTTCTTATTCTGGCTGTTGCCCTTATCATCGGCTTCATCGTCCTCTTTATCAGCCGGTCCGGGGAGAACTACGGCATGCTCAAGCCCAGTGAAACGGTAACGGCATCCTTCGAGTCGCACCGCCAGGTGCCCGATCTCGATTACTGGTTCAGCGGACCTGAATCGCATCCCCTCACGATCATCGGCGTCGAAAAACGATTCCGCTTCGATTCGGCGGAACACTGGGTGAAGGTCAAGCCGGAGGGGGAATCGCTGCAGCGGCTGATCGAGGGCATGCAGTCGAAGGCCCTGCAGATGAACCGGAAACTTCGGGGCTTCGAGATGGTCGACCAGCGGGGCGAGCGCATCGGCGAGTGGTACTCTGCGGTAGGGGTCCAGGCGGTGATCAAGCGCACGGGAATCGAAAGCGTCGAGGTCTGGCCGCCGTCACCGGAGAAAGTGCAACCTTGAGCCGCCTGACGGCGGCAGTGACCAGTGGCTAGTGACCGGTGAAATCCCCCTTGCGTCCCCCTTTATCAAAGGGCGAAAGAGGGGGATTTTTTTGCCCTGTTGCTTGCGGCTTGCAGCCTACAGGCCTTTTTTCTCGAAGAGCCAGAAGAGCCCCAGGAATCCCGCCGTGATGACTGCGATGACAGGCCAGGGCCCCACGCCCAGGGCCGTCGGGATCGTGATCTTCCCGTAATTGCCCCAGGTGAGGATCGTCGCCTTCACCTGCGGGTAGGCCTCCGCGAAGAAAGCTGCGCCCACCAGCATCCCCACCAGGCCGAACAGCGCATCCCAGCGACCCTCGGCAAGGGCACCCACGGCCGTCCCCGGGCAGTATCCCACGACGGCCCAGCCGATGCCGTAAAGAATCCCTCCGATGATGTTGCCCCCGATGATCGTTTCCTTGATGCTGAACTTGATGAGGCCGAACTCGAAGAGGCCGTAGAGCCCGATCATGGCGACGAGGATTGCCGAGAGCATGAACTTCATGATCGTCATGTCGAGAAAACGCAGGGCACCCACTTGCTTGTCGTAGCGGAGCACCTGCCCCTTCTGGAGGAGGAATCCGAAGATCACACCGGTGATGAGGCCGGAAAGAAGCTCGTTCATCTTCTGTCACCTCCATAGAGGATTCGCGCCATGACGGCGCCGGCACCGAAGAAACAGACCAGGGCGATGTAACCGCTGACCGCTATTTGAGCCAGACCGCTCAAACCGTGGCCGCTCGGTCAGCCGTCGGCCATGCGGGCCCCGAACATGAGCACGATGCCCCCGAGGAAGGCTGCAACCCAGCGCTTGGCCTTCGAAGACCCGAACCGGGACTCCCACATGGGCGGCACCGGGGTCAACTTGAAGTCTTTCGTGAATGCCGCCGCCGCCAGGGCCCCGAAGAAAATCCCGACGACGAACATCCACTGCCACTCGATCTTGATTTTCTCCTTCTTGTAGTAATCCTGCCCCGCCGCGTGCTCCGGAGCGACGACCTGCTCAATCATGCCCGCCGTGCGGACGAAGGTCGTCGAGGCACCGAAATACTTGCCCGTCAGGAATACCGATGCCACCAGCAGCAAGCCCACCAGCCCGCCGGCGATATAGGGCGACCATCCCCTCCGTGTCATGACCTTCATCATTTCCTCCAAAAGAAAGGGTATCGGGTTCAGGGTCTCGGGTATCGGCATACAAAAAGGGAATCGGGGATCGGGGATCGGGGATGAAAAGGATTTTACTTATAAAATTCTTCATTCCTTTCAACTCAACCCTATACCCTATACCCGTGACCCTAGTCCCCAGAATTTGGACCCTAGACCCTATACCCTGTTTTTATGAGCCCACTCTCAGCACGATTTTGCCGAAGTGCCGGTCTTCCTCCATCATCCGGTGGGCTGCCTGCACTTCCTCGATGAGAAACACCTTCTCGATAAGGGGGACAATGGTCCTGTCGGCGAACTTCGGCAGGGCACGCCGCGTGAACTCGGTCACGATTTCCCCTTTCTCGGAGACGGGTCGGGAGCGAAGCACCGAGCCGATGATCCGCTGGCGCTTTACCATCATGAGACCCAGGTTCAGCTCGGCCTTGATGCCGCTCGTCACCCCGATGAGGACGAGCCTCCCTGCATAGGCCAGCGAGTTCATGTTCGGCTCCAGGTACTTGGCCCCGATGTGGTCCAGGATCACATCGACACCCCGCTTGCCGGTGAAATTTTTCACGGCTTCCGAGAAATCGGGTGTTTCCTTGTAATTGATCACCAGATCCACCCCCAGCTTCTTCACCCGGTCCATCTTTTCGGGGGATGCCGTGACGATGAGCTTCGTGTTGGGAACGAGAGCTTTGCTCAACTGCACGGCCGCCGTGTTGACCCCGCCGCCCCCACCGTGAAGGAGCGCGATCTGGCCGTCGGCCAGCTCCCCCAGGATGAAAACATTGAGAAAAGCCGTGATATAGGACTCGCAGACGCAGGCCGCCTCCTCGTAGCTCATGCTTTCAGGAATGCGCATGGGGTGGTTCGCATAGGCCACGGCATACTCGGCGTACCCGCCCCCTCCGACCAGCGACATGACGCGGTCACCCTTTTTCCAGCCGCTCACCCCGGGGCCGGGTTCATCGATGAGGCCCGACACCTCCAGGCCAAGAATTTCCGACTCCCCCGGGGGAGGAGGGTATTTACCCCCCCGTTGAACCAGATCGGGCCGGTTGATGGAGGTGGCCATGACCCGGATCAGCACCTGGCCGGCTGCCGGTTGAGGCTTCGGCACCTCCCCCATCTTCAGGACATCGACTCCTCCGAACCCTTCCATCAGAACTGCTCTCATGAAATGCCTCCGTCGAGTCAGGTTGCCGGGGTTTGCCGCCCCGAGCAAAATAGCAGAACCGTGCGGGCTTGTTAATTATAAAACATACTCGAGCAGGCGGGCGGAGTCAACGGGTTTGTACAACCCCGTCACGCTGTTTCACTGTGCTCAATCACTTTCCCTGGAGCGCTTCAAAAAGCGCACACTCCCCTCCAGCTCATATCCGGTTTCAATCTGCGAAATAAAGGCCCTTCGGCATCGAGAAACATCAGTGCCGGAAACCGGGCGCATGCCCCCGGGGTTGATCCGGCCTGTTGCCACAAAAGAAGGAAGGGTTGGAAAATGTGGGAAGCGCTGGCTGCGATGACCCTGATCTGTGTCCTGGTCCTGGTTACCTGCCAGGTAATCGAGAAAAAGTTCAGGGAAAGGCACGTTTGAGGGATGATCCGCATTGAGGGAATAACGTGCCCGATATGTCTGTAAAAGGGTCTGTTATTCTGAATGGGTATCCCTGTGCGGAAAAGATGAATGAATTCAATAGTTGACGGAATTATCCGGATGCTCTAAGCTGACATCGTTTTCCCAAATTCTGTCCTGCAGGGATTCTGCATATGGATCAGTCGCCCCCTTCTTCCCGGCTTCGCATGGTGGATCTCCCCCTGCCCATGACTGGTTTCCGGCACTTCGTCACGAGTTGGATTCATTCCGATGCGGATGTGGCCGTTCTCGTGGATCCGGGACCCGCATCGTCGATCCCGACCCTGATCCGCGCTCTCGAGCACCTCGGCGTGAAACGCCTCGATCTTGTTCTATTGACCCACGTTCACCTGGATCACAGCGGGGGTCTGGGGCACCTGCTTCGGCGCTACCCGGAGGCAAGGGTAATCTGTCATCCCCGCGGAACACGGCACCTGATTGACCCCGCCAAGCTCTGGACTGTCTCTTTGCGGAATCTGGGCGAGATTGCAGAGATGTACGGAAGGCCCGACCCGACACCGCCGGACCGTATCGGCTTCGAAGCGACGATCCGGATCGGCGGGTTGACAATCGAGAGCATCGAGACGCCGGGACATTCACCTCACCAGCTTGCTTTCCGGATGGATGGCGCGCTTTTCACCGGCGAGGCGGCGGGCATCTTTTTCCCTCTCGCCGATACCTTCTACCTGCGGGTCGGCTGCCCCCCGGGCGGCTTCGACTACCCGGCATACCGCCGGTCCCTCGAACGGCTGCGAGACGTCCCTGCCTCGGTGCTCTGTTTTTCGCATTACGGGTACACGCGGGATGTGCGCAGGGCTCTAGACCTGGCCATCGGTCAACTCGACCTGTGGATGTCCATTGCATCCAAACACGCGGGGGAAAAAGAGGGGGCTTTCGAAGAGAAGGTCATCGCGGAACTGATCGTGATAGACCCGGCGATTGCGTGCTTTGAAGATCTGCCCGAGGATGTGAAATCCAGGGAGCGCTGGCACCTTCGTCACAGCGTTGCCGGTTTCAGGCCCTATCTCGAATCGAAGTAGCTTCTTGCAGGACACGAACACTCAGGGCTCACCGAGTTCGTTCAGAAGCTCCTCACCGGGATTGACGGGGATTGAAAAGTACCACCAGTTTTTCTTTGCCGTCCATCCCTCCTGCCGGGCCGTGTCGTCACCCCAGAGGCACCTGCCCGACGGCCGGACGAGCGTCTGCATTTTCGCATCGGCACGACGGACTCGCTGAAGGGCGGTCTTCTTTTCCTGCGCGGGCGCGACGGCAAGGGCTTCTTCGAGGAGCTGTCGGCCGTCCAGATCGTTCAGATAGTCATCGAGCCCGAGACTGTAGCCCTCCTCGATGGACCGGACGACCTCTTCCCAGCTCTCCGCTAGCCCCCGCAGCCCTCCCCTGACCACGTGCTCCGGGCAGCCGCGCTTCCTCAAAAACTCCCTGACAGGATCTTTTTCTCCCATGGCCACCTCTCAATACGAGAACGGAGCTCGACAACCGATCTTTTCTTTTGCCCGATACCCTATACCCGAGACCCGAAACCCTGTTCATCAATGATTTCTTCTGAGCTGCCGCTGATAGTACTTCTCCCCGTCCGCCGGCCTGAAGTACGTGCGGATTACGCCGTCGCGGTTGAAGGCGATGAAGTCCCCCGACTCCCTGTCGAACCGGGTCACCACCCCATCGGGCCGGAGAGCCTCGAGGATCGCACCCCCTGCCGGCCGGTCGCGAAGCTCCTGGGCTTTGCCCAGGTACAGATCCATCGTGATCGTGCCGAATTCCCGGCCATGCTTCCTGTAGTGATCGACCATCTTCTGACGGCTGGCAAAGCCGATATCCGGACGCTTGATGTGAGAAGGGGGCGCGCTGCCCTCGACGGCAGGCTTCGCCTTCTGGACCTGGGTCGGAGGCGCCTGCGGGGATCCGCAGGCGACGGCCAGACAAACCAGGATCAAGAGAGCCGCAGCCCCGTATCGCCTTACCCCGCCCAGGAGTATTCTTCCCACCGTTCAGCCCCCGCTCTGTTTCCTCGCCGCAACATTTATCACAACTGCCCCGCACCGGGCGAATGAATTTTCCGGGAAGGGAACCGCACGCGCACATGCCTGAGGTCACCCAAATTCCAGTTGCATCATTTCCTGCATCCGCGTTATAAATATCGCTCCAATTTCACGCAGAAAAACCGGAAACAGCCGCCATCAAAAAGGGGGAGTGATGAAACGGTACGCCATCTCGGTCCTGGTTGTCCTGGTCGTTGCGATAAGCCTTCTTGCGCCCTGCGTCACACCAGCACAGCAGCGGGGCCCCTCCGATGACATGATCAAAGCGAATTTCCGGGAAGTTCTCAAGGAGGCGGACAAGAACCGCGACGGGAAGCTGAGCATGAGCGAGTGCCTGGCCGTCTGGAAGGACCGCAACAAGGGCGAAAAGGAATGCAAGTACTGGGATGCCAACGGGGACGGTGTCATCACGGAAGACGAGTACGTCAAGCAGGTCAGGAAGATCATGCGATAAAACAGGGACGCAACCGTACCGGGTGCGGTCAAGAAGGCGTCCGATGAGACACTTTTGCAGGCTTAAGGAGGAGACATGCGCGGTTTGAAGACGACAACACGGTTGGGTTCCATCTTCACGGTCCTGCTTGCGGCAGGGTTCATCCTCGCGGGCTGCGCCACCGCAATCAACTATTCCTTTGACCCTGCGGCCGGTTACACGGGGCTAAAGAGCTATAGCTGGGTGACGGGTACCATGGGGCAGACCCAGGACCTGGTCGTGATAAATGTCCAGTACCTCGCCGACCAGGCCCTCGAGAAAAAGGGGTTCCGAAAGACCGCCGAGAACCCCGACATGCTGATCTCGGTCAGCTACGAAAACGAGATCGGCATCAGCGAGTACGGTTACCGGCTCCGGATGCTGACGCTCGGGATTCAGAAGGCTGACGGCAAACAGCTTCTGTGGAGGGGAACCGCAACGGGCACGATCAGCACCGATGCGGCATCGGGCGACCTGAAAAGCGCCGTAGAGGGGATCCTGAAAAACTTTCCGCCCAAGAAGTGAAGCAGTGACCGGTGAAGAAAAGGGGCCAGGGTTCAGGGGAGGAAGAAGATTGAGCTGACGGACAAGCTCAGTGCTTGAATGAAGAGGATAACAACGACCGGTGACAAGCCGGTCTAAATGAAAGGCGCCGCAGTCAAGGACTGCGGCGTTTTTCTTGAGTACAGGGTGCGGACGGAGCCGATTGGCTTGTCAGAACAGATGGACGTGGACGAACTTCTCCAAGGCATCGGACCCGCTCTCTACGGCCTCGTACTGTCCGAAATGGCTCATGATCATCTTCATTTTTTCCCTGCTGACCATCTCATCATCCACAACCAGGATTTTCATACCCATCCCCTTGCCTTGCTTCACCCGTTCATGGTCTTTGGACAAACGCG
>Ga0209079_10000871_pt1 | contig 11769 bp, 11 predicted proteins | sample PPLLaktember2015_2_FD_187259 | JGI IMG/M metagenome (GOLD analysis project Ga0209079, IMG submission 187259) | Freshwater sediment microbial communities from Prairie Pothole Lake near Jamestown, North Dakota, USA - PPLs Lake P7 Core (6) Depth... | ecosystem: Environmental > Aquatic > Freshwater... | reverse complement strand
CTTGACAGAAAAATCCTTGAAAGTATATCAATGGGAGAAAAGCTATTGATGTAGTTCCTGCTCCTTTTCGCGTTCTTCTTCAACAAACCGAAGCATCTGGATTACAGATATGAAAAGGGCCATCACAAGGGGTCCCATGATGAAGCCGATAAATCCAAATACCTTAATTCCTCCGAGTATGCTGAAAAAGATGGCAAGTGTAGGCATCTGCATTTTTCCACGGATAATGAGAGGTCTTATGATATTGTCTACTGAGCTTATTGCGACAACGCCTACAATAACAAGTATGATGCTGTTAAGAATCATCCCTTTGAAAAACAGGTATACTGCCACAGGGCCCCAAATTGCAAAGGTCCCAAGAAGCGGAACAAAAGACGCAATGAACATGGCAAAACCCCACAGAACCGGAGATGGGACGCTCAACAGGGAAAAGGCAATGCCACCCATAATAGCCTGTGCTATCGCTACGGTTACCCCCCCATAGATTGTGGAAACAATAATATCTCTGGTTTGTTTTATCAGTCTCTCTCTTTGTTTTTTTGAGAATGGTATATACTTGCCAAGCCCCTCGACAAACTCTGAGCCCCCTTCGAGGAAGAAGAATATAGAAAGGATCATGAAAATGAAGTCAGTTATTGCCAGGGCCACATTCCCGATCCCGCCTGTAATTCCTCCTACAAGGCTTTTACCAAAAAGAGTAATATTCTCAAGGATCCTCTTCTCGAATTCAGCCTGAGAAAGTTGAAACGTACCGAGCATCTTGTTTATCAGCTTGTTTACAAGGGGATGATGCATAATCCCGCCTACAGGATCAAATTTTCCGCCCGCAGCATCGTCAACAATTGATCGTATCTCCTGAGAAAGCAGATAGGAAAGATATGAAAAGGGTCCTAAAAGAAGCATAAGTATGATCAATAGGGTGATAAAAGAAGCAAGGGGTTTCCATTTAACAAACTTAAGAACAAAGGTAAAAACAGGATAAAAAACAATAGATAAAACAATAGCCCAAGCCAATGGTGAAAGGAAAGGCTTGAAAATCTGATAACTTAAGTATCCGAGAACAGCGACAAGAAAATAGAGTGCGATTGAGTATAAACGACTAGTCGTCATATTGCGTGAATATGAAAATTCTCCCCGAAAATGTATTCCTGTTGTTGCTAACCTTTACGTTCAGTCGATAGTTTTTCCTTTTCTTTTTCGTATGCTTCTTTGCCGGCTTCCACCGCTGAAGCTAAGACTGTTTTTTGTCCTTCGACAAATTCCTTGCCTTTCTCCAACACTGAAGCAGCGCTTTCTTTGACCTTATCAACCACATTTGTTGCACTACCTTTCGCTTTATCCAGATATACCTCAGCTTTTCCTTTTGCCTCTCCTGCATACTCCTTGATAATCTGTCTTGTTTCTGATCCGGACTTTGGTGCAAGAAGCAGTGCAACACCTGCCCCGACTAAACCACCAAGAAAAAATGCAAGAAGTGTAGAACCTGCTCCGTAACCTCTTTCTTCATCTGCCATAGTGAACCTCCTTAAAATTTACTTTTTGTGTTTTGTCAGTACATTATTGACCAGGGCATACAAACCAGCCCTTATACCTGCTCTCAGCCCAGATATCTGAATGGACGAGGATGATGCAATCTCCTCAATGTAACCACTTGTCAGCTGTATATTTTTTCCCACTGTCCTCACCGACCCGGAAAGGGTTTTTACGTCATCTGTGACTGTGGCGATGTTCTCTGCAATATACCGAATACTTCTTATTGTCTCTGGAAGTTCATCGAGTGTTGGCTTAAGAGAGCTTTCAGAGGTGCTGATGAACTGTTCCAATTTTCGTGTCGCCACTCGAACTTCGAGAAGCACATAAATAAGAACAATGACCAATACTACGCATGCGAGTGTAATTATGCTGAGTAAAAGTGTTGTCATATTTTCTCCTCCCATAATATAAACATTACCAACCTCCTTGTGCCATACTTCTAAGAAATATTCGTATAAAACAATCGTAGCAGAGCATCCTGGGAGTGTCAAGTGCGTTGCTTACCGAAATACGAGTCCCATTCTCTCGTTGTGCAAGAGAGCACAACACTAATCTGCATTATATTTCGAAGTAACTTATGACTTTCACCCACATACTTTATGGTTGCATCTTCCTTGACAAGTGACACCTCATAAAGCATACTTTACCGTCATGAAACGATACGTCATCCATAAGGATGTATCAGGTCGAACGCCACGAATTCAGTACCATCAAGAGCTTAACAAAGAACAACTGGATGTTGTCACCTGTGGTGATGGTCCCATTCTTGTCATAGCAGGAGCAGGCAGCGGAAAAACGAGGGTCGTCACGTACAGGGTTGCCTATCTCCTTGAAAAGGGAGTTTCCCCGAATGGGATTTTGTTACTCACCTTTACCAACAAGGCCGCCCGTGAGATGCTTCGCAGGGTAGAACACCTGATGAAGATGGATACCCGCTATATATGGGGTGGTACCTTTCATCACATAGGTAATATGATACTCCGTCAGCACGGAGAAATGGTCGGTTTCAAGAAGAATTTCACCATACTGGACAATGAGGATGCGAAAGACCTTATTGAGGTGGTACTGAAAGATTCAAAGATTGACCGGAAAGAGCGTCGGTTTCCAAAAGGCGGTATCCTCAAAGAGATATTCAGTTATGCAATCAACACCATGGAAGACATCGAAACAAGCGTACGGGAAAGAGCGCCTTTCTTCTTCGATATTATTGATGAAATAGCCCTTGTGTCGAAACTCTATATGGAGAAGAAGCGTGCAATCAATGCAGTCGATTTTGATGATCTGCTTTTCTACTGGCATAAGCTTCTCTCTGAGCACGAGGATCTGAGGAAGCTCTATGCTATGACATTCTCTCATATCCTTGTGGATGAGTATCAGGATACGAACAGGATCCAGGGAGAGATTGTTAATTTCATGGGATTCATCAATAGGAATGTAATGGTAGTGGGAGATGATGCTCAAAGCATATATTCTTTCAGGGGGGCAAATTTCCAGAACATCCTGGATTTTCCCAATAAATATCCTGAGACAAAGATCTTTAAGCTGGAAACGAATTACCGGAGTACCCCCGAGATCTTGAGCCTTGCAAACCACTCCATAGCACAGAACACGAAACAATTCGCCAAAGCGCTGAAAAGTATTAAAAAAAGTGGTATTGTCCCAGTGGTTGCACCATCTCGGGATGTTGTACAGCAGGCAGAGTTCGTTACCCAGCGGGTTCTTGAGATGAGAGATGAAGGGATAGCCCTCGACAATATGGCAATCCTTTACAGGGCACACTATCACTGTATGGAACTCCAGATGGAATTTACCCGGCGCGACATACCGTTTGAGATCAGAAGTGGACTCAGGTTTTTCGAGCAGGCTCACATCAAGGACGTTGTGGCGTTTTTAAGGATCATGGTAAACCCGAACGACGAGGTATCATGGAAGAGGGCCCTGAAACTTTTCCCTAAGATAGGGAACAGAACTGCCGAGCACATTTATGATTACCTTCAGACGTTGAGCAATCCCTATGATGTTTTTATTTCGAAGACAATCGCTGAAAAATTCAAAAACATTCACAAGGAAAGCATACAAACATGGTCCAATTTATTTAGTGACCTTGCAAAATTGCAGGACCAGGAAGCACCTGCTGATATGATTTCCGCTGTATTAAAAAATGGTTATATAGAATACCTCAAGTACAACTACCCAAACTACGATGCAAGGCTTGAAGACATTGGACAACTCATGAATTTCTCAACGAAGTACCAGTCCGTAGAAAGCTTTTTGAGTGAGCTTTCTCTCATGAGCGGCGTAAGCGGTGAAGAGATTATTTCTGCGGATCGCGAGGAAGAAAAGGTAATTCTGAGTACCATCCATCAGGCAAAGGGGCTTGAATGGAAAATCGTATTCATCATATGGTGTGCCGAGGGAAGGTTTCCGAATCCAAAAGCTTTGGAAGAAGGTGGACTGGAAGAGGAAAGAAGGCTGTTTTACGTGGCTACCACGCGAGCGATGGATGAGTTATACCTTTGTTATCCGCTCCTTACTTTTGATAAGCAGGTGGGGGCTATCATCCTTAAGCCATCCCGTTTTGTCTCAGAACTTAGGTCAAGTGATTACGAAGAATGGCAGATAGGGGATGTATATTGAAAGACAGTTTTGAGTTTCGAGTTCTTAGTGTTGAGTTGAGAATTTCCAAACGAATAACTAAACACTAGCGAAGCTCAGTTTATGAAAACTTTACGGTACCTTGCCATGTCTTCGAGTGCTTTTCCAGCTCCGAGGACAACAGACAGCAGGGGATCATCAGCTACATAGACATTTATCCCTGTCTCTTTCTCAATCCGCCGGTCAAGACCACCCAGCAAAGCTCCTCCACCTGTCAGGACCATGCCTGATTCATTCAGATCTGATGCAAATTCAGGAGGAAGTTTTTCAAGGGCCCGGCGTATGGAATCGATAATTGCCGAAACAGGCTCTTCTATGGCTTCCCGTATCTCTTCGCTTGTAATTCTCATACTTTTCGGGATACCCGTGAGAAGGTCTTTTCCCACCACACTAAACGCATTACCCCGTCCTTCTGTTTGGTAGACAGTTGCTCCCTCAAGTTTTATTTTTTCAGCGGCAATTGCACCAATAGCGATCTGGTGTTTCTTCTGGAGATACCTTACAATCGATTCGTCAATTTCATCACCGGCAACTCTCAGGGACTCGCTGTAGGCAGTCGCAGCGAGACTTATGATGGCAACCTCAGTTGTCCCTCCGCCGATGTCAACCACCATGTTGCCTCTCGGCAACTCAATGGGCATTTCCGATCCGATCGCAGCAGCCATCGGCTCTTCAATCAGGTAGGTGTCCCTGATGCCAACCTGGAAACACGCATCAACAACTGCTTTTTTCTCCACCATGGTAATGCCCGAAGGCACACCGACAACCATCTTGGGTTTTTGTATCTTCCTGTCCTTCCTTACAACAGTGAGAAAGTATTTGATCATTGCCTTGGTGACATCAAAGTCTGCAATAACACCATCTTTTAAAGGGCGTATGGCGCTGATGTTGGGTGGCGTTCTTCCGATATATTCCTTTGCTTCTCTGCCAACGGCAATGACCTTGCCACTTGTATTATCAATAGCGACAACCGACGGTTCGTTGAGGATAATGCCTTCACCTTTCATGTATATAAGGGTGTTGGCAGTACCGAGGTCCATCGCAAAATGCGTGGAAAATAAGCCGAAAAGCCTTCTAAAGAAATCCATAGCCCCTCCTTGTTATTAAGCAGCTCTAATCTTTCTATCCTTTGCTCGATCCAAAAGCTCCCAGAGATTTTTACTGTCATCAGGGAAGTGAGATACTCCCATCTCTGTCAAATTTTTCTGATCTATCTTAATGTCTTCAGAGATATTCTTTGCGATGGTGTAATTCAGAATCTTCAATATATTCCTTGCATCTATGGCTTCTCTCCCCTTCAGGAGAATATAAAAATGGCCACCTCCCTTCCGCGATATGAATGAGTTGCCGCCAGCACAATGGCGGATGACTTGGAAGACCTTCTGAAGGAGGCCGTTTGTGAATTCGTAGCCCATGTTCCGGTTATAAGCATTCAGGTGGCTAAGCTTTACCGAAAGAAGAGAGAATTTTTCATCCTTTTTTATCAATCTTTCCATGAGGCCAAGAAAAGTCGTAAACTGGAAGGACCCAGTAACTGGTTCGAAATCCTTAAGTTTTTCAAGGTTTTCCCGCATCCATATGGAAGAGTAATAGAGCGACAGGAGACTGGAGACATTCCTGAGAGGTTCAATAGATTTTTCTTGAAGAGGCTTGTCTGAGAGAGAGGCAAAGCCTATCACCCCTATAGAAACATCATCAAATAGAAGAGGGAATCCAAAAAATTGTTTTGCCTTTATCGATTCTCCCGGAAAAAAAAGGGCTTTTTCTTTTAAGAAACCGCTGTTATACGGGAGCAGGAGTTCCCTTTCCCCTTCCATGACTGTTGATGCTATGCTGCTTCCTGAGGGGCATACCTTCATCAGGTAGCTGTCATCGTCAATGCCCAAAATATCTTTGAGGAATAACTTGCCATTTTTTTCAATGGCTGTGAAATAAAGATCAGCGCCAGAAAGACTTAATAGCTCAATGAATAACTCTTTAATGGAGATGTGGGAAAGATTGAGGTCGCGGAATAGACTTATAATTTTTTTTTCCACGCTGAGTTCTTCTATAATGTCTTCGAAGTCCTGTGTTTTCTTTCCCTTTTCAATTTCTTCATCTATAAGGGATACAAAGCTTCCGAGGATTTTCTTTTCTTTATCGGTAAAAACCCATTTTTTTTTGCTGTCAACGATGATGACGCCCTTTCCCTCCATGGGGTAGCCCATAAAGGACTTAATGCCTTCATCGGACCCATAGTAACCCAAGGCCTCAACATCTTTGTCAAAGTTTGGTATAATGAGAGGTTCGTTATGTTTGGCCACCCATCCGGGAAGACTATTATTAATGGCCACGGGTCTGGCCTTGTCAAAACTGGCAGCGAATGAAACCGAAGAGAGACATTTTAAATAATCGTGTTCTTTTATAAAAAAGGCAACAGTAAAGGCTTCGTAGATATTGAAGATAAGTTGAGAAAGGCTGTCGATTGTGCTCATCACGGAATTATGTCATCATTTTCTGATTTCTGTCAAGGTTGTCGCCGTATACATCAAAGTCTATCCTGTTTTCGATATGAAATCTATCAAGAAGCCTGCACATGTTGCACTTGTCTCCGTAGCAAGGATATCCGCAGGCAGCGCAATAGGTAATGTCTTTTGATACCTCCTTACCACCCTTTATCATTTTTAAATAGCCCTTGATAAACTGGAGTTTAGTTCCCGGAGAGGTTTCTTCAAGGTTATTGAGTATGCTCTTATACGTGAGAGATTTTGCATCTATAGAAAATGGACATTCTTCATAAATGTAATCTATCCCTGAGATCAGTGCATATGCCGCCATCTCCCGTTCAGAACAGAGAAAGAGAGGCTTCACCTTTCTGGATAGGTGTCCCTCCCGACCCTCAAGAAAGGGACTTTTTTTCCACAGGTACTCTTCTTTCCAGTAAAGCAGGTTGCCCATGAGGGCTGCTGCCTCGTCATCAAGGTTGTGCCCCGTGACGAGAACATTGTAGCCTTTATCAATACAAACTTTGTTCATTACATACCGTTTTATCATACCGCAGGCAGAACATGGGACCCGGCGTATGTTTTTTGCAATCTCATCGATGCCTCTCTCAAAGATTTTCCTGATGTGGAAAACAAAGACTTTGCGTTGCAATGTTTCAGCTATTTTCTTGATCTTTTCCAGGGATTCCCCGGAGTATTCACCGATACCAAGATCCACATAAACCCCATCCGCCTTATAACCCAGTCTGTTCAGGATATGCCAGACTGATAGGCTATCTTTACCTCCTGATACAGCAACAATTAGCGTGTCATTTTTTTCAATAAGATGGTATTTCTGGATGGTATCAGAAACCCTTTTTTCTAAAAAGAAGGTAAAATCTTGAGAACACAGGGCTGTATTGTATGACCGAAGACTTATATGTGCTTCCTGTCCGCAAACCCTGCACTTCATCCGCCGGATACGACCCTGATGAGTTTTACCCGGTCATCTCTGCCAAGCCGGTGATCTTCGGTAACAAGATGGTCATTTACGATAACAAGGTGGGTCTCCCTGCTCAACGAAAACTGCTGGAGCAGGCGTGAAACATCCATAGGTTTCTCAATTTCGTGGATTTTTCCATCTAATTCTACTTGCATGGCTTTTAAATAACACAAGCACATGAGGATGTAAAGAAGAAGAGATTCCGGCGGGAAAAGTGGGAAAGACGAAGAAGACCAGACGAGAAGAAAAGACGGTCCCTCTTGTTTCGTTGAACAATATCTGGTTAATATGTTCGGGATGGTGTTCAATGGATGAACAGTGCAAGTTTTGTGAGATTATCAAGGGCAAGATGAAGGCTGATTTTGTCTATGAGGATGACGACCTTGTTGTTTTTAAAGACGTCCGTCCGGCTGCACCGGTCCATCTTCTGATCGTTCCGCGGAAACATATCCGGAGTATTAACGATTTAACAGAAGAGGATCAGGGGATCCTGGAGAAAATGTTTCTTAAGGCAAGAGATATTGCACGGGAAACCGGCATCGCGGATTCAGGATACAAAATCCATGTCAATGTGGAGAGGGGAGGCGGTCAGGTTATTTTCCACCTCCACATGCACCTCTTTGGTGGCTGGAAGGATAGGCCGCACCATATATAAACAGCTAGTGTCCTGTCCCTAACGCTTCTTTACATAGTCATTGCGAGGAGCTTAAGCGACGTGGCAATCTCCCTGAGTTCCCTCGTTTTACTCGGGACAAGCCTTCGCTTCGCTCGGAATGACAACTGTTATGTTATTAATGGGACAGTACACTAATATCTTGCGGCAGATAGCCCAAAAATCAGAGATCGGTAACCAGTTGTCGGGTATTACTTACTACAAGGGTAGCGGATAGGAGAAAGATACAAAGGGTTCTAGGATTCGAGGGGTCAAGGGGTCAAGTATTTTCTGACTTCTTACTTTTTACATCCTTTCTTGCTTTCCCCCCCCAGTCCGGCCTTTCCTGTCGTTTTATTTAATTTCTCACTTTTAACTTTTCACTTCTCACTTGTTTTTAATATGGATTGCCAGCCAGATGGTTTTTTGCTTGGGGTCTGTCCATTCGACCCGGTGTCTTTTGTGGGCAGGGATAAAGAGGTAATCACCAGATTTGAGGACAACAGGGGTATTATCTTCTTCAAAAAGAATGCCTGCGTTACCCTGAAGCAGGACAACACACTCATCCCAACCCTGGTCATACCATTGCCCTGGCGGGGTTGCCTGTCCATCCGATATGATCCGTTCAAGCTTAAGATTCTTATTTTCAAAAAGAGTCTCAAAAATCTCTGCTGTGCATGTCTCAGGTAGATTTTCAAAGAGATTGTTTTTATTCATAAACTGGATTCACCTTATCACATGACTTTGTCCAATGCAATCTCCAAAAGGTCCTGTCCCTCATTGCATTCCCTAATTCAATGATTATATTTTTTCAGTGATCAGCTTTCAGCAATCAGTAAGATTAGAACATTTGATTATTTTGCAGCAAACGACCATCAACAGACAAGCCAAAGGTAGTACTCGGTATATCGCTGACGGCTGAATGCTGAACGTTGGTGCTATATAAAGACATGAGGTGACAGTATGAATTGGGAAAAATTGACGATTAAAGCTCAAGAAGCAATCACAGAAGCACAGAAAAAGGCAGAGGCATCACATCATCAAGGCATCGACAACGAACATCTCCTTTATGCCCTTGTGACACAGAAGGATGGCATTGTTAAGCCCATACTTGATAAGCTTGGCGCCAATTCAGGGACAATCTTGCAAGACCTTGAAAAAGAACTGAAAAATATACCTGCCGTCCATGGGGCTGCGCAGGTCTTTATAACCCCAAGGATGAAACAGACCCTTGATACGGCTTTCGTAGAGGCTGAGCGTCTCAAGGATGAATACGTAAGTACAGAGCATCTCCTTATCGGTGTTACTGATACGGGCAACGGAGTGGCAGGACGAATCCTTCAGGGCCAGGGCGTAACCAAAGACCGAATCTACTCAGTCCTGAAGGACATCCGTGGTACCCAGAGGATAACAGACCAAGCCCCGGAAGAGAAATACCAGGCCCTCCAGAAATACTGTAGGGATTTGACCGAAGAGGCCAGAAAGGGCAAGCTTGATCCAGTAATTGGAAGAGATGAAGAGGTGAGAAGGGTTATGCAGGTCCTCTCACGGAGAACGAAAAACAACCCTGTCATTATCGGTGAGCCGGGTGTTGGTAAAACAGCCATTGTTGAGGGCCTGGCCCAACGTATAGTAAGTGGAGACATCCCCGAGACATTGAAAAATAAAAAAGTCCTTTCCCTTGACCTGGGGGCCATGCTCGCAGGGGCAAAATACCGTGGCGAGTTTGAAGACAGGCTCAAGGCGGTACTCAAGGAGATCGATGAAGCCTCAGGAACAATCATTCTCTTCATAGACGAGCTTCACACGATTGTAGGTGCAGGAGGCGCCCAGGGGGCCATCGACGCATCGAACATGCTCAAGCCTGCTCTTGCGAGGGGTGAGCTCAGGTGCATTGGCGCTACAACCCTTGATGAATACAGAAAATATGTGGAAAAGGACGCTGCCCTGGAGAGAAGGTTCCAGCCTGTCTACGTTGGTGAGCCTTCTGTTGAGGAGACAATCGCGATCTTGAGGGGTCTTAAGGAGAAGTATGAGCTTCACCACGGCGTGAGGGTCAAAGACTCAGCCTTGATCGCTGCAGCAACGCTATCGCACCGCTATATTACCGACCGGTTTCTCCCAGATAAGGCAATCGACCTCATTGATGAATCAGCCTCCCGTCTCAGGATGGAGATTGATAGCGTCCCAACAGAGATCGATGAGATCGAGCGAAGGGTCATCCAGGTGCAGATCGAGATCGAGGCAATGAAAAAAGAGAAGGACAAGGCATCTCTTGAGAGGAAGAGTAAACTCGAGGAAGATCTCAAAGAGATGCAGAGAGAGGTTTACGATAAGCGGCAGCACTGGGAAAAAGAAAAGGCCCTCATTATGGGTCTCAGTGAGATAAAGGAGAAGATTGACCGGGCAAAGACTGAAGCCGATGAACTTGAGAGAAAGGGTGATTTCGGACGCGTGGCCGAGATCCGTTACGGTGTCGTCTCCGGACTGGATAAAGAGTTGCAGGAAAAAAACAAGAAACTTATCGAACTTCAAAAGGACCGGAAGATGTTGAAGGAAGAGGTTGACGAGGAAGATATCGCAAAGGTGGTGTCCAAGTGGACCGGCATTCCCGTCTCCAAAATGCTCGAAGGCGATATGGAAAAGCTTGTCAAGATGGAAGACAGACTCCACCATCGGGTGATAAGCCAGGACGAAGCGATCGAGGCTGTTGCAAACACGATACGGCGTGCACGGGCAGGTCTCCAGGATCCAAACAGGCCGTTAGGTTCATTTCTCTTCCTGGGACCGACCGGTGTGGGAAAGACCGAGCTGGCAAAGGCCCTGGCAGAATTCCTCTTCGATGATGAGCAGGCTATTGTTCGGATCGACATGAGTGAATTCATGGAGAAGCATTCCGTATCCCGGCTTATCGGGGCCCCCCCTGGCTACGTGGGCTATGAAGAAGGAGGCTACCTGACGGAGGCGGTCAGAAGAAGGCCATATTCCATCATCCTCATGGATGAAGTTGAAAAGGCACACCCTGAAGTGTTTAATGTTTTGCTGCAGATCCTCGATGATGGTCGGCTAACAGACGGGCAGGGCAGGACCGTTGATTTCAAGAACTCGGTCATCATTATGACATCCAACCTGGGAAGCCAATGGATCACTGAGCTTGGTGGCAAGGACTATGACGAGATGAAGCGAAGGGTAATGGAAACGGTGAAAACACACTTCAAGCCAGAATTCCTGAACCGTATCGATGACCTGATCATTTTCAGGGGTCTTTCCATGGAAGACATCAAGAAAATAGCCGACCTGCAGCTTATATTTCTGGTAAAACGGGTTGCCGAGAGAGGTGTGGAAATCACCTTTACCGACAAGCTGAAAGAAATGGTGGCGAAAGAGGGATATGATGCCGTGTATGGGGCACGACCGCTGAAGCGGCTTATCCAGAAAAAGATACAGGATCCACTTGCCTTACT
>Ga0209079_10000864_pt1 | contig 11822 bp, 12 predicted proteins | sample PPLLaktember2015_2_FD_187259 | JGI IMG/M metagenome (GOLD analysis project Ga0209079, IMG submission 187259) | Freshwater sediment microbial communities from Prairie Pothole Lake near Jamestown, North Dakota, USA - PPLs Lake P7 Core (6) Depth... | ecosystem: Environmental > Aquatic > Freshwater... | reverse complement strand
CAAACATAACAATAACTGGGAACATGACCCTAACGGGCTTACGAAGGGGCACCCACACGATAACAGTTTTCGGCAACACTTCCCAAGCAGCCACAATGGCGTCAGGTACCGTGTCATTTTATCTGGATGTCGAGGATTCTTTGCCGATTTTTCCAATAGCGGCTGGTTCTGCGGCAATTGTAGCTGTCGCGATAGCTTCGGTTTTGCTGCTCCTGCGTAAAAAAAGGCTTTCACCGCCTAAACCTTAAAACCTGCATGACTAACAAGACGAACATCCAAAGCAGTTATTCTTTGACGGCTTTTATGCAGGTCACTTTAACACCGTTTCTTATCAGAAGCGCAGCTGTTACGCCGCCGCCTACACAAAATTTGCCCTTGAAGGAGCCGTCGAAGATTTTTCCGCAGCCACAGGAAGGGCTATTCTCTATAAGCAACGCCTCAGACGCGCCAACCGATTTCGCAATCGCCAACGCGGCGTAGGCGCCCTTCAAGAACTGTTCGGTAATGTCCAAGCCGTCCATGTTGAAGACTTTGGCTTTTCCGTCCAAAACGTCACCTCCGTCGCCGCCCACGATTTCCCCCGGCACCCGAGGAACACCCAAGCCGCCTAAGACTTCGGGGCAAACTGGAAACAAGGCGCCTTTCATGAATTCTTCTTGCAGTTCAGCGTTGAGACAGTTTTTCCCCTCAAAATTACAGTTAACTCCAAGTAAGCAAGCACTGACGAGTTTCATGACAGTCCCAACCCACACTTATTTACCAGCTGATTATTTGGCTTTTTGCGACTGATAACTAATTTGATCCTTACTATTATAAAATATGAGCATGCGTGTGTATTTAGGAGTCGTTTTGTGGCTGAGAAGTTGCTGCTGCTGATGCTGCTGCAACCCCTCCCAAAAAACCAGCAGCATCAACCCAATAACAAAAATACCACAAAAACAAGCTCCTAAATTCACTATAACATTCAATTCTTCATACAAAAAGTAATGGCAAACATAGAATTTAAATTATGAAATATTTGTATAAACAAAATCCAGTCAAAAAACTAAATCAAATCGAGACTGCCCACAAAGCAAAATAGGCACAGAAAAGTCACGAAATCAAAAAAAGCTGGGTCAATGTCGAAAACTCACCCCAACGTAGCGAACATTTACTTCCGCAGGATTTTCTCAACCGTGGTTCCAGAACCGACGTAGGCGATGTCAGTTAGACCCACAAACAACCCGGTTTCTACTACACCTGGAAGCATCTTTAGCTTAATAGCCAAACCCGCGGGATTGGGGATTTCGCCAAAGTAAACGTCAAGGACCGCGTTGCCGTTGTCCGTTATGACTGGACCAAGTTTGCCTTTAACTTCTCGTGCAACAGATTTTCCGCCCAGCGCTGCAATTTTTTGCTTTACAGGAGCTAACGCAAACGGCAAAACCTCCACGGGCACAAACTGGTTTCTTTCGCCTAGGTAGCGGACTTTTTTGGCTTGATCGGCGATTATGACGTTTAATTTGCCAGCGGACGCGACGATTTTTTCGCGCATGAGCGCGGCTCCTCCGCCTTTGATTAGGCATAAATCCGCTGTGAGCTGGTCCGCCCCGTCTATGGTGACGTCGATTTTTGGGTGCTCATCGAGCGTTGTGATTTGGATCCCGCAATCGATGGCGACTTGAAACGCTTGTGAGGAGGTGGGTATGCCTAAAATTTTGAGATGTTCTTTTTTTATGCGTTCACCCAACGCTTGAATTGCCAGCGCGGCTGTGCTGCCGCTTCCTAAACCCACCACGTAACCGTCTTGGACATGCGCCACGGCTGCGTTGGCGGCGTTCTGTTTTTCTTGTTGCGTGTTGTCGGTGTTAGCTTTCAATTTCCATCTGACCCAATTTGTCTAGGACTTTCTCAACTTCACTGCGGATTGAATCGATGCGGCGTTCCGCCTCTGTTTTTTGGTCTGGCCGTTCCTCGGGTGGTTTCCGTTTTTTGGGCGCCGCAGGTTTCTTTTCGCCTGCTTCGGCTTGCGGCAAATCAGTTTCTTCTTCGTCTTCGCCTTCTTCGTCCTCCATCTGGACGGTTTGCTGCGGCAGTTTTATGGGGATCTCCCGTATGGGTTTCACATCGATTTTGCCGCGGAGCTCCTCAACCTTACTGGTGATGTCGCCGAACCTTTCGCTGAAGAGTTTCATGAGGTCTTCCTGCATGCTTTCCAATTGGTGCAGGGCAATTATGTTCTCGTCTTTGGAGATTGATTCTTTGATGCTGTTCATGCGGTCTTTATACATGGCGGCGAGGCGTTCACGTTCAGTTTCAGTGATTTTGCCTTCCGCTGCCGCTTCGTAGAGTTTGCGTATTGCGTCACCGAGGATTTCACGTTCCAAATCAAGTATGCGTAGTTCGTCTTTGGCGTTGTGGGCCATGTTGGCTTGGACGCTTTTGCTAATTTTAAACGGCACAGGCATACTGGTGTATTCGAGGTCGATTTGGGGAGTTTTGGCGGTTGTTTTCTGCTTAGGCGATGCAGGTTTTTTGGCAACGCCGTATTTGCGCATAATGTAGATGACGACTGAGACGGCTGCGACGACTACCACCACTAAAACGATCGCCATCACAACTGTTGGATCTTCAAACCAAGCCAAACCAAGCCATCCTCGATACTTTGAATGCACACCATGTATATTTAACTTAATATAAACGCCAATTAGTGCGCTAGGAGTTTAAATAAATATTGCAAGGATTCCCATCTAACAGCGTGCTTCACAGATATGTGCTAAAGCAGCGTACATAGAATTCTCCGATGGGAAGCTTTTTTGGGTTGCTTTTTTGGTTTAGGGTTTGTGGCGTCTGCAGGTTGCGTGCCAAAAAGTGCGGGAAAGTGAAAAAATATGTGAAAAAGTGAAAATCTAGGAAAACACGGAAAGAACGTCTTAAGTGTTCAACAATGGAGCGACAAATCGGTACAAGCAAGTGCTAAATACGCAAAATATTCTTCTTTTAACCGTGTATGAGGTTTTGGAAAAAGCTTCTTATGCATTGCCAGCAAGTATTGTGCTGTGAGGGGGAACTGTGGTTAACTTCTCGTTTCCTAAGCGTGAACTCGCCTTTTTAGCCTTGGTTCTTGCTGTTTCCTTTGTAGTTAGAGTTCTCCTGTTTCCACAACAAGGCTACCCCATCGACACGAACTGCTTCATCTCATGGCTTAACACAGCCTCTTCACAGGGGATAAGGCAGTTCTATGAAGTTGCAGGATTCGCCGATTACCCACCGTTTAACGTATACCTCTTTTGGTTCTTCGGTTCCTTGGCGAACGGTTTAGGCATCACCATCGAAAACATCATCAAATGGGTGCCCAACCTCTTCGATTTAGCCACTGCAACACTGATCTACTTTTTTGTCCGAAGCCAAGCCAACCTAAAAATCGCCCTATTAGCCACAGCGCTCTACGCCTTCAACCCCGCAGTGATCTTCAACGCCGCGGTCTGGGGGCAATTCGACGCCGTCTACACGTTCTTTCTGATTTTCTCACTTCTGCTTGCACTCAAAAACAAACCTGAACTGTCCGCCGTGTCCTTCGCGTTAGGCATCCTGACTAAGCCCCAGGGCATAGCTTTGGCGCCTTTATTGATACTCCTAATTTTCAAAAAGAACGGTCTTAAGCGCTTGCTGTATTCTGTGGCTGCTTTTGCCGCAACGGTTTTTGTAGTCATTTTGCCTTTCCAGTGGCCAAACAATAATCCCGTCACTTTCCTCAGCGACATCTACTTCGGCGCCTACAGTGGGTACGCCTACACATCCATAAACGCCTTCAACTTGTGGGGGATGTTTGGGATGTGGATACCCGACGGCAGCCTTTACCTTGTCGGTTGGGGGTTGTTTGGGGCAGCCGCTGCATTCACCCTCTATGTTTTCCACAAACGGTACAATATTTCAGGTGATTACTTGGCTATTTTCGCGGCGTTCATGCTTTTCTTTAGCTTCTTTATGCTACCGACCAGAATCCATGAACGCTACATGTTTCCAGCTATGGCTACGTTGGCATTAATATTTCCGCTTCTAAAGCGAACACGACTCTTATACGTGGTGTTAACTGGGACATTGTTTGTCAATGAAGCCTATGTGCTTTACTGGTTAAATCTCTACTACCCTTATGCGCCGAACTTGACCGGCGACCCCGTAGTCATTGCGGTAAGCGTTATCAATTTATTGATGTTGGCGTATGCTTCCATATTGATGTGGTTTGAACTTCAAGGACGGGGATGGCTAAAACCTGAACAAGTAGCCCCTACTCCGTTGAGTCCGATTCCAGAAAAAGGTGAAACACCATCAACTTTGACCTGAAAGTAACCAAGATAGATATCCTTACTATGGTTTTGCTGTCAATTCTCTTCCTTGGTATGGCAGCTTGGAACGTTGGGACAGTTAATGCACCCGTCAACAATTGGCAAACCACGGGAACCGAAAGCTTCTACGTAGATTTAGGCTCAAACCAAAACGTGCAATACGCGTATTTCTGGGTCAAAAGTGGCAACGCCACAGTCACTATATACTCAGGGGAGCCAGGCGACTGGGATTACGTGGGGCAATTCGCCCTTCAGGAGCGAGCCACAGACTACTCGACTGCTCGAGATATAGATATACGTTTTTCCAATACCAGTACGCGATATCTAGAGTTCAATATTACCGCGGTCAATTACGATTCTAGACCAGACTTCTACTGGTCAGTACCTAACCCAAGCGACCGAGAACCATCACCCTTCATCGAAGTCAAAGAAATCGGGTTCGCAGGACCCAACAACCAGCAGGTTCCAATTCTTAGCATAACCGTCGAAAACGCAGACGCATCTGTAACGAGACTGGCTGATGAACAAGGCAAACTTGAATTTCCCCCCACCTACATGTCCAATATGTACTTTGACGAAGTATATTTCGCACGCTCAGCAGAGAATCTGGCTGACGGCATAATCCCCAAAGAAAGGACGCATCCGCCCCTTGGCAAACTAATCCAAGCCACGGGAGTTGAAATTTTTGGACAAACACCTTTTGGCTGGCGCATAATGGGCATCATATTCGGCACCCTAATCGTACCCCTGATGTATTTGTTGGGAAAGAAACTGTTCGGCACCTGGATCGGCGGGTTCTCAGCCGCGTTTTTGATGACATTTGACTTCATGCACTTCACGATGGCACGCATTGGCACCACAGACACATACGTCGTATTCTTCTCCTTGGTTTCACAAATCTTCTTCTTAATTTACTTCATGCAAATTGTCAAAAACGGATGGAAAAACACATCTTTACTACCTTTGTTTTTGGCCGTGGTTTTCTTCGCTCTCGGAGTCTCCACAAAATGGTTTACGCTTTGGAGCGCCTTAGGCATGGTAGCTCTCTTGGTGGCGGTCAGATTTAAGGATTTGATGCGGCTCAAAGGAACCTTAAGCGACAAATACGTTGCCTTCTTTGACCACCCAGCCCTACTACTCGTAGGCTTTGCAGGTATCGCCGTCCTGATTTACTTCGCAACCTACATCCCCGAGATGCTTTTAGGCGACTCGTTCCCTTCAATCCTTAACTTGCAGGTATCAATGTTAGGCTTCCATTCAGGCCCAGTGTCCGACCAAGCATCAGCTCCATGGTGGTCTTGGCCGACAATGTTTTACCCCGGCGGTTCAGCAGCAAGATGGTTCGACATAACTTATTTCCCGCCAAACAATAACCTCATATCCACCATCTACGTTTTAGGCAACCCGGCGATCTGGTGGACTGGTTTCGCATTGGTTCTGGTTTTAGCTTACCAAGCTCTGCACGTGCAAGAGGTTGCGGCAAATCTTTGGAGCCGAATTAAAAAGTCAACAGTTCGTCAAAGCATCAGAGGGAACGGTTGGGACACAAAGGGAATATACATCGTTGTGGTGTTTTTCTTCAGCTGGCTTATCTACATTTTCGTTGGCAGAGCCACCTACATCTACCATTTCTACTTAAGCGTCCCCCTACTTATTCTGGCTATAACCTACTTTATCAACAAGTACTGGCACACAAAATACGGAAAACTCGGAACCGTAACAATTTTTGCAGCAACAGTGGGAGCTTTTCTACTGTTTTACCCTGTGATTTCAGGTGCCCCAGTTAACCCCACTTACATCCACAGTTACCTTGACTGGTTCCCAAGCAGGTTCTACGCGCCATGACCACACCAAACACTTCAGCAAAAATTTTGCAGGTTTCACTGGTTCTCCCCGCCTACAACGAAGTAGACTACCTAACATCAGCCGTTGAAACAACAGTTCCAGTCCTAGACGAGGTTGCTGATTCCTACGAAATTATCATTGCTGAGGACGGAAGCACAGATGGCACGGTAGAACGCTCCAAAGAGTTAGCGCAGAAATACCCCTGCGTACGGCATATTCACCGGGACCAGCGCCTCGGCAGGGGCACAGCATTAAACAACGCATTTAAACAAAGCCTCGGCGAGGTCTTGGTGTACATGGATTTGGATTTAGCAACGGATCTCAGCTACCTTAAGCCACTTGTGGAAGCCATCACGGTTGAAGGCTACGACTTCGCGACGGGTTCACGCATGCTAAAAGAGAGCAAAGCGGAGCGCACGTTTAGCAGAAGCCTCAGCTCCAAAACCTACAACTGGCTCGTCCGACGCATGCTTGGCTCCAGACTGCATGACCACCAGTGCGGTTTTAAAGCGTTTAAGAGGCAATCACTTTTTAGTTTGCTTGATGAGGTGGAGGCGACTCATTGGTTTTGGGACACCGAGGTTATGGTGCGCGGTTACAACCATGGGTTTAGAATTAAAGAGATAGCTGTGCAATGGCGTAGCGGCAAAGGCACTAAAGTAAACATAATTAAAGACTCTTGGAGCATGTTTCGGCAGGTTCTGTCGCTTTGGTGGAAGCTGAAAGTTAAAAGAAGATAGTTACCGCTTAGCTAAAAGGATAAATGCGCGTATAACCAAAGCCACCCCAAACAACATGATTACCCCAGCCCAAAACACGAACCACTCGCTTTGCTGGTTAATGTTAACAAGGTATGTTATAGCTAAGTAGCTTGTTCCCAACCAGAACACGATGTTCTCCACAGTTTCCGCTTTTCGCTCAACAGGGGAACGGAAGTAAATGCGGAGGAATAGAATTATGATTTCTAAGACGCCGAGGGCGATGGCAAACTGGAAAACAGCGAAGAACAGGTCGGTGTGGCCGGTTGCGATGCTTGGGGCTGGGAGGGGTATGCTGGTTCCGGGGATTGGTGAAAGCGTTAGGGTAGTGAAGAAGTCAACAAGTTCATCCCAGAGACTATTTGGGAGGTGACTAACGTAGACAGCGGCGATTATTATGAAGACTGTTCCCACGTAAATGGCTGTGAAGAGATTTTCTTTTTTCTTTTCTGAAAGCCCCTCTGGTCTAAGCAGGTAGGTCACGAAGGTTCTCCTTCGGTTTTTATTCGGTCATGGACACATATACTTTTCTCTCTAAGGGGCAGGTGCATGTTTTAAATAGTCAGAGCTGAATAGAGAATAATAGGGAAGAATTAATTATGTCGTATTGTCCAAAATGTGGCAACAAAGTTGACGAAGACATGGCTTTCTGCCCACGTTGCGGAGCCGCACTTAAAGCACCTCCAACCGGAGCTCCTCCACCAGTTGGACCGGTACCTGCCCAACCATACCAACGGAGAAACGAGAAAGCAGAAAAGAACGAGAAAAACGAAAAAGACCAGCGTGGAGAAAAAGGAGAGAAACAGGAGAAAGGCGAATACGGTTTTGTCGGCTACTTAATCGGCGGTTTAATCCTGATAACCATTGGGTTCTTTTCGATTCTGCAGATAACAAGCCAAACGCTTACGGCAGGCGGCGACTTCGCTATCATGCTGCTAATCATCGGTGTCATCATAATAATCGGAGCCATCTATGTAACTATGGTTGCACGTAGGCATTCGCCTCGCCCAACCTAGATGAGTCGACCTAGAAAAGCCCTGTACAACCTGTGCTCAAGCAGCGTAAAAGGTTTGTTCCGCCCGATCACGCGGAAATAGTTTTTTCCAGCAGCCTCAATCAAGTCGCCTATGTCGTAACGCGGCAGCATGCATGAGGAAACAATAAGTCTACCCCATTCGCCCCGTTTCAATTCATGCAGCATTTTCACGCCTTTGCCTGTGGCTACTTCAAAGAGGTAAGCGTCGTAATTCGGCACAATGTAGGGTAAATCGTCTAGTTGCTGACCAAACACGCCTTCCGTGGCAGTGTACATTTCCACGATGGGTACATCGCCGAAGTACTTCTTGAGTGCAGGACCATATTTGAAGTGGATTTTGCGGACGCTGGTACAGAAAAGCGCCTGAGGCTTCCATATGTCGCGGGGTTTCTTGCCGTACTTGCGGTTGAGGTAACGCGCAAACCCCAAAATAACAGGAGTTACACCCATGGTGGCAGTGACGTTTTGGTCTTTTGCCAACTCGTAGACGAGGTCGAAACGTTTCTCCCAATCTCTGCGCCCAATTCCGCTGCCTAACGCGTCGATTTGTTCTTGCCGAGGGAGAAGACTAACGCGGTCAAACATTGGGTTAAGCCGCGCGTAGGTACCACTGCTGTAACCGTAGGTGACGGTTTGGCCTTCGCAGTTCATTGTGTGAACAGCCGAGGGGAAGTTGAGGTTTAAAATGACTCCTAAGAAGACTTCATAGTTTCTGTTTTTAACGGCGAAGTTGATGAGGGCTCGGGCGCCGCAGCTATAGATTTGTTTAAGGTGGGTCTGGGTGGCGGGGATAACTTTGGATTTCCCAGTCGATCCGCGCGTCATAACCCAGCATTGGGGCGGTTCACTCAAAAAAGCTTTGAAATGACGTTCTTTAACTTCATTGAGGTATGGAATTAGCCCCGTATAGTTAATTATGGCAAAATTAGCTTGATAATCGCTGATGCCCCCTATTATGTCGGCTTTATGGTTTTCGCCGTACTCGGTGGAGCGATATTTAGGCAGCAATTCCTGGAGCACCTGCTCCTGAGCCTTCAGCGGATCCTCCAACGAATCATACCATGGCTGAACGTAGGGTTTCAAAATCGCGTTGATGGAGTCTTGGTCGGGTAACATAGCGTTCACTACACTGTGTTACGAATTTGCTTATATGTTTCGCCATGCCTAAAATACTCCGTAAGCCGCTAGAGTGAAGTGCCATGTCTGAAGTTATTAAGGTCGCAGCTGAAAAGATCCGTAAACTCCAAGTGCAAGGCGCTCGTAACGTCGCGATAGCCGCGGTTAAAGCCATCCAAACCCAAGCCCAAGATACCAAAGCGAAGAATAAACCCCAGTTTTTAGCTGAACTCAAAAAAGCCCAAGCCATCCTCGCCGAATCACGCGAAACCGAGCCGCTGATGCGTAACGCCATGCGTTGCTTAATCGTTCAAGCTGAAAATGCCAACTCAGAAGAAGTATCTGACCTAGGCCGAATCGTAAGCGAGACCGTAGACCAGTTCCTTGCGGATTTGGATGCTTCAAGAGAGCGAACAGCCGAAATTGGTGCGAAACGAATCTTTGATGGTGCGGTTGTGTTTACCCATTGTCACTCCTCAACTGTTACGCGGTTGCTTGCCAAAGCCAAAGAAGCGGACAAAAAATTCAGCGTCATCTGCACTGAAACCCGACCCGCTTTTCAAGGACGCTTAACCGCCAAAGAACTTGTCGAGCTCGGAATCCCAACTACGTTTATTGTAGATTCAGCGGCAAGAACCTTCATGAGAGACGTTGACCTGGTCATCGTTGGAGCAGACGCCATCACAAGCGAAGGCAACGTCGTCAACAAAATCGGCACAGGCGGCATCGCGGTTCTAGCTCGTGAAGCGCGGAAGCCGTTTTATGTGGTTTCGGAAATGCTCAAGTTTGACCCCGAAACGCTCGGCGGAGAATGCGAAAAAATTGAGCAACGCAACCCTGCGGAAGTCTGGGCGGAAGCCCCGAAAGTTCTAAAGGTCCGCAACCCAGCGTTTGACGTAACACCCAACCGCTACATACACGGTTTAATCTGCGAAGAGGGCATAATCGCCCCACAATCAATCGTCCAGGTTATGCGCCAAAAGTACCCTTGGGTATTCTAAGCCGCTTCCTATTAATCACGACAGCCACCAACACAATTGCCAAAATAAGCAATAGTGTTAACCATGAGGAAAAATGTGTGCCGGATGGATTGGTTGTTTGGTCGGGTGATGGGGTGGCAATTGCGCTGGGAGTTGGGGTCGGGTTTGGCTTTTCAGCGATGGATGGTTGGGAAAAGATGCATGGCGACACAAGTGGGGTACGGTCAATAGTCCTTTGTAGCTGGGCGCTGAAGTACGGCGTGTCCCATATTCCTGAACTGGCAATTTCAGAGGCATTAGGGTATCGAGTGCGGTAGTCGCTCCAGTAGTTGCCATCCCAATAAGCGCGATCGCCTTGGAGGCTCAAAGATAGAGCACCTCCAGTGTTGACTTCTATGTTGAGAAAGTTGTTGCAACGAACGTGGATGGTGCTGTTGTCTGAGCTGATAAACGATGTGGACATTTCTTTGAGGATTACATCGTTGGCTTCTATTACGGCGCCCGAACTTTTGCTTATCCAAAACCCACTTTTAAAGTCTGGAATACTGATCACATTTTCTGAAATGGTGTTGTTATCGCCTATGATCCGTTGGAAGCCTAAGTAGTTTCCTGTTATTTGGTAGTTGTCGGCGTAAATTGCGACGTCGTAGTGGTTACTTGTGAAATTGTTATGGCTAACTATGTTGCTGTCATTGACGCCGTGTACGCCGATTTGCCAGCCTGAAACATGAAAGTTTGTTACCGTTACATGACTGCAAAGTAGGGTGATGCCAACTTGGTCATTGAAATCTTCTGTGCCTTGAATAGTGAACCCTTGTCCGTCAAGAATTATGTTGCTTTTCTCAACTACGATGGGGGTGCTGATGTCTGCTGTTATTTTGTATATGCCATCAACCTGCTGGAGGGGTGTTGTCGTTGGAGTGACTATACCGTCCGCTCGAATAAGCGTAGGCGACGGCTGAGCAACCGCTAGCTGTGCTTGAAAAGCAATGGGTACCAGCAAACCTAAAACTAAAACTGACACTAGGACGATTGCTGTTTTCATACAATACCATCATACAATAGGTTCTCACTACGGGTTTTTAGTTCTACTCAAGGAACATAATGTTCCAACGCTGGAACACACAATTAATCGTTAGCTTTGGCCGCTGGCTTTTTTTTTCTCGTTTTTCTCTTTGGCTTTGCCGTTGACAAGACATCGAGCACGGTTTTCTGTTGTTCCTCGCTTAGCTGCATTTCAGCAGAACGTGACGAAACGCCAAGGGTCTTTAGCAGTCCATAGAAGTCTTCCCGCTCAAGCGTATAGTCCTTCTCAACTCGGCATAAGATGTGGTAGTCGCCGTCGTCGGTTTCCACCCTGCTTTTGTCCCGCACCCTAACCAGATGCACCACAACTTTTCCACGCTGCTTGACTAAGTCAGCTAAATACGCCAAGTCTCCGAGCTGTAGTTCCCTAAACGCTTTGTAGCCGACGTCTCCGACAAGTAAAAGCTCCCTGCCCCAATTCGTCTCCCCCCTTATCCTACTCGTTGATTTTGCTTGTAGTCGGTTGAGAACCCCGAGGTACCAGGTGCTGAAGACATCATCTGTCCACTCGGCGAGTTGTGCATAGGATTTAATTCTCTTGTTTGCTTTTAGTTTTTTGAAGTCGTTTTTTTGGTTTAGGTTCCAGAGCTTTTTTTGTTTTTTAAGGTCGCCTACTGGTTTAGCGTTCTGCCACAAGTGCTGCTCAAAGAAGGCTTTCACTACATCGACTTCGGCA
>Ga0209079_10000863_pt1 | contig 11835 bp, 5 predicted proteins | sample PPLLaktember2015_2_FD_187259 | JGI IMG/M metagenome (GOLD analysis project Ga0209079, IMG submission 187259) | Freshwater sediment microbial communities from Prairie Pothole Lake near Jamestown, North Dakota, USA - PPLs Lake P7 Core (6) Depth... | ecosystem: Environmental > Aquatic > Freshwater... | reverse complement strand
GCTGTTGGTGACGATCTCGGGCTTCCAGCAGGTCGGCCACAGCTTCTTCGGCCACAACTCCTCCCCTCGAGCGTTTCTCCGTACCCATGCAAGATCCTGCTCGGTATCGAGATGAACCACCTTGGTAGGCGTCAGCGTGCAGGGGAAAAAGGTATTCTCCCAGATGCTCACCGGCATCGCATCGCCAAAGGTCCTGCGCCGCTGATAGGACTCGTAGTCCTCATCGGATGGCTGGATCCCGGCGAGGGTCAGCAGATCACCCACCAGCTTGTCCTCCATGAACGAGGAAGCGATCAAGCGCTTGCCGGCGTCGCTCTCGACCATTTCCAGGAGCCTGGCCATTGCCAGCCGCGACAGGCTGTAGGCTCCGCCGCCGTCGGCATAAATCGCGGGCTCCGGCGACTTGTCGAGGGACTTCCGGCTGTGGGCACTGAATGACTTGGCCTGGTGCCACAGGCGGTCCATGGCACCCTCCTGGCGAAAAATCACCCGCCCGTAATAGGCATGCTTGCGATGGCTCAGGCTGTCGAAATAGCGACCGACGTCGAGATAGCAGTCGTCGTCTATCTTCAAAACGAACTGTGCCCCCGTGTGACGATAGACCCAGTCGAAGAGCTTGAGCGATTTCTTCGGCAGGTCCTCGTACCGATCCGATACTTCGAGCGCAAGCACATCACCGACGAGTGTGTCGTCGCCGTCTCCGACCACCACGACATAGGGAATGCCACGCGCCACCAGATCGTGGACCCAGGTGTTGCGGATCGCCGCGACCCGGGTGTCGAGGTACTTGCGACACGAGTAAATTGCCACCAGCGTATCCGCCGGCCAGGACAAGCTGTCGAAAACGCGACTGCCCGGCGCTGGCGCGTCGTCGAGCACGGCTGCGTGGCGTTCGCCGAACTTCTCCCGGATCCGCTGCATGATTGCCGCGAGCCCCACGCCAGGCAAGGTGCCATCTGGCATGGTGGCGAGAGCCGCCAGCGCCGTCTGGACGGGGACAGGCAGATAGGTATTGGCCGATGTCTGCTCGATCGCCGCGCGAATCACGCCTTGCAGCCGGGAAGCCAGCATCTGGCGCTCGCCAGGACCCGTTGCCCGTGCCGACTGCAGGATTTGAACGAGCAGGTCCGCACCGAGGAACGATGCGGCCTTGCTGCCCAGGAGCATCGCCACCTCGGTCAGGCGAGAAACGGTGCCCCGCGACAACCCGGGATCGCCGCCCTCAGCCCGCAAAGCACGCAACCGATCCGCCGCCTGAGCCTGCAGTGCATACACCGGGCTGCAAGCATGATAGTGGCCGCGCCGCAGGTTCTCGCGAAGATTGCCGGCAGCGACCGGAAAGTCTCGCTGCAGCAGACCTTCCCGAGCTAGCGGCAATGCGGCGATGCGCAATGATTCGAGCGGCGCCCGGTCGAGGAGGCGCATCGCGAGCTGACGCCCGATTGGCTTCGCATCGTCGTTCCGGGCCGAAAGAATCTGCGCCACTGCCTCCCGCAGGAAAACAGGCGCTTCGGGATTGCGATAACGCTCGAAAAAGTCGAGGGCTTCGCATATTTCGTCGATGCGCCCAGCCAGGGCCGCCAGTTCCCCCGCGTACGCTTCCCGGATGAGCTCCCACGCGGCGTGTGCGCGCCACAGCTCGCCGGTCGGCACGATACCGCGTAGGTGGAGACGTTGCCAGAACATCGGATTCAAGCCGTAGAAGCGGATCGCGGCAGCGACGACTTCCTTTTTATGGGAATCGGAATAGTTGTCCAGTCCAGCAAGCATGGCGATCAAGGCGTCGACCAACTCACGGTCATGCAGCCGGCTGAACCAATCGCCCCTGAACGCGTCAAGCAGGCCGATCACCGCTTTTCGCAAGCCTTCGGCGATCTCAGGAACCGCTTCGCCCTCGGCCTCGAGCCGCAGGGTGTGTTCCAGCGCGAAGCGCACGCATTCCGTATTCAGCCAGCCCGTATGGAGATGCTGCGACATGCGCCACAGGATTTCCGCAGCACGCTGAACATCCCCGTCGAGCACATGTGCGGGAGGGGTCAGCGACATCTCCCAGAGATCGTAGCTCGACTCCAGGCGCTTCAGGCGGGCGAAGTCGAGGAACTCACGCACCCCGGAAAATTCGCCGGTCTTGCACAATAGGGGTAGGGCCGCCAACAGGAGACTCTCGCGCACCTGCCCTTCCAGGCGGTGCTCGGTAATGACCGCCTGCAGGTCAGGGCGCATCGGTCGCAATCCACCGTCGAGCCTGGCGTTGAGCGCTCGAAGGGCGCGCCACATCTGTAGCTGCACATCGGCCGACACCGGTAGCCCCGCCGCGCCACGCGCCGTCAGGTCATCGCCGACAACGAAATCCCCGAGGTGCATGCGCTCGGCAAACTGCCGGATGCTCGAGCGCGTATCGTCGTCAAGGTAGGGGCCAAGCCTGCCGAAGTGCACGTGTTCCAACGCGATCAGCAACCGGTGCTGCCTTTCCTCCCCCAGGTGCATGCGGCAGATTTCTCCAACCCAGCGGGCGGCTCTTGCGCGATCGAGAACAAGCGGTTCCGCATTCAGGGCAACCTCGCCGGAGCGGATTTCGATGCAGGCATCCTCACCTTCCGGCACCGACTCCCAGAGATAGCCGGGCAGCTCGATCTCGAACCCCGTATCAAGAGCCGTTATTGCCAACGCCTGCGCAACATCGAGGCGCTTGCCCGCCAATGCGGCACAATCCAGCGCCTGACCGTTGCACACGAGCGCATAAGCATTCGGCGCGGCACCGCCGACCAGGGCCCAGCCCGATACGGTGAAATGGCCCCAGGACTCAATGACCGCCCTAGCATCCGGCGAACGCCTGCTGATCATGAGCGGCTCCGCCTCGAGCAATTCCGAGGCTCCCGGAACGGTCCCAAGGTTGGGCAGAACCACACTGCTGGCACATACCTCGACGGAGCGCCCTGTGAGCAGCGCCGACCTGACGGCACTTGCGGCATCCCGGTCCAGCGCGCAGCGAAAGCCCGAGACCAGAAATTGACCACCATGATGCTCGGCGACGTCGCTCCGCTCGACCCAGGCCGCCTCCAGGGGAAGGTCCCGGCCTTCGATGCGCAAAGCCAGCTGGATAGCCCTCCGGTCTCGCGATATGGCCCAGCCATGTATGGCAACAGGCTCGAAATGCTCGACGAAGCCAATGACAGTCGGCACCACCTCGTTCGCGGGGGGGGGGGTCATCGGAACATCGACCTTATCCGCATCAATCGATTCGTCGGAAATTTTCATTCGACACGCCCGGTTCGCATCGAGTAAGGCACGGCATTATCCCAACCAGCCAGATCTTTGAGTTGCACAAGGTCGACCCTGAAATCAGAGTGGATGCCGCGAGCAGGTTCAGTCGCCGGGAAATAGCCAATCCGGAAATCCACGTCGACATGAGAGGCGAGATCCCAGAAGTAAAGCGCAGGCATTGTCGCCGGGGCCAATACCGTCATTCGCGCTCCGCTTCTGCAATAGATCACATTCGTCAATGCCGCGCCGGCAAGACCGACAATTTCCCGTGCCTGATGAAACAGTGCTGCCTGCTCCAGTTGCGACATCCCCCCAACCGCCACTTCCACAAAACCATGCTCATTCAAGGCTGCGGCAACTTCGGCATGGTTCACCACGTGGCGCGTACCCGCATCCGATCGCGAAACAAAAATTTTCTCGGCCCGCAGCGGCGAACTGCGGGACAAGGTTTCCTCATCATAGGCACCGCGGACCATATCCACCGCAACCGGCGAATGGACCAGCGGATGGATATTACAGGGGCCGGCATAGTAGCCATGGACGAGCCGGGTCGGTCTTTCGTCCAACTCGACAAACTGGTGATCCCGGCAGCCCAATGCCTGCAGTGCAGCACGTGCCGTCGCAACAAACTCGGGGTGCAGGGCGATATGCAAATCTGGCATCACCCTCGTGGTCTGGACGATGCGGGGGACAATATCGGTGAGGCAATGGCCATAGTTTTTCACGCCATATCGTGTCGTGTACAGGACCGGCTGATCCAGCACCCGGGCAGGCGATCTGGAGGCTGCGTCAGCAAACGCCAATATCTTTTCAACCGGGGCCCCTTCGAGATTCTCCCTGACAACTGCGCCATCGAGATAGATCGCTCCCTTCCCAAACACGACAGCGTCGTCGATTTCGTACAGATACTGCGCTGGCAGAGTGGCCGATTGTTGTGAAAAAAAAGGACCATATGATTCCGCCCGAGGGTCAGCAATCAGAACCCGCGAAGGGGGATTGCGCCGATATCTCTGCTCCGGCGCCAACTCGGTGACAATACGGCTACCGGCCAGGCGCGCAATAGATTCGACTCCTGGTTTCAAGCTCCGTTGCCCTCCGCAGGCGGCGCATAGCCATAGCGCAGCCGCCCTGGCAGGCAGAGACGCTCCACCTCGGCAACTTCGTCTGGACTCAGAACACCTTCGTCGCGATGCGAGACTTCTCGGGCGGCAATTCCGTCAAACCATACAGGCTCGAATGGCTCACCGAGAAACTGCGTAATCGACTCGAGCCCCGCTAGCGGGCTACGCACGAAATCTTCATATTTGATTTCCATTACTCGCTGGGGGAAGGCGCGTTTCATGGTGAACATGATGTCAGCCGCTTCGTTCCAGTAATTGCAGGCCCCTATCAGGTTTGCCACCTTCATGACCTTGCCGATGCGCAAGCTGGCGACGACATCGACCGGATCACGATAGATATGGATCAACTTCGGCCCCGGTCGGGCCATGATCATGGGCGCCCCGTAAACATTCTGCGGCGACTTGTCGAACCATCTCCGAGCAGTAGGCTTGCGGCGCTGCATGAAGAGCCGCATGTAGCGCGCACTCAAATCCATGCGTGAACCAGACTTTGCAAGCATCTTCCTGAATTCCTCCTCGCTGATTCCGTCGATTTCACGATGCCTCTTCAGGTCCGGATTGTTCGATACGAAGTGGGCGTAACCTGGATGGCCGAACGGCTCTGCGATGCGGAAAAATTGCGTTTCCTCGGGGCTTATCAGATTGGGATGCATGTTCAGCATCTTGCGCAGCATGGTGGTGCCTGACCGGACGCATCCCAGGATGAAAAATGGATGGTTGCTCATTTCTGTGGTTTCAGTGAACTGGAGTCTGGTATTCGTTTCTGCGGGCTTCGAAAAGCATGTTTATCTGCACAGGACGAGCTGCATGATCGATCGGCATCAGGCCGTCAGCCATACCTTGGCTGCGCAGCCTGCGCGCGATCGCGCCCAAGTCGAATGCGAACACCGGGCACCCCGCCTTCAAGGCTAGCGAGAGGGTGTAGCTGTAAGTCTCGGGCCAAATCGACGGAAGCCATACGACGTGAGGCGCAAGCGCGTGCAGTTTGTCGAGCGCCTCGTCTTCCAGGTAACGGCCGGTGACGGTTACGCCGGCCTGTTCCAGCCGGGAATCGTCCATGCTGTAGCCGAAAAGCATGAACTCGAGCGGAAGCCCCCTCTTCTTGGCATCGTGCGCGCAGTCCTGCAGTATGTCGTAGCCCTTCATCCTCCCGATGGCGCCGATCACCACGATCCTGAGACGCTCATCCGGCTCGAGCACGGGCAGGTGGATCGCAATGCGGCTCGCGTCGATATCCTCGTGCGGCGACACCGTGTATTCGAGATCGGGATAGTATCTGATCAGTCTGTCGGCCACATCCTGATCGGGCACGAGAATCCTCTCCGCCCCACGCAGCACCTTGTGATGCATCTCACGCCAGCGCCGGATGCTGCGGACCCCAAACTCGTTGCCTTCCGTGGCCAGACAGGCGTCGCAGCGAGCCTCGTCAGCCGGTTCCCCGCAATATCTCCCTTCCCGGTCGATCAGATTAATTCTCGGGCAAATGACCTTGTAATCATGAACGTCCACCCACAGCGGCACGCTGAGGGCCTGGGCAAGGATTTTGATCTGCACGGGCGCATCGGGTGAAAAATCCACCATGCCATGGGTATGGATGCGCGTCACGCCCAACTCGCCAAGAGCGGCTTGCAGCGCATCGATGTCCGCCAGGCTGAACGGCTCGATATTGGGCAAGGCCGTGCAGAAAGGTTGGCTGATCTGTACATGGGATGGCCGCCCGCGCTGAGGCCGCATGTAGAAAACTCCCACCCCTGCGGCGAGCATATCCCGGGTGTCTTCCTGCACGTGGCGCTCCGCACCGCCGCCGCGGCTGTGGCAGATGATCAGCACGTTCTCGGCTCCGGCCTGCGCCTTCAGGCGGGCCCAATCCAACTCGCGGCGGGCAGCGGCAAGCGCGTCCCGCTCGATGAATTCCCTGACATCCTTCTGATAGTCTGGATAGCGCTTGTCGAGCACCTTGAGCGCAGATTGAACCCGCTTCGCCCGCTCACCCTGGAAAGACGTACTGCCCCAATGGCGGACGAAGACATCCGCAGCGATGATGTTCCGCCAACCCTCGCGAATGGCGCGCTGGCAAAAATCGTTCTCCTCGCCATAGCCCTTGCCAAAGGCTTCTTCGTCAAAGAACCCGAGTTCATCCAGGCAATCGCGGCGGATGTACATGCAGAAACCGACCGCAGTCGGGGCCTCGACTTCGACACCGGCATTCACCGTTGCAGCGAGGGCGTCCAGGGTGGCGTATCCGACCTCCAGCGGGTAGGGATTATCGTGCAGGAAGCGCGGATAACTGCAGATGGTCGCGTTGTTGGAGAGCGGCGTGACGGTCCCGGTGCGTTGCTGGCGCCGGGACGTCTGGCGCAGCCTGTCCAGCCAGTCGCCATACACTTCTGTATCGGAATTCAGCAGGACCACGTCCCTGTCGCCATGCAGAGCCATGCCGCGGTTCACCGTATGCACGAACCCGCGGTTCTCGGGGTTGGCGAGCAGTGTGAACAGGCCTCGTTTCGCCAGTCTTTCAAGATCGTCCGTCAGTTCAGGATCAGGGCTGGCATCGTTGATCACCACCAGTTCATAGGGCGTCTTGTTTGCCGATGCCAGCACGCTGAACAGGCAGCGCAGGGTTTCCGCCCTCCCCTTGTAGACGGGAACCAAGACATCAACGACCGCAGTTGCAGGACTGTGCCCAACCCGCAAGCCATCCCAATCGCCATCTGCCGGCAGGCTGGCAGCGGGGATGGGGGCGTCATTGCAGGAGTCCGATTCCATCACATAGGCGGGCAGAGTTGCCCTGCCCTCAACGCGGCCAAAGCGCAGATAGTGAAGCAGCGGATTGATTCTGCTCTCAACCACATCCGGATTGGAGCGCAGATAGAAGGCACCATCGAAATTGACGCAGGGTGAACGGCCCTCCAGCCCGCCGTACCGCAGGTAATGAATCAGGGGATCGAGACCGGAACGCGCTACGTCCTTGTTCTGGGCCAGATAGTAGGCGACATCGAACCAGGGCGACGGCGAGATCCGCAGATGGCGACCGACCCAGGCATAGTGGAGCAGGGCGCTGATCGACTTGAGCTTACCCTTGGCATGCGACCGGTAATAACCGGGATCGAAGAAGGGCATCGGCAGCCTGCCCTCGCGGTCGCCATAGGCAACATAGTGGCGCAGCGCTGACATCTCCGATTGCGCGACATCACCATTGCCCTCCAGGTAGTAGGCGGGATCGAACAGGCAAGTTTTATCGACCAAGTCGTCGAGCAACCCGAGGTAAAGCTTTTCTATTCCGGGTAGTTTCCCGAGTTGTTTGATGAGCCAGAGCGAGCCCAGCAGCGCTTCGCCACGCCAACCCCTTATCCTGTCAGCCAGTCGGATTTTCATAAACAGCAATGTTTACAGGAAGCGAATCGAGCTGGAAAACCGCGTGCGCAACCATCCTCGCAAGGACTTTCATTGACGGTCAATTGAGTCATGCTTAATAACTTGTAAATTCGCTGCATCAAGGTCGGCCTGTCATACGACGCACACCCCAGGAAGAATCCTTGACACCGGGCCGACCAAATTCAGGGGCTGACCATAGCACAGTCATCGTGTGGTGCGATGAGACTTGAGATATGTCAAATGCCGGGTCGTGTTCCCATAGCACTCGCAGACGCATGGCATGCGCATCCATGTCCGGATGGATTTCGATAGATCAAACGATTGGTTAGGCAAGCGCTTAAGTGCTCATGCCCGTCGATAGTCGCGGCGAGCCAACATTTATAGTCTGTCTTGCTCCTCGCCAGGAAAGGACTAAATCGCTGACGTTGTTATTAACCTCCCGCCAGTGACTCGTGTAGATGCTGTCGATGGCATCGGCGTCGTATCGATCAAGAGTGGTCCAAATTGCCTGAGAAATATCGGCGATAGGTTTCGTCGAAACCGTTGAGACTCAAAACGGCCTCGCGCTTGTAAGTGGCGGATCGATATGCAGGTAATGACCTGCATAGACACGCGCCAGGATCTCCAGTATAAGGCCGCCCACTCCTGTAGCACCTAGGATCGTTCTCTAACCAGACCGCCCCAGATGCCCAGAGTAGAAAGCCCCGACTCGATAATGACTATTCAACGGCCATAAAGCGCAGAAAATGTGAAGATGCCACGATAACGCTGAAATGTTCTCTCGGTTCGATAATTCATCGACTTCATAACAGAAAAATATCTATCCAGATCATTTTTCCTGACTTCAACAAAAAGAATCGGGCGACTTCTTCGTATTGTCTCCAGCGCGCCTTCTAAAACGTCAAATTCCATTCCTTCTACATCAATCTTGATGAAATCGACATCACGGCTATCCAACAACTTGTCCAAAGCCTCCGTGCGGTATCCAGACACATCTGGACAAGCCACAAACGTAGCACTGCCAAGATTATGTAGAGACCCCTTGGATTTCACTTTAACGAAACCGCTTCCATTTCCGACAGCGCAACCCACATTACTTAAGTCAATCGCTTCATCACGATTAATGGCGACATTTCTCCTTAACAGAGCAATAGCTTCCTCATTCACTTCAAAAGCGATTACGCAAGCTGCCCGGCATACTTGAGAAAAAAACAAGGAATGATTACCAACATTCGCACCGACATCAGCGACAGTACTATTAGGAGGCAACAACGTGCGAATATATTCAAGCTCCTCGATTTCATAAAAGCGCCCATGCACATGACGTTTTTGTATCAAATCATCAGGATCACTTACGGCCATTGTTATGGTTTTGTTTCCATAACGGATCTGATATTCAGCATACTGATCAGACATGATCATTCAATCCCGGGGAAAAACCCGTTTCTTTTCAACCAATGCTCGATTCCATTCAGAAACGCTTCCCTCACCAACTCCAAATCCTTTTCGTCTACGCCGGCGGAGGCTGCATTAAAAAGCGCAAGCATGTCGGATCTGTTCAAGGCCGAATTGATCTTTTTATTAAAAACAGGCCAAAACTCGCTCTCAATCAAGGCAGGATGCACCACTTTATCCCCTGGAATCACCTTCCGTGCGGCGGGCCACAAGTACGGGTAATACACTGAAAAGTGCGTGAACGCGTTTTTATTTTTGGCCATAATGTCAGCACAACCCAGACCAAATTTCATCGCAGCCGTCGCAACAAAAGCTTCATCATTGGGATAACTCATCCAGTTATCATTTTGTTCAACCAGTCTTGATGAAATCCTTTGGCGCTCCTTGAAAAGGACTTCAATTGCGTGCCCCGACAACCTCGATAGAGGAAACGCACACCCGAAAACTGAGTCATGAACTTGGAGCGCTGTTTTATACCAGGGCCAGCGAGCTTGTCGTGGCCCGAAGTTTGTCAACAGCAGTTCCGCAGCTTCCTGTTCAAAAAGTTTGAAAAACTCACCAACATTGCTGAATGTAAAGCGAACATCCGGCTCGACCATCCAGTAAGCATTAGCAGGAATTTTTTTGTGCAAAAAATAATAAAAATAATCACCACACAACCAACCTACTTTTGGGAAATCGGCAAGAAGACCAAGCTGCCTCAGCGAGCCATTATCAAAGCCAATTTTGTTGAACTCCGGGGGAATATCAATTGCCTTCCGGGTTTCATCGATGACCATGAAAATGTCGTTCGCCGGGAAGTAATCAATTAAGGATCGATACAAATCCCGCTCGGCTTGACCAAATTTGTGTGTTCGAATACCAACGCATACTCGTTCGTGAGCACTCATATCCGAAGACCAGTTATAGAAAATTTCAGTCTGAAAGACATTGGGCCAACAATTTGAACAGCCACCCAATCCTAATCCCAGTCAAGCCAATTATTGAGCAGTAAAGTTGCTTCGGACTTGCGTCAACAAGTTGAGCAAGAAACTACAAATCGAGAATGACCTTCGCCGCAATCGCCATCTGGTAAATGATCTGGGTGATGCCGCGGGTGACTTCTATGCTCTTGGTCTTGATCTTCGGCAGGACGAGGATTTCGTCGCCTTCCTTGATCTCGGTCTGGTCGCGCGCGCCGAAGTAGCTCCAGCCACCGCCGCTCGCTTCCTCGAAGCTGCCGTCGCGATGGGCGACGATGACGCGCGAGGTATTGGCGCTCTGCGAGTAGCCGCCGGCGCGGCGGATGTATCCATCGAGGTCGAGTTTGGGGTCGTGGGCGATCGCATTGGGGAAGACGACCTCGCCGCTCACCAGCACCAGGCCGTCGCGCTTCGGCACGCGGATGACATCGCCGTTTTCCAGCAGCAGTTCGTCGCGCTGCGCCGCCTGGGCGATCATCACCTGGCCGCTGGGCTCGATCTCCCTGGCGCGCTCGACCCACTTCAGCATCAGCTCGGCCTCGTCCATGCGCAGGCGCGATTCCTCGTTGGTGGCGGAACGCGCGGTCAGCACGGCGGTTTCCAGCCCCTTCAGGGCAGTGGCGAGCATCTGCTTCTGCCGTTCGCGGACGCTGTGTCGGAAGAGCTGAAGGTTGGTGGAATCCGAGTCTGCGGTGAACGTGATCTGCCGCATCAGCTCGCCCAGCCTGATGCCGTAGGGCAGCACGTACTCCTGCGCACTCTTGTGTTCGCCCTCGACCCGGACGGTGATGGTGCCGGGCTTCTTGTCTGCGGTGAATTCGACCTCGTCGCCGTTCTCGACCGCGACGCCGCCGGCGTCGCCCAGCGCGAAGTACTCGACGTTGCGGATCGTGCCGGTGTTGCGCGTGACGCGCACGTGGGTCGCGGTGGCGAGCGGCTTGGCCAGCCGCGCCAGGTCCGCGACGCTGTACTTGCCGCCGAGGGCGAACTCGAAGCGCTTGGCGTTGGCCGCCAGGCCATTGACCTTGACGGTGTTCTGGCGCGGGGTAACGAAGATGACATCGCCGTCGGCCAACTGGATCAGCGGCATGCGGCCGGCGAGCAGGAATTCATAAAGGTTGACCGTGGCGCGCACGTCCTCGCCGCGCTTGACCTGCACCTTGAGGAAGGAGCCCCGCTCGGGGTCGATGCCGCCCGCCTGGTCGAGGTAGTGCAGCAGGCTGTCCATCGAGGTGCCGCTGTAGAGCCCGGGGCGATGCACGGAACCGCCGACGAACACCCGCACCGGCTGTGCTGCCGCCAGGCTAGCGTAGCTCGAGACGTTGGCCTTGAACACCCGGCGCACCGCATTCTCCACCGTCGCCTGCAGGTTCTGGTTGCGCACCCCGAGCACCCTGACCGGCCCGACGTGGGGCAGGAAGATGTTGCCCTTGGGATCCACCACGTGGATCGCCTCGGACTCGAACGCGCCCCAAATCCGCACCTGCACGCTGTCTCCGACGGCGATGAGGTAGTCGGGGTTGAACTGGGTCGCGCCTTCACGGGCGAAGGCGCCGCTGAACAGCTGCGCGCCGAAGACGTCGCTCTTGAGGTTGGCAGCGTAGTCGAACTGCTGCGGACTGATCTGCTGCACCGGCGCGCTGATCTGCTGCACCGGC
>Ga0209079_10000861_pt1 | contig 11844 bp, 12 predicted proteins | sample PPLLaktember2015_2_FD_187259 | JGI IMG/M metagenome (GOLD analysis project Ga0209079, IMG submission 187259) | Freshwater sediment microbial communities from Prairie Pothole Lake near Jamestown, North Dakota, USA - PPLs Lake P7 Core (6) Depth... | ecosystem: Environmental > Aquatic > Freshwater... | reverse complement strand
CCGATGGTCACATGGATATCGACGCCGCCAGGAAAGGCGCAATCGTCGTGGCGCCCGTGAAAGTTTCCGGCGCCGGCATCTACATGGGGGACATGCACGCGCTCCAGGGCGACGGGGAAGTCGCCGGGCATACGATCGATGTGGCCGGCATGATCACCCTCCAGGTCAATGTCATCAAGGGCCGCCTCCTCGAGGGCCCGGTATTGTTCCCGCTGGTCGAAGACCTCCCCTATCTGGCACGGCCCATCAACGCGGCGGAAAGGAAGCGGGCTCAAGCGCTGGCGAAAAAATGGGGGGTCCGCCGCCTGGAAGAAACGGCCCCCATTTCCGTCGTCGGTACGGGAGCCGACCTCAACAAGGCAACCGAGTGCGGGCTGCAACGGGCGGGGAAACTACTCGACATGAGCGTTGCGGAAGTCAGAAACCGTGCTACGATCACAGGGGCCATTGAAATCGGCCGCCTTCCGGGAGTGGTCCAGGTCACCTTCCTGGCTCCGCTCGACAGGCTGAAGAGTGCAGGGCTCCTGCCCCTCGCGCGTGAACAGTACGGTAAAGGGTAAAACACGGAGCTCCGGGAAGACAAAGGGGTCAGACTCAATGATTGAGATTCGAACCATGTTCTGGACGGTCAGATTACCCACGGCAGGACGGTAAGAATGATCCCCACGAGGACCATGATATAGACATTGGACACGAAATAAGGAAAGATGCAAAGAACGATGCCGGTGAGTAAGGGGAGAGCCGCCTGTTGCTTTTTGCCATAGACAAAGTATCCCATGCCTATCGATCCGAAAAGGATCGAGAAAATCAGTGTGGTCCCGAAATCCATGGATGCGCTCCTGTCGCGGATGACATCACGTTTGATCCAGCGAAAGCTGATGCTCCTGGACATAGTATCGGTTTTTTCTCCGCAAGCTGAAGCTCCGTTGATGCCGCCCCCCCCGGGGGGCAAGTGATCAGGCGTGATGATTGAGTGAATATGCGCTTTTTCAAGGAGGGTGAAATGAAGAAGTCACTCGGTGCCAAGACGATCCTGTACCCCACGCCGGTCATGCTCGTGGGAACCTATGACGCGGCGGACAAGCCGAACGTTATGACGGCCGCCTGGGGAGGCATCTGCTGCTCCAGCCCCCCCTGTATCGCCGTTTCGCTTCGAAAGGCAACGTACACCTACGGGAATATTGTCCTGCAGGGCGCCTTCACCATCAGTATCCCCTCTGAATACTATGCCATCCAGGCCGACTACTGCGGTCTCGTGTCGGGGAAGAAAACCGACAAGTTTGCCGAGGCCGGTCTTACGCCGGTCCGAAGCACCCTGGTCAACGCCCCTTACATCAAAGAGTTCCCCCTCGTCCTGGAATGCAAGCTGGTCCATCAGATCGAGCTGGGGCTGCACACGCAGTTTGTCGGTGAGATCCTGGACGTCAAGGCCGACGGGAAGGTCCTCGATGACAAGGGGGCGCTGGACGTTGAAAAGCTCAGACCCTTTTTCTTCGCCCCCGAGGCGAATGCCTATTACGGCACGGGCAAGCGGCTGGGCGATGCCTTTTCGATCGGGCAGGCCATGAAAAAGAAAGGCAAAATGGAATAATTCACTGATCGACCTGCCGGTAAAGGAGGAAAGAGATGGCGATGAGGACCAAAGAGCAGTACGTGGACAGCGTCCGCAGGCAGGCTCCCGAGTTGTACTCTTTCGGCGAGCGGGTGAGCGACATAGGCTCGCACCCCTGCTTCAAACCGCCGCTGGATGCCATCGGGCTTGTCTACGAGCTTTCCTCCCGGCAGGACTGCGAAGGCCTGCTCACCGCCCAGTCTCCTTTCACGGGGGGCAAGGTCAGCCGGTTCGTCCACATCCTTTCCGACCGGGAGGACCTGGATAGGCGCTTTCGGGCATCGAGGTACCTGGTGCACAAGCACGGCGCCTGCATCGGGGCCCGCTGTGTGAGTACGGGCGCCCTGAATTCGACATTTGCCGCCACCTTCGACATGGACCGGAAACTGGGGACGGACTACCACAAGCGGTTCGTGTCGTTTCTGAAGCACGTACAGGAAAACGACCTGGCCGTGGCCGGCGCCATGATGGATGTCAAGGGGGACCGAAGCAAATCGCCCGGGGGCCAGCAGGAGCCCGATTCGTATCTGCGCATCGTGCAGAAGCGAAATGACGGCATCGTCGTGAGGGGCGCCAAGGCGAGCATCTCCGGGGCGGTCATCGCCAACGAGATCGTCGTTCTTCCCTGCACGGCGCTCAAGCCGGAGGAAAAAGACTATGCCGTCTGCTTTGCCGTCCGAAGCGATGCACCGGGCATCATTCACGTGGCGGAGGCGCCGGGGCCGAACGCAAGGCTCTTCGTGGGCGAGGAGATGGATTACGGCAATGCCCGGTATGGCTCCCACGGCTCCACGCACGTGATCTTCGAAGATGTGTTCGTTCCCTGGGATCGCGTGTTCATGTGCGGGGAAAGCGAATTTGCCGGGGCGTTGGTGAGCTATTTCGCCCTGCTCCAGAGGCTGTTCAGCACGGCCTGCAAGATCGGTCACCGGGATCTCCTGATGGGGGCGGCAGCGGTCATCGCCGACTACAACGGGGTGGGGCTGACAAGGCAGATCCGGGAAAAGCTGACGGACTTCTACTTTCAGAGCGAGCTGTCCACGGGCTGCGCCCTGGCCTCCATCTACCAGGCCCGGAAGAGCCCCTCGGGGGTATTCCTGCCGGATTCCCTCTACATCAACATCGCCAAGCTCCAGGGAGTGAGTGCCATCTGGGACGGCAACTACATCACCTCCGACATTGCCGGCGGGCTCGTCTGCACAGCCCCCACGGCCAAGGATTTCAAAAACGAGAAGATCGGGAAGCTGCTGGACAAATATCTGCGGGGACGGGCGGACATCCCGACGGAATACCGTGTCCGGATGATGAGGCTCATCGAGTATCTGACGGGGCAGAGTTCGGTGATTCCCATCGAGTCCACCCATGGGGCAGGCTCCCCTCAGGCCCAGCGCATGGCCGTTCAGCAGGCCCTGATGGGCGCGCTGGAGCAGTTCAAGAAGGATGCCCGCGTCATGGCAGGCATCGGGGAGTGACAGGTGTATTCGTGGAGACACGCTCGAAACAATACGATCAATCTAAATATTGAGATTCGCACCATGTCCAAAACTGTTTAAGCTTGACCCCAAGGATTGCGAGTTGAGGAAATAGTGGTCGAATACGGGCTCCTGGCATCCAAATCATCCGATTTTCTGTCGGGCATCATCGGGCAGATGCAGAGTCTGTGGGATGCAATTCCTTTCGGTTCGCCTGCTGCGGTTGGGGCAGGGATTGCGATAGTGCTCTATCTTTTATTCCGGAAGCGTTGATGCAGTAAAGAACAGGAAGGCTGAGGCCAGGCTTGAATCTTGAGATTCGCACCATGCTCAATGTTCCAGTCTGCCCTCAATGACGTGATCTGATTCCAGCGGGAGCGGAAACCACACGATGCGTGGAGATGAATTCTTCCAGGAGATAGCGTGCCGCCCCCCGCTCACAAAGCTGCATCCCCGCGTCGCCTCGTTTCTCAAGTCCTACCTGGCGGGAGAAAAGGTCATCCCCTTCGGGGGCAAGCAGGTCATCAACACACAGTTTCCGCCCTATCCCAGCCGCGCCTTTGAGAGCCTCCTGGGCCATTTCCTGGACGACGACGCGAAACGCCTCTATTCCGTCACCCTCGCCGTCACCAACCGCTGCCGTTTCCGCTGTTGGCACTGCTACAATGCGGGCCGAAGCCAGGAGGACCTCCCCCTGGACATGTTCCGATCCCTGGCTGCAGATCTGCAGGACCGGGGCGCCGTTATCGTGACACTCACAGGGGGCGAGCCGCTTCTTCGGAAAGACCTCGAAAAAATCTGCCGCTGCTTCGACGATCGCTCCTGCCTCACCGTGGGGACGACGGGCGAGGGCCTGACGGTTCAAAGGGCGCGTGAGCTCCGGGAATGCGGTGTCTTTGCCGTCGGCATCAGCCTCGACAGTGCCGACCCGGCCGAGCACAATGAACGCAGAGGGCGGAAGGACGCCTACGAGATTGCCCTCCGTGCCCTTGCATCGGCAAACACGGCAGGCCTGTACCCCTATGTCGTCTCCGTGGGTACTCGCGAGTTTCTCGAAAGGAGGCGGTTTTTCGATTTCCTGCGCCTTGCCCGCGAAGCGGGCGCCCTGGAGGTTCACCTCCTCGAGCCCTGCCCCACCGGCCGGATTGCCGGCCGCAACGATGTCGTCCTGAACCCCTCCGAGCGCAGGAGCATTATCGAGTACCAGCACGAGGTCGCCCGGCGCGATGACCTTCCCATCCTGTCCACCTTCGCCTACCTCGAGGGAAAGGACACCTTCGGCTGCGGCGCCGGGCTCACGCATATCTATATCGATGGAAGCGGCGAGCTTTGCCCATGCAACCTGGTCCCCCTGTCCTTCGGGAACGTGGCGCGCGAATCGCTCGGCGACATCCTCGATCGCATGGGCCGGCATTTTGTCCGGCCGAGGCCGTCCTGCGTGGGTCGCATCCTGTCAAAATTCACCGATGGCGGGCCCCTGCCGCTTCGCCCGGAGGCATCGGAATCAATCTGCAGGACCCATCTGCCTGTTCGCCACCCCCTGCCCCTTTTCTACCGGACCCGGCAGCGTTGCGGCCCCGCAGCGGGGAACCCGGAACTGGCGGAAGCCTACGACCGGATTCACGGTGATTATGAAGATTTCTGGCTTTCCAGGGCCGGAAAACCCGTGAGCAATCTGGTCGGAAAAATGAGCTTCAGGGGCTCGGAGACCGTGTTCGAGGCGGGGTGCGGCTCGGGATTCGGCACGGCGCTTCTGGCCCGGAAACTGAAAAGGGCCGGAAGGGTCATCGCCGCCGATATCTCCGGCGGCATGCTCGATGTGGCCCGCAGGCGCCTTGCAGGCCTGAAGCTCAACAATGCGGAATTCATGCAGCGGGACGCCGTTGAGGCCCTGTCCGAGCTCCGGGGACTGGATGCGGTGTTCACCTCCTGGGTGCTGGGATACATTCCCCTGCAGCCCTTCTTTGCCGCCGCGGCGCAGGCCCTGTCACCCGGCGGGCGGCTTGCCCTGATCGTTCACCGGGAAAATTCTCCGAAAGAGGAATTCGGGATCTTTTCGTCGCTTGTCGCCCGCAATCCCCTTGTCATGACCAGGCGCGTGGCCTTCGATTTTCCGCGGGACGGTGCCCACCTGGAGAGTCTTGTTGACGAGGCGGGACTCGCGGTTGTAAACAAGTGGGAGGGAAGCGCCGTTTTCCGCTACGGGACGGCCGGTGAGGTTCTGGATCATCTTCTCAAGTCCGGAGCGGGCACCGTGTTCTACGACGCCATCGACCGATCGGCGCGAGACGAGCTGACCCGTGAATTTCTCGAGCTTCTGCAGGAGCGAAAAGGAAAGAGGAAGACATTCCAGGTCAGGCACGATTACGTGGCTTGCATCGCGGAGCGGCGCTGACCCGTATCCCATGCCTCTCGATCCAAAGAAGATCGAGAACATCCGTGTGGTCCCAAAATCAATGGATGCGCTCCTGCAGCGGATGACATCGTGATCGATCCATCGAAATCCGATGCTCCCGGGGATCGTATCGGTTTTTTCTCCGCATGCTGGATCTCCGATGAAGCCGCGCCCCCCGGGGCGGGCTTGCCCCAACCGTTCCGGGAGACGCTGGTAAGTAAATAGTAGCCAATCGCAGAATACCAACCCGCTGGGAGGAGACGACCATGGTCAGTGCAACCCATTCCGTATCCTGCTCCGTGCTGAAACCGCTTTCGGTCAAGGAGGCGCGCTTCTACCTCTACACGTCGCTGCTCATTGCGGGAAACGTTGCTTTCCCCGCTCTTTGCCACATGGTTCCCAACGGGGGCCCCATGCTGCTTCCGATCTACTTCTTCACACTCATCGCCGCCTACCGATTCGGATTGGCGGCAGGGCTGGCGACGGCGATTCTCTCCCCCCTGGCCAACCACGTTCTCACCGGCATGCCGCCCCTGTCAATGCTGCCGGTCATTCTCGTGAAGTCTGTGCTGCTCGCGATTTTCGCCTCTGCGGTTGCCCGCCGTTACGGGCTTACCTTTGCCGCCCTGGCGCTGGCCATCGTGGCCTATCAGATCAGCGGCGGGTTTTTCGAATGGTGGATCACCGGGTCGGTGACAGAAGCACTTGCCGATTTCCAGGTGGGCCTGCCCGGTATCCTCTTCCAGCTAATCGGCGGTTACGCTGTCCTTCGGCTTCTCGAGTGTCGGGGCTGATCAGGGATCAACCCTGGACGATACAAAGCAACAACGCAGCGGGGGCAGTCATGATGGAGACACGCGCATGCAGATGACGGACATCCCCTTCGGGACGACCGACTGGTCGACCGTCGAGGTGACGGAACACAAGGGCACAACCGGGGTTGCCTGGTGGCGCACCCGGAATTTCGGAAGCATCCGAGTACGCATGGTCGAATACTCGCCGGGCTATCTCGCCGATCACTGGTGCAGCAAAGGGCACATCCTGTTTTGCCTCGAGGGCGAGCTGCACACGGAACTCGCCGACGGCCGCAGGTTCGTCCTCACTCCCGGCATGAGCTACCAGGTGGCGGACAACGCGGAGCCACACCGCTCGTTCACAAACAAAGGCACCAGACTGTTTATTGTTGATTGATAAGGAGATCAGCCCATGAAGGCATTGCGATTCAGCAGCTTCGGGGATTTCACAGGCCATCTTCGCGTCGAGGAAGTGCCCGTGCCCGTTGCCGGCCCGGACGAGGTGCTGGTGAAGGTGTACGCCGCTTCGCTCAACCCCAGCGACTGGAAAAACGTCCTCGGGCAATACAAGAAAACGGTTCTCCCGCGGACCCCGGGCCAGGACTTTGCCGGCGTCATCGTCGCCGGGGACAGGGAGATGATCGGGCAGGAGATCTGGGCAACCGGCGGGGATGTGGGGTTCACGCGGGACGGAAGCCACGCGGAGTATGTGGTCATCCCGAAAAAGGCCGCGCGGCCGAAGCCGAAGAATCTGTCCTTCAACGAGGCGGCCTGCGTGGGAAGGACCTACGTCACGGCATACGTCGGGCTGATCGAAAAGGCGCAGCTGCAGGATGGGGAAACGGTGCTCGTCACCGGCGCAGGCGGGGGCGTGGGAAGCTCCGTCATCAAGCTTGCGAAAACGAAATCGGCCCGCGTCATCGGGGTGGACCTCCAGGCGCCGGATCAGGAAACGGCGCGGAGGATGGGGATCGATCTGGCCCTCAACAGCCTGTCGGACGATATCCACGATCGCGTGAGGCAATTCACCCAGAAAAAAGGCGTGAATGTGGCCTTTGACTGCGTCGGCGGCCCGCTCTTTGAAGTCTCGCTCAAAACCCTTGCGCCGGGGGGCCGGCAGGTAAACATCGTCTCGGTCGGGGAAAGAAGGGTGAGCTTCGACCTGGTGGACTTCTTCGTTCGGCGCCTCTCGCTTTTTGGTTTGAGCACGCTGAGCATCGACGCGGCGGCCTCCGCCGACATCCTGGACAAACTGCGGCCCGCTTTTGAACAGGGAAAGCTGACCGCGCCCGACATCGCGAGGACCTGCTCCATCGACGAAGCCGTCGAGGCCTACCGGGAGGGGGCAGGCGGGGCTGCCAGGGGAAAGATCGTGATCGTTTTCCCCCGCTGATTTGAACGGGGGCAGGTCTCGCCGGAGGCTGTCCGTCTACAGTGGTTGGAGATGCTTGCCGAATGAGTACGGAGATTCGCATCGAAATCTTCAAAAGGATTGTCGAGCAGACGACAGACGCAATCATCTTTGCCGATCGGGAAGGGCTCATCCGGATATGGAATCAGGGCGCAGAATCCGTGTTCGGATTTCCCGCTTCGGAAGTGCTGGGAAAGAGCCTGGACGTGATCATTCCGGAAGAGCTGCGCAAGAGGCACTGGGAGGCATACAACAAATCCATTGAGACAGGCAGGACAAAACTGGGCAGCCGGGTGCTGACGACCCGCTCCCGTCACAGGGATGGAAACCGGCTGTATGTCGATCTGAGTTTCACGGTCATCGTGGATGACTCGGGCCGTGCCGAGGGAGCGCTGGCGATTGGACGGAATGTCACGGAGCGGTACCTGGCCGAGAAGGCGCTCAGAAAACATGCCGCCGAGCTGGAAAACAGGTGAAACCGATTGATTAAGGAAGAGTGCAAAGAGACTTTGTATGAACAAAAATTACGAAAGGAATTGGGACCATGGGGGTTAAAGGCGAGAAGGAAGCATCGGGGCTTTATGTTATAAGAATGACCGGCGTGTTCACGAATCAGGAGCGGAAGGCAATGGAAGCGGCCGGTCGGGCGGAAATCGACCGCAGCTCGAAGATCAGGATCCTGATTCTCGCCGACGGATTTGCCGGCTGGGGCAAGGAAGGCGACTGGGGGGATATCCGGTTCATGCTCGAGTATGACCCCTACATGGAGAAGATTGCCGTCGTGGCCGACGAGAAATGGCGGGACCCGTTCCTCATGTACCTGGCGGCGGGCCACAGAAAGGCGGCCGTGGAATTCTTTCCGTCGGGCCAGGAGAGCAAGGCCCGGAAATGGCTGGGGCCAGGCTGAAGGGAAGAGATGCGGGTTCCGAAATTGTTCCAAAGTTTCATTGACTCGCAGAAGGGTTTTTCCTATACTGCATTTCCGCAAAAGCAAGGAGCATCTTCAAGAAAAAGGAGGAGAATCATGAGGAAATCCTTTGTCGTTGCATTATTCGTGGTCGCCGTGGCCCTCGCGTGGCTGACACCATCTCCTGCCGTTGCCGCAGACTACAAGGCGGAGTACAAGCTTTCGACGGTTCTCGCAAAGCCCATGCCCTGGGGTATCGCCGGCGAGCGCTGGGCCGAACTGATCAATCAGAAGACAAACGGCAGAATCAAAGTCAAGCAGTACCCGGGCACGAGCCTCGTGGGCGGCGACCAGACCAAGGAGTACACCGCCATCCGCCAGGGCGCCATCGACATGGCCATCGGCTCCACGATCAACTGGTCCCCCCAGGTGAAGGAGCTGAACATCTTCGCCATGCCTTTCCTGATGCCCGACTACAAGGCCATCGACGCCCTCACGCAGGGCGATGTCGGCAAAGAGATCTTCAAGATCCTGGAAAGCAAGGACACGATTCCCCTGGCCTGGGGGGAGAACGGCTTCCGGGAACTCTCCAATTCCAAGCATCCGATCCGCAAGCCTGAAGACCTGAAGGGCCTCAAGATCCGCGTGGTCGGTTCCCCGCTGTTCCTCGAGACCTTCGCGGCCCTCGGCGCCAACCCCACCCAGATGAGCTGGGCCGATGCGGTGCCCGCCCTTTCCAGCGGCGCCGTGGACGGGCAGGAGAACCCGTTGACCGTTTACACGGTTGCGAAACTGTCAACCGCCGCCAACCAGAAGTACCTGACGATCTGGGGCTACGTGGCCGACCCGCTGATCTTCGTGGTCAACAAGGAGGTCTGGAACAGCTGGACACCGGCGGACCAGAAAGCCGTCCGCGAGGCCGCCCTCCAGGCAGCAAAGGAGAACATCGTCACGGCCCGGAAGGGTCTCGTCCCCCCGAACGACACGATGATCAAGGACGTGGAGAAATCGGGGGTCAACGTGGCGAGGCTCACGCCGAAGGAAAAAGAGGCCTTCAAGAAGGCCACCCGGTCCGTTTACGACAAGTGGGCCAAGCAGATCGGGCCCGAGCTGGTCAAGAAGGCCGAGCAGGCCGTTGCCAAGCGCAAGTAGTCGTCCTGCCCGCACAGCACAACTGACAATGGCACGCGCCCGATCGACCGGATCGAGGCGCGTGCCTTTGCTTTTTCACGGTTTGTTTTTGCTCCCCACGGGGTAAGCGACCCATGGAATGTGAACCTTCACGAGAGGCCAAAGACCTCAAGACCCGGGTGCCTCTCAAATTCGAAGAATACGCGGCGGGAATCACCATCGGTTTGCTGGGGATCATCACCTTCGCCAACGTGGTGGTGCGCTATCTGACGAACTTCTCCTTTGCGTTCACCGAAGAGATATCCATCTTTCTGATGGTGCTCGTGGCCCTTCTGGGCGGATCGAGCGTCATGGCGAAGGGCGGGCACCTGAACATCATGTTCGTGGTGGACAGGCTTTCGCCGGAGCGCCGGCGGATCGTCGTCTGCGCGGCCAATGCACTCTCCGCCCTCATGTTCCTGCTGCTGGCGTTCTATGGGGGCCGCATGGCCTGGGACGAATACCGCTTCGAGGTCACCTCGCCCGGCCTCGGCCTTCCGACCTGGTATTACACTGTCTGGCTCCCTATCCTGTCCCTGGTAATCTGCGGCCGCGCCGTCGGTGCGATGATCCGCGCCTGGAGGAGGAAGCCCTGATGGTCCCGGTCTATCTTCTCTTCGGCGCCTTCTTCGTCATGATGTTTGCCGGTGTTCCCATCGCCGTCTCCCTGGGAATGGCAGGAACCATAGCCATCGCCATGGGCAAGCTCGGCATCATGGCCTTCCCGACCAATTTCTACACGGGGATCGCGAAGTATCCGCTCCTTGCCATTCCCATGTTCGTTCTCGCCGGCGCCATCTTCGACCGGGCCGGGGTGGCAGCGCGGTTGCTGCGGTTCGCCGAAGCCATCGTCGGCCGCGGCCGGGGAGCCCTGGCGGTGATCACGATCCTGGTAGCCATGGTCATCGGAGGGATATCCGGCTCGGGGCCCGCCTGCACGGCGGCCGTGGGCGGCGTCATGCTCGCCGCCATGATGCGAAACGGCTACCCTCCCGCCTTTGCAGCCTCCGTCACGGCTGCCGCCGGGTCCACGGACATCCTGATCCCGCCGTCGGTTGCATTCATTGTCTACAGCGTGCTGGTGCCGTCGGCCACGGTGCCGGCGCTCTTCGTGGGCGGCGTCGTCCCCGGGATCCTGGCCTGCGTCCTGCTCATCATCCCCGCGCTCTACATCAGCCGGAAGTACAACTTCGGCGTCGATCAGAGCACCGAGCCCAGGCCGAAATTCTGGCCTTCACTCAAGGATGCCTCCTGGGCGCTGTCCGCACCGGTGCTCATCCTGGGCGGGCTGCGAACGGGATGGTTCACCCCCACGGAGGCTGCAGTAATGGCCGTGGTCTTCGGCCTTTTCGTCGGTTTCGTGATCTACCGGTCGCTCACCCTGCGCGACCTGTTCGAACTGCTCATCGAGTCCGCGGAGACCTCAGCCGTCATCCTGGTCGTGATCGGGCTGGCAAGCGTCTTTGCCTGGGCCACGGCCACGCTCGGCATCGTCGACCCGATCACTCATGGCCTGGTGGCTTTGGGGGGCGGGAATTCCCTGGCGGTGCTCTTCATCCTGCTCATCTTCCTGAAGATCGCGGGCATGTTCCTCGACGGGATATCCATATTTCTTATCTTCTGCCCGCTCATGATCCCCATCGCCACGGAATTCAACTGGGACCTGGTGTGGTTCGGCGTGTTGATGACCTACGTCATCGCCATGGGACAGTTCTGCCCGCCCATGGCCGTCAATCTCATGGTGAGCTGTCGTCTGACCGGCGCCTCCATGGAGTCCACCGTGCGGTGGGTCATATGGCTGCTTCTGTTCATGGGACTTGGCCTCGTGGCCATGGTCTTCTTCCCCGCCCTGGTGCTCTGGCTGCCGGATGTTCTCGGTTTCATGTGAAGCACGGGCAACTTTTCCCGTCCTCAACGATTTATTGAGGGGGTCATCAAACTGTTTGCAGAAAAATCTTTCAGAAAAGAGTCACTGTCATTCCTCTATGTTGAAACGCAAGCAAAGGTTCAGCGTAGAAGGTAAGGTCTTTTGCTCTTTGTAATACGCAATCCTTAAATCAGTCTTCTATGTGCAGACATGCCG
>Ga0209079_10000860_pt1 | contig 11847 bp, 7 predicted proteins | sample PPLLaktember2015_2_FD_187259 | JGI IMG/M metagenome (GOLD analysis project Ga0209079, IMG submission 187259) | Freshwater sediment microbial communities from Prairie Pothole Lake near Jamestown, North Dakota, USA - PPLs Lake P7 Core (6) Depth... | ecosystem: Environmental > Aquatic > Freshwater... | reverse complement strand
GACGTCAGCATCTTCATGTCGTCTGGACGGACGCGATCGCCGGTTTCCGACCATGAAGTAGAACGGTGCCCATCACTGGCCTCGAGCCCGGGCACGCCGGTGCGCGGGCACCGGGGTGGTCGCCCCCTTGCGGCGTATTCACGATGGCCTTGTCGGCTTCCACTGAACTGTTCTATAACCGTCGGCGATGGCGGCCCGGCTGGGTTTCTCTCCTATGGACGGGCGGCCGGCTGCCAGGTGCCGTCGTCGCCCCTGTGCTCGACACCAGGTCAACCGCGGACGCTTCAAGATGTTGCCGATGCGCTCGCTCGCATCGTGTCTGCTCGTTCTGATGCTTGCCATAGCGTGCCGTCCCTCCGACCCGGCATCCTCTGCCACACGTCCCATCCAGTACCGGCGCACCGAGGGGCGCCTTGTTGGTCAGCCGCTGCGACCTTTCCTGCAGCCGGAGGTTGGCTCGACGGTCGACACGCAACGGTCGTACGCCGAGTCATTTCGCGTCCCTGAAGTGGCTCCGTCTCTGCAACCGGCCGACGACCCTGTAGCGTTTGCCGAGTTGCAGCTCGACTTCGGCGGTGTAGCGGGAGCAATAGCTCTGCTCTCGGGTGAGGCGGGCGGCCCACGTGATTGCAGATGGTGGACAGCCCTCTCCGCGGCGTACCTGGCCGAATGGTGGTTGTACCGGGACTCAGCTCGCTCCCTGGTACTGGCGCTCGACGCAGCCACGGCAGCCACCGAAGTCGATCAGACCCGACCCGAGCCGTGGTTCAACCAGGCAGTCATCCTTGGACATCTCGGGCTCCGGGACGAGGCCGCTCAGGCATGGGAGCGCTGGTCTCAGGTCGAGACTGACGCCGCATGGCGAAGCGAGGCCGCACGCCTGCGCGTTCCGGCGCAGCCGTCGCGCAGCCACGTCGGGGCCACGCCCTCTCTCGCCGACTCATCCGGGTCCCAGGATACGGCAGTCACGGCTGGAACACCTCAGGCGTCACGAGAGTTCCTGGAAGATGTCCTTCTTCCGCAGTGGGGCCAGGCCTATGCTGCCGGTAACCAGGCAGAAGCCGAGATGCACCTTCGACGTGCTTCACGTCTTGCCGATGCCCTGGAGAGCGTCGCCGAAGACACCCTGGACAGTCGGGCCGTTCGGCTCATCACAGACTCCGCCGACAAGGCAGCACTGACACGAACCGCTCGTGGGTTGATCGCGTACGGTCACGGCCGCACACTCTACGAGGCCAATTCATGGGAGGCTGCGGGTGACCGATTCATGGCGGCGACTACGCTGCTGACGGCCAGTCAGTCACCAATCGCCCAATGGGCACGGCTGCAGCTGGCTTTGGTGCTTTATCAGCGCCGCCAACTGGTCGAAGCAGAGCGGATTCTGAACGAGGTGCTCGGACAGGCAGAGACTGAAGGCTACCTGACCGCGGGCGCGCGCGCACACTGGTTGCTGGGTCTGGTCCAGATGCAAACAGGGGGAATCGAGCGGGCCCTTGACTCATACACCCGCTCAATCTCCCTGTGGCAGCGGACGAGAGAGTTCGACAACGTCGCCGCGGTCGCCGGCACCGCAGCCGATACCCTTCGAGTGAGCGGTAACCACGAGCTCGGCTGGCGCTACCTGATGGTTGCCCTCGCGCGCCTGCCAGAGGTGCAGTCGGTCCGACGGCGTTACACGTTGATGCTCAACGCCTCGCTGTACTCATCTGACGAGTCACTGGCGAGGGCCGCGATGGTCTTCCAGAACGCCTCCTTGAAGGAAGCCCGCAACCGTGGCGTGCCCAGCACCATCGCCGAAGGGCTCATCCGACGCGCGACGCTTCGGAGCCGACAGCGCGAGGACGCTGGATCCGCCTCGGATCTCGAGGAGGCCCACGGGCTGATCGAACAGATCGCTTCCGCGACGTCCCGCACTTACCAGTTGGCTTGGTGGCACAGCGCGTCGGTGGAATCACTTCTGGTTTCCGATCCCGGCCGGGCTCTCACGCATGCCCGAAGCGCACTGGACCATTTCACCGTCCTGGAACCGGCTGAGGTGCCGCGCATGCGACTCCTTGAAGGGCGCGCTCTCCTGGCTCTGGGTGAGACCCAGTCTGCAGAGGCAGCGTTCCAGCGGGGTGTCACCTCCTTCGAGACACGATGGGCCGAGCTCGCTCAGCCCCATAACCAGATCTCCTACCTCGACGACTCGTGGTCACTCTTCCACGAACTCCTGGAACTGCATGCGACCCGCGGCGAGTTCGGCCGGGCGTTCAGCCGAGCGGAGAGCGTGCGCGCCAGAGCTTTGCGCGCTCGCGGTGATGCGCGGAGCGCGTCGGACCTGAGGCCGGCAACCGTCCAGCGGAAAGTCGCGCCGGGCACTGTCGTCGTGTACTACGCGCTGCTGGAGCGTCACCTCTTGATCTGGTGCATCACATCACTCGACTGGACCGTCAGGCGCGTCGACATCGACTCGCGGGCGCTCAGCGATCAGATTGCCACCTACCGGCGTCGGCTCGAGCTCGGCGGGGAACCGGAGACGATTGACAGGCTCGCCCGAGGGCTGCATGCCCAACTTGTGTCCCCAGTCACTCGCGAGCTGACGGGTGCGAGAACCCTCGTATTCATCGGTGATGCGTCAATCCAGGCCGTGCCGTTCGCCACACTCGTCAACGGCGCCAGCGGACGCTACTTGATCGAGGACTATGCGATCTCCACGTCCCCAAGCCTGGTCGAGTTCCTCACATCGTCCGATCGCCTGTCGCGGCCCGTCGAGCGCAGCAACGTGCGAGCTCTCGTCGTCGGGGCTGCCGGGGCATCGAGGGAACTCGGCCTGCCCCCGTTGCCGGAGGCCTCACGGGAGGTTGCCGACGTTGCCGGGCTGTATGCCGACGCAACCACGCTGACGAACGCAGACGCGACGCCAGAGCGGCTGGCGCAACTCGCCAATCGATACCAGGTTCTGCACTTCGCCGGCCACGCCCGCGCCAACCTGGGTTTTCCTTCGGAATCCGACCTGGTTCTTCTCCCAGACGAAAGCCATCGGAGCGGCAGGTTGACGGCCGCAGAAATCGGGACGTGGCGGCTCGCCGCTACGGATTTGGTGGTCTTGTCCGCGTGTCGAACTGTCTTCGGTCCCGTCTACAAGGGCGAGGGCGTCATCGGCCTGGCTCGCCCCTTCCTCGCGGCTGGCGTTCCAGCCGTCATCGGATCACTCTGGGATGTCCGCGACGCCTCATCCAGGAAGCTTCTCGCAGCGTTTCATCGGCTCTTCGTCGACAGTGGAGATGCCGTTTCCGCCTTGCGACTGGCGCAGCTTCAGCTACTCCGCGGTCCCGACGCTCGCTTCAGCACACCCTCGCATTGGGGCGCGTACAGCCTGATCAGTGGCATCCCGCGATCGAGGCCGTGACGTTCGGCGTCCTCTCCTTCACTCAGAGTTGTCGTCGTAATAGCCCATGGGGCATTCAGATCCGGGCGACATCACGGACACCTCATCCGGAGGGATGTCGCCGGCGAACCAGCGTGGGATGTACTGATCGGAAATAGACGGCATCGGTTCCAACAGGTTGTAGAAGATGCCGAACTCATCCAGGTCCATCCCGTCCAGCATCGGCTTCTCAGGCTCCATGGAGTCCACGTGCAACTTGATCGCGGGTCCAGCATCGGGACTGATGACATAGCTGGCGCTTGGTCTCGCGATGCCGCTGAGGATGTCGTGGTCGGCCGTGGCCAGCGGGAACAGCGCGAGCGTCACTGAATTGACGCCGGGCGAGTTGTCGGACAGCTTGTAGATCAATCCGTTCTCACCGTTGGCCATCTTCTGTCTTTGGCGTGGCGCTCGGTTAGGATGCCTGAACTGGAACTCTCCCCGTGCGAGGTTCTGCCGATCGACCCAGAGACGGCCGGCCCTGAGGGTGATGCGAGCGGCAATGCGGCCACGCCAGTCACGAGCCAATGCACTTCGACCGAGTTCTGGAACGTCTGGAATGAACATCTGACGGTCATCCGCCTCGGGCGGGGTAAGGTGGCCCTTCGGGGCAACGCCACCGGGCCACACCTCCATCCGATATGGGCCGCCAGTCTCAGTCTCGGTCTCGAGTTCCCAGCGCGGGGGGTCCGAGGGAGCCTTGGGCTGTGAAGAGCCCTCTACAAGCCTGATCCTCAGAGCGTGGTGCACATCCGTCGGCTGTGTCGGGATGATTGACGCGACGTCAAACTGGTCGAGGGCACGATTATCGATGAGCGCATAGCCACCGCCAATCCGAATCTCGAGATGCACAGGCATTGTTAAGTCCCCCCGAAGGTTAAGCGCGACGTGTTTGTAGTGCGACCCGACTTTCAGTTGCGAGCCCGGCCTCGTGACTGCGACACATCAGATTGAGCCGAAACCAGGCCCAATTACTGGCGCAGCCGGTTCAGCCGTCGGGAGGCCTCTGCCGACCATTCGCCCGATTCTTCCTGCCTGGCGTAGTACTGCCACGCCGAAATCGCATCGGCGACAGTGCCCCCCAACTCGAGAGCGACGGCGCGATTGAAGGCAGCGGGCCGAAGGCCGGGATCCGTCGCAAGAGCCCGCTCGGACTCCTCCAGGGCTTGACGAATGTCGCCCAACTCACCAGTGGTTCGAAACCGCTGGATGTACGCGGCTGCCAAATCGCTTCGGATTTCCGCATCTCCGGATAACGAGACGGCGTTGGCGAGGGTCTGAATCGAACCGTCAGGTGATTCCTGGTTGTCCAACAACAACTGCGCAACACCCCATGCGTGCAGGTTGTCCGCCGTCGGATTCTCCTGCGCCGCCTTCTGCAACTCCCCCGCCGCCGCCAGGAGCGCGAGGTTCTGATTGGACAAGTCGCCCGGCCCGCGCGTCACCGAACGCAGGGGACCGTACTCGAAGCCACCGGTGAGCCGGCCCTCGATGTAGCGCTCTTCACCCACCGCGGCCACCAGCTTTGCGAAGTGCGGGTCGACATCGTCAACACCGGCTTGGTGCGCGTCGCGAAAAAACATCAGCCGTCGCGGCGACTGCAGCTGCACCGCCAGCACCAGCGCCGCGGCCGTGGCCAAGAGGGCTCCAATGCCAACCTGAACGCTCCGTCGCTTGTAAAACGGGATCACGCTGGCTGGACGGGGCGCCGGGGCCGAAACCGGCTCGGACGTCATCGCCCCGGCAGGGTCCGGCACCAGCGTTGGTGTGGGCTTCAACGCAGGCGCCGAGTTGCGCACCGGCGTCGGGTTGGCCGAGGCACCCTGGCCGCCGGCCGGCGCCGCGCCAGCAGACCCGGATCCCACCGCCCCTTCACCCGATGCGTCCAGCTCCTCAGCCACACGAATCGCGTTTACCACCCACTCGTAACTCTCCGGATCCACGGCGATCTCGGCTTCGACCCTCGCCCGTTCCTCCGGGGGGAGTTGGCCATCCACATAGGCCGCAAGGGTTTCCGCGTCGAGACGCCCGGACCTGGGCTGCTCAGACATAGGCCCCCCCGGTGCTCGCGGGGTTAGACGGACGCATCCGGCGCTTCTCCACTGCGGCTCTCATCGTGCGACTCCGTCCGCCACGTCGGCCGGCTCGAGCCCGTCCAGGGAGCCGGCGAGATCGGCCGCGCTCACCCCCTCGTGCTCGAGCCGCTGCTTGAGCTCACGCCGCAATCGTTCGAAGCGCCGGTACAACTGCTTCTGGTCCTCGCCTGTCATGACGGCAATCCGCGACACGGCCACCCCGCTCCAATACCGCAGCCGAAGAATCGCCTGGTCGCCAGGCGGCAAGGCCGCCACGGCGCGCTCCAGGGCTTGTTGGACCGCCACCACCCGTGCGCGGCGTTCGCGTGCTTCGAGCGGATCGGCTGAGATCCCTTCCAAGGGCAACTCCGCCAGGCTCTCCTCGTCCACCCGCTGCCGCCGCGGCCGCCGCGGCAGGCGCGCCCACACGGCTTCGCACTCGGCAGCCGAGACCGCGAGGCCACGGGCGGTGACGGTCTGCACCGCTTCTTCGAAAGTGCAGTGATCGCGGAGCACGAGCCGCTCGAGCTCGATCGCCACCGCGCCGTGCCGACGCGCCTCGCTCGTCGGCCGCCACTTGCCCCACTCGTGATTGCGCCAATCGAGGAACAACCGCTCCACGACCGTGACGAGGAACGTGCGCAACGAGCTGCGCTCGGAGAATTTGCGAAGAATGGCCTGATCGTGATCCAGCAGGCGGACCGTGGCCCACGACTGGAACTCGTCGGCGTGATCCGGCGCGAGCTGGTGGACGCGGCAGGACGCGTTCAGCACCGCTTTGATCAGGGCCGCGTTCGCGGAGTACAGATCGACAGGGGACACCGTAAAGGTCCAGTCGGCAGGATTATGAAGCGGCCGGATGCAACCGGCGCACAAATCTGCGTACGGATGGCGCTGGCGCCAAGCTCGACCTTTGAGGAATGGGTGACGATGCTGACACACCGTCAGGAGTAACTACCTGTTACTGCCGCCCGTGAAAGCAGACCCCGTCCGGATGCAACCCGCCGTCCCTGACGGGTCTTTGTGAGGGCCGGGCTCCCCCCGGAGGACCGGCCCCCGAACGGGGTCCAACTGATTAGACGACCGCAGGGCCGGAGTTCCGCCTCCGTCGCGGCGCGGACAGCCCGCGGCCCGGCGCCGGCCCCTGCGAACCCACCGTCCGTCCCTGCTATTTGATCGCGGCCATCACCCGCTTCACGAACTCCGCCTCGTTGCCGCGGTGCCAGCGCCAGACGACCACGAGGTCCTGCTCCGGCAGGATGGTGATGGTATTACTGCCCGCGCCGCGGGCGCCGTAGGCCGTAGTGGGCAGTCCCGGGTAGTTCTTGCCCTGCGTGTTGAGCCACCACAGATACCCATAGTCCGGGCCGTGCGCGCTGGGCGAGGTGGCGGCCTTCACGAACGCCGGCTGCAGCAGCTGCTTCTCGCCCCACTTGCCGCCGCGCAGCCACAGGTAGCCGAAGCGCGCCATATCCCACGAGTTGATCCACACGCCGCCGCCCCAGCGTGTCCCGCCGCTGACGGACGGCAGCCGTTTGCCGTCGATGTCGACGTAGCTGTTGTGGTACGGCACCCACTTCCAGGCGTTCGAAGCGCCGATGGGGCCCATGATCTCGTCGCGGAACACCTCGGGCACGGGCTTCTTGAACGTGCGCAGCAGCGACAGGCCGAGGCGGTTGATGCGGACGTCGTTGTACTCGTAATGGGTGCCGGGGCGCTGCAGCTCACGCGGCTTGCGCTCGCCTTCGCCGAAGGCCTCCTTGCCGACGAAGTCGTCCTTCTTGCCGAACATGGTGCCTTCCCACTCGGTCTCCTGCTGCAGGTGCATCTTCCAGGTGACCTGCGCGTTGCGAGGCGAGTCGTAGCCGCCGTCCTTCACGGTCGTGCCGACCGGCTCGTCCAGATTGGCGATCTTCGCGTCGCGCACCGCGACGCCGGCCACCGTGGCCATCATGCTCTTGGCCACCGAGTAGGTGGGATCCACCCAGGTCGTGTCGCCGAACTCCGCGACGATGTAGCCCTTGTAGATGACCAGCCCGTTCGTGGTGGCGCGCTTGGTCGGCACTGAGCCGAGGAGCGATCCGAAGATGCGTTCCTGATCCGAGAAGTCGATCTCGCGCGTGGACTCACGGCTCTGCGCGAAGGCCACAGCCTCGGCCAGCAGCTTCGGGTCCATGCCGGCCTCGGCCGGCGTCTTCTTCGCCCACGTGCCGGCCGGGGGGAAGTAGGAAGTTTGTTGCGCCCGCACCGTCGCGTGAACGGCGAGGGAGGCCACGACCAGGGCGAGAACGGCGAGCGACAGTCGGGAAACGCGCATGGGGTAACAGCTCCCGTTAAGTTCCAAGTTCAAGAGTTCAAGAGTTCAAGAGTTCAAGAGTTCAAGAGTTCAAAGTTGGGTCTGGCGACCCGGGCGGCGCTCGGCCGGGTACCGGCCGCTCCATTCTTGAACTTGAGCCCAACTGAACTCAAGCTTTGAACTCTTGAACTTTGAACCGTTGAACTCCTCAGTATCGTTTCAGTATCCCGGTCCCAGCAGCACCGCGTTCATGAACAGCAGCATCGTGGCTTCGCTGAAGGACCGGTAGTTCGCGTCTTCGGCGAAGGCTATCACGTGTCCCTGCCCGGTTGGCTGGTGCATCGCGAAGGCCTTCTGCACCAGCAGATCCTGGTTCTCCGGCCAGATCAGGCCAGAGGCAATCAGCCGGTCCTTCCTGGCGTAGATGCCGACATTGCGCCCGCTGTTGAGCCGCAGCGGCGCAAACACCCGATCGCCCTCGATGATGGCCTGCGCTTCCTCGTCCTGGCCGGCCGACAGCCAGTGCTCAGTGTCGACGATGACCCGCAGGATGGCGCCGGGTTGCGCGTCCGGGCGCTCGCGTTCGGGCTGGATGGCCTTGTCGTAATCGAACACGTCGGCAGCGGCCCGAGGGGCAGGCGTCGCCGCCGGACCTGTCGCGTCGGCGCCGGGCTTCGTCGGCGAGGCGGACGGCTTCCCGCCGGGCGCCGGCTCGCTCGGCCTGGCATCGGCGGCGTTGGCTCCCGACCCGGACGGCATGCCGGGCGCCTTCGTGTCGCCGGGCCGATCGAGGTTCCCGTTCTTCAGCAGGAGCTTCGTGTCGAGCAGACCGACGTTCTCGCCCGTGGCCCACCGCGAGGCCTCGGCCAGCGTGACGAGCGTGCCTCCGCCCCGGATCCATTCCTTCAGCCGCGCGATCATCGCCTCGTTGATCGCGCTCGCGTAGTCGCCCGACGGCAGCACGATGACGTCGAACTGGGAGAGATCCGCACGCGCGAGCGACGACACGCGAACCGCGGTCACCGCCTGGCCGAAGCGCCGCTCCAGCGTGTAGCGGGCCCATCCGGCCGACAGGGTCTGCGTGGGCGTATCCCAGGCCAGCAGCACGCGCGGCGCCTTCAGGGCGCGGGCCTGGTTGCTGCCGATCGAGATGCCGGACTCAACATAGGTCGTGTCGATGGGCACCACCTCCGCGCCGTGTTTCGTCGCAAGCGCGATCAGCCGGGCGTGCAGATCGGCGGCGTTGCCGGCATTGCGGATCACTGCCGTGCCGATCGGATAGCCCCGGCCATTGAGCGCGAACGCGCCACCGACGCTGTGCATGCGGATGCCCTGCGCCAGCGCCTCCACGGTCATCGCCGCGGCCGCCGAGCCCCAGGGGACGAGGTACCCGACCTTGCCCGCGGCGAAGCTCTTCGCCACCGGCGGTGCGTCGTAGGACGTCGGCAGCATCACCGACCGCGCGCCGATCGCGGTGGGGCTGGTCAGGACCTCCACGTCGAACATCAACGGCAGGCTCCACGCGGTGATGTCGTAGATCTGATCCGGCTGACGCCGGGCGCGTCGTTCCTCCTGGCGCTTGATGAAGTCGTCTGGCTGCGGGATGTGCCGCTCCAGCAGATTCCGGATCAGCCGTCCCGACGGCTGCGCGTGCGACACGAGGTAGGTGCCGGCCGGCAATTGCCGTCCGCCGACGGTCACCGGTTCGGTAGCGCGCCGCACCTCGATGCCCTGGGTGGCCAGGTTCTTCGCCAGCAGGTCCGCACGCGACGGATCGTGGCCGGGCACCAGCACGTACTCGCGGACCGGCCCCTTCTCGCCTTCGGCCGCCGCGCTCTTGCGGTACTCGAGGAAGTCACGCACCAGCCGCTCCCGGTTCTTCGCCGCCGTCACCGCGGTGACGATCGCCGCGTTGAAGTGGTGCATGACGCCGTCCCGGAAGGTGAGCACGGTGCCGTCCCGGCGCGCGAACGAGAGACTGCGCGCCGAGGCCTGCTCGTAGGTCATGCCGATCGAGCCCTGGAAGAGCGGCCACGATTCGCCATACCCCGGATAGAACGAGTCGTAGACCTCGCGGATGTAATACGGCCAGCCGCGCTCGTCGAAGCGCTGGCCGTTGGCGCGTCCGAACAGGTCGAAGGAGGCAATCTGGCTCTTCGTGATGTGGGGGTTCAGCGGGTCGGCCGGCGGTGCGAAGTAATAGGCGTTGTCGCCGCCCTGCTCGTGCAGGTCGACGTTCACGTGCGGCCAGTAGTCGCGGGCCACCAGCAGGCGCCCGCGGGTTTCGGGCTGGGTCTGCGCGAACCAGTCGCGGTTCATGTCGAACAGGTAGTGATTCGAACGGCCGCCGGGCCACGGCTCGTCGTGCTCGGCGTTGTACGGCGTGGGATCCGGCGTGGCGGCGCGCCCCTGCAGGTTCTGGAACACGAAGCGCGCGCGGCCGTCGGGGTTCTGCATCGGGTCGATCAGCACCAGCGCGTCGCGCAGCACCAGGTCCACGTCGCTGTCGCCCTGTGACGCCAGCAGGTGATAGGCCTCGAGCATCGCGGCGTCGGACGAGGAGATCTCGTTGCCGTGGACGCCGTGGACGAGCCACACGACGACCGGCATCTCCTTCACGAGGCGCTCCTGCTCGGCGGCGTTCACGCCGCGCGGGTCGGCGAGCTTCTTGAGGTCGGCCTTCACCGCATCCAGGCGCGCGATGCGCTCGGCGCTGCCGATCACCAACAGCCACAGCGGCCGGCCTTCCCAGCTGCGTGCGTACTCGATGAGCCGCGTGCGGGTGGGCGTGGCCTTCTGGAGCGCCTGGAGGTACTGGCCCACCTGCTCCGGCGGCGTGATCTCGGAGCCGGGCTCGTGCCCGAGCACCTCCCGCACGGTGGGGATGGACGAGTCGTACTTCGCCCCAGGCCAGAACGGCGCATCCTGGGCGCCGGCGGCGTGGGCGCCCACGACGATGCCGACGAGCACGTGGAGAAAGGTCGAAGGGTAGCGCATGGCGCCTAGCTTACCGGAGCCCGCGCGGCAGTCGCCCCAGAGGACTCGTCCCAGGGAAATGGGCCATGTCGCTGCTCGACGCCAGTGCCGCGACGCGTCCTGTGCGAGATTCTCGCTCTCGCGTCCGTCCCTTTCCTCGCACCCACGTTGCACTGAACTCGGGGACAGGAGAGACACCAGTGGATCGTCACCCTCCGATTCGCCTGTTGCTCGCCGATGCTCATGCGCTCACCCGATCGGCCCTCGGCTGCCTCCTGACCGGTCGGCCTGGATTCGCCCTGGTCGGGGAGGCGAGCACGCTGCCCCAGTGCCTGGACCTCGCCTCGCAGGCGGCGCCGGACGTGATTCTGCTGCACCCGCGGACGGAGGGCGGGTTTGGCGTGGACGCCATTCCGACCCTGCTCCTCACGGCAAGGGCCGAGGCCCGCCTGCTGCTGCTCGCGGAGACCGCCGACCCCGACCTGCACCGGCGCGCCGTGCGGCTGGGGGCGTCCGGCATCGTCGGCACGGACAGGCCGGTCGAGACGCTGTTCAAGGCCATCGAGAAGGTGCACCAGGGTGAAGTGTGGATGGAACGTCGTCTGATCGGCAGCCTCGTGGGCCCGGGTGATTCCGGGCCCGAGAGCGAACAGGCGCGGATGGAGGCGCTCACCCCGCGCGAGCGGGAGGTCGTCGGCCTGCTCTGCCAGGGCCTTCGGAACAAGCAGATCGCGGACCGTCTGGCCGTGACCGACGTCACCGTGCGCCATCACCTGACATCGGTGTTCAGCAAGCTCGGCGTCTCGAACCGGCTTGGCCTGCTCCTCTACGCCTCGAAGCACGGACTGTCGTCACCCCACACCTTTGTGCCACGACACCTGGCTCGTTTGGCCGATGCGGGTGGGCGCAGCGACTAGGTAGTGTCACGAACCGGCTGAACCTTCTGACGTTCGAACTCCCTCACGGAAAGGTGGTCTCTATGCCCCGGTCTCGACCCTTGCTGTCGCTTCTGCCCGGCTGGCTGGCGCTCGCCAGCCTGGTCTGCGTCCTCGTCTCGCCCGCGCCTGCCGCCGCGCAGACGGGGACCGTCA
>Ga0209079_10000859_pt1 | contig 11849 bp, 10 predicted proteins | sample PPLLaktember2015_2_FD_187259 | JGI IMG/M metagenome (GOLD analysis project Ga0209079, IMG submission 187259) | Freshwater sediment microbial communities from Prairie Pothole Lake near Jamestown, North Dakota, USA - PPLs Lake P7 Core (6) Depth... | ecosystem: Environmental > Aquatic > Freshwater... | reverse complement strand
TGCAATGGCGTGTGCAAGCAGCGTACGCGCCGGATACCGGCCGGTCAGTTGTCTGTTCATGTGAGCCCCCGAACTGTTCTGTGCCTAGCCCCGATCCTCGGCGCCGAATGACACCGGTGACATTCAAAGTATTCAGTGAACGTCGCCAGGAATCAAGCGTGCGGCCGCGCATCCTCTGCTGCGGCGCAGCAGTCCGCAGCCGCTGGCGCGCTACCCGATGTCCAGCACGAGTCGAACGACAGTGAAAGAGTCCGTACGAAGCTCCAGCGGGACGCGACCGGGGAAGGCGCAGTTCTGCATGCTCGCCTCCTGCCGCAGCACCCAGAGCGTCCATGCTCGGCCGTCGATCGAGCAAGTGGCCTCGACCCTGGCCGGCCACGGTGGCGCGATTGAAGGCCACAGGAATTCGACGACCTCGCCCGCTTCGAGTGCAGCCGACGTGGCACGCAGATCGCGGCCGTCGCCACGCATCGAGATGCGCTCGCTGTGGCCGAAGCGGATCGAAGCTCCGCCGTAGCCCTTCTCATCGTCGGTGCCGGCAATCGCGACACCGGCATGCAGGCCGCGCAGCCGCACCTCGAACTCGATGCGCCGACGCCCCTGGAGGACCGGGAACGCCTGGATGGTGCTGTATTCCTCGACCACTGCCTCGGCCCGACCGTCGATCGGCACCTTCCACAGGACGTGCACGTCGATGCGCGCGGATCCGTCCGGATGCTCGGCCACCGCCGGGGCACCCACCTCGAGAACGAGGTCCCGGCCGACCCAGCCGTCGCCGGCCTGCACGCCGTCGACGAGGATCCGCCGCCACGCCCAGAACACGCCGCGGTGATGCACGTGATCCGCGGGCGCATCCTCGGTGAGGATCGCACCGCCGACGGAGTGGAGCGGGTGCACGTAATGCACGCGCCAGGGCTCGCGTTCCGGCTCGGGGCGAGACCGATAGAAGAGGACCGGACGGCCGCCTTCCTCCAGCCGGACTCCATCGGGCGTCAACTCCGCAACGACCCGCGGGCCCGGCGGAACCAACGTCGGCGACGCACAGGCTGACAACGCCAGGACCGCCGTGGTGATCGGAAGAAGCGGCCTGACCCCGCGCCGGGCACGGCTGCGGCGCGCTGGCGAACGGGTTGGTGACACCGGTGCCATATTGGGGCAGGCTATCATGCCAGACGGCCCGGGGCATCCGAGGGCCGCGACACGACCGGGGAGTCTTCCGAGGAGGTCCGAGGTGGCAGCGACAGACCGCATGGCGGTACTCACCGCGCTGATGCAGCAGTCGATCATTCCCGTCTTCTACGACCCGGACCCCGAGGTCTGCCGCAGCGTCATCCAGGCCTGTGCAGACGGGGGCGCGAAATGCATCGAGTTCACCAATCGCGGCGACTTCGCAGCGCACGTGTTCCTCGATCTCGCCCGGCACTTCGCCGCGGCCGATCCGTCCGTGATCCTGGGCGTGGGCTCGATCGTCGACGCGCCGACCGCGGCCCTGTACATCGCCGGCGGAGCGAGATTCGTGGTCGGGCCCCTGCTCAACGCCGAGGTTGCGCGGCTGTGCAACCGGCGCGGCATTCCCTACAGCCCGGGCTGCGGCTCCGCGACCGAGATCGGCGACGCACAGGAACTCGGCTGCGAGATCGTCAAGGTCTTTCCCGGCGCCTCGGTCGGAGGCCCCGACTTCGTTCGCAGCGTCATGGCGCCCATGCCCTGGACTCGCATCATGCCGACCGGCGGCGTCGAGCCTGCGGAGGAGTCCCTGCGCAAGTGGTTCGCCGCCGGCATCGTCGCCTGCGGCATCGGCAGCAACCTGATCACGCGCGACCTTCTCAAGGCCCGGGACTACGAGGGTATCCAGTGCAAGGTGCGGGACACGATCGAGCTCACGGCTCGCATCAAGCGCGAACTCGGCCGCTAGCGCGGCGCCGCCGGCCCGACCGACAAGAGGTATCGAGAAGAAATGGCTGAACTCATCGTCAAGCCGGCCCATGCGGCCCGCTGGGACTGCGTCTCCTTCGGCGAGGTCATGCTGCGCTTCGATCCCGGCTTCGGCCGGGTGCGCAACGCGCGCAGCTTCAACGTGTGGGAAGGCGGCGGCGAGTACAACGTCGCGCGCGCGATGCGCAAGTGCTGGGGCAAGCGCGCCGCCGTGGTAACCGCGCTGCCGCAGAACGACCTCGGCTGGCTGGTCGAGGACCTGATCATGCAGGGCGGCGTCGACATGTCGCACGTGATCTGGCGTGAATTCGACGGCCTGGGCCGCAACACGCGCGTTGGTCTCAACTTCACCGAGAAGGGCTTCGGCATCCGCCCGGCGCTCGGCTGTTCCGACCGCGGCCACTCGGCGGCCTCGCAGATCCGACCGGGTGAGGTGAACTGGGAACGTATCTTCGGCGACGAGGGCGTGCGCTGGTTCCACACCGGCGGCATCTTCGCCGCGCTCGCGAGTAACACCGCCGAGGCGGTGATCGAGTCCGTCGAGGCCGCGAGCAAGCACGGCACCGTGGTCGCTTACGACCTCAACTACCGCGCTTCCCTGTGGAAGAGCCAGGGAGGCAAGGACGCGGCGCAGCGCGTCAACCGCGCGATCGCGCGCCACGTCGACGTGATGATCGGCAACGAGGAAGACTTCACCGCCTGCCTCGGCTTCGAGGTCGAGGGCGCGGACGAGCACCTGACTCGCATCGAGACCGACGGCTTCAAGAAGATGATCGAGAGCGCGGTGCGCGCGTTCCCGAACTTCAAGGTCGCGGCCACGACACTGCGCAATGCGCGTACCGCAAGCTTCAACGACTGGTCGGCGATCCTGTGGCACGACGGCGCCATCTACGAGTCGGTCAAGCGCGAGAACCTCGAGATCTACGATCGTGTCGGCGGCGGCGACGGCTTCGCCTCCGGGCTTGCCTACGCCTTCCTCGAAGGCAAGGGGCCCCAGGCAGCGGTCGAATACGGCGCGGCGCACGGCGCGCTGGCGATGACGACGCCCGGCGACACTTCGATGGTGCGGGTGGCAGAGGTCGAGGCGGCCATGGCCGGCAAGGGCGCCCGCGTCATCCGCTGAGCGCAGCGCCGCTGGCACTCAAGCCAAAGAGGACGCACGAGAACGCGGCACTGACGGTGTCGAGGACGATCCGCGAGGCGAGGAACGCCGCCTGTTCGCCGACATGCCGTTTATCCACGACGCCTGATCAGCGCCGCGTCATGTCATCGAGGTTCCACTGCCGTGGATCGAACGGCTGGCGCGTCTCGGTGTAGGCCGGATACCCGCCGACCTCGGCCTCGCTGTCGATCACCTCGCCGCGTCCCTCGATGACGTTGGCGACGATGCGCGCGTCGATGGCGTCGCGGTCCCACGGCCGGGCGCCGGCGATGCGGATCACGTGGTCCTGCACCTCTGCGGCCGGCCGCGGACGCAGGTCCTCCGGCAGCGTCGGGCGTGCGATCGGGATGAGGTCCGCGGTGGCGGTCGTGTACCTTCCGGTCATCGGCAGCGGGCGGCCGATCGAGTCCACCGCGATGTTGTCCTCGGCGAACCACTCAACGGAACCCGACCCCCCGAGCATCATGAAAGGGAGGTCGGCCGGCGTGGTCGGCCCCCCGCGCAGGACGTTGCCGATGGCCACCATTCGGCCGAGCTGATGCTCGTGGTCGCCCCACTCCTCTGCGATCAGGTTGTAGTGCAGGGCGCGCGGGCCGGGGTCGTAGATGAGGTTGTTGACGATGGCGCCTCGCACTCCGCCCTTGAACAGCGGGTTGCGCTCGTAGTTGTGCGCGTAGATATTCCCGACGATGAGGATGTCGGTGACGTTGTCGTGGATCAGCGAACCCTTCGAGTGCTCGCCCTTGGCGTGCGTCGAGCGCGCGAGACCCTCTGCGATCAGGTTGTTGCTGAACGTGATCCGATGCGAGGTGCCACGGCGCCACTCGTCGGGGGTCGTCCCGGTGAAGCGCGGCCCGGAGGCCGAGAGGTTCTCGTCCGTGGCCCAGGTGAGCGAGCAGTGGTCGACGATCACGTCGTGGCCGGCGATCACGGAGATGGCGTCGAAGTCGCGCCCGCTGCCCTTGCCGTAGCCAGCCTCACCGGGCCGCACTCGGACGTGCTGCACGATCACGTCGTGGGTGGCGATGTCGAAGCCGCCGCGAATGAAGGTGATGCCGGGGCTTGGAGCGGTCTGTCCGGCGATGGTCAGCTTCGGCTCGGTGATCTTCATCGTCCTGCCGCCGAGATCGATCACGCCGCCGACTTCGAAGACGATGATGCGCGGACCGGGCGTGTTGACCGCGGCGGCGAACGATCCGGGCCCATCGGAGGCAAGGGTGGTCACCCGTAGCAACTGGCCGCCACGCCCCCCCGGGGTGCGCGCCGCCCAGCCCTGTGCGCCCGGGAACGCAAGCGGGGCCTCGGCCGCGGCAGGTGCGACCGCACAGACGAGTAACGCGACCGCGGCCACGCACAGGCGAGCCGCATGTCTCGCGCCCCCTGGGCGGGCCATCGGTCCCGCGTCCGGCCAACGTCGGCCGGCATGCGTCGGATGCTTCATGTCGACTCCCCCTTGCCTGGATCGGGACCCTACCCGAGCGACCGGCGGATTGTAAATGACACCGGTTTCCTATATACGGGAATCAAAGACTACACCCTCGATTCCAACGAGGCTAACGCGTGAGCCAGAGTACCAACAGCGACGTGGAAGCCATCCACTCGATTGCGAGGCGCTTCGTCGCCGCTCGGCTCCAGGGCGCCGCTCTGGCGGACTATCCCGGCGTGATCCCGGCGGACCTTGAACGGGCGTACCGGTGCCAGGACGCCGCCATCGATCTGTGGCCCGACGAGGTTGCAGGCTGGAAGGTCGGCTGGATCCCCGAGCGCATGCAGGAACTGTACGGTGAAGAACGGCTGGTGGGCCCGATCTTCCGCCGCGCGATTCGTCACGTCCGGCTCGACGAGGACGTCGACATCCCGGTGTTCGCGGGCGGCTTCGCTGCCGTCGAGGCTGAGTTTGCTTTCCGACTCGCCGCTGACGCGGCGCCGGGCAAGCTCAGCTGGTCAGATGAAGAGGCTGCCGGACTCGTCGCCGCCCTGCACATCGGCATCGAGCCCGCGAGCAGCCCGCTCGCGACCATCAACGAGCTCGGACCGGCCGTGGTCATCTCGGACTTCGGCAACAACGCCGGCCTGCTGGTCGGGCCGGAGGTGCCGGACTGGCGACGACGCATCGACGCGGGACTCACCTGCGAGACATTCATCGACGGGCACAGCGTCGGCCGGGGCGGCACTGCACGCCTGCCACGCGGTCCGCTCGGGGCGCTCGCCTTTGCACTCGCGCGCTGCGCCCGTCTAGGCCGGCCGCTGCGCGCCGGGCAGTTCGTGAGCACCGGGGCCGCGAGCGGCATCCACGACATCGTGCCGGGCCAGGCCGCCGCGCTGGTGTTCGACGGCTTTGGCACACTGCGTTGCCGAGCCGTGCCCGCGGCCCCGCAGACCGCGGGCACACTCGAGGCGAGCCGATGCTGACACGTCGCGACGCCTTGCTGCTGTGCGCGGGCGGGGCGCTCGCAGCCACACGCCCGCTCGCGGCCATGCCTGACCGCGTGCTCAATGCCGCCGACGTCCACGTCTCGGGCTACCCGACCGTCGAGGCGGTGCGCTGGATCGGCGAGCGGCTCGCCGCGGCGACGGGCGGCGAGCTCGGCGTCCGCGTCTACCATTCCGGCCAGCTCGGACGCGAGCACGACACCGTCGAGATGGCGCGGTTCGGCGCCATCGACCTCACGCGGGTCAATTTCGCCGCGCTTACCAACGCCTTCCCGCTCACAGGCGTCGCCGCCCTGCCCTACGTATTCGACTCGGTCGAGCACATGCGCCGTGCCATGGACGGCGAGCCAGGACGGCGCATCCTCGAGGACTTCGCCCGGCGCGACCTCGTCGGGCTGGCCATCTACGACTCGGGCGTGCGCTGCGTGTACAACGTGCGGCGCCCGATCCACCGGCCGGCAGACCTCGCGGGACTCAAGATCCGCGTCCCCCCGTCCGACATCTTCATCGAGATCGGGCGTGCGCTCGGCGCGAACCCAACGCCGCTGCCCTTCGGAGAGGTGTACTCGTCGTTGCAGACGCATCTCATCGACGGGGCCGAGAACAACATCCGCAGCTTCCACTCGAGTCGGCAGTTCGAGGTGGCGCGGTACTGGTCCGAGACCCTGCACTCCTACTCGCCCGAGGCCCTGCTGCTGTCGCGACGGACCTTCGACCGCCTCGGTGCCAGGGAGCGCGACCTGCTGCTCGACCTCGCGCGCGAGTCGGTGCCGGTCATGCGCGCCCTGTGGGACGAGGCGGAGGCGACCTCGCGCAGGTTCGTGACCGATGCCGGCGTGCAGTTGAACGACGTCGACCTCGTCGAGTTCCAGCAGGCGACCGCGCCGATGGTGCAATCGCGACTCGGGACGCCGCCACTGCGGCGGCTCTACGACGACATCCGGGGGATGGCGTGAACGCCGCCAACGACCGATCCGCGGCGCCCGACCGGCTTGCCGGCGTCGCCAGTGCCGCGCTTGCCATCGCGGCAGTCTCGCTGGTGCTGCTCGCGCTGGTCGAGCTGTGGCAGGTGATCGCGCGCTACGTCTTCAACGCCTCGCCAAGCTGGACCGAGCCCGTGGCCATCCTGTGCATGAACACGACCATGATGCTCGGCGCCGCGGCCGGCGTGCATGCGCAGCGGCACTTCGGTTTCTTTGTCGCGGTCCACGCCGCACCGCCCTGGCTGCGCCGGCTGCTGCTCGCGCTGTCGCGCGGCGTGCAGGTCGCCATCGGACTCATGCTGGCCGGCTGGGGACTGTACCTGTGCGTGCAGACCTGGGACGTGCGCCTCGCCGGCATCGCCCTGCCGCAGGGCGCGAGTTACCTGCCGCTGTGCGCCGGCGGCGCCCTGATCGCGCTGTTCGCCGCGGAACTGCTGTTTCGCGCGCCAGACCTGCAACGGGAGGGCAGCTGACCATGGCGGTGACCCTGCTCTTCGTGACCCTGTTCGTGCTGCTGCTGCTCGGCGTGCCGGTGGCCTTCTCGCTCGTCACCGCCTCGCTCGTGACCGTGCTCTACCTCGGGCTGCCGAGCGTCGTGGTGGTGCTGCAGACCGCGGCGGGCGCGAGTTCGACCTCGTTGATCGCCATCCCGCTGTTCGTGTTCGCGGGCGAACTGATGATGCGTGGCGGCATCTCCGACCGGTTGATCTCTTTCGCCGCTGCCCTCGTCGGCAAGGCCCGCGGCGGCCTCGCGCAGATCAACGTGCTCGCCTCGCTGTTCTTCGGCGGCGTGTCCGGCTCAGCCATCGCGGACGTGTCGGCGATCGGCGGCACGATGATCCCGCAGATGATCCAGCGGGGGTATCACCGCGACTTCGCGGTGAACGCCTCGATCTCGGCGGCGCTCGTGGCGCTGCTGGTGCCGCCCTCGCACAACCTGATCCTGTTCTCGGCGTCGGCGGGCGGCTCGATCTCGATTGCGGACCTGTTCGCGGCGGGCATCGTTCCGGCACTGCTGCTCACGGCCGCAGTGATGATCACCTCGCGGATCATCGCGGGGCGACGCGGTTATGCGGCGGAGGGCTTCCCGGGTTTCGGCGCGCTGCTCGTCCGGCTGGTGGCCGCACTGCCCGGCCTGCTGCTGGTGGCGCTGATCTTCTTCGGCATCCGCGCCGGGATCTTCACTGCGATCGAGAGTGCCGCCATCGCGGTGGGCTACGCCACGCTGGTCACGGGCCTCGTGTATCGGCGGCTCGACCGCAAGGTGTTCCGCGAGGCCGTGACTGGGGCCGCGCGCACCGCGGGACTCATCCTGTTCGTGATCGGCTCGGCCGCCTCGTTCGGCTGGCTGCTCGCCTTCCTTGAGGTGCCTGCAGCCGCAGTCGATCTGCTTACCTCGGTGACCGACAACAGGATCGGTGTGCTGCTGCTGCTGGTCGTGCTGCTGCTGCTGCTCGGCACGTTCATGGACCTCGCGCCACTGATCATCATCTGCACGCCGATCTTCCTGCCAGTCGCCAAGGCGTTCGGCGTGGACCCCGTGCACTTCGGCATCCTGCTGGTCCTCACCGCCGGGATCGGGCTCATCACGCCGCCGGTTGGCTCAGTGCTGTTTGTCGGTGCTGCGATCGGACGGATCGAGGTCATGCAGGCCGTTCGGACCATATGGCCGTTCTACACCGCAGCCTTCCTCGTGGTGCTGCTGGTAGTGTTCGTGCCGGGCCTCTCGCTGTGGCTGCCGTCGCTGCTCAAGTGAGGTTCACGCCACCGTCCGCAAGGCGGCGATAGGTTCGCTGCAGCGACTCGCGGAAGGCCGGATCCGCGGCGAGGTCGCGGTGAAAGACCTCCTCCAGGCCGAGGAACGCCGCAACGTCGGCCGCCGCGTCACCGTTCGTACCGTCGCGCGCCAGCGCCGCAAGTCGCGCGGCGAGCGGGTCGACGATCGCCGCGCCCGCCGCCGACTGCCGCCGCACGAAGTGCATCCACGCGGCAATCGGCAGGCACAGGCGATCGAGGGGTCGCCCGAGACGACGTGCGTCCCGCACCGTACCGAGGATGCGCACCGGTAGCTTCTTGCTGCCGTCCCATGCGATCTGCGCAAGTTCGTGGCGGATCGCCCCGTTCGCGAAGCGCCGCAGTACGCCTGCCACGTAGGCCGGCACATCGAGGCCGGCAACCGGCGACAGCGTGGCAGCGACGTCCTCGAGCATGAACCGACGCACCTCGGCGGCGAGCGTGGCGTCGTTCATCGCCTCGGCCACGGTTTGGTGGCCGCGCAGCAGGCCGACGTACGCCAGCGTCGAGTGCGCCCCGTTGAGCAGCCGCAGCTTGGCCCGCTCGTGCCCGGCAACGTCGCGCGTCACCACCACACCGGCTGCCGACCAGTCCGGGCTCTCGAGCGCGCGGTGCTCCTCGACCACCCATTGCAGGAAGGCCTCGCGTTGCACCGGCCACGCATCGTGCACGCCAAGCGTGGTGGCGACGGCCGATCGAAGCGCGGAGGTCGTGGCCGGCGTGATGCTGTCCACCATGGTGCACGGAAACGGCACCTCGGCCTCGATCCATGCTGCGAGACCCCGATCTGCACGCGCTGCGAGCGCGCGGACCGCCGCGCCGAGCAGCCGGCCGTTCCCGGCCAGGTTGTCGCAGCTCATCACCGGCAGCGCCGGCAGTCCCTGCTCGCGGCGACGCCGCAGTCCCTCGACGACGAGGCCGATGGCGCTGCGCGGCTCGCGCGGGCGCTCGAGGTCATGGAGGATGTCCGGTTGCGCGAAGTCGAGGTGGTCGTCGACTCCGAGGCAATAGCCCTTCTCGGTCACCGTCAGAGTCAGCAACCGGGCCTTGTGACTCGCGATGCACCCGAGGGCCCGCTCAGGCGACTCGGCGACGACCACGCATTCACGAAGGCTGCCGATGACCTCGAGGGACGAGGGCTCGTCGACGATCGCCAGCGTGTACAGGTTGTCCTGGGGCGCGAGCGCCTCGCGCAGGGCCGCGCTGCGCAAAGACACGCCGACGATGCCCCAGCGCGGGTCCGTGGCCAGCCATTGCTCCGCATACCACGCCTGGTGCACGCGGTGAAAAGCGCCCGGCCCGAGGTGCACGATACCGGGTTCGATGCGCTCGAGGTCGTAGCGCGGGCGACGTACCGCCGGTGGAAGCCTGGACAGCGTCGCCCGGCACAACCTGGAGGTCACAACGTCACGCCCTGCTTCCAGATGGCGATCTCGCGCTCGTCGTTGATCTCGTTGCGTGCGCGGCGGCCGGATGCGGTCGCGAGCACGAGATCGAACAGGGCCGTCGCCAGTTGCTCCGGATCGGCGCCCTCCACCACGGGTCCCGCATCGAAGTCGATCCACGCCGGTTTGCGCCTGGCGAGGTCCGAATTCGATGCGATCTTGAGCGTGGGCACCGGGAATCCGAGGGGCGTGCCGCGACCGGTGGTGAACAGCAGCACCGTCGCGCCGGCTGCCACCAGCGCCGTCGACGAGACCGCGTCGTTGCCAGGCGCTTCGAGCACTGCGAGACCGGCCTCGCCGCGGACGCCTTCAGCGTAGCGCAACACCTGCGTCACCGGCGCCCGCCCGCCTTTCTGTACGGCACCGAGCGACTTCTCCTCCAGCGTCGTGATGCCACCCTCGATGTTGCCGGGCGATGGGTTCTCGTGCACCGGTTCGCCGTGGTCGATGAAGTACTGGCGGAAGTCGGCGAGGATGCGGGCGAGACGGTCGTGCACGTCCCGCGTGACGGCGCGCTCGAGCAGCACGCGCTCCGCACCGAACGCCTCCGGGATCTCGGTGAGGATCGCCGTGCCGCCGGCGGACACGCACCGGTCCGTCACACGACCGACCAGCGGGTTGGCGGTGATGCCGCTGAAGCCATCGGACCCGCCACACTTGAGCCCGAGCCTGAGGTCGTCGTCCCGGTCCACCATGCTGTACTGGGTATCGTAGATCAGGGCCCAGATCAGGGTGGCGAGGAAGAGAAGCCAGGCCTCCATCGGAATCTGGCCAGTGACGGCGGTATAGGCCATGGGTACGGCCCAGCCAAAGGCAGCGCCTAGAAACACCTGGGGCCAGTGGGTAAAGCGCTTCATGAAGGGATACAGGGCCGCCAGGCCCAGGGCCACCACGGACAGGGCCACCGTCCGCCAATCCAGGAGCAGCACGAGCAGAAAGGCCGCCAGGCTGAGGGCGACAAAGACGCCGAGGGCCTCGCGCGGACTGACCAGCCCGGTCGCCAGGGGCCGCTCCCTGGTGCGCCTCACCTGGCCATCCAGGTTACGGTCAGCGAAATCGTTGATGGCGCAGCCGGCGGAGCGCATGAGAAAGACGCCAGCGATAAAGATCAGCACCACAGGCCAGGGCGGCTGGCCATTCCCCGCCAGCCACAGGGCCCAGAGCGCTGGCCACAACAGCAACAGACTGCCGATGGGGCGATGGAAACGCACCAGCAGGGCATAGGCGCGCAGGCGTTCCTGCCAGTCCAGGGGGCTCGGGGGGCTGGTTTTTGCTGCCAGGGTCATGGTCGGGCCGGTAAAAATTCCTGTCGAGAGTGATGACCTAGGGGAATCAGGAGTTCGCGTCAAAAACTGCATCTGATCGCCAAGTTGCTCCCGGCCAGGGTCGGTGCCAGGTTCAACCCGCTATTCCTTGTCATGAACCTATCGGATCACTGCTTACACGCCGGCGATCCCTGTCATGAAGGATTATGACATAGGGCCCGCGGCGAAAGCAGTGCCAGGTAAGGGCCTCAGACGCCGCCATAATGCTCCCGGGCGTCCAGCCAGCGGACGATCAGCGGCTTCACCCGGTCGGGATGCCGATCCAGAATCAGGTCCGCCGCCTGGCGTGCGGCGGCGAGCAGGGACCCCTCGGCCACCGGATCGGCAATGCGGAACCGCATCTCGCCGGTCTGGCGGGTTCCCAGAATCTCGCCGGCACCGCGCATCTCCAGGTCCTTCTCGGCGATCTCGAAGCCATTGGTACTGCGGCGCAGGAGTTCGATGCGCTCCCGCGCCGAACGCGACAAGGGGGCATGGTAGAGCAAGAGGCAATGGCTGGCCTGGGATCCCCGCCCTACCCGGCCACGCAACTGATGGAGCTGCGCCAGGCCCAGGCGCTCCGGGTTCTCAATGATCATGAGGCTGGCGTTGGGCACGTCTACGCCCACCTCGATGACCGTGGTCGCCACCAGCAGGTCCAGGTCGCCGGCGGCGAAGCGGCCCATCACCGCCTCCCGCTCCGCGGCCTTGAGACGGCCATGGGCGAGCCCGATGCGCAGACCCGGCAAAGTTGACCTCAGGACTTGGGCCGCGTCCTCCGCGGCCTGGCACT